>ERZ772860.189-NODE-189-length-60162-cov-13.823964_pt1 | contig 60162 bp, 88 predicted proteins | sample MGYA00511342_ERZ772860 | MGnify/ENA primary metagenome ERZ772860 (study PRJEB29015, sample SAMEA2737665) | human gut metagenome | biome: human gut; feature: human-associated habitat; material: faeces | place: China | collected 2012 ... | reverse complement strand
ATTATGATTATGCTCTTAACGGCAAAAACCAAAATTATTAGACAAATCGAAAAAGACAGAAAACGCCTGAATAAATCGTAGGAATTAAAAAGTGGTTAGGGGTGATACAAAGATGAAAAATGTAGGATATTCCTATATTATTCATATATCACTCCTACACCACGATTCCTACATAATTCTTGAAAAGAACCTATTTGATTTTTTTCATCTCTTCTTTCAGCCATTCGACGTCCCGTTCGGTATATACTTTTTCAGTTATATCCGTAATAGCATGCCCGACGATGTACTTGATGGCGTACTCATCTACTTGATATTTCTTCGCCATCGTGACAAAATGCTTTCGTCCGTCATGACAACGATGCTCCGGATTTAGGTCGAGCTTAGTTCTAATATTTACAAACTTATCGTAGTATTTTCGATAGCTAAACTGTAGATATTTGGCCCCGCTTTCAGGTGGAGTATTAAAAAGATATTCGCTTCCAAGTTGCTTGGCTTCTTCATAGCGTCGTTCGACTATAAAACGGATTCGAGGATGTATCGGTACAATTCGATTTACACCGGCGTCCGTTTTCATGCCTCCCATCACAGTATTTTCGTCCAGATTGACGTCTTCGATCTTTAGAAGGAATAATTCTTGTGGTCTCCATCCAGAATAGCATTGATATAGTAGCATATCAATATACGGTATCCTATCTATATTCGCCCAAAGCTTTTCCATTTCCTCATCACTATAGGAGATATGCTCCTGTACGGGAGGAGAATCTGACTTTATTCCAGATGAAGAGATCGTAAAAGAACGTGCATAATTTTTGTCAGTTATCTCGTATTCCACGGCGTAATCGAGCATTAGGTTAAATAGCGTCTTTATGCTAACTTGAATGGAGCGAGTGGTACAATGTTCAACACCTTTAAAGACAGCTATTCCATTTTCTAGGCAACCCTTAATATGGCGCGGACGAAGATTAAGAACGACAATCTCGTATACCTCACTGCAATATAGCCATGCATTTTTAATTGCGGCCGCTGCTGATGAACCTCGTTGTTTAGAGTATTCGGGAAGCCAACGTTCGTACAATTCCTTTACGGTAATGCTATCTGATAGATCGTAAGGGTTTTTATTATATTCAACTAAGGCCGCATAAGCATCATTGTAAGATGCGAAATAAGATGTTGGCTTTAGTGGCTTACATATTGGTCGGCCATTTTTATTTTTTCCAATTGTTACCATAGCCCGAAAAGGATTTCGAAGATTTTGGCCTTTAATCTCACTTATTTGCCCAAAACCATTGGGGAGACGTCTGCGTTTATTCTTACGCGAAGCTGATGTTTTTCCAATTGGTTTTAATGGATAGCCACAATGTGGGCAGCTAATTGCTTTATCGCTCACTTGTAATTCACATTCTGGACATTTACTAAGCATTGATATTTACACCTCCCAAAGCAAGTATATAGCGAATCTGTAGGAGTTGTCAATTTATACATACGCAGTTTTTACAGCCTCTTTTATGAGAATTATATTTATGGAGGTTTATATGGAATACAAACACTTTAGCTATAAGGGTCCGGTTACGAATTCATTCGGAAGATTACTAACCGATAAATGGGAAGGAGCGACAATGGCGCCAACGCTTGCGAAAGCTCGTTCTAATCTAGGTTACCAGTTTAAGAAGGAATCTAACTTACTCCCATCTAGTAAGGTGATATTTAATGGACCAATTAAAGAAAACTAATTAACGGAACGAGTCCTACATGGACTCTTTCTTTTTGCATTTTTAAGGCTTATCATTAAAGATGCTATGACTACTGATGAACGGTGCAATGACTGTGGTGGAGAGCTGCGATACTATGACACCGTCTCTCGAATTCTTCGAACTGAACGAGGGGAACGTCATTGGATTAAGGTGCAACGTAAATACTGCATGTCTTGTGGCCGGATTAGGAGATGTTTACCCGACTATATTATCCCATATCGTCATTATAAATCCGACATTATATTAGGTTTCATATCCGGTAAGCTAACTTCATTTAATCTAGATTACGAAGATTATCCTTGCGAAACAACAATTAAAGAGTGGAGAAGTTCACTGAGTTCCGTTTCAATAATGCTCCTTGGCAGTTCTAAAATGAATGGCGAAGGAGGTAATAGTAATAAAGCTTTATCGAAAAAGGAGAGATGAAATTGAACGATAATGTATTTAAAGAAGGGTCAGTTCCAGTGGCCGTAGTTGCAAGGGTGTATGGAAAGGATGCTTCCTGGGTCCGAGCCGGTATTATATCCGGATGGCTACCAATCGGAAAAGCTACAAGAAACGGAAAGTTGATTGGTAGCGTTGAACAAATGAATAGCAAGTACGGGCGCATCAACTTTTATATTTCGCCAAAGCGTCTGTATGAGGAAACTGGTTATATGTGGAAGGGAGAAAAGAAATGAGCACTACGATAAGACCGGAAGTATCAGAGAAGAACAAATATTGGATTGAACGGCATAGGTATTATGAGCTGAAACACTTTTGTCTACAATATTATATTTGGAAACGAGCATATTCGGCTCTAGACGGGCTTAATGGCTCTAATAAGGACCCCAGGGAGTTAAAAAGTCAAAACCTCTCAGAAAGCCCTACAGAGCGTTATGCGATGTCTAAAATCTATTACCGAGATAGAGTAGAACTGGTTAACCGAGTAGCGGTTTTGACGAGTGAAGAGCTATCAAAATATATTCTTATCGGAGTAACGGAGGGGCTGTCTTACGAACAGATTAAAGCTAGATTAGATATTCCCTGCTGTAAAGACGTTTACTACGAATTGTACAGACGGTTCTTCTGGATATTAGATCGCGAAAGGCAGTAAATACGCGAAACCTACATTTTCTATTATGAAAGGTAGGTGTATTATGATGAGGACTTTTGACAACATTATCTACAAGAGACATCATTTGGTTATGGACGAAACCAAAGTAATGGAGGCACTGCGTATTATACAAAAGACGTGCAGCCGGCTGTTTACTCAAATACAAATTGACATGGCAGTTGGAAGTTGCGGCTGGAAGAATAGTACGATGTGGTACATTAACTTAACTTGTTCCAATACCGAATGGAGAAATTTGATCAAAGAATTATTGATTGTACGAGTCTTCTCGAATAGAGACATACCACAAAATTATATTTATGTTTATACCACGGATTGAGCCCACGAGGGCTCTTTCTTTTTTCTACGCGAAATATGCATTTTCTTTTATGAAAGGAAGGTGATAATTATGTTAATCGCATTTATCGTGTATCTAGTAATTGGAGTCGTAGCAGTAGCCGCTACTGCGAACATTTGGATTCGCAAAGTACAAGGCTGGTCTTTACTTCGTACGATTATTAATGTCGTGTGTGCTGTACTCGTTGCGCCTATTTGCTTGATCATCGGTGGTGTGCGGGAGATTTATCGTGCCTTGCATTAAGGTTTTAAGAGACTTGGAAAACCGGGTCTCTTATTCTTTTTGCGAATACCATATGCGGGTGACGATTATTAATGATATTTTATAGAAAAGGAGAATAGAATTATGAATTACACTTGGTACCTTATTGTGAGTATTATCTCATTGATAGTCGGTCAGATAACTGGTTATCTGCGGGGTTTAAAATATGGTAAGGAGATTTTTGGCACTCTTCGTATGGATCATTCAGATATTGAAGAACCACCTTATCTGTTCTTGGAGCTTAAAGGGCATACTGTTGATGATATTTCCAGACAGAAGTTTGTAACTTTCGCTGTTGAACAGAAAGATTTTCTTCCGCGAAATTAACACCTTCTTTTATGAAACCATAACGAAAGGGGTATAAAATGTTTACAGAAAGAAAAAAGCTAAAAGGTGAGATCGAAAAGGACTTTGATCATTTAGCCGCGTTGGAACCGTATGATGAAAAATACGCGAAAACAACTGAAAACCTAAGTCAGCTGTATGATTTGAAAAATCGGGAAGACAAGAATTGGACAGATCTTATAGTTGGTTTGTTGGGAATCGGTTTACCGTTGGTATTTTACGGAATATGGATGAAAAGAGGCTTTAAGTTCGAAGAGACTGGAGCGTACACCTCGACGACATTTAGAGGACTGTTTAACAGATTTAAACCCACTAAGTAATTATGAAAGGATTAAGGTGTCTAACAAGGCATCTTAATTTCTGATTTATGAGATATTTCTTTGAAAAACCGCCTATTTATAGATCCCGTTATGGACGTGCCTATATTTGCGACCATCCAGTTTATACACACTGCACATTATATGAAATTGGAGAGCAGGGTTTGGCCGTCGTTCAGCAAAGATTTGACTCATCTACCAAGATTACTTGGTGGGATGAAATAGACCCTTGGTTAACTGACGTTTTATATTTGCACGAGGGCTTCAAAGAGTATTTCGATAGACGCGCTAAAAGATGTATGGACGGTTTATATCCAACGGTTACGATTCGTCAAATAATGTGGGCATTAAAGATGAAACCATTACCACGCAAACGATGGGAAACAGTAATCGATCGACGTTTTCTCTGAAAGGAGCATGAGATGACAAGGTTTATAGCGAACATTAAACGTTTTGTAAAACGAAACAACTCAACAATTCTATCGGTCATAGGGTCCGGAGGGGTTATTGCAACGACAATACTTGCGATCCGCGCTACGCCAAAAGCCTGTGAACTTATAAAAGCAGATAGCCGCTTTAATCATGACGGCGACCCGTATGCTTACACCAAGCTGGAGGCTATACAATCAGCTTGGAAATGTTATATTCCAACTGCCATTTCATGCATAGGCACTATAGTCTGTATATTTGGTTCGGACGCTATTAGCCGAAATAATAAGGAAGCATTGATCGGAGCATATACCCTTTTGAGTAATTCATATGAAGAGTATAAGTCAAAGATGCGAGAGCTCTATGGTGATGAAGCTGACAAAGAAGTTAGGGGTGCTATGATACGCTCTAAAGTCGACGACAATACTGACTTAATGCTAAGTGATGAAAAATTCCTGTTTTTTGAAGAGTATTATGGGGAAATCTTCACTCGTACAAAAGAAGAGGTATTACTGGCCGAGTATCACTTCAATCGGAATTACCAGCTTAGAGGTTATGCAAACCTGAACGAGCTATATGCATTCTTGGATCTTCATCCCGCAAATACTTTATTTGGCGAGACTGTCGGATGGTCGGTTGAAGCTGGTGAATGTTATTATGGTTATTCATGGATTGATTTCGATCATGAGCTGGTGACGTTGGATGATGGGTTAGAGTGCATTTATATTCACTTTCCGTTTCCTCCGACAGCTGATTATCTCGATATGGAATAATTCACGCACAATTTACAATTCCTTTTATGAAAGGTAGGTGTTGAAATGAGTAAACTTAAATCATTTGTGAAGCGTCATAGAAAAGCTTTTACTATTGGTGGATTTGGATTAATGGGTATCATAGGATTCTTTTTTGGGAGAAAGTATGAGAAAAGAAGAATTGAGAGCTCTGTGAACTTGAATTCGTTCGATAGTGTAGCTGAAAACGTGATCGATGCACGAAGAAGGTTCACTCGATAACACGAATCGAGAAGGTAGGAGTCTGAATATGGACTCTTATCTTTTTGTTTTTTACGCGAAATAAACATTTTATATTATGAAAGGAGGCTAAAAGCTTATGAACATCAAAACGATTAAAATCTTGAATATAGCTCTTAGCATAATCGGAATGGCAGTAACTTTTGCCATCGACCGTATTAATGACAAGAAGCTAGACGGAGTAATCGAAGATAAGATTGCTAAAGCACTCGCGAACAGACAGTAAGGGTCCGGAACACGGACTCTTATTTATTTGGAGTACTGGTATGACAAATGATCAGGCTATTAATTTCATTCATGGCTATTGCTTAAAATCTATTCCCAAACCGAAAGTCGGATGGCCTCATTACTATCTGCAAGAAGTAGCTTATTCATCTTGTGCGGCAAGCGAGATAATTAAAAGGCTTGAAAGTAGTACGGACGATCCGGTTCAAACAGTTAAACAATTTAAGGAAGAGATGTATGAATTTTATAGTATGAATGATGGAGCAAGAAGCGTGGTGTTTTCCTATGCTTATGAAATGGCAGAGGAGATTTATATTCTATTGTTAAGAAAAGCGTTATCATTAAAAAGGAGTATGAAATGAGCACATCTAAAATGGCGACATTTATGCGTAAAGCAAAAACCGTTTTAAATACCTATTATCCTGAAATTTTAACAGGTATTGGTATTACCGGAATGCTTACATCTACGATATTGGCCGTTAGAGCTACACCAGAGGCATTGCGTTTGATTGAAGCATCTAAGCGGGAACTTCATCAAGATGAATTGACTCCGATTGAAACCGTCAAAGCCACATGGCGTTCTTATTTACCATCTGTAATAGCTAGTGGGATGTCTGTTGCCTGTCTAATCGGAGCGAGTTCGGAAAATACTAAGCGTAGAGCAGCATTGACTGCGGCATGGAGCATAACCGAGGCTGCTCTTAACAACTATGAAAAAAAGGTGGTTGAAATCGTCGGAGAAAAGAAGAATGAGATTATTCGTGACGCTATAGCAGAGGATCATATTAAAGAAAACCCGATGAAAACTAACGAAGTAATCATAACCTCTAAGGGCGATACGGTTTGCTTTGATACCATTTCATCAAGATATTTCAAATCAGATATCGAAAAACTCAAGCATGTGCAAAACGAGGTAAATAAGCGCCTCGTTAATGAAATGTACATCTCGCTTAATGAGTTTTACTACGAAATAGGGCTACCACCCATAAAAATTGGAGATGACTTGGGTTGGAATATTGCAGACGGCCTTATCAATTTTAGGTTTAGCGCTCATCTGTCCGAAGATGGCACTCCGTGTATAACGGTAGATTATAATATATCTCCTACGTATAAATATTGCCGTTAGTACGCGAAAATTACATTTTCTATTATGAAGGAAACATTAACTTATTATAATCTGAAAGGAGAACAATTATGGAAACTAACGAAATCATGACTAACGCAGAGGACATCATGGACGTCACTGAAGAGGTTGCAACTTGCGGAGGAAGTAAGACCCTTAAGATAGCTGGGGTGGTTGCTGGGGCAGCACTTGTAGGCGTAGCAGCATATAAGTACGCCATCAAACCGCTCTGGGCTAAGCTCAAGGCGAAGCACGAAGCAAAGAAAGCTTCTAAAGAGGCCGTTTATGTAGAATCTAAGACGGATGAATTCGAAGAGTTCAATGATTGGGAAGAGAAGATCAAGTAATTGATGTGACCCAAAAGTATAGGTGTCTGCAACAAGGCACCTTTACTTTTTTTATTAGCAGATAGGAGTAATCACATGGCCGAAAACAACACGACTGTGGATATATTAAATGATTTGAAACCGAATTCTGATAAGTACAAGGAGAGAACAAAAACAGAATCAGAAAAAAACTTAGAGCGTATCGTAACCGGCAACGTCAGTGTAAAGAAGAAAAACGATATTCAAAAATTCGCTGAGACATTTGTCAAAGAAGATTTGCATACTGTAAAATCTTATATTTGGACCGAAGTATTACTTCCGGCGTTTAAAGCTGTCATATCGGATAGCGTAAACATGATGCTTTACGGTGAGACGTCAAGAAATAGAAAAACAACTAATAAACGAGCATCGCAGGTTTCATATAATAGCTGTTACGATAGACCGAATGATCGCAGGGAACCTAATTACGTTCGTAGTGCGTCACGATACTTCTTTGATGACTTGAAATTTGAAAAACGTGGAGACGCCGACGAGGTATTGTCGACATTAGACGATCTGCTAAATCGCTATCCATCAGTTAGCGTAGCCGATCTTAATGAATTGGTAGGTATTACAGGACGCTATACCGATAATAAATACGGTTGGACTGATATTCGTCAAGCATATATCGAGCGTACCCGTGATGGTTATATTTTAAGAATGCCAAAAGCAACTCCATTAGATTAAGAAGGAGAAAATAATGAGTAACATTAGTACTAAAGCAGCTAGTTTTGTTAAGAAGACCGGCTTTCAGTTGCGTCAGTATAGCCCCGAGATTCTTGTAGTGGCTGGAGTTATAGGCACTGTTGTAAGCGCTGTAATGGCCTGTAAGGCAACCACCAAGGTGAATGATATTTTGGAGCAGCATAAAGAGGATGTTGAAAAAATACATACGGTAGCCAAAGATGAGAAGTACGCCGATGAGTATACCGAGAGTGATATGAAAAAGGATCTCACAATAGTTTACGCTCAGACAGCATTGAAATTTGCTAAGCTGTATGGCCCGGCGGTTCTTCTCGGTGGTCTGTCAATAACTGGGATTCTGACGTCGAACAATATTCTTCGTAAGCGGAATATTGCACTGGCAACTGCATATGCGGCACTCGATAAGAGCTTTAAGGGTTATCGCGAACGCCTTACTGAACGTTATGGTGAAACTGTGGATCGTGAATTGAAATATGGCATTAAGGCTCAGAAAATAGAAGAGACCGTTGTAGACGAAAACGGAAAAACTAAGAAAACCAAGACCATAGTTCCGGTCGTAGAAAATGAAAAGAACAGTGTATACGCTCGCTTCTTTGACGAAACTAATCCGAATTGGGAGAAGAATCCAGATTATAATTTGATGTTCCTCCGTGCTCAGGAAAACTATGCTAATCAGAGGCTTCGTGCAGACGGCTATCTTTTCTTGAACGATGTTTACGAGAGCCTTGGAATTCCTAAATGTAGTATAGGTCAAGTAGTTGGTTGGATTTATGATCCGGAGGACCAGAACGCGGATTGTCATGTTTCTTTCGGTATTTACGATATTTATAAGGCAGTATCTAGAGATTTTGTAAATGGTTTCGAACCCGCCATTCTTCTTGACTTTAACGTTGATGGAGTAATGTGGGACAAAATCAATCAAAAACACTAAAACAAGGAGGTAGTAATATGAATACCGGGCAAGTCATTTTATCTTATGTTTTAGCCAGCATGTCTGTTTTTTGCTTTGCAACAGGCATAGCAGTCCTTATTGGTAAAGATAGGAAGTAAGACTATGGATCTGATTAATGGAATAATTGTCCAGATTGATGATATTTTGGATACTGAGAGGAAACGCCACATTTGTGGAGGGATGCTATTGAGCATCGCAATGCTATTTGGTGGTTTGGCTTTAACCATTATGACGATCCGTACAGAGGAGAAAAAATGTACAAAGCAATTATATTTATAGGCGGTGTGGCAGTAGGGTCATTCGTGACTTGGCGGCTGCTTAAAGAGAAGTACATACGTCAAACGCAGGAAGAGATAAATGAGGTAAGGGAGCATTATCGTAAAAAGAAAGAGTCGGAAGAAGTAACCGTTGATTTAAATGGTGCTACGGAACCTAACGAAAAGCCCGATTTGATAGCATACGCTGCAAAACTGACGAAGCATGGTTATATCGACTATACTGATCCCAAGAGCCTTGTTAAAGCTACGGGAGATATGGTCGATACAGTAGCACAGAAAGATAATGAGGAATCTTCGGATCCGGTAATCCTAAACGATCCATCATATCAACCTCCTTATATTATTTCACCCGATGATTTCGCCATAGATGACGAGTACACCATAGTCAATTTGAACTATTATATTGATGGTGTTTTGACCGATGAAGATGATCATATCGTCAAAAATGTTGATGACGTGGTAGGTTTGGAAAATCTAAACCATATGGGTGAGTACGAGAATGACGCACTGCATATTCGTAATGAAAATTACAAGTGTGAATACGAGATTCTTTTGTCTCGGAGGCTTTACCATGATACAACGGAGGTGAATTAATATAGATGATAGACGATGAGCTGTGCAACGAATATTTTGACTGGATGTATCAGCTCGTCCATGACAAATACTATATGAGGAATCTATCCTATCGTAAGCTTTTGATGGCACTTTTTGAGAAGGATTTCTATTATATTTTGCCAAGAGATAGGAATCGGGCCCAAGATGGGATAGATCTTCGATATAGATTCGGATATGAATGCGGTTATTCGCACGCACTCATAAAGGAACACCTGGATGATAATAATGTATCAGTCCTTGAAATGATGGTCGCACTGGCTTTTCGTTGTGAAGAACAAATCATGGACGATCCAGATATTGGGGATAGAACAGGCCAATGGTTCTGGAGTATGATAGAAAATCTCGGCTTGATTTCGATGGATGATAGGAATTTTGATGCGGATTATATAGACTATGTTATAACTCGCTTTCTCGAACGAGAATACGCTCCAAATGGCGAGGGCGGTTTATTTAAAACAAATCGAAAACATCGTGACATGCGATCAACCGAAATATGGTATCAGCTATGCTGGTATTTAACAGATTTAAACAATTGAGGTGGCCATGACTCAACAAATGATATTTGACCAGTTAATCGCTAGGTTTCCTCAATTTTCGAACCTAATCAGTCAGTGGTTTCCGAAAGGACCGAATGCTATAATAATCGAACTTCCCAATAAAGAGGAATTGATATTTACATTTGACAGTCCATTAAATTGGAGCTTAGAGACGATTAATAATTATATTTCAAATAAGAGAGGAGGATAACATGAATGATGGACTTCTTAATGATTTCAACACGCAGCACAAAGCGTGGAGTAATCGAAATCTATCCGAAGTTTATTGTCTGTAAAAGCTCCGATCTTATGATTCGCGGTGGCGATTTTTATGCCATCTGGATTGAGGAACGCGGTTTATGGTCCACCGAGGAGCAGGACGCACTGCAACTCATAGATCGCGAACTGGATAGATATGCCGAGGAAAACCGGCAAAAATTTGATTCAAACCTAAAGGTCCTTCATATGTGGGATGCCGAATCTGGAATGATAGATTCATGGCATAAATATTGTCAAAAGCAAATGCGGGACAACTACCGTATGTTGGATGAAGAGCTGATATTCTCGAATACTGAATTGAAAAAGACTGATTACGCAAGTAAAAAGCTTAATTATCCTCTTGAAGCGGGTGATATTTCAGCATATGACAAGTTAATGTCTACTCTTTATTCAGACGAAGAACGACATAAAATAGAATGGGCTATTGGTTCAATCGTATCTGGAGATAGTAAGAAACTTCAAAAATTTTTAGTTCTTTATGGCGCTGCCGGAACAGGTAAATCGACCGTTCTAAATATTATTCAGCAGTTATTCGAAGGCTATTATTCGGTTTTTGATGCGAAAGCCCTTGGTTCGTCAAGTAACTCATTTGCTCTGGAAGCATTTAAGTCTAATCCGCTAGTGGCTATTCAACACGACGGTGATTTGTCTCGAATTGAAGACAATACACGACTTAACAGCTTGGTTTCACATGAGCTTATGACGGTTAATGAGAAATTCAAATCTACTTACGCCAATCGCTTTAAATGTTTGCTATTCATGGGTACGAATAAACCTGTAAAAATTACAGATGCAAAATCAGGTCTTATTCGACGTCTGATTGATGTGTCCCCAACTGGCAATAAGCTTAGCAGCAAAGAGTATAAGACTACTGTAGACCGCATTAAATTTGAGCTGGGCGGTATAGCATATCATTGTCTGGAAGTTTATAAAGAGAACCCAGGAGCATATGATACTTACATACCACTAGCAATGCTGGGAGCATCTAATGATTTCTACAATTATATTTTAGACTCTTATTACGTTTTTAAGAACGAAGATGGTACCACGCTAAAAGCCGCTTGGAAAATGTATAACGCTTATTGCGATGAAGCTAAGGTAACTTATCCGTTAAGTCAAAGAGTGTTTAAGGAAGAACTTAAGAATTATTTCCGAGATTATAAGGAACGTTTTACAATGGATGATGGTACGCGATCTCGTAGTTATTATTCGGGTTTCCGGACAGACAAGTTTGAAGACGTCAAACTTACTACCAAATGCGAGCCTGATATTTCAACTATTGAGTTTAAATCCCAAAAGTCTATTTTTGACGAGGTGTGTTCGAATTGTCTGGCACAATATGCCACATCTAAAGAAACTCCAAGTAAACCTTGGGATGATGTGACTACAACACTTAAAGATATTTCAACGACCAAGGTACATTATGTAAAGCTTCCTGAAAATCATATCGTAATCGACTTCGACATCCCAGATGAAAGTGGAGAAAAATCATTCGAAGCTAATCTGGTTGCTGCAAGCAAATGGCCAGCAACATATGCGGAATTGAGTAAAAGCGGTAAGGGTATTCATTTGCATTATATTTATACCGGTGATTCCAAGAAACTTAGCCGATTCTATGACGATCATATCGAGGTCAAAGTCTTTACTGGTAAAAGCTCTCTTAGACGTAAACTGACTAAATGCAATAATCTACCGATAGCACAAATAAGCTCAGGTTTACCAATGAAAGGAGAAAATAAGATGGTAAATTTTGAGGGCATTAAGAACGAGAAGGCATTAAGAACTTTTATTAAACGAAATCTGAACAAGGAATATCATGCCAACACCAAACCGAGTATCGACTTCATATATAAAGGGCTTGAGGATGCTTATTCTAATGGATTGCAATATGATATTTCCGATATGCGCAATTCGATACTTAACTTTGCTATGAGCAGTACGAACCAAGCGGAATACTGCATCAAATTAGTTAAAAAGATGCGATTCAAATCGGATGATATTTCTAAGCCCTCGAAAAGTGAAGACGTTCGGCTTGTTTTTTATGATGTTGAAGTTTTCCCAAATCTATTTTTAGTCAATTGGAAATTTCAGGGTGATGGAAAACCGGTAGTACGTATGATCAACCCAACGCCTATTGAAATTGAAGATCTAATGCGCTTCAATCTTGTCGGATTCAATTGCCGACGTTACGACAATCATATATTATATGCTCGACTTATGGGTTATACAAACGAGCAATTATATTCTTTGTCGCAAAAGATAATAACCGGAAATCGGGACGCATTTTTTGGTGAGGCTTATAATGTGTCGTATACCGACGTCTATGATTTCTGTTCTAAAAAGCAATCGCTTAAGAAGTGGGAAATCGAACTCGGAATACATCATCAAGAACTTGGTTTGCCTTGGGATCAACCTGTCCCGAAAGAGATGTGGACCAAAGTTGCTGAATATTGTGACAATGACGTTATAGCAACTGAAGCGGTATTCGATAACCGTCAAGCGGATTTCATAGCTCGAAAAGTCTTGGCGGATGTAGCTGGTATGTCTGTTAATGACACGACCAACTCGCTCACCACAAGAATTATATTTGGCACTAATCGTAAACCCCAGGATCAATTTGAATATCGAGATATGGGTTTGGTTACAAAGGAAACTTCTCCTGTGACCGTTTCTCCCGATGGGTGCATATTCGACAGTTTCGGTGATGAATACACACTTTTCGATGAGAATTTAAAACCTGTATTTCCTGGATATGTCTACGACAACGGCATTTCCACTTATCGAGGAGAGGAAGTTGGCGAAGGTGGTTATGTATATTCCGAACCAGGTATGTATGGAAATATCGCATTGCTGGATATTGCCTCAATGCATCCGAGCAGTATAGTCGCGGAAGAGCTTTTTGGTCCGGTTTATACCAAACGATTCAAAGAAATTCTCGACGCTCGTATAGCCATCAAGCATAAGGATTTCGACAAAGCGAAGAAAATGCTGGACGGAGCTTTGGCTAAATACTTAACGGATGAGACCGCAGCAGCGGATTTGGCTCAGGCTTTGAAAATTGCTATCAATTCTGTTTATGGTTTGACTTCAGCAACGTTTGATAATCCTTTTCGTGATGTTCGCAATCGGGATAATATTGTCGCTAAGCGCGGAGCTCTCTTTATGATAAACCTAAAGCATGTTGTTCAGTCGAAGGGCTTCACTGTGGCACACATAAAGACAGATTCGATAAAGATACCCGATGCTACTCCGGAAATAATCGATTTTATAACTAAGTACGGACGGCAATATGGATATAACTTTGAGCATGAGGCTACTTACGACCGCATGTGTCTCGTTAATGACGCCGTTTATATTGCTAAGTATGCCACCATCGATCATTGCTGCGAGCTATATGGAGAAGAATACGTAAACAAAGCCAAAGATATTCTCAAGGATTGTAAGAAGCATAGTGGTGAATGGACGGCCACTGGTACTCAATTCCAAGTACCGTATGTCTTTAAGAAACTATTCACCCATGAAGAGATTACACTTGACGATCTTTGCGAAACAAAATCCGTAAGCTCCGCTTTATATTTGGATATGAATGAGAATTTGCCAGATGTGAGTGGTCTGGAAAAAGAGGTTGCAGCGCTTCTCAAGAAGTACAGTGACGAAAATGGCGATTTGCCGTTTGACATTGACGAGCATGTTCTAGCTTTGAACGCTGATATTTCCAAAGGTCACGACTATCACTTCATCGGTAAAGTCGGCCAATTCTGTCCAATAAAACCTGGATGCGGCGGAGGAATACTGTTGCGTGAAACCGAAAACGGGAAAACCGGCGAAAAGGGTTATGCGGCAGCTGGCGGTTCCAAAGGTTATCGATGGATGGAATCCGAAATGGTCAAATCGAATAAAAAAGAAAACGATATAGACCATCGCTATTATGAGGCAATGGCAAACGACGCCGTTGCTGCTATTTTTGAGTATGGTGACTTTGAATGGTTTGTTTCAGATGATCCATATGTAAAAGCAATTCCCGATGACAAACCACCATTTGATATTTAAAAAAGGAGTTAATTAACATGGCATATAAGAATGTAGATAACATTATAATTGAAAATGCTCATATTATATTTCGAAATTTTGCCGGAGAAGAAACGACGTTTAACAGAGCCGGCAATCGTAACTTCTGTGTCATCATAGACGATCCGGAAATGGCACAGCGCCTTCGTGAAGACGGATGGAATGTTCGAGCGCTTAGACCTAGAGATGAAGATGATGAGCCCAGGAATTATATTCAGGTTACGGTCAGCTTTAAGGTTATTCCTCCGAAGGTCGTTATGATTACTCACAAGGGTAAAAAGGTTCTTTTGGATGAGGATAGCATAGAAACACTCGACTTTGCCGAAATTGCCAACGTAGACCTGACGATTCGGCCCTATAATTGGGAATTGAATGGCAAGGAAGGTATCAAAGCTTATCTGAAGACCATGTACGTCACAATTGCAGATGATGAGTTCGCCGATAAGTATTCGGACGACGGTGATAGTGCGTGGTAAATTAAAGTTTTACGCGAAATTTACAACTCGTATTATGAGAGAAAAAGTAATAGCTCAGTGGTAGAGCACTAAGTTGAAAACTTAGAGGACGAGGGTTCGAATCCCTTTTACTTTTTCTCTTAAGTTATATTTAGGAGGTAAAGTTCTATATGGCTGGTATATCGCTTCGAGATTACCAACTTGATGCCGTTAAACGAATGAAAAACGGTTGTATTCTATGTGGCGGCGTCGGGAGCGGTAAATCGAGAACTGGTCTGGCATACTATTATATTTGTCAAGGCGGCGAAATTGGTACGGATGAATACGTTTCGATGGACGACGTTGGTATCAAAGACCTTTATATTATCACCACGGCCAGAAAACGAGATACTAAAGAATGGGAAGCCGAGCTGATTCCTTTTTTACTTTCGCCAAATAAGGAAGACAATCTATATCACAATAAAGTTGTTATTGATTCTTGGAATAACATTCATAAATACGCTGAAGTATCTGACGCCTTCTTTATATTTGACGAGCAGCGAGTAGTAGGATCCGGAACTTGGGTAAAAACCTTTCTTAAAATCGCCAAGCATAACGACTGGATTTTGTTAAGCGCGACACCTGGGGATACGTGGTCGGATTATATTCCGGTCTTCGTAGCCAATGGGTTTTACAAAAACCGCACTCAGTTTAAAAATGATCATATTGTATATCGCTGGGTAAACGGCAGCTATCCTAAAATCGATAGATATTTAAACACTGGGCGGCTTATTCGATTGCGCAATTCGATTCTGGTAAATATGGATTTTCAGCGAGAGACCGTGTCGCATCACGAAGATGTCTATGTTCAGTATGATATTTTGAGCTATAAAAGCATCTATCGAAATCGTTGGAATATTTGGGAAGACAAGCCAATTGAAAACGCGAGCGAATTGTGTTTAGCTTTACGGCGTGTTGTAAATTCTGATGAGTCTCGATGTGTGGCTTTGCTGGGATTGTTAGAACGTCATTCACGAGCGATTATATTTTACAATTATGATTACGAGCTAACTATTCTCAAAAGTCTTTATTATGGTGATCAGATAGAGATTGCAGAATGGAATGGCCACAAGCATCAACCGATTCCTGATACAGACAAATGGATATATTTAGTTCAGTATAATGCAGGAGCTGAAGGCTGGAACTGTATTAAAACAGACACTATTATATTCTATTCTCAAAACTATTCTTATAAGGTAATGACCCAAGCAAGCGGTCGAATCGATAGGCTCAATACGCCTTATAAGGATTTATATTACTATCACTTCAAAACCTATTCAGGAATCGATTTGGCGATTTCAAAAGCATTAAAGAAAAAACAAAATTTTAACGAAGGGAAATTTATATCAGATGGAAAATAGCGTTCTGGATTGGGCGAAAAACGAAGTAGAATTGGCTTGCCGTAGAGAACAAGACGCGGCATCCGGGAACGAATGGGAGTATGGGGTGGCATGTTATGAAAACGCGCTTCAAGCTTTCGAAGTTCTTACGAATGTACAGCATTCTGGGATGAGTATTCAAATCACTAAGAACATTCTTAACCGCCTTATCGAAGGAAGACCTCTAACTCCTATTTACGATACTGAAGATAGCTGGAAACCTGGTTTGGAGAACCACTGGCAACACAAACGCATGAGCAGTCTATTTAAAACGATATTGCCAGACGGATCGATGCATTACACTGACACCCGTCGTTTCGTTGGGATTGATATCCATAACGGTTCTTCTTGGCATAGCAGTCTAGTTGATCGAATCATGGACGAATATTTTCCTGTTAAAATGCCGTACTGTCCGGGGAGTTCCATTAAAGTTTATACTGAAGGGTTCTTATCTTTGGATGGAAATGGCGATTTCGACACTGAGGGAGTGTTCTACGCCGTGTTGCCGGACGGTGAAATCTTCAATATCAATAGGTTCTTTACCGACAAGGAACATAAATCTTGGCATGAGATTACGTGGGAAACCTATTGTGAGCTTCGAGAAAATTCGCCTGATCTAAAGTATTCAAATGTCGATATTCTGGCTTAATTGCTATTTTTGAAAGGAGTGCATCATGTCAGTAACTCGTAATGAAATGAAGAATGAAGCATCAGCTCGAATGCGTATTCTTAAGATTCATGAAAATGCCGTCAACGATCTTGAAAAAAATGACATAGTTAACGTCTCGTTCTTCGGATGTGGAATTTTATACTGGCCCACAGATAAGCAAATCGAGCTTATTAAAAAGTTTGAAGACCAGTATAATTGTTTGGTTTATCATGCTATATCCTCTACTACCGAAATCGGGGAATTGTTAACGCTTCTTTATATTTCTCAGTACGAATCCGATTGGCCAACTGATCGCGAAGATCTTAAAAACTATGATCCTAGATATGGCTACTCGATCATGGCGTATGTATATAATTTGTCCAATGATATTTTTTCTGAATTTGGAAGTGTTTGCGTGAATCCTAAGAACGGCGGGCTTGTTCGCACTGCGTAAAGGAGGAGCAATGATAGTTAACGTCGAAAAAGAAGTATATTTTTACGAATATTGTAAAACTTGTAAGTACGCGGAACTTAAAGGCGATGAAGAACCGTGTAATGAATGTTTGACGAATCCCACCAACACATACTCACATAAACCAGTAAATTATAAGGAGAAATAATAATGACACGCGATGTATTTAATAAACTGATTGACGAACTTTATGTTTCCGCTAAAAACGTTATAAAGAATAAAAGTGCTCTCTATGGTAAAAAAGATGATCCTCTGCATAATTTTAAAGAGGGAGCAAGTATCGCAAACTGTACGCCGGCTCAGTGCTGTTGGGGATATATGACTAAGCATCTTGTTGCGCTTCGTGATAAGGTTGAATATTCCGATTGGTCTGACCGAGACGATCTTTTTGAAAAGTGTCAGGATTCGATCATTTATATTTGCTTTATATGGCTTCTTGGTAATGAAGCTTATGCAGACCAGATTGAATTGGATAGAATTGACCAAGCTTTCGTAGAACCTGATGACAATGGGGTAGTGAGTATGGCTACCAATCCAACAAAAATACTCGAGAAATTTATGAGGAACCAATTGAACTTTAACGAGCTAACAAATATTAATTCATAGTCACGCGAAAAATACATTCCCTATAATGAAGGGAGTTGATTTAACATGACAATTAAAGATTGGTTGAAGAAAACGATTACGACACGTAATTATGTTGATGGAACGGAAATTCAAGAGAATCGACCGAGGTTGTACTGTAATGATGGATATTCTATTTCGGTACAAGCCAGCGAATTTCATTATTGTGAACCCAGATGTAATGGGGTGCAAGATTATGAAAGCGTTGAGCTTGGTTTTCCGAGTATAGAAGACGAACTCATTAACGAGTATGCCGAAGACGAGCCATACACGGAAACCATTTATGGTTACGTGCCTATCGAAATTGTTGAGGAGCTTATCAATAAGCATGGAGGAATCAAGGCTGAATAAAACAACAAAGTAAGAGGTCACAAAAGTGGCCTTTTACTTTTTTCTTAACAACCAACTACGACTCAAAAAAGAAAGGATAATAACAATGCCTGATATTTTGGTGCTCTGGTATGACGATTATGGCAATTCGCATAATTCCCCAGTATATTGTATTGATTCTGTTAGGGATCGTTTTCTTGTTGTGACTGGAGGCGGAAATTTCCATTGGGTATCAACTAGTGATTGCGAACTACTCATGGATGATGACTAAACTTGATATGATGCTATTATATTTTAAAAGGAGGTCGTATTAGTGATTAAAAACGCAAGAATTCAGTCCACCATGCTTGGACGAGAAGATCATGGAATTATGACATTCATGATTAATATTAGTTCGGACGGTTTCTATTGTGGCGTCGGAGGATATTGCCTTGATAGATTTGACCCAGCTAAACAGACAAGAGTATTTCGAGCCGAGTCTATGGAAGCAATATCTAAGGTCTTGGAGGTAGTCGGTGTGGATAAGTGGGAGGACCTTCCTGGAAAGTATATTCGCTTCGAGGATAACGGCTCCATTATAACCAAGATCGGCAACATCATCGAGGAGAAATGGTTCGACATAAGAGAATTCTTTGGGAATCTGAAAAAGGAGAATGGGGATTAAAATATAAACAGAGCTATTATATTTTAAAAGGAGGTCGTAATATTATGCCAATAGCTAAAACTTATGAAAATGCTGAACTCGCTAGTATTATCCCTTTTACAGAGGACAAGCACTGGTATCTTAAACTAATTTATACATACGAAGACAAGAAGGGTAAGCATACGGTTGTCATTCCTAAAGCTGCAATACCATTCGAGCAAAGAGGTCTCCCATCTATCAGCCGATTATACCCCAGATTCTCCTCCTATTGTAATGTATTATTAGAGCATCCTTATATAAATTGTAACGATTCAATGCCATTATATGATTCTGTTTGTGGTCTTGCAAGTGAGCGAGGCATTAAGGAGCCTAGCTATTGTTTTGATATTATCACAGAATATGCTCCTCGAGAAATGACTCTCGATGAGATTGAGAAGGAGCTTGGATATAAGGTAAAGGTTATTAATAAGGAGAATAATGATGATTAAGCTTGATGTATGCGAATATTGTCAGGACTGCTTGGAGTTTGCGCCGTATGTAGATCAAAGACCGGATTTATATTATTCAAATGGAGAGCAATACCTTTGCGGTGATACGGTTGTCAAATGCGCAAACCAATGCAAATGCAAGGTTCTTTATAATCATCTGAAAAAGGAGAATAGCGATGGCACTAGCAAAGAAATGCGATAGATGTGGAAAATTGTACGAGCATTATCCGATGGGCAATAAAACCCAATGGAATGCAATACGAAAAATTCAAAGAAATACTGTCGGCGACACAGTAAATGGTGCTTATACTCCAACAATAGACTTATGCCCGGAATGCATGAATGAGTTTGAGAAATTCATGTCTGTTAAGTTTCAGGAGGATAAAAAAGATGAAAATTGAAACCTGGTGTGGGCATGATATTCGTTTCATTGAAATTAATGGCGAATGGTGGGCTATCCTTAAAGATATTTGTGATGCTCTTAAACTGAGAACTGCGAAAATAGCAGAGCGTCTTGAACCGAGCATGCTTGAAAGAGTCTTGGTCGATATATCTGATGTCCCTTCAAAGGACCTTAGATATGAGCACGACCCTATTGGTGAAGACTTTGGGCGTCATCCTGGCGATAATAAAACTCGCTGGATGCTTGCTGTCAACGAATTAGGTATATACGAAGCTTTGTTTGCTAGCAGACGTCTTGAAGCTCGTAAGTTCCGCATGTGGGCGGGTATGATTATGCGGAAACTACGCATCAGCGTTGGCCTCGAAGGTTACGAGGTCATGCGTATGACAGAGAAGGGTATTCAGGATGATATTGACCATATTCTGGATACTCTGTTCTGGGATGAAGAAAAGAAGTGTCTTATGCAGTCAGTCACTATCCGGGGTGGCGATGTTGAGCAAGTGAAATACTTTTCCTGCTTATCGGAAGGAGATCAATAATGAATCTTGATGAATTACGTAATACGCTGGCTTCGGATGCAACAAAAGAAAATGAGCGATTGAAAACCGAGATAAGTCTTCTTCGCGAACATCTTCGTGATTCGCAAAATGATTATGAGGCACTTAAGAAGTTCATGACCAGTGATTGTACGGCACTCGCTAATCGTTGTTGGGCGTTGACACGTGGAGCTATGTGCATCTTCTGTGAATTGGACGCGTTTAAGTGCCCACATGCTATGAGCGACAATCAAAAAATCCAAGTCGCTAAGAAAATGATGGAGGAGTCAAACAATGCTTAAAATTGAAAACACCGAGATTGTAGGTTTGGAGGCAGCCATCAGAGGTATGCGGAATCCTATGAACTCTTGGGATAAGAGCGATAGTGGTCGTTGCCTTACACACGGTCCAGCTAATTGTGCAGATTGCCCTTATGTCAATAAAGGTTGTAATGCCTCGGACACCGATTTTGATACTCGATATATTATTGGTGCAAACGATCTCGACCTTATGACTCGCCTTCGCAACGCCGGTACGGATCATCGTAAGTTCATGCGGATGCTTATTGTCTACCTTGATATTACGGCGCCGCTGTATTGGTGGAAAGAGTTTGATACCTATAAGGTGGGTACAGTTGCCAATTCATGCTCGACTATGCATAAGATTGCGGATAAGGAGTTTGACGTAAACGACTTTAGCCATGAGCATATTGAAGAGCTTAACGGTGATGAATACAATATGTCCTACGATTGGCTTCTTCGGACTGTAGATATCCTGAATTACTACCGTAAGAATTATAACATCGCTTCCGAGAAGTTAAAAAGGGATATTACAGATGCGGAAAGGAAGCATACACTCGCTCAGCAAAAGCTTTTCTGGTGGCAGATGATTCAGCTACTTCCGAGTAGCTATAACCAGCGTCGGACGGTTATGCTGAACTACGAGGTTCTGGCAAACATGTACAAGTCTCGTTGTAATCATAAACTAGATGAGTGGCATACCTTCTGTGACTGGATCGAACGTCTTTCTTATTCAGAGCTGATTACTGGGAAGGAGGAAAGTAATGGCATCGTTGGGTAATATTACTATTAAGAAAGAGCGCCGGTTATGTAAAGTCGGTAAAGAGCTTGGATATTTCCATTGCTGGGAGCAGTATTACGATGTAATTTTCCCTGGTTTGACGGTCGGCTCTCATCCTGATCCTGGCGGTCAATATTCACGAGTATTTGGCATCGTCGAATTCTATGACCAAATTGAAAGAGTTGATCCAACAAAAATTCAGTTTGTCGATGCGACTCATGAACGTCTACTTGAATATTCCAAACGTTATGGGCATGAATAAATACTGATAAGGAGGAAAACCATGACTAGCGAACAGTATCGTACCTATCTCACCGAGTCCATTAAAATCGGAGCTCAGATGATGCATGATATGGCGGAGGACATTGCTGGGGGATCTGATTTAATTTCGAACTTAAAGGTGATAATTGAATTCGATCCCGAAATGAGATCCATTCCCGAGTTAACGATTGAAAGATCGCATCTTCCTAATCAGGAACAATTGAACCGATTACTGGATATTCGACAAAAAGCAAAATATGAATCTTTGGATAAGGATGATACATATCATTAAAAACTATTCTTTATTATTACATAAAAGGAGAGCAACCAATGCCTAATTCGGAAGTAAACGAAAATTTATGTATTCGCTGCGCTCATCAGGAAGTATGCACTTATAAGCAGGACTACCTTGATATTCTCAAAGCAGTCAAAAACGCAGTTGTGACTCGAGATACACCCGATGGAATTACATCAAAAAAGTTATTCACTATGACCTCGTCAGTGATATCTCTGTTAGTTGCAAGTACTACTCTTGTAAGAAGACCATTAGAAAGGGTTCGAGTATACTCTAGGTCATACATAAAAAGCTCATATATGGTAGTAAATTGATATTTCAAAAGGAGAAAAACAATGGATAAATGTCCAATTTGTGGTTACCCTCTTCATCATTGTCAATGTCTCTATGGTGGTAATGCGCATCCAGATCGCAACAAAGAGCGTGAAGTTGTTTTAGACCATCTTTATTTACCTTCTGAAGCGCAACTGCGGCATATAATCAAACTCGAAGAATACTGGCACATATCATATGCAAATATGGAACGGACAGCCATACTTGAACGATTGGAACGTGAACACCTTCTCGAGAAAGAAGAGCGTCACGACTGGATTGAGAAACTGCTGGAGAAATATGATAAAACTTAAGAAAGGAGAAAAGATATGAAAGTATCTGAGATTTTGAAGAGTGTAAAAGACTGTGAGCGTCTTCGTGATATTTTGATGAAGAACGAGGATCTTATGTCAGAAGATAAAACAGATATTTGTAATCTATTGTGGGATTATCGCTGCTACCTTCTGAAGAAAGAGGTTGAGTAAGCGGAGGGAAAAAGATGGGAATTAATGGCCGCAAACATGAGACAATTCTATACGTCATGGGCATGCTTGGAATACTGAAAGGACTCGCAACAAACGATACAGAATGCAATAAAGAATTTGAATTAGCAGCATCTGTCCTTAGTGATTCTCTTGATATTTTATTCAAAGGATGCAGCCAGTCGGAGCTTGTTCGTATTAAGAAAGAGACCGAGATACTTGATATTTCAATCGCTCCAAAGTCAGCGTCCAAACGAACTGAGAATTGGATAGCCATGCCTATGGATGATTTGGAATTCTTTCTCAAAGATCCTCTTGGCGAATGTTATTTTTGTGTTAAAACCGACGCAGAAGTCAAAGCTTGTCAGAAACGAAAAAGGTTAAAATCCCTTTATATCGATGGCCTAAGCCGTGAAAATTGCCCATATAAGGGCTTATAGAAAGGAGAACAAATAGATATAAGTGAAAACTATAACTATAGACGAGCATGTTATGCCTTATGATAGCACGGATAATCATATTACGTTATACGAATGCCTTAGCGAAAATACAATTGGAAATTTGGAGTATTGTCCGTGTGCTATAGTGCGAGATGACAGCACCAAATGTCCGTGCGAATCTATGAAGCAATCTCCTATTGGTTCTATTTGTGATTGCAGATTATATAAAAAAGTTGAGGAATTGAATATATGACTATAAACGAATACCAGAAACTTGCTGTGCAAACTCGAAATGTTGAACTTAGCCCCAAAGCTACTTTGCAAGATGGTATAATGGGGTTAAATGGTGAAGCTGGAGAATGCATTGATATTTTGAAAAAACATCTCTTTCAGAACCATAATCTCGATTGTGAACACATCGCACGAGAGCTCGGAGATGTTGCTTGGTATCTTGCTCTCACTGCATATGCTATGGGGTATGATCTGGAAACAATACTTCGTATGAATATTGAGAAAGTTCAGGCAAGGTATCCTAATGGATTTGTTTCGGAACGTAGTATTAATAGAGAAAAGGATGATATTTGATGGGACCTGATAGCCGTACTCAGATAGTCGAATGTATGGATGTTATGGAGACTGGAATGATTCGTTTAGAGAAAGGCGATTTGTCCTTACGTGAGCTTTCCCGTCTTCTCTGGTGGTTTTGTAAGGCAATTTATATTCTTCTTAAAAGGTCTATTGAAAACAAGAATTGAATGTTCTATAATTTAGTAAACGGAGGTGACGTATGAAACGTAAGATATCCATAGTTCTTTTGGTAATATTGATATTTGCGACTATAAGCGGTTGCAACAATGATGGAAGAATTCGTGTACCTAAATCCGCATCCGAATGCAAAGATAAAGATTATCTAGATGTGAAAGCTCTATTTGAATCTGCTGGTTTTACAAACGTAAGCGTCAACGCCATCGAAGATTTGGTAACTGGTTGGATTACTAAAGACGGCTCTGTCGAGCGAGTGAGTATTAATGGCGATGATAACTTCGGTAGCTTGGCAAAATTTGATCCGAGTGCGGAGGTTGTTGTTACGTATCATACGTTTCCTTCCACTGAAGACAATTCAGAAGGAATAGAAAAACCAGAGCCAGAAACTACAAAAGATGAAGAAACAAATAACGAAATGTTACAGGAAGCTGAGGACGAAGAGCCCGACAATGAAGTTTTACAGAAAACTGAAGATGACGAGTATTCGAACCTAAAATCTCAAACCCAAGCATATCGAGCTGTTAAAAAATATGGGGAAATGGTGTATAAATATGGTATCGAATATGATAGATGGTCGCCAGATTCCTCAGAAGAATATGAAGGCAATGGGGTTTGGCATATTCGGCTTGCTGCTAAGTGTACAAATCAATATGGCGCAGTTGAAAATGTTATAATTGATGCTCGTGTAGATTTTATTAAAGAAGCTGTTACTGAATTTAATGTTGAATAAATTGGCTCTAATGTTAAAGGCTTACGCATTTTTTGCGTGGGCCTTTTCTTTTTGAAAGGGGATTATAATGCGACACGATTCTATTTCCTCAAAGAACACAGAAGGGTATGTTGATATTGTGCCATACACAGCAATAAAAAATCTCGATAGAAACGGAGTATCAAAAGAAACAACTCATTTTCGAAAGACTTTACGAGCAATTTTTTGCATATGCGAACTTGCAGGTTTTAGAGTTTGCGGAAGAATAGTTCTAGAAGATTTGAAGACTGGAAAAATTTGGAGCTGACGGAGGATTTTATGTCGAACGGTAATAAGCAGGGCTGTTTAATGACACTTTTGGATTTTATTTTGGTCATACTAACTGGCGGTTTGTGGTTGATTTGGATATTAATTAGATACCTCAGAAACAATAGTTAGGATATTTTTTCTGCCCATTTTCGGTTTTAAAAATGGGCAATTTAGTCAAAAATTGGGCTTTGTGGCCATTTTTGAAAGAATTTTTAAGGTCAATTTGTGGAGAAAAAACGATTTTTGCCCACTTTTTTGGCCAATTGCCCACTTTTAAAATTAAAAATGGCCAGCAATTTTTGCCTAATTTACTGGGTTTTTTGGGTGTTGTGGCCAAAAACCCACTTTTTTCTCTTATTAATTGCGAAGAAAAAATATATATATTTATAATAATAAGCCAAAAAAAGTGGGCAAATGGGCAGAAGCATAAAAATAAAGCTTTTTTAAAGAAAGAAGATGTGATATGATCGTATAAACAGACCGAAAGGAGTATTAAGGAATGGAACACTTTGACGAGGATTACGCGCGTGGATTTCGCTTCAATTATAAAAATGGTAATCTTAGTAAATCTCAGCCTTTATATTTAGACGACATTAATGAAATCGACGAATGTAAAAGAAATGAAGATGAAGTTCCATTATTTGTGTTTTGTCGTTCGTGTGATATCTTTATGGATTATGATGGAGCTGAAAATGGATTGATATTTGACAGCTGGTGGAAATGTCCCGGATGTGGTAAACGTGTTAAAGAAGCAACCGTGTATAATAAATTAGAAAAAGAAAATGATGCATTTTTACAACTATTTGAAGACGATGACTTGTAATATATATTTTTAGCTTCGCGAAAAAAACATGCTCTTTTATAGAGAGAGAAGAATAAAATGGGTAAAACTCATTTACTTCTCTCTTTATTTTTTGTCTTTTTTGGAGGTAAGTATATGCCGAGGAAAAGAGATTTGGAGAGCGGTTTTCAAGATCGTCTGAAAAAAGATATTGAAGAGTTATACCCAGATGCTATGGTTTTTAAAATGGATCAAAAGCAAGGTATTCCGGATCTATTAATTCTTTATAAAGATCGCTGGGCATCGCTAGAATGTAAACGTTGCAAAGATGCTACACACCAACCTAATCAAGATTATTATGTTGATAAGATGGATGGAATGTCTTTTTCCAGATTTATATATCCAGAAAACAAAGAAGAGGTGTTAAATGAACTTCAACAAGCATTTGAATCTGATAGGCCAACACGCTTTTCTAGGTGCGAGTAAATATCACTGGATTAATTATTCATCGGATAAAATTGCAACCTCTTATAGTAATTTCTTGGCCGCGCAACGCGGAACAGAATTGCATGAGTTTGCAGCCCAATGCATAAGGCTCGGACAAAAACTCCCTAAATCTAAGAAGACTCTAAACATGTACGTCAATGATGGGATAGGCTATCGAATGGAACCGGAGCAAATTTTATATTATTCAGAAAATTGCTTTGGTACAGCTGATACCATTTCCTTTCGGAAGAATGTTCTTAGAATTCACGATTTTAAAAGCGGACTTGTTCCTGCTCATATGGAGCAGCTTTATATTTATGCCGCTCTTTTTTGTTTGGAGTATAAAACCAAACCTGGCGAAATCGATATAGAAACACGCTTGTATCAGTTTGATGATATTTTGATAGATAATCCTGGGGCGGACATCATCCTTCCCATTATGGATAAAATTATAGTTTTCGATAAAATCATCAATAAGATCAAAGAACAGGAGAGCTAACAATGAACAGCGTAACGGAAGATATTTTGATGCATTATGGAATTAAGCGCCGTTCTGGACGCTATCCCTGGGGTTCAGGAGAAAACCCGTATCAGCATAGTGGAGATTTTCTTAGTCGTGTCGATGAATTAAAGAGTCAAGGCATGAATGATACCGAAATTGCAAGAGCAATAGGCCTTACAACAACTGAGTTTCGTGTTCAGAAGTCTTTGGCTAAAGAAGAACGTCGCCGTTTGGAGGTAGACCGTGCCAAATCTTTACGAGAAGATGGAAAGAGTCTGAATGAAATTGCAGAAATTATGGGTTATAACAATGACTCATCTATTCGTTCACTGCTCAATGAGCATTCGGAAGCAAGAATGAACGCTGCTCGTAGAACTGCGGAATTTCTTAAGAGTAAAGTAGATGAAAAAGGTATGATCGACGTTGGAGCCGGCGTTGAGAAAGAGCTAGGAGATATTTCTCGCGAGAAGTTTGAAGAGGCACTTTATATTTTGGAACGTGAAGGTTATGAGATATATGGTGTCGGCGTTCCTCAGGTAACGAATAAAGGAAAGCAGACCAATATTAAAGTGCTTTGCCCTCCTGGTACTAAATATAGCGATACATATAATTTTGAGAACATTCATTCTCTTAGAGATTATGTGACGTATGATGGCGGAGAAACTTTTAAGAAGTCTTTTTACTATCCAGCAAGCATGGATTCGAGTCGATTAGCTATTCGATATGCAGAAGACGGCGGAAAAGAGAAAGACGGAGTTATTGAAATTCGTCGTGGAGTTGACGATTTATCATTAGGAGAGGCTCATTATGCTCAGGTTCGAATATTAGTAGATAATAATCGTTATCTTAAGGGTATGGCCGTATATTCAGATGATTTACCAGATGGAGTAGATGTTCTATTCAATACTAATAAAAGTAAAACCACCCCTAAAATGGAAGTCCTTAAGAAAATTAAGGATGATCCCGAAAATCCATTTGGATCTTTGATAAAAGAACATGGTGGGCAAAGCTTTTATGATGACCCTAATGGTAAATTTATAGACGAGGTAAGCGGAAAAAGACAATCATTGTCACTAATTAATAAACGTGCGGATGAAGGTGACTGGGGTGAATGGAGTGATCATCTATCGTCTCAGTTTTTATCGAAACAAAATTTGTCTTTGATTAATAAGCAGCTTAATTTGGCAACCGCGGACAAGCGCCTTGAATTTGAACAAATTTTAGAACTTACTAATCCTACCGTGAAGCGGGCTCTTTTAAAGTCTTTCGCCGATGATAGCGATGCTGCTGCTGTGCATCTTCAAGCAGCCGCCTTACCTCGTCAAAAATACCAAGTTATTCTTCCAATTACTTCTATGAAAGATGATGAGGTTTATGCTCCGAATTATAAGAATGGTGAGACAATTGCATTAATTCGCTATCCTCATGGCGGAACTTTTGAGATACCTATCCTCACAGTAAACAATAAACAACCGGAAGCTAAACGAGTTCTAGGTAATGCAATAGATGCGGTTGGTATTAATAGTAAAGTTGCTGAGCGGTTGTCTGGCGCAGACTTTGATGGTGATACCGTAATGGTTATACCAACTGGAGGTAAAACTAAGATTAAATCCACTCCGTATTTGGACGGCCTTAAAAATTTCGATCCTAAAATGGAATACCCTAAACGTGAAGGGATGCGCGTTCTTAGTGAAAACCAGAAGCAGATTGAAATGGGAGTAATTTCAAATCTAATTACGGATATGACTTTAATGGGTGCTCCTCGAAGTGAGATTGAAAGAGCTGTTCGGCATAGTATGGTAATCATAGACGCCACTAAGCATGAACTGGATTACAAACAGAGTGAAAAAGATAATGGTATTGCGGCTTTACATAAATATTATCAGGGCACTGTTGACCCTGAAACTGGTAGATACCATGAGGGAGCCGCGACATTAATTTCTCGAGCCAAATCTCAAGTGCAGGTGCCAAAAAGAAAAGGAAGTCCGATAATCAATAAGGAAACTGGCGAGCAATCTTACAAGGAAGCAAATGAAACTTATGTCGATTCTAAAGGAAAGACTCGACTTAGAACTCAAACTAGTACGAGAATGGCAGAGGCCAAAGATGCTAGAGAACTTTCATCTGGTACTCCGGAAGAAGAGGCATATGCTACCTATGCAAACAACATGAAGATGCTAGCCAACGAGGCTCGTAAAGAGATGATGAATACCGGACGTATAAAAGTATCCCCCTCGGCTAAGGAAACGTATAAAGGGGAGGTAGACTCCCTGGTATCATCCCTCAACATAGCCCTAAAGAACGCCCCACGCGAACGTCAGGCCCAGATTATCGCCAACACTGCGGTTAATGCGAAAAAACGGCAGAACCCCGACATGACTAAGGCAGAAATTAAAAAAGCAAGCCAGCAAGCTTTAACGTCGGCTCGTATTAAAGTCGGTGCACAGAGAACGCCCATAACTATTTCAGATAGGCAATGGGAGGCCATACAAGCCGGAGCTGTTTCGGATAATATCCTCAGCCAGATTCTTAAATACACCGACATCGATCAATTAAGGCAACGTGCGACACCTCATAATTCCAAAGGATTGTCGCCTACCCAGGTCACAAAGATTAAAGCTATGCTCGCTTCTGGGTATAATAATGCAGAAATTGCAGAAGCTTTAGGTGTTTCGGCAACAACAGTCGGTAACTATGCTAAAGGAAAGGAGTGAAGCATATGAATAATGTTGCGCTAACGACTTTTGACAACCCTTATGACCCTTTCGATGACTTCACTTCTTGGTTTCTTTTCGATGTTCAAAAGGGTTACAATTCTTGTGCTTATTTGGCTCGAATTGCAAAAATTTCTGATGAACTTTCAGAGAAAGAGATAGACGAAGAAATCGAAAAAGCAATTGACGAAATAATAAAATACGATTTCATGAACATTTACAAAAAAGTTAAACAAACAAAGAAAGCAGGTTAAGCAACCTGTAATTCTTACGGAGACGGTAGGGGGGGGTCGCAAAACCTACACCCCCCTCGTTATCGCGGCACTCCTAAAAAATTCTCCGGGGGTGAATTTTTTAGATATTTAGGAGAAGGGTTATAAGATTTAGGCGAGTTTGCAAATCTGCTTATTTTAGTTTTTACTCCTTTTGCTAAAATGCTATGCAAACTCGCCTAAATCTTATTACAAGTTACATAAAACATTTACCAAATCGATTAAGAAACTAAAGAAATTGGAGGAGAACTGATATGAAAGTAACAAGCAGTATTACTGTCGATGTCGCAAAACCATATTTTCCGGTAGTTGTGAGAGCAAAACAGCTTGATAATGCTCGTTATATTAATATAACTCTAACCGATAATGGTCTTCCGTTTACAATTCCAGATGGAACCTCTGCAACTTTTAGAGGTTTGTGCCCCAATGGGCATTCTTTCTTTTATGATGCACTAATTGTAGATAACAATATTGAGGTGCAACTTATCGAAGCTGCTCTTTCTGTTGCTGGTCAGGTAAAAGCCGAGGTTAATCTCTATAATGTGAATGCTGAGAAACTTACGACTTTCGGTTTTATCATTGATGTGGAAGCTGCAAGTGTTTCTGACCAAGTAATAGAACAATCAGATTATTTCACAGCACTTACGAATCTTGTTAGCAAGGCCATTGCATCGAATACAGTAGTAAAGATCGTCGGATATGTTAGCAATGTCTCAGAATTACCAACCAGTGGTGTAGACGTCGGCTCATTATATGGTGTGGGCGCGGATGCTCCTTATGATTACTATGGTTGGGATGGAAATAAATGGACTAATAATGGACAGCTAAAAGGAGCAAAGGGCGATCCATTTACTTATGCTGATTTTACAGAAGAACAATTAGCGGCGTTGAAAGGTCCGAAAGGAGATATTGGCGCACAAGGCCCAAAGGGTGATCCTTTTGTATATTCAGATTTCACACCTGAACAGCTAGTGGGGTTGATAGGTCCGCGAGGAGAGGTTGGTGAACGAGGTCCAAAGGGTAATCCTTTTGTATATTCAGATTTCACACCTGAACAATTAGCGGCGTTGAAAGGTCCGAAAGGAGATATTGGCGCACAAGGCCCACAGGGCGCACAAGGTCCTATCGGTAATACAGGTTCTCCTGCTGGATTTGGAACCCCTACAGCCTCCGCTACGCAGCTTGAACCAAATGTAGAACCAACCGTAACTGTTGAAGCTTCAGGAGAAGACACCTCGAAAATATTTAATTTTGTCTTTGGAATTCCCAAGGGAGCTAAAGGAGACACGGGCGAAAAGGGTGCTACTGGTGAAAAAGGCGCACAAGGTCCTATCGGTAATACGGGTTCTCCTGCTGGATTTGGAACCCCTACAGCCTCCGCTACGCAGCTTGAATCAAATGTAGAACCAACCGTAACTGTTGAAGCTTCAGGCGAAGACACCTCGAAAATATTTAATTTTGTCTTTGGAATTCCTAAGGGAGCTAAAGGAGACACAGGAGAAAAAGGTGCTACTGGCGAAAAGGGTGCGCAAGGACCGCAGGGTGTTCAAGGTGAAAAGGGAGAGAAAGGAGATACCGGTTCAGGTTTTGCAGTTCTTGGATATTTTGCAAATGTCTCATTACTACAAACCAATGTAACTAATCCTTCTGCTGGTGATGCTTATGGCGTTGGAGAAAACGAGCCTTATGACATTTATATATGGGATGGTAAAAATTCTCAATGGGTAAATAATGGCCCACTTCAAGGAGCAAAAGGCGATAAGGGTGAAACCGGCGCAGCTGCTGGCTTTGGAACCCCTACAGCTGAAGTGACTTCTCTAGATTTTACTGAAGCTCCTACGGTATCGGTTGAGGCCTCAGGAACTAACATTGCTAAGATATTTAAATTCATCTTTGGAATTCCTAAGGGCGCTAAAGGAGATACTGGTGCAAAGGGTGAGCAGGGTCCCGCTGGCGAAAAAGGAATTAATGGTTCTCCTGCCGGATTTGGAACTCCTACAGCCTCCGCTATACAGCTCGAACCGAATGCAGAACCCACAGTAGCAGTTGAAGCTTCAGGCGAAGACACTTCGAAAATATTTAATTTTGTCTTTGGAATTCCTAAGGGCGCTAAAGGAGACACAGGCGAAAAGGGCGCTACTGGTGAAAAGGGCGCTACTGGTGAAAAGGGCGACCAAGGCCCTATCGGTAATACAGGTTCTCCAGCTGGCTTTGGAACTCCTACAGCCTCCGCTATACAGCTCGAACCGAATGCGGAACCCACAGTAGCAGTTGAAGCTTCAGGCGAAGACACTTCGAAAATATTTAATTTTGTCTTTGGAATTCCTAAGGGCGCTAAAGGAGACACAGGCGAAAAAGGTGCACAAGGCCCGCAGGGCGATCAGGGTATTCAAGGTCCCAAGGGCGCGGATGGTCTAAAAGGAGATACTGGAGAACAAGGACCTGTTGGCGAAAAAGGCGCCGATGGCGATAGTGGAGTTTACGTTGGTTCAAGTACTCCAACTGATCCGCAGAAAAATGTCTGGATTGATCCGGCTGGTAATCCAACAACACTTAACGAATTGGGCGCCGCATTACATGTTACTGGCGATACTACGACTATTTTTAATGGACTGATAAAAGGTAGCGGAGGTAAGATGAGTCAAGCTTTACCCGGAATTGATTATCAAATTCCGATTATCGAAACTATCGTTACTGCTTTAGCCTCATCATGGAATAGTAATAGTATTACCATCGCTGTTTCTAATGTAACCGCGTCTTCTAATTTGGAAGTCGGTTTGGCACAGACTGCCACAGACGAACAGTTTTCCGATGCAATTTCTGCACAAATTCGCTGTATTAGTGCTGGCGTTGGAACTATTACACTTAAGGCAATCAAGACCCCGACGGTCGATTTGCCGATTTTAATAAGGAGATTTAGTTAATGGGTATTATTTCTATGTTTCCAAGCGGTGGAGGAGGTAGTGCAGGTATTTCCCTGGATGTAATCTCAGGGTCATCTTTACCATTGACAGTAGTTAATGACCAGATTTATATCGTTACCTCTACTACCCCTAGCACAATATATGTTGATACCGATATACCCTCCAGCCCCGCGAGTGGCGATGTGTGGGTTGTTGCGGCAGAAGGCGGTGCTGGCGCTATCACTTTTGCAGAGGACAGTCCTTTATTCCGCGTTGGTTTCAAAGCGGTAAAGCAGTACGGTAGTAATGGTGAGTGGAGCAATGTAGAGGCTTATCTCGGGATGGCCGGCGCTTGGGTAAAGATAGGTGTTAGCCTACCGCCTGCCGGAACTCCCTTGAACGACTTCACGTGGGCGCAGATAGATTATATCAGCGAAAACGGCCTTATGTCCGATTACTTCAATATAGGTGACACCAAGAACGTTACCATAGGCAGCGCAACATACGTCGTGGAGATTGTAGGCTTCTCTCATGATGACAGAGCGGACGGAAGTGGCAAGGTAGGTCTAACATTCGGCTTAAAGGATTGCCTCAATACCGCCTACCAGATGAATAGTTCTAATACCAACTCCGGAGGCTGGGGAGGCTGCGCTCTTCGTGCAACACTGCGCGGTGATATATGGAACCAACTCCCGTCCGATCTTCGCGACGTTATCAAAGAGGTAACTAAAAAAACGTCGGCCGGTGGCGCAAGCGGAATCATAAATAGTATCAGCGATACCTTATTCCTCTTCGCAGAAAAGGAGATTTTCGGTAGTAAGCAGTATTCGGTCGATGGTGAGGGAACCCAGTATGCCAGGTTCACCGCAAGCAACACCCGTATTAAAAAGCTCAACGGTTCTGCGACGTACTGGTGGTTACGTTCACCTTATTCCAGCAGCACCAACTACTTCTGTGCTGTGTACACTTCAGGTGCGGCCGATAGCAACTACGCCTACGCTAGTTATGGCGTGTGCTTCGGATTCTGCATTTAATCTTAATATCTGGCGCCCCTCGTGGGCGCTGGAAAGGAAACTTATATGTCTGTTAGAAAAAATCAGCGTGGCGAAAGTAATATGCAGTTTTTGGATACTGCTCGGAACATCAATGTTGCGGTTCGCAAATTAGTAAGTAGATTGCCAAAACGATATACTTTCCTAGGAGGAACCGAACTGGTAAGATTAGCGGCCGATGTTCATCATAATCTTAAAGGTGCTAATAGTGTCTATCCTACTAACCAACATGAATTTCAGATAAGACGTGACTATCTTATTCATGCTAATGCCAGTTTACAAATGCTATTAGACGAACTTGATATTCTATATAACTATTATGCGGATGATTCGTTACAGAAATGTATTTCAACGATTGTCGGAATGCTAAAGTTAGAGGCTACGTTGATACGAGGTTTAAAAGCCACAGATAAAAAACGATTTAAAAATTTTGGTTTCGATCTGTAAAACGTTCACCTAATTCCAGCAACACCAACAACTTCTGTGCTGTGAACACTTCAGGTGCGGCCAATAACAACAACGCCAACACTAGTTATGGCGTGTGCTTCGGATTCTGTTATGTTTGGACAAAGTAACTAATTTAGTGAAATCATCATTTTAGCAGAAGGAGATCGAGACCATCCCGCATGGGTAAATTATACCTTCGATGTATTTGGCTGGACGCTGCTTGCATGGATAGCTATGCGCGTAACTATTTTCATAGCCCGATACTATATGGTTATAATCGCGCTCGATATTCTTACCACACGGAGGTAATTATGACAAGTGAAGAAAGGAGAGAGGTGAGATATCTAAGACGGCGCAATAAAAGGCGTCGTAATTTGGATAGTCGAAATGCCGCATGTGAAAATGTATTCAGCTTTAGTAATCTATATAAGGCATATCGGGATTGTTGCTTAGGAGTAGGATGGAAAAGCAGCGTCCAATTATATAAAGCTAATGCGTTATATAATGTCCTTCAGACACAAGAGGAATTGTTAACAGGATCATATCGGTCTAAGGGATTCGTTGAATTTAATATTTTCGAGAGAGGTAAACTTCGCCATATTAAAAGTGTTCATATATCGGAACGAGTAGTGCAAAGATGTTTGTGCGACAATGCTCTGATTCCTATTATAAGCCCATCATTTATTTATGATAATGGCGCAAGTTTAAAAGACAAAGGGATAGATTTTACTCTTGATCGGTTAGAAAAACACTTACATAGGTATTATCGTAAACATGGTTCAAAAGGTTATGTTCTGACTTTCGATTTCAGTAAGTTTTTTGATAATGCTAATCATGAGGTGATTTTTAGAGAATTGGAAAAAGTAAAAGGATCAGCGTTTAATTATGCTAAATATTTTGTTGATAGATTTGGTAAAACAGGGCTAGGGCTTGGTAGTCAGGTATCTCAGATTTTGGCATTAGCGTTGCCGAATTCTCTAGATCACATGATTAAAGAATTGCTTAAAATAAAGTATTATGGTCGTTATATGGATGACGGATACTTAATACATGAAAGTAAGCATTACCTTCGCCAATGTTTATCTACTATACAAAATAAGTGTCTAACGTTAGGAATCACTCTCAATCCTAAGAAAACACGTATATGCAAACTAAAAGAAGGCGTTAGTTTTTTAAAAATGAGATTTATGCTGACTGATTCTGGACGCGTAATAAGAAAGCTTTCACGAGAGTCGATTACTCGTATGAGGAGAAAACTAAAGTCTTTTGCTAGAAAGTTACAATCTGGAGTTATGACAACAGAGGACGTTGTCTTATCTTATAATTCTTGGCGTGGTCATGCGCAGCGTTGCGATTCATTCAGAACATTGAAAAATATGGATCGGCTGTTAAAGGAGATAATATGTACGAAATCAAAAAAAACGGAAAACACCTATCCTACGAAGATGTTATTCGCTATGTAAAATTACAGTCTAATGGAATATATTGCTTATGCTCCGATGATGAGGCAACTGGAGTAGTTGTGAATAATGACTATATTTGCCATCTTGCCGGACGAGCTGAACTTCCAGATGTTGAGACTGTTAGTTTTGATGAAATAAACGGAGCATCTGCTCTATATAATGTTCAAGCCGAACTTGAAGAGGTATTATCTGCTGCCCGATCTGGTCTTACACCAATACCAACGCAAGGGGCTGCTTGGGATCCCGAAACACGATATATTGCTGGTGATATTGTAGAAGGTGGATATATAGCAATTAGATATAGTAAAGGAAAAAACCCTACAGATCCGGCAAATATAGGGATATATTGGGAAGAAAACGTCACACCTCATTTGGTTTGGAATGATATAGAAGACGGTAAAATTATAGCAGAAGATACCATTGTTGTGCATGATGGAAAAACTTGGAAATGTATAAGCCAGCATATTAAATCATCAGTCTACAAACCGCGAACAGGTAGTAGTAAATGGGTTGAAGTTACATAATCCATAGGAGGTCCTTATGGGAATATTAAAAATTAAGAATGAAGCTACGAATGAGTGGCAAGAGGTGTTGGCTCTTAAGGGAGACCCTGGAATTTTTACTCGCAATACTTATACTGAAAATCCAGCTATCATAACACTAGCCGACGCGAATGAGTATTATCTCACCAATGTTTCTACTATAGAGTTTCTTTGGCCAGCTAGTCAATATTTTGAGTGTTGGATCACATTGACTTTATCTAATGGGACTAATAATAACATTAGTTTTCCAGAAGATATGCGAAGAATCGGCGATGTTCCTAACTGGAATACTCCTGGCGCAACTTTTGAAATTTCTATAAAAGATAAAATTGCAATATTTAGGAAAGTAGTTGAGCCTAACGTTTCAACTTAAAGGTGTAACTTATGGACAGACGTTTTTTTAAACAACGTAGAATGTTGCTACCTCCGAGTACTAATTTGACCGTCACGTTAACTGGTACATGGGATAATTCCGGATTATTTGGTGAACGTTACGTGAAGATTAACGATGAGATAATTACGGAAAATGGAGTTTATACCGTTTTGGAAGGTGATACTGCAATTTTGCATACAAAGATAAGCCCCATCCTGGGGGGAAGTGAGAAGTACGGTATATTTGTGGACAATAAGTGCGTAAGAACTTCTGCGCAGTGTGTAAATCATGGCCCGGATTATGAGTACCTGCTCGTATCGAATTGCACGATAAACGGTCAGGGGACCGTACATGCAAGGGGCGGATACGCAAAGATAGACGTTACGACTTAATATGAATGCCTTTAATAGATACAAGAAAGGAAAAATCAAAATGAAAAAGATTATAGCACTTCTTATTACTATGATACTTGTTTTTTCAATGTCATCGGCGTTGGCACTTAATTGGAAGACGCTAAATGTAGAGAATTCCACCTATTACAATATTCAGGCGGATAAGTATGAAGTGGTCAATTCTGATTTGGGCACAGCTTTTACTGAGAATTTGAATGCCGTTGCGAAGAAGCACGGTAAGGTTTATTTTTCGCTTTCTGTAAGGGATAAGGATAATAACGATTTCGATGGTTATGAGCTTTTTATGCATGACCTAGAGTATACTCGAACCCTTTCTAATGGTCTTCATGAGGCCAAGGTGACCGGAGACGACCCTTACCTTCAGGTCAAGATTACAGAAAAGACTGATATGAATGAACTTTATTTTGGCTCTGATAAAGTTACTGTTAACGGGAATACAGTCCAGATAGGCGAACTGACTTTTACACGAGTGAACAATATCGTCACAGATGTAAGGTTTAATGGTACCGCTCTTGAACTAACCAAGAAGTTAAACGAGCTAGAGATGACACTAGAAGACGTCTATGGCGGAAGGATAGTAATGAGCGACGAGGTACTTCTCCGAAATTTCGGCAAGATTTGCGAAACTGAAAAAATAGTAAGCTGGAAGGCTCAGAGTGCTACCGTAAAACCCGTTGAAAACATGGTACTGCCCAAGACTGGAGATGCTCCGATAACGGCTGCTATAGTGGGTGTTTGTGTAATTCTAGGTTTCGGGGTATTTTTCGCATTTTTGGCGATATTTCGAATGAAACGATAAACATATTTAAAAAGGAGTTTAATCATGTATAAGATAGGAGCTATCCCATCACCTCCAGATCCGAGAGACTATTCTGTAAGAACCCTTATGCCTGTTACATTGCCAAAAACTTTTAAACAGCATGTAGGTAAGAATTATGATCAAGAGCATGGCACTTGTGTAGCACAAACTCTTCGCAATATTATGCGAGAAGCATATGGTATTGAATTCGGTACAAATTTTCTCTATGGTGGCGGAAGGAGCCATCAGATGGAGGGAATGATTCCAGCCGAAGCAGCAAAATTCTTGAATACCTATGGTATTGCGCCATATAAAAACGATCGTGGCGAAAGAGAGGTTATGGATGTAATCTACTATTATCGCCAAAATCGTGTTGCATTGGAAAAAGTAGCTGCTCCTTTTAAAGGAGCTATTTATGGCAGAGCTTATACGGTTAACGACATTAAATCCGCCTTGTATGCCGGATATGGAGTTGCCGCATGCTTTGCTATAAGCCAGTGGAATCCGAATAGCAAGGGTATCTGGCCTTGTACTCAATCTACGTATGGCTACCATGAAATGCGAGTTTTCGGTTGGGATGTTATCAACGGCACGGAATATGCCTGCGTTCAAAACTCGTGGGGTTCCAGATGGGGAAAGAGGGGCGAGTGCTTCATTAGTTGGGAAGATGTACTGCGTGTTGGCGACATCCTGGTGATTCAGCCAGTCAGAGATAAAGAGCAAGAAATTCAAAATGGAGTAGAGATTCGTCGAACTTTGCGAAAAGGCATGAGAGATGAAGACGGTTATACCGATGTTTCTCAGCTTCAGAATTGGCTCAATGCACACAATTACGATTGCGGTGCGGCTGATGGTATATTTGGAAGTAAAACAAGAAATGCAGTAAAAGCTTTGCAGCGTGACAATGCTCTTGATGACGACGGAATTGTTGGACCTAAAACTTGGAGGATAATCGATGGAAATTAAACTCGATATGCCTTATATGAAAGGCGAAGAAGTAAAACATATTCAGGAGCGTCTTGTAATTCATGGCTATAAGGTCTCCGTTGACGAAATATACGGACCCAAGTCAGCCAAAGCAGTAGAGAAGTTCCAAAAGGCTAATGGACTACCTGTTACTGGTATTGTAGATGACGCTACGATGGCCGCGCTTAATACTCTTGATAAGCGTATGGAAATTAAATTGGATAATCCTTATATGAGGGGCGAGGAAGTGAAACACGTTCAGGAGCGCCTTATAGTTCATGGCTATAAGGTTTCTACAGATGGAGTATATGGCCCCAAGTCAGCAAAAGCAGTAGAGAAATTCCAGAAGGATAAAGGATTTCCTACTACTGGTATTGTGGATGACATAACTATGGATGCTCTGAATATGACTCCGGATGTTTCTAAACTCGTATATGACGATGAGCTCATTAATGACGCCACCTGTTGGCTGAGAATGATGGTCGGTGACGAGTATATTATCGGTGCTCAGGGACACGAAGTAACCGCAGATTATGTAAATGCGAGAGCGAAAGATAGACCTGGGTATTTTACCGGTGGTCGAAAGAATTGGATGCTGGCAGAAGTTTCGAGGGCCAATTCCCTTGGACGTCATATATATGCCGAAGATTGTTCTGGTTTGTTTATGAAGCTGAATGAGATGATCGGGCTTATCGATATTAATGGCGATGGAGTAGTCAATCGTAAGGATGATACTACTGCTAATGGAATGTTTAAAAACTTCTGCAAGCAGATAACCGCCAACGAAGTTCGTCCCTTGGACATTTTCTTTAGGGTTGATGCAACAGGTAAGGCTGTTCATATGGCAGTTCTTGGTTCTGATGGTCTTTATGAAGCCGCTGGCACCGCTTATGGTGTGGTATTCCGTCCGTTTCCCGATATTTGGAGTCGCAAGACTTACAATAGAATGACGGGTAAAATCGATAATCTTAAGAAGTGGACCCATTACGGAAGGCTGAAAATCTTCATTTCATGATCCCTATAAATGACGAAAGGAGGCGGTTATTGTGAAAAAAGTAACTTCTGAAAAAAATTCTGAGACTAAATTCAAACCAGCTTTGACTCCAGAAGCCAGAGAAAATCAGCTGATATTTCTTGCTACTGATTTGGCTGAACAACAGCTTAGGAATGGAACCGCCTCCACGCAGGTGATAGCTCATTATTTGAGATTGGGGACGGAAAGAGAGCGGTTGGAAAGGGCTAAACTTGAAAAAGAGGTAGCATTGCTTGACGCTAAGAAACATGCTTATGAATCAGCTACAGAGATGAAAGAAATGTATCTCGAGGCTCTAGCAGCTATGAAAGAATATAGTGGGCGGGACGATTCGGATGATGATGAAGTCTTATAATGAACTAATAATAATACCAACTTTTGAGGAACGTTTTCGTTATCTTAAAGTCTATGGGGTTATTGGCAATCAAACTTTTGGACATGATAGGTATTTAAATCAAAAGCTTTATACATTAAGTGAATGGAAACGAGTAAGAGATAAGGTAATATTACGCGATAACGGCTGTGATTTGGGATGCGAGGGATTTGAGATTTACAGTAAAATTATTATTCATCACATTAATCCGATAACAGTCGAAGACATAGTTGCGTGTAACCCTTGCGTTTTTGATTTGAATAATCTTATTACAACTTCACACAACACACACAACGCAATACATTACGGCGATGAAAAATTGTTGATAGTCGCACAAATCGAACGAAAACAATATGATACATGCCCTTGGCGGCATTGATGGAGGAAATAATGTCTCGAAATAATCGAAATTACGACAAACCTCATGCTATTGAAAAAACTCCTATTAAATCTTTTGTTATGGTTACATGCGAAAGGCTTAATCTTCGTGAATTTCCCTGCGCCGAAAGTAAAATTCTTTGCGTATTGGAGAAAGGCACCCGACTAGAATTGATCGGGGAAGCGAATTCGGTCTTTTTCGAGGTGGCCAATAGTTATGGTGTTAAAGGCTACTGTATGAAAGATTTTGTGGAACTATCGTCTTAAAGGAGAAAAAATCAAAATGGATAGCATACTAATATCAGTAAAGAAATTGGTAGGCATATCGCAGGAGGATACATCTTTTGATACCGACCTGATTATTAATATTAATTCGGTTTTTATGATTCTTAAGCAGCTTGGAGTTGGTCCGAAAGATGGATTTAGCATTACAAGCGATTTGGATACCTGGAACGACTTCCTTGCAGACGGCTCGAATCTTGCAGCTGTTAAGAGTTATATGTATGCTAAAGTTAGGCTTCTATTTGATCCTCCAACCATAGCATCCGTGCTCGAATCATTAAAAGCGCAGATCGTCGAATTCGAATGGAGACTTATGGTAGAAGCTGATCCTCCGCTAATTAATAATGGAGGTGATTAATCATGAAAAACGAACTGTATCATCATGGTATTCTCGGTATGAAGTGGGGTATAAGACGTTATCAGAATAAAGATGGCACTTATACTCCGGCCGGTAAGAAACGCAGACGAGATCGAACTAGTAATTGGAGCGATGACGCAAAGGCGGTCGACCAATTGAAGCGGAAATCTATCAATGAAATGTCGAATGCGGAATTACGAAAATTAACCGAAAGAGCGCAACTTGAACAGAATTATAAGAAACTCAATCCGAATGCGATTAAAAAAGGTTGGAAATATGTTGTTCTTGGCGCAGGGGTTATGGGCACGGCACTAAGTATTTACAATAATAGTAACCAACTTGTTACCGTTGGTAAAATCGTTGGAAATGGTATTGCGAATGCTATTGGAAATCAACTCATTAAAGAACTTAACCGTAATGGATTGTGATATTTTCGAATAGGAGGGGACGAACAGCATGACTAATGAACTCTACCATCACGGTATTCTTGGCATGAAGTGGGGTATAAGACGTTATCAGAATGAAGATGGTTCTTTAACTCCTTCTGGGAAGAAAAGATATGGCCGTGAATATGAAAGAACGTCTCAAAAGGTAATGAAAAAACTCAATAAAAATGCTAATCGAATTCACCTTAATGCTTATAATAAGGCTGCCGATGAGGCTAATAATGGCGGCATAGAAGCATTTAACGCTCAACAAGAAAAAAAGTACGGAAAGAACTTTTTTAAGCGTGATGCTTATGTGGAAGACTATAATGAATGGTTCAATGAACGGTTTGATGCCAACTTGAATAAGCTTTTGCTGGATTTCTATAGTAATGATAAAGATTTCCAAAAGGCCCAGAGCTTGGTAGATAGATATAACATGACCGAATGGAACGAACTTGCTAAAAACAATACCAAAATCATAAACGAGTTGAAACGTTCTCTAAACAAATAGAAAGTTATTAAGATTATGGCACTATCAAATACAGCTACTCCAAAATACTACGGTATGTTTCGTGATGCTGTAATACGAGGAGAGATACCCGTTAATCGCGAAATTTCAATGGAGATGAATCGTATTGACGATCTAATCGCTAATCCCGGCGTTTATTACGACGATAAAGCCGTTGAAGGCTGGATTAAATACTGCGAACGTGAGCTTACATTAACTGATGGCTCCGATCTTAGTCTCCTTGATAGTTTTAAACTTTGGGGCGAGCAAGTTTTCGGATGGTTCTATTTTGTAGAACGAAGTGTGTACGAGCCTAATTTGGATGGTCATGGTGGAGGATATGTTAGAAAGCGCATCAAGAAGCGCTTGACTAATAAACAATACTTAATTGTCGGTCGAGGCGCTGCGAAATCATTATATGATTCATGTATTCAGTCGTATTTCGAAAACGTAGATACTACTACAACTTATCAAATTACGACCGCTCCAACGATGAAACAAGCGGACGAAGTCATGTCGCCAATCCGAACAGCTATAATCAGATCTCGTGGTCCACTTTTTAAGTTTTTAACAGAGGGCTCGATACAGAATACAACTGGTCCCAAGGCCAATCGTGTCAAATTAGCATCAACAAAAAAAGGAATCGAGAATTTTCTAACCGGTTCATTGATTGAAATTCGTCCAATGAGTATACCCAAACTCCAGGGTTTGCGTTGTAAAGTTGCAACTGTAGATGAATGGCTCTCTGGCGATATACGCGAAGATGTAATTGGAGCTATTGAGCAAGGCGCCTCTAAGGTAGATGATTATATCATTATAGCAACGAGTTCAGAAGGTACAGTTCGTAATGGAAGCGGCGATACAATCAAAATGGAGTTGGCAGATATATTAAAAGGCGAATATATTAACCCGCATGTTTCTATTTGGTGGTACAAACTTGATTCTGTAGACGAGGTTGCCAATCCCGAAATGTGGGTTAAAGCCAATCCGAATATTGGAAAGACAGTCAGTTACGAAACATATCAACTCGATGTTGAAAGAGCTGAGAAAGCCCCTGCTACACGAAATGATATTTTAGCAAAACGATTCGGTATTCCGATGGAGGGTTATACCTATTACTTCGCATATGAAGAGACCCTTCCTCATAGAAAACAAAGTTTTTGGAAGATGCCTTGTGCTATGGGTGCTGATTTATCGCAGGGCGATGACTTTTGTGCCTTCGTATTTCTATTTCCATTGGGGAATGGTCGTTTCGGCGTAAAAGTAAGATCATATATTTCATCTCTTACGTTACATAAACTTCCAGGTGCTATGCGAATTAAATATGATCAGTTTATGCAAGAAGGTAGTCTGATTGTTCTTGAGGGAACTGTTTTAGATATGATGGAAGTTTTCGAAGATATTGATAAGCATATTATTGAAGCTGAATATGACGTTCGTTGTTTGGGCTATGACCCGTTTAATGCTAAAGAGTTTATTGAAAGATGGCAATCGGAAAATGGACCATTTGGAATTGAGATGGTTCGTCAAGGAGCTAGGACCGAGACAGTTCCTCTCGGAGAATTGAAGAAATTGTCCGAAGAACGAATGCTTATTTTTGATGAAGAACTTATGTCTTTTGCAATGGGAAATTGTATCACGCTCGAAGATACGAACGGTAATCGTAAACTATTAAAAAGACGTTACGAACAGAAAATAGATCCTGTTTCGGCTATGATGGATGCTTACGTTGCATATAAACTGAATAAGGATGCGTTTGAATAAGGAGGATTCTCATGAATGTTTAAAAATGAACTCTACCATCATGGCATTCTTGGTATGAAGTGGGGCGTTCGACGATATCAGAATCCTGATGGAACGTTAACCGAGTTGGGCCAAAAACGTCTGGAAAAGAAAGATGTTAAATGGGCCAATAAGAACTATAATAAAATCGTTTCTAAAACGCAAAAGAGCGTTTCGAGGGATATGAATAGATATGCTAATCAACTTCTGTCCGAGCCTGGAAGTAGAACATCAAAGGGTAAAATTAGTGCTTCTACAATTAATTCTTATAATCGTAAATTAGCCGAACTCATGAATGAAAAAGTAACTAACATAACAGCTCCGTCAGGTAGAGCGGTCAAATTTATCGCTAAACGTGGTGAAGTAGGAGTACATATGGCTTTGGCTGATCAAGGTTATAATATTAATCAACTTAAAAACGGCGTTTGGGCTTCTGGTCGAGTTGCATACAGTAAACGAAAAGTTAATATTGCTTAGCAAGGAGATATTTTAAAATGTCTGAAACTATAGGTTCCAGGTTTAAAAATGCTTGGAATGCTTTTTTTAATCGTGATCCCACCCCGATTTTCGATAATTCGGGTAATAGTTCCAGTTATCGCCCGGACAGATATAGGCCGACTAGGGGTAACGAACGATCTATAATTACCGCAATTAATAATCGAATAGCTATTGATGTCGCAGCCATTCCTATACGACATATAAGACTAGATGAAGATGGCGGATATTTGAATACTATTGAGTCGGGTTTGAATAACTGCCTTACTCTCGAAGCAAACATCGATCAGACTGGTAGAGCTTTTCTTCAGGATGTCGTCCTTTCAATGCTCGATGAGGGATGTGTTGCATTAGTTCCGACAGTAACGGACGTTAATCCGGATTATACGGATTCGTATGATATTTATGAGATTCGAACCGGAAAGATTACTGAATGGTATCCGAAACAGGTAAAAGTCGAGGTTTATAATGATAACTCTGGTCGTAAACAGCAAATTCTTCGGCCAAAACGCAAAGTTGCCATTATTGAAAACCCAATGTATTCCGTTATGAACGAGCCTAACTCGACTATGCAGCGTCTTATTAGGAAATTAAAACTTCTCGATGCAGTAGACGAGCAGAGCAGTTCCGGTAAATTAGATCTTATCATTCAGCTCCCTTATGTTGTAAAGACTGAAACACGTCGGCAGCAAGCCGAAAATCGAAGAAAGGAAATCGAAGAACAGTTAACCGGTTCTAAATATGGTATTGCGTATACTGATGGTACTGAGCGGATAACTCAATTGAATCGGGCGGTGGAGAACAATCTTTTGAAGCAGGTTGAATATTTAACGAGCATGCTTTTTAGCCAGTTAGGTATCACACAGACGATATTAGATGGAACCGCCGACGAAAAAACGATATTAAATTATCGCAATCGAATTATCGAGCCAATACTTTCCGCAATTGTCGACACCATGAAAGTTCGTTTTATTACTAAAACTGCAAGAACTCAGGGGCAGTCGATTTCTTTTTTCATGGAGCCATTCAAACTGGTACCTGTGTCTGAGATTGCCGAAATAGCGGATAAGTTTACGCGTAATGAAATCATGACTTCAAATGAAATTCGTCAAATTGTCGGTATGAAGCCTTCTAGCGCTCCTCAGGCTGATGAATTGAGGAATAAAAACCTTAATAGGTCGGCCGAAGAGACACCCAAGGTTAAACAACTGGACGGTATTACAAAAGAAAGGATAAACGCGACTTTAAAACAGGAGGAATAATTCAAAATGGTAAAATACGATTTTCACGGTTGGGCAACTCGAAATGATTTGAAATGCTCCGATGGCCGTGTGATACGTAGAGACGCCTTTAAAGACTGTGACGGGAAAATTGTACCGCTGGTTTGGAACCATCGGTATGACGATCCTAGTAACGTTCTTGGTCACGCTTTGTTGAAGAATCAGGAAGATGGTGTTTATGCATATTGCACGTTTAATGAAAGCGAAGCTGGTAAAGCCGCTAAACTTCTCGTAGAACATGGGGATATTTCTGCTTTGTCAATATTTGCAAATCAGCTTAAGCAGGAAGGCTCGAATGTTCTTCACGGCGATATTAAAGAGGTCAGTCTTGTTCTGGCCGGTGCTAATCCTGGAGCATTTATATCTAATGTGATGCGCCATGGAGAAATGGTAGAAGATGAAGCGGATATTTATACCGGCGAAGATTTTATACTCGAACATAATTCCACAAAGGAGGAAGATAAAATGGCGAGCAATGAAGAAACTGTACGCGATGTTTTTGAAACATTGAATGAAAAGCAGAAGACTGTGGTTTATGCTCTGATTGGTCAGGCTCTCGAAGATGAAAAAGATAACGACAAAGAGGAAGATGGAGGAGAAAATATGAAGCATAATGTATTTGATAACGTTGATCCCGAAACCACTCTGATTCATGCTGATGACATGCAGGCTATACTTGCTGATGCTAGGCGTACCGGCAGTATGAGGGAAGCGGTTGAGAACTTTGCTCAGGATAGAGGTTGCGATAGTAATTCTCTGTTCCATGCTGATTATGGTATAGAGAACGTTGGATATTTGTTCCCCGATGATCGCTCGGTAACGAATGAGCCCATATTTGTTTCTCGCAATATGGATTGGGTGAGCAAGCTCATGAATAATATTCGCCACACTCCTTTTTCTAGGATAAAGTCCCTTTTCGCTAATATTACCGAGGATGATGCTCGCGCTAAGGGTTATATTAAGGGGAATCTTAAGAAGGAAGAAGTCTTCACCCTGCTTAAGAGAAGCACTAGCCCCACTACTGTGTATAAGAAGCAGAAGATGGATCGCGATGATGTGGTTGATATCGTTGATCTGGATGTAGTAGCTTGGATAAAGAAGGAAATGCGGATTATGCTAGATGAGGAAATTGCTAGGGCGGTCTTGGTTGGCGATGGTCGTGTAAGTTCCTCTGACGATAAGATTGATCCTATTCATATTCGTCCTATCTGGACCGATGATGATTTCTACACAATTAAGCAGACTGTCAGCGTTGCCTCTAGCGATAGCGATTCCGCTATAGCAAAGAATTTCATTAAGCAGTGCATTAAGGCTCGTAAGAATTATAAGGGTTCTGGTAATCCTACCCTGTACACTACTGAAGATATGCTTACTGATATGCTTCTTATAGAAGACACTACCGGTCGTGTAATCTATGAGTCAGCTGCCAAACTGGCTACGACTCTGCGTGTTAAGGAAATCGTTACTGTTCCCGTAATGGAGAACCTGACGAGAACTGATGATACCAGTAAGGTGCATACTCTGTTGGGCATTATCGTCAATCCGAATGACTATACCATTGGCGCGGATAAGGGTGGTGCTGTCAATATGTTCGATGATTTCGACATTGACTATAACCAGCAGAAGTATCTTATTGAAACTCGTTGCTCTGGTGCCTTGACTCTTCCCTATTCTGCCATAGCTGTAGAAAAGGTTTCTGCTTAATCTACTGAAAGAATATTAGGAGGTATGTAATTATGATGAAGATTTTTGATCAGGCTAAGGACAAGAATATCGCCGCATATGTCTTCTATGGTAAGGCTGCTGATAAGAAGCTCTATTATGAGTCCGACTATAAGACCCAGGTAACCCAGTCTGTTCTTCAGGACGCTTTTAAGAAGGGTCGTCTGCTGGTTATGGATGGCACTACTACTTTGGCCGCTGTTTCTCTGGCCGCAAATAAGGTATCCACAGTGAGCAAGGGAGCTTCTACCGTGGATCTTACTGAATGGTCTGCCGTAGCCGAATAATAAGGTAAAAATTCAAAATGAAAAAATATTATGGGAAAATCGGCTTTGCTACGACGATTGAAACAACACCTGGTGTGTGGTCAGAGCAAATCGTAGAACACAATTATTATGGTGATTGGATTCAGAACACGGGAAAGTTTCGAACAGCCGAGAAGGTTAATGATGATATCGTGATACAAAACACCTTAAGCATCGTAGCCGACCCATATGCTAGGAACACTTTCCACGCTATACGCTATGCTACTTATATGGGGCAGAAATGGAAAGTTATAAGCGTGGAAGTGAATTTTCCTCGTTTGAATCTATCGCTGGGAGGTATATATAATGCGCACTAGACTCGATCTTCAAAAACTTTTGGAGAAAACTTTAGGGAGCCGCAATGTGTATTTTCAACCTCCCCCGAATGTTCAAATGGAATACCCAGCGATTGTATATAAACGTCAAAAAATCGATAATGATTTTGGAGATGATTTAGTTTATATACAATCGCATTTTTATTCTGTAATCGTGATAGATTCGAATCCCGACAGCCCTATTGTTATGGACGTTTCTCGAATTCCTGGGATTCAATATGATCGTAATTATGTTTCCGACAATCTGTATCACGATGTGTTTACACTTTACTATTAAGGAGGCAAATCTATGAGACTTAATTGGGATAATGCTGGCGAACGATTGTTCGAAACCGGTGTTCGAAATGGTGTACTTTATCCTTTTGGTGAGAATAAGTATGGTAAGGGTGTGGCGTGGAATGGTCTTACCGCTGTCACCGAATCTCCGTCTGGCGCCGAAGCTACTGCACTTTATGCAGATGACATGAAGTATCTCAATCTTATGTCTGCTGAAGAATTTGGCGCAACAGTTGAGGCTTATACTTATCCGAAAGAATTCGAAGCTTGCGATGGTTCTGCTGAGGTCTCTGAGGGCGTTACTATTGGCCAGCAGGAACGTAAGACTTTCGGTATGTCTTACCGGACGGTTGTCGGTAACGACCTCGAAGGTAATGAGCATGGCTATAAGCTTCATCTGATATATGGTGCGTTGGCGGCTCCTAGTGAGCGCGCTTACAGTACTATAAATGATTCTCCTGAGGCTATAACTTTTTCTTGGGAAGTATCGACTACTCCGGTTAACGTACCTGGTAGAAAGGCTACTTCTTTGCTTACTATTGATTCTACAAAGTGCGATAAAGCTAAACTTAAGCAGCTCGAAGATATACTGTATGGTGTAGCGGCTGATGAGTTCAGTGCAAGTGCAACGTATAAGGTTGGTGATTACTGTACTTATGAGAGTAAAACTTATAAGTGTAAGACCGCCATCCAGACTGCCGGAGCATGGGATCCGTCTAAGTGGGATGTGGTCGAAGATGTTGACGCCCGTCTGCCTCTTCCCGCCGAAGTTATAGAACTTTTTGGGCCTAAAGCGAACGGTTAATTTAAATTAGTTGTAGAGAGTCGTATTCAGGTAAGCTGGCGACTCTTTTTTATTTAGAAAGGAGAAATAATATGATCGTAAAGACAGTTACCTATACAGATTTTAATGGTAATGAACGTACTGAAAGTTTTTGGTTCCATCTTTCTAGACCGGAACTTACCGAAATGCTCCTGGGAATAGACAATAATATCGAAACGTATATAAAGACTATAATTAAGAGCGAGAATTACTATGAACTAGTTAAGATTTTTAAGAAACTTCTTCTGGAAGCTTATGGCGAAAAGTCTGAAGATGGACGAAGGTTCATTAAATTGCCTGAAAAAACGAAGGAATTTTCAGAAAGTGAAGCATATTCGGTTTTGTTTACTGAGCTGACAACGAATGAAGAGAAGGCCAGTGAGTTTGTTAATGGCCTCATTTCTAAGGATACTGCAACAGGGAAGTAAAAACGAGGATAGGGAGAATGCTTCAGATTACAATACCTGCTAGGGAAGTAGCTTATGACGAAGTCAAAAATGAGTTTTGCTATACTAAAGAATGGACGTTGCAATTAGAGCATTCTCTTGTTTCCATTTCAAAATGGGAATCAAAGTGGCATAAACCATTTTTGGATAAAAAAGAAAAGACCGCAGAAGAGATAATAGATTATATTCGCTGTATGACAATTACTCAGAATGTTGATCCTGAAGTCTATAACAATCTAACAAAAGACAACATATCTGCGATTATAGCGTATATAGACGATCCTATGACCGCAACTTGGTTCAACGATGATAAAAACAAGAAACCGGTTCGTAGAGAGATACTGACTAATGAATTAATCTATTATGCTATGTGTTCATATAATATACCAGTGGAATTTCAGAAATGGCATCTCAATCGATTGTTAACACTTCTTCGAGTCTTTGCAATTAAGAATGAGCCACCTAAGAAAATGTCTAAGAGCGAAATTATGCGACGCAATAAGTCTTTGAATGAAGCTCGGAGAAATGCTCTTGGTACGAGAGGATAGGCGGTGGGTTTAAGTGATTACCTTTAAGCAAACTGGGAATTTTTTTAAGTTTAAAAGATATACGGAAAGAATTAAAGAAGCAGTTAAGATTGGAAATTTAAATGCTTATGGTCGCGAAGGGGTAGCCGCTTTACAATCTGCAACACCTATAGATTCGGGTTTAACTGCTAAGTCGTGGGACTATGAAATACAGCAGGGCAATAATCGCGTGTCGATTGTTTTTACGAACTCGAATATTCAAAATGGAGTTCCAATTGCCGTAATCATACAGTACGGCCATGCTTCTCGAAATGGGAGATGGGTAGAAGGACGTGATTATATTAATCCTGCTATTCAACCAATTTTTGACAAAATAGCAGAATCTGTATGGAAGGAGGTCACGAGAGCATGAGCAAAACGATTGACGAAAAAGTCGTTGAAATGCGATTTGATAATTCTCAATTCGAACGCAATGTGGCGACGAGTATGAGTACCATCGATAAACTTAAACGAAGTTTGAAATTTGATGGGATTTCTAAGGGTATAGAAGATATTAGCGATTCTGCAAATCGTATCGATTTCTCGGGTTTTAGCAATGCCATTGACAGTGTCCAGATGAAATTCTCGGCACTTGAAGTCATGGCAGTCACGGCTTTGGCAAACATCACTAATTCGGCTGTAAATGCTGGTTTGAAGCTTGCAAAATCATTAACGATAGATCCGATTTCCACCGGATGGTCAAAATACAATACTAAGAATCAATCTGTAGCAACTATGGTTGCTCAAGGTTATGATATAGAAACCGTTAATTCGCAACTTGAAAGACTGAACTGGTTTACAGATGAAACAAGTTACGATTTTACACAAATGGTTGCTAATATCGCTAAATTCACAGCAACCGGCAAAGACCTGGACGAATCCGTTACGGCTATGGAAGGTATAGCAAACTGGGCGGCTTTGTCCGGTCAAAACGCTAACACAGCTAGCCATGCAATGTATCAGCTTTCCCAAGCTATGGGTGCTGGTGTCATGCGTTTGGAAGATTATAAGTCTATTCAGAACGTATCGATGGATACTGATGAGTTTCGTCAAAAAGCTTTGGATGCGGCAGTAGCATTAGGTACATTAAAGAAAAACGCTGATGATACATATTCTTCTTTGGTAGGCAAAGCGAATAATTTTACTAAATCTCAGTTTGCAACGAGCTTAACACAAGGAGCTTGGTTTACATCGGATGTCATGATGTCCGTTTTCCAAGATTATTCCAAAGCCGTTGATCAGATTTATGATTATGCAACTGAAAAAGGTATAACCGCATCTCAAGCGATTAAAGAATTAGATGGACAAATTGATGCATTTTCACTTAAGGGATTTAAAGCCGCACAGGAAGCTCGTACTTTTGACGACGCTATCAATTCTGCTCGGGACGCTGTAAGCTCTGGCTGGTTAAATACTTTTGAATTGATATTTGGTAATGCAGAACGAGCCACTAGTACCTGGACCGATTTAGCAGAGATGATGTTCGACATTTTTGCTGAACCAGGTAATACTCGCAATGAATTACTCTCTCAATGGAGTGAACTTGGAGGACAAAAAGCTCTCATTGAATCACTAATAGGAATAGTAGGCCAGTTTAAAGATATGCTGGATATTTTAGGCGAAGCTTGGTCTAATGTATTTCCTCCAATGACCGCTGAACGATTGGTCGAGATTACTGAAAACTTTCGCGATTTTGTGCAATCAATTTCTGATTTTCTACAAAAGCATCGCGATAATTTAGTTTCGACATTTCAGGGGTTATTTTCAGTTCTTCGTATTATCAAAGATGCTCTAAAAGGTGTTTGGACTGTCGTGCAATCCATTCTTGGTAATTCGGAATCTCTCGTGCCAACACTCTTAGAATTTACTGGCTCTTTGGGAGAAATGGTTACTTCCTTATCCAAGAGTATCGAAGAAGGAAATATTTTTGTTACTATTGGAGAAAAAATAGGCGGCGTTTTAAAATGGTTAACGGGCTTGTTTTCTGGTGCTTCGCCTCATATTAAAAATATATTTTCTGCTATTGGACAAGGCGCCACATTTGTTAGTAAAGTTTTATCAAAACTTTTTAGCAATATAAAAGGAGACGTGCCAAAGTTAATCAACAGTCTTTCCATTGCTTCTATTTCAGTATTTATTGGAAAAGCATTATCGAGCATTGAAAAGCCTCTTCAAATATTTGGCGATATAAAAAGTTCGATAGTTGGTGTGCTGGATGGTGTTCGAGATGCTTTGTCATCTTGGAAAACAAGCATAGATGCTAAATCGCTCTTGACCATATCGATTTCGATTGGGATATTAGCTGGTTCATTAATGCTTATATCTTCTATTGAAAGCGATAAACTTATGAAATCGGTTGTCGCTATCGGTGCTTTGATGACAGAACTTGGCTTGTTCCTCAAGTTATTTTCGGGATTTGGTGGCGGTATAAAAGGATTGGGAACTATCGCCGTAGCAATGGTTGGAATTTCAACTTCCGTGTTGATATTGGCTAGCGCAATGAAAACCCTTTCTAAAATACCTGAAGATGATCTAGGACGTAGTATCGTGGCTCTCGTCGCAGTAATGGCAACTCTTACTGCAACAGCCCGCGCTTTTCCGCAAAAGAAAATGTTAGGTATTGGCCTCGCCATGGTTGGTGTTGCTACGGCAGTTGTTATATTAGCTGGAGCCATGAAGATATTTCAAACTCTTCAATGGGAAGACATTGCTAAAGGTATAGTTGCTATCGGAGGTTCGCTTGGTGTTTTAGCGCTGTTCCTTACTGCAATGAACGACAATATCAAGGGTGCTTTTGCTTTGACGATTGCAGCAGGAGCCTTAATAACTTTGAGTCTTGCATTAAAGATATTTCAAACTCTTCAATGGGAAGATATCGCTAAGGGTATAGCCGCTATCGGTGGTTCACTTGGTGTACTGGCACTATTTCTTACTGCAATGAACGACAATATCAAGGGTGCTTTTGCTTTGACGATTGCAGCAGGAGCCTTAATAACTTTGAGTCTTGCATTAAAGATATTTCAAACTCTTCAATGGGAAGATATCGCTAAGGGTATAGTTGCTATCGGAGGTTCACTTGGCGTTCTAGCGCTGTTCCTTACTGCAATGAACGACAATATCAAAGGTGCTTTCGCTTTAACGATTGTAGCAGGTTCGCTAATAGTATTGGGCACAGCATTAAAAATCCTAAGTAGTATTCCTTTTACAAGCATGCTAGTAGCGCTTGTTGCTCTGGCAGGTACTTTTGCGGTTCTCGGTTTAGCAGGCGCGATTTTAACTCCCGTTATACCCACTATTCTTGGTTTAGCTGGTGCGCTGGCGTTGGTTGGCGTATCCATACTAGCATTTGGAGCGGGTCTTGCTTTAACTGGTGCTGGATTGACTGCCATCGCAGCTGGTTTAACCGCTTTAGCTTTAGCAAGTACGGCCAGTGTAAATGCCTTAATAACTGTGGTATCGGCCATCGTTACTGGTATTATCCAGGCAATTCTTGACGGCATTACGAGCCTTGTCGTAACCATTGGCGAAACACTGCCACTTATAGTAACTACGATATTGAACCTTATTACATCTATTCTTACGGCTATCGATGAGAATGGTCCGATGATATTTGAAAAGGTTCTGTCTATAATAACGGGTTTACTGGAGGCTATAGCTAATAATATGCAGCCTATAGTCGAGGCAGGTATAGAAATTGTTTTGGGACTCATTCGTGGTATAAGTGAGAAAATGGATGACATAGCCCAAGCGGGTTTCGACTTGCTGATAAGCTTTATCAATGGTCTTTCGAAGGCAATTGATGAAAACTTCACTGATCTTCTAAATTCAGTATTGAATTTGATAACTACTATCATAGACAGTGTTGTCGAATTCTTGACTGGCGGAGCTGTAACCGACTTCTGTGCTTCGGGTAAAGCCGTGATAGAGGGATTTATCAAAGGTATGGGCGATATGATCGATGCAGTAGTGCAGAAAGCTAAAGATATTGCTAAGGCGGCCGTAAGAACAGTTAAAGGCTGGCTTGGAATTAATTCTCCTTCTAAGGTTTTCAGAAAAATCGGCGTATATACCGGTGAAGGTTTAGCTTTGGGTTTGGAGGATTCCGAAAATAGTATTGCGAATTCCGCTATTGGCGTTGGCAAAACAGCTAAGACTGTAATGGAAAAGGCCATTAATGGCATGTCGGACGTTGTAAATGGCATCGATACTCAACCTACGATTCGGCCAATATTAGACTTGTCGGATATAGAGTCCGGAGCTACTCGTATAGACAAGCTTTCGGATTCCTGGAATGGATACTCTATCGACGGAACGGTCAACATGGCAAAAACCACTATGGGATCACTCCCTCTTCAGCCTAATAATACAAGTCTTACTGCATCCATGCTTGAACAAATTAAGAAGCTTGGTAATACTATGTCTGGAGAAAAGAAGACTACTATAACTAATCATTTCTCAATTACTGGGGACAATCCGCGTGAAATCGCGAATGAAGTATCCAGAATACTCCAGCAGCAAGTCGAAAGGAGGGACGCTGTATGGGCATAATAATGTTTAATGGAGCGTCTTCCAAAGATTACGGTATCGAGGTTGAGCATCCACCTAAGTATAATTACCCAGAAAGAGACTACACTATTGTGCACGTTCCCGGACGTAATGGGGATTTAGTACTCGATAGTGAATCCTATCAAAATGTAGAGCGTGTGTACGAGTTGGCAATAGGCGAGTATCATGGCGATTTCACGGTACTCGCCAATCGTCTCTCCACGTGGTTGCACTCGGCTCGAACTTATGCACGATTAGAGGATAGCTATGAGCCAGAATATTATCGTATGGCTCTATATCAAGAAGGAACTTCTATCGAGAATTTCTTTCATCAGGGGGGCAGAGTAGAAGTCACCTTTAATTGCAAGCCTCAACGTTTTCTTAAAGAGGGCGAAAAAGCGGTTAGTATTAGTAAGGGTGATATTTGGGTTAACCCTACAAATCAAGTGGCTAAACCTCTAATCAAGATTACTGGTAGCAGTGGCACCTTTACGATAGGGGATCGGACTGTGACTCTCAATGCTATAAATGAGTATATAATGCTCGATAGCGAGCTGGAGCACGCTTATAAAGGGCTGACGAATTGCAATGCGAATATCTCAGCCCTTTATTTTCCAGTTCTCGACACCGGCGCCAATACTATAACCTGGACTGGTAATATTACAGCTGTAGAAATTATTCCTAGGTGGTGGACACTATGATTCCAATACTATATTCACCGACGACTACCTCATTTACAACAGGAGGAATTGGCAAGCTTATTGATGCCGGCTCTTGTATAGTTACAGAGGAAAGAAATGGTTCCTATGAGTTAGAGATGACCTATCCTATAACGGGTCATCTTTATGACGAGATCAAACAGCGGAGTATTATATTCGCTAAACCGAGTCCAGCCCAGTCGGAACAGCCTTTTCGTGTGTATCGAATCACTAAGCCATTAAATAAGGTTGTTACCATTTATGCTGCTCATATTAGCTATGATCTTAGTGGAATACCAGTCAAAAACTTCACTTCTCAGTCCGTACAAGCGGCTCTGACGGCCTTAACGACGTCTAGTGTGATAAGTAATCCGTTCACGTTTTGGAGCGATAAGACGAATTCTGGAGTCATGGAAATCGAAACTCCAACGCCTTGCCGAACAATTTTATCAAATATACTGGATGTTTATAGCGGAGAATACGAGTTCGATAAGTATACGGTTAAACTGCATTCTCTGCGCGGATTTGATAACGGTGTCTCCATAAAGTATGGCAAGAATCTTACAGATTTGGAACAGGATGAGAATTGTTCGAACGTCTATACCGGTGTATTACCCTATTGGACTGGCAACGAAACGACTGTTAGCGGTTCGGTAGTAAATGCCCCTGGTACATACGATTTTACTCGTATATTGCCAGTCGACTTTACTAGCGACTTTGAGGAACAACCCTCGACGACTCAGCTCGATAATGCTGCAACGAATTATATTTCGGCTAATAATATCGGCATTCCAGAGGTTAATCTTACCGTTTCTTTCGTTCATTTGAACCAGACGGAGGAGTATAAGAATCTTGGGATATTCGAACGGGTCGAGCTTGGAGACACGATCAAGGTTGAATTTGCGGCTATGGGTGTTTCTTCGACCGCGAGATGCGTAAAAACCGTTTACAACACCTTGCTTGAACGGTACGACAATGTGGAACTCGGAGAAGTTAAGAAAGGTTTAGCGGATACCATTTCATCTCAAACTTCATCCATTATTGATATTTCGAAAAACAGCGGTGTGTCTAGTGCAGTAAAAGCTGCTATAATGGCGGCGTCTGAAGCTATAACCGGGCAGAAGGGCGGAAGTGTGATATTACACGATACTCGTGGCGGTAATAAGCCTAATGAGCTGCTGTTTTTGGATAATGATGATATTTCTCAAGCTCAGAAAGTTTGGCGTTTCAATCTATCCGGTTTTGGATATTCTTCGAACGGTTATGAAGGGCCGTTTACTACAGCCATAACTAGAGATGGCTCAATAGTAGCAGACTTCATCACGACCGGTAGTATGGACGCGGCGCGGATTACTGCGGGTATACTCCAATCAAAAGATGGCCGATTTTTAATTGACCTTACCGCTAACACTATAACAATGAAAAATCCAAGCGGAAACACAGTGTTCTCATTTGATGGTAACGGCAACCTAACAATCAGCGGCACCGTATATGCAAGTGCGGGCGAGTTCACCGGGAAAATAACGGCAAATAGCGGCTCAATCGCAGGATTTACAATATATGGCGACAGGTTACAGGGAGGAAACTGCACACTGTATTCTGATTATACAGATGGGAAATTAATCCTTGGTAATGTAACTTTAAGCGGATATGGAGGCATGATTGCAGGTCTAAGATGTAGCGCACCTTTTACTGCGACTGCACTTGGCTGTGATGACCGCATGGCCTGCGGGGAACTATATTTAACGGGCAGCTCGGCCTACATGGGCAACCTGACTGCTCGAGGGGTATCATATAGTGCAAACATGCGCCTCGATACGGACACCGGCTATTTATACCGCATAACATCGTCTAAACGCTTTAAACGCAACATACATGATATTCGGGAGTTTGACGATGTTGGAGATCGAATAGACCGAGTTCGAGCGGTAACGTTTGAGAGTAAGGCTAGTGGTGACAAAGGTCGCAGTGGCTATGGTTTCATTGCCGAGGAAATGGAACAAGAATTCCCATGGCTTATTGAATATTGCAGAAATAAAGAAACTGGTATGGTAGAGGCCGAAAGCGTAAGCTACGATCGTGTTCCCGCTATCCTTTGGGCAGATGCACAGAAGACTCATGAACAGCTTAAAACACTCGAAGCTGAGCTTTTCGAGCTAAAATCATTGTTGTCCAAGCGACTTAACAATTAAAAGAAGGGAAAGATATTTAATGTATCTGGATGCACAAACGATCATCACGTTTGCTTCTCTTCTAACCGCTATGGGAGTAATAGCGCATTACTTGAATAAAGGTCACCAATGGTATATGAAGCAGGAGAAGCAGGACGTTGATATTACGGCAATTCAAAACGAAATCGTCGAACAAAAGAAGGAGCAACGGTTACATACCTATGCTCTCTTGGCTTGTTTAAAAGGATTAAAAGAACAAGGTTGCAATGGCCCCGTAACTGAGGCCATTAATGAAATAGAAAAACACTTGAACAAAAAAGCGCATGAATAAGGAGGTAATATTATGCAGTTTTTCAAGCTTAACGACAAGGTGTACGATGTTCTGAAGTGGGTAACTATGGTAGTCCTTCCCGCACTGTCTACGCTGTATTTTGCTCTGGCTACTCAGTGGGGTCTTCCTTATAGCGAGGAAATAGTAAAGACCGTTATGGCGGTAATAACCTTCCTCGGTACCATACTTGGTATAAGCACGGCCGAGTACAGGAAGAGCTCGAATTAAGACGTAATTAACAGCGATTTATTGGACTTAGAAATGGTTTATTCCTTGAGTATTCCTACATCTCGATTATAAAAATGCTTAAATTGCTGGAAAAGATGTTGATAGGATATTATGATTATGCTCTTTACCCCTGCGCCGAACCACACTATGAGTATAGGCCCCAAGGCTATCTTTGGCAGTGCGTTGAGCACCACGAGGTATGGATCAAGTATTCTGGCGAGACTTTTGCTCCACCAGAGGAGTATGGCGATAAGCGTGCCCAGTATTGTGCCCAGGATGAAGCCTACTACAGTCTCATAAAGAGTTATGCCTATATGGTGGAACAGCTCGTTGCCGTTGTACAGCCGGGCTACAGTACTCATTACCTGTGACGGCGAGCTCATTATAAACGGGTCTATCCAGCCCATTCTTGCCGACAGCTCCCATAGTATGAGCGCCGCTATGAGTATGAAGTATCTGAAGAACGTTACACGCCTGTCGGCCTTTTTCACGGACGACAGGAACCGGGCATGTTCGGGGGAAACTGCCGTGGTATCCCGCTTATTGCTCATCATGGTCGATCTCCTTCCATATCATATCGAAGTAATCCTTAAATTCAGGGCTGTTGCGCCGGGAAAGAGGCGTATTGCCAACCGTGAGTTCTATCCTATGCACTGCCCGCAGCTTGGCAGGGCGGGAGGAAAACACCAGTATCCTGTCGCTCATGGATATGGCCTCCGCTATGTCGTGGGTGACAAGTATAGCTGTTTTGCCTTCCTTGCGGATTATGCCGTAAATCTCGTCTGAGACGGTAAGGCGCGTTTGATAATCCAGCGCGGAGAACGGCTCATCGAGCAGCAGCAGCTCCGGGGAGCAGGCCAGGGTGCGTATCAGCGCCACCTTCTGCCGCATGCCGCCGGAAAGCTGCCGGGGATAGCTCTTTGCAAAGTCTGAAAGGCCATAGGTCTTCAGCAGGCTGTTGGTAAATGCCCGCGTTTCTTCATTCAACATACCCTTGACCTGAAGACCGAGCAGCACGTTGCCTTCCACCGTGCGCCAGTCCAGCAGGTGATCTCTTTGCAGCATATATCCCGGCCTTGACTTGCCATAAAGGTTTATTCTGCCTCGGCTGGGCTGCATAAGCCCGTCTATCATTGAAAGTATGCTGGTTTTTCCGCATCCGGACGGGCCGACTATAGAAAGAAATTCGCCCTTTTCAACTGCGAATGATATATCCTCAACGGCCAACGTCTCACCGTCCAGTTCGTGGTATGCAAGACCCACGTGGTCCGCTTCAAGCAATATTTCAGCCATACAAAGCCTCCGTTTACTGTTTATACACCAATGTATTCCTTGTAAGTGCCACCTGTGCGCGGTGTAACAAAAATATACTCTGTACGTAATATGTAATAGGGAGGAGATAACATGCAAAGAAGGCCGTCCGTTGTACATATAAGAAGAGGGTGCTGTAAGCGGCGGACTCTGAGATGCGGCTTGGTATTTTTGCTTACGCTGATACTGCTGCTGTGCCTTGGGGTGGGTTTTTTGAGGTGCCTTTTCTGGGCGGGGATAATTACAGCCCTGTTCAGGCTGTTCGTTATAGGCGTATTCTTATAAAAATATACCATCAGTTGACAAGAGCACACAAGCCCTAAAGGCTTGTTTTGGGACGCTCCTGCGTTCTCGTCGCTTGTATTACATCCAG
>ERZ772860.188-NODE-188-length-60230-cov-16.478172_pt1 | contig 60230 bp, 42 predicted proteins | sample MGYA00511342_ERZ772860 | MGnify/ENA primary metagenome ERZ772860 (study PRJEB29015, sample SAMEA2737665) | human gut metagenome | biome: human gut; feature: human-associated habitat; material: faeces | place: China | collected 2012 ... | reverse complement strand
CGGCGGTACTCTAGGTGGCTCAACGGGCGGTTTCCACACACTTTGCGCTTGACCCCGGTTTCCACACACTTTGCGCTTGACCCCACACTTTGCGCTTGACCCCACACTTTGCGCTTGACCCCACTTTGCGCTTGACCCAAAAAAACTGCGGCATCCGTGGGGATGCCGCAGCGGGTGGAGGGTGAGTAGTGGGGCTCGAACCCACGACAGCCGGAACCACAATCCGGAGCTCTACCTCTGAGCTATACTCACCATCTCTGGTCGCAGCCGCGTCTCCTCGCGTCCTTCAGTCGGGATCGAGCAGGAACCTGCGCTCCCCTGCCTGTGGCGGAGTCAACCTGCGGTTGCGGGCGCATTATACGGCAGGGCAGGTGGCTTGGCAAGCTTTTTTTTGCGCGAAGGGTGTTTTTTTCGCGACAGGGGTGGGGCTTTTGTCTTGCTTTTCGATGTTTTTTGCGCTTGAATACGGGCATGAACAGGCTGATGCTGCTTCTTTCCGTCGCTCTCGCTGCCGGGGTGCTCGCTTCCTGCGGGAACTGCAACTGCAATTCGTATGACAAGGAGTTGCTCTACGGCACGCCGTCGAATTCGCGCTCGTTCCGCTGAGTTTGTCGCGTCGCGCGCGGCGGCGGTTGCCGGCCGCAGTCGGCAGCGCGTCGGTGCCCTCGCGGCGAGTTGTCTGTGTTTTTTCTGATCTGTGTTTTTCTGTTGAGCTGCTATGTCATTTGAGATTCGTGAGAAGCCGGACCGGGTGGAGCGCGCGCTGCTGATCGGGATTGGTCTGCCCGGTGAGTCGCGCCGCGAGCGCCGGGCGCTGTTGGATGAGTTGAACGATTTGGTGAGCAATCTCGGCATCGGGATTGTGGGCTCGTCGCTCGAATTTACGCGCGAGGTGCAGGCGAAGTACCTCTGCGGCGTGGGCAAGGCGATGGAGATTCAGGGGATGGCGCAGCGGCTGGATGCGGACTGCGTGATTTTTGACAATCTACTGTCTCCCTCGCAGCAGCGCGAGTGGGAGCGCCTGCTCGATGTGACGGTGATTGACCGTGAGGAGGTGATTCTGGATATCTTTGCCGAGCGCGCTCGCACGCGCGAGGCGGTGATGCAGGTGGATCTCGCGCGCATGCAGTACGCGCTGCCCCGCATGGCCGGCATGTGGCAGCACCTGGATCGCCAGCGAGGCGGCTCCGGCGGCGGCAAGGGCGGCGGAGCGGCGGCCCGCGGCGAGGGTGAGAAACAGATTGAGGTGGATCGTCGCTTGGCGCACGACCGCATTGAGGCGATTCGCGCCGAGCTGGAGGTGGTGCGACGCCAGCGCGGAACGCAGCGCAAGGAGCGCCAGCGCCAGGGAATACCGACGGCGGCGATCGTGGGCTACACGAATGCCGGCAAGTCCTCCCTGCTCAACCTGCTCAGCGGCGCCGGGGTGCTGGCGAAGGATATTTTGTTCGCAACGCTGGAGACGACGAGCCGCCGCATCGAGCTGCCCGACGGTCAGCCGCTGGTGCTGACGGATACGGTGGGCTTCATCCGCAATCTGCCGCACCGTCTGGTGGAGGCGTTCAAGTCGACGCTGGAGGAGGCGACGCTGGCGGATTTCCTGATTCAGGTGGTGGATGCGAGCGACCCCGAGGCGCTGCGCCACTATGAGACGACCTGCGAGGTGCTGGCGAGTCTCGGGGCTCAGGACAAGCCGATGGTGGTGGTCTGGAACAAGTTTGACCGGATTGACGAGGACCGCCGCGAGGAGACGCTGGCGGCGCTCAAGGCGCGGGTGGACAAGCCGAGCCTGAGCATGAGTGTGCTGCAGGACTCCGGCCGCGAGGAGCTGCTGGCGGCTTGCGTGGAGATGCTCTCGCATCGCGTGCTGCGGGCCCGCTATCGCATTCCGCTGGCGCAGAGCCGCATTCTGGCGGTGATGCACCGCGACGGCAAGGTGCTCTCGACGGAGTATGAGGGCAATGATGCGATTGTGGAGGCGATTTTGCCGCGCGAGTTTGCGGCGCGTCTGGAGGAGTATCGCTGCTGATGGTCAGTGAAAAGGAGGTGATGATGGCATCCGTTTTGAATCGCATGGGTCGCGCGCTGTCGCTGTCAGGCGTGGCGCTGCTGGGCTTGCTGCCGGGGCTTTCTCTGCTCTCATGCTCGTCGCAGCAGAGCGCGGAGCAGCTGCAGCGCCACTATCAGAGCGAGGGTGATCGCCTCGATGAGGAGGCGAAGGGCAAGCGCGTGGCGTATACCTTTGAGCGCTTTATCAACAGCCCGGGCTACCGCACGAGCCGCGATGTGTGGCGCGGGGCGGCGCTGCAACTGTATGACCCGCAGCATTCGCGCGTGGAGATCTTGCTCGATGTGCAGCGCGGGCGCCTCTACATTCAGGATCAGATTGCGATGGATTTCCCCGTCTGCTCGGGGCGCGTGGGCGGGCATGAGACGCCGCGCGGCTCGTTCCGCATCACGCAGAAGATTCGCGACCACCGCTCCAACCTCTACGGCTCTCTCGTGGATGTGAAGACGGGCAAGGTGGTGCGCTGGAATGCGGAGGCGGGTGATGCCCGCCCGGCAGGCACGCTGTTCCGCGGGGCGAGCATGCCCTTCTGGATGCGCTTTAACGGCAGCATCGGGATGCACGTGGGGCAGGTGCACCGCGAGAGCAAGTCGCACGGCTGCGTGCGCATTCCCGTCGAGGCCTGCGAGACGCTCTATGACAAGCTGGCGGTGGGCTCTCGCGTGATCGTGCGCTGAGCGCGCGGATGACGGGAGGCGGGGCCGACTGCGTTGGCTGTATCGGCTCCATCGTTTCAGCTCCGGGCCTCGCCGACTTCCGCCGGGCTTTCCTGATTTCGCGCGAGCTTGTTGCGGAGCCGCGCCGCGTTCATGCGCGGCCTGCGCGAGTGCTGCGCTAGGGCTTGGGCGTTCCTGCGTGCTGCCTGTCGGCGTGTTGCCCGAGGGAGGGGGAGCGGCGTCTGTCGGTGCGCGTTCCGCCGGCAGCGCGGTGGACAAAGAAACGGGGCGTCGCCGGCTTTTTTGCTTGCAGGGGAGCGGGCCTCATGTTACTCTCTGAAAAGTATTCTGCCTCGTATGAAAAAGTCTGTCTCTCTGATCTGTTCGCTTGCGGCGGCGCTGCTGGTGGTGTCTTGCCAGCAGAAGGAGCCGCTGATGAATTCGGATGCCGGTGATATGAACCGCTGCGGCTCGTGCCGCACGTCGCCCGCGGCGGCGACCTCTCACTATGTGGGCGATCTGGCGGATCACTACCGCTTCTGCCCGGCCTGCCCCGAGCATCAGCTGATGTTCCGCACGCAGCCCGGTACCTGATGCCTCGCGGGGTGTTCTGCCATGATTACGCGCTTGTACTCGGCGGCCGTCGCCGGAATTGACGGCTTTGAGGTGCAGGTCGAGGTGGATGCCCGTCAGGTGGAGGATGCCGGCCGCATTTCGGTGGTGGGTCTGCCCGATGCGGCGGTGCGCGAGAGTGTTCAGCGCGTGACATCCGCGCTGGGTAACTGCCGCTTTTTTCGCCCGGCTGAGATGGTGGTGACGGTGAATTTGGCCCCGGCTGACGTGAAGAAGCAGGGGCCGGGATTCGATTTGCCGATTGCGCTGGGGCTCGAGATGGCCTATCAGGTGAACCACCGCTCGGTGCCGGAGCCGTTCCGCCGCCGCGTGCCGCTGCATCCCGAGCACTGGTGCCTCGTGGGTGAGCTAGCGCTCGACGGCATGGTGCGCGGCGTGCGCGGCATTCTGCCGCTGGCGGTGGCGGCTCGCGATGCGGGGCGCCGCTATCTGATGGTGCCGGCGGAGAATGCGGCGGAGGCGGCGGTGGTGGACGGCATCAGGGTTTACGGCGTTCGCTCGCTGCACGAGGCCTGGGATGTGCTGCTGGAGCCGGAGCGCTTTGCCACGGTGCGCCCGCAGCCGCCGGGGCCAGTTTGGCAAGGGGTGCCGGATTTTGCCGATGTGAAGGGCCAGCCCTATGCGCGCCGCGCGATGGAGATTGCGGCGGCGGGCGGGCACAATGTGCTGATGTGCGGCAGCCCGGGCAGTGGCAAGAGCATGCTGGCGTCTCGCCTGCCGGGGATTTTGCCGCCGCTGTCGCGCGAGGAGGCGCTGGAGAGCAGCAAGATCCATTCGGTCTGTGGCCTGCTGCCGCGCTCGGGCGGTCTGTTGCAGAGCCGCCCTTTCCGCGCGCCGCACCACACGATTTCGGATGTGGGCCTGATGGGCGGCGGGGCGAACATTGCGCCCGGGGAGGTGTCTCTGGCGCACAACGGGGTGCTCTTTCTCGATGAGCTGCCGGAGTTTAATCGCCGCACGCTCGAGACGCTGCGCCAGCCGCTGGAGAGCGGGCACGTGACGATTTCCCGCGCGTCGGGAACGATGGATTTTCCCTGCGATTTCATGCTGGTGGCGGCGATGAATCCCTGCCCCTGCGGCTATCTGGGCGACCCGCGCCACGCCTGCCGCTGCCGCCCGGCGGAGGTGATGCGCTATCGGCGCAAGATTTCCGGCCCGCTGCTCGATCGCTTTGACATGCTGATCGATGTGCCGCCGGTGGATCCCGCGGGGCTTTTGCGCCGCGAGGAGGGGGAGTGCAGCGCGGCGATCCGAGAGCGCGTGATGGCGGCGCGCGAGCGCCAGTGCCGCCGCTATGCGGGCACGCCGACGCGCTGCAATGCACGCTGCGCGGGGCGCGATCTGCGCCGCTGCTGCGCGCTGACGCTGCCGCAGGAGCGCCTCTTGCTCGATGCGGTCAATCAACTGGGGCTCTCCGCCCGCGCCTTCGACCGCATTCTGCGCGTGGCGCGCACTATTGCCGACCTCGCCGGGCGCGATGCGCTGGCCGACAGCGATTTGTTCGAGGCGATTCAGTTCCGCCAGTTCGAGAGCGGAATGGCGAGCTGAGTCGTCGCGCCGAGTCTCGCCAGCATCTCCACACCTCTCACCGCCCGGCGAGCGTTCAAAGAGCGTTCAAATGGAGAAGACGGCGCCGCGGGGAAAAGGAGGCGGATAAGGGTCGGCGGGGCAGCGTCAGCAAAACAGCCGAAATGCGGCGGCATCGGCGGCGCCCTGCCGGGCGTCGCCGGAAGCGGGAAAGCTCGTTCAGCTGCGGGTCAACTCGTCCGGCGCCGGGCGACTCAGCCGGTTGCGAGGCCGCTTGGCCGACAACGAGGCTTGGCCGAAAGGGGGCCTCAGAGGCCGAGCTTGTCGCGGAAGTAGTCGATGGTCCTGTCCAGACCGCGGTCCAGCGGGATGGTCGGCTCCCAGTCGAGCATCTTGCGCGCCTGGCTGATGTCCGGCTGCCGCAGCGTGGGGTCATCGGCGGGCAGGGGCCGGAAGACAAGGCGGCTGCGGCTCTCGGGGATTTTGTCGAGTACCTTGTCCGCCAGCTCGCGGATGGTAAACTCGCCGGGGTTGCCGAGGTTGACGGGGCCGACGAAAACGCGCTCGTTCTCCATCATGCGCAGCATGCCCTCGATGAGGTCATCGATGTACTGGAAGGAGCGCGTCTGCTGGCCGTCGCCGTAGATGGTGATGTCTTCGCCGCGCAGGGCCTGACAGATGAAGTTGGAGACGACGCGGCCGTCCTGCGGGTTCATGAGAGGCCCGTAGGTGTTGAAGATGCGGATGACGCGGATGTCGACGCCTTTGTGCCGGTGGTAGTCGAACATGAGGCTCTCCGCGCAGCGCTTACCTTCGTCATAGCAGGCGCGGATGCCGTTCGGGTTCACATTGCCGCGGTAGCTTTCCGGCTGCGGGTGCACCTTCGGGTCGCCGTAGACCTCGGACGTGGAGGCTTGCAGGATGCGCGCGCCGTTGCGCTGGGCCAGCTCCAGCATGTTAAGGATGCCCAGCACGCAGGTTTTGGTCGTGAAGATCGAGCGGTCTCCCTGGTAGAACGGCGGCGAGGCCGGGCAGGCGAGGTTGTAGATGCGGTCGAGCTTCTCGGGGCAGTCAAAGGGCTCGATGATGTCGTGCTCCACGAGGCTGAAGCGCTCATTGTCGAGCAGATCCCGCACGTTGTCGGGCGAGCCGGTGTAGTTGTTGTCCAGGCAGATGACGCGCTCTCCCTCCGCGATGAGACGGTGGCAGAGGTGGCTGCCGACGAAGCCGGTGCCGCCCGTGATGAGGATGGTTTTCATGTGCACCGAGCATTCTAGCGAAGCGGAGGGCCTCTTGCAAGCAGAATCTTGCGCTTGAACTCGCGCGGGCGATGTGCTACCATCGCGCAGCGGGGCGCTGCGCGCCCTGCCTGCGGATGCAGCCTTTGCTCCGCTGTTCATTTCAACCCGATGCACGTATGAGTGATGCAACATTAACGCCGGAGCTGATCCGCGCGGCTCTGACGACGGTCAAATACCCGGGCTTCAGCCGCGATATCGTCTCCTTCGGCCTGGTCAAGAATGTGACGGTCTCCCCCGAAGGTGCCGTGGTAATCGATTTGGTTGTGGAGAGCAAGAATGCCGACGTGCCGCGCTACATCTATGAGAACGTGATGGGCGTGGTCAAGGAGCTGCCCGGCGTGAAGCAGCTCGACGTCAACATTGAGCACCATGCCCCGCAGGCCCGCAAGAGCAAGTCGGTGAGCGATGACCCGGCGGACTGGAAGTCGAGCGTGCCCGGCGTCAAGCACGTGATCGCCGTGGCCTCCGGCAAGGGCGGCGTCGGCAAGAGCACGGTTTCGGCCAACTTGGCGGTGGCGCTGTCGCAGCTCGGCTACCGCACGGGCCTGCTCGATCTGGACATCTACGGCCCCTCGATGGCGCTGATGTTCGGCACGAAGGAGCGCCCCGGGTGCAGCGAAAAGGAGCAATTCCTGCCCGTCGAGGCCCACGGCGTCAAGCTGCTCTCGATGGGCCTCATGATTGATGAGGCCTCGCCCGTGGCGGTGCGCGGCCCGCTGGCCACCCGCTACGTGCAGCAGTTTCTGCGCGATGTGGACTGGGGCGGCCTCGACTTCCTCATCCTCGACATGCCCCCGGGAACCGGCGATATCCAGCTCACGATTGTGCAGACGGTGGACCTCGCCGGTGCCGTCATCGTGACGACGCCTCAGGAGGTGGCCCTCATCGACGCCCGCAAGGCCGTCGGCCTCTTCAATCGCGTGGAGACGCCCATCCTCGGCATCATCGAGAACATGAGCTACTTCGTCTGCCCCAGCGACGGCCTCGTCTACAACATCTTCGGCGAGGGCGGCGGTGAGCGCGAGGCGCAGAAGCTGGGCGTGCCGCTGCTGGGCAAGATTCCGCTGGATATTCGCACGCGCGCCTGCGGCGATGAAGGCCACCCCGTCGCGCTGGAAGATCCGGGTCAGGATCGCGTCTCCGCCGCCTTCCGCGGCGTGGCGCAGACGCTGGCCAGCGTGCTGGGTGAGTGATTCTGCCGCGCGGGCCCCTCTCTTCCTCGGGTTCCGGCTGCGGCCGCTGCCTGAGGATGCGGGGGGGCTGCGGGATATTCCCTTGTCCTCCTCCCTTTTGTCCTCTTAGGCTCTTTTGACTCTTTTGGCTCTTCCTTTCTTGGTTCTTCGCTCCCTTCCTGCTGAGATCTGAGCCCTCGCAACGGCCGGTGCCGCTCGCGTTTTGCCGCTCCGGCGCCCCCTCCGGTGCCCCCTTCGGTAAGCCCACGGCTGAACGTTGCGCGCATCGGGTTGCCGGAGCGGGGCGGGTGCATCGGGATGCCGCCGCTGCCGCGGGGACATCGCGGTGATGCTGCGGGGAGGCTTGCCCCTCACCCCGTGAGCCCGGCCCGCCGGAACGACCCGCTTGTGCGCCTCGGCCGTGGGCTTTCCGCCCGCTCGCTCGGCTCTCGCCCGCCCGGCTCGGTCGACACCGAGTCCTCGGCTCGGCTGCTCCGCTCGTCCGCCTCAAGACCCCTCGGGCGGAGCACAGCTCGGCCAGCTCGAATGGCGCGGAGATCTCGGACATCTCGAACCGTTTGAACCGGCTGAACCTTTTGAACCGCTTGCTGCGCTCAAAGCGATGTCGCCACCAAGGTGTGCGATGGAGCCGACCGGCCCAATGGGATTGCGCTGTTGTGAAGAAGCGGGGCGAGGACCAGGAGGACCGTTTAACTGACTGATTTTTGATATTCATATGTGGGATTTGGTTATCAACTCCTTTTTGTCGACGATACCCATCTTCATCTTCTTTGCCATCGGCTACCGCCTGCGCAGCCAAGGCAGCATCGCGCCCGAGCACGACGGGCCCATCATGCAGCTGGCGATGGATATCGGCTACCCCTGCCTCATCTTTTACAACATCATGAAGTACATGGTGATTGAGGCGAACCCGACGGTCAGCTCCGTCTCCTTTTCCCTTCAGGCGCTCGCCTGCGGCTTCCTCGAGCTGCTCGTCGGCGTTTGCGCGGCCTTGGGCGTGGCCAAGATGCTGCGCCTGCGCATCGGCACCGGCCTGCGCACCTTCAGCCTCACCGCCGGCGTGCAGAACTACGCCTTCTACGCCATCCCCATCATTCAGATGCTCTTCTCGGCGCCGGGCGACCCCACCATGGGCGTGCTCTTTGTGCACAACATGGGCTGCGAGCTCTTCGTCTGGAGCCTCGGCGTCATCCTCGTCTGCGGCGGCGCCACCGGGCTGCGGGTGGGCATGCTGCTGCGCGGCCCGCTGCTCGCCGTCTGCATTTCGCTGGCCCTCGCCTGGAGCGGCTTGGGCAGCTACGTCGCTCAGCCCCCCGTCATGAAGGCGGCGGAGATGATCGGCAACGTCGCGACGCCGGTCTGCCTCATCCTCTTCGGCTGCTCGATGTATGACCTCAGCCGTCACTTCACCTGGCAGCCCCGCATGCTCATCTCGGGCGTGCTCGCGCGCCTCGTGCTCGTGCCGGCCATCGTGCTGCTGCTGGCCTGGGCGCTGCCCGTCGATCCGCTCATCAAGCGCATCATGGTCATTCAGAGCGCCATCCCCAGCGCCGTCGTCCCCGTCATCCTCGCCAAGCGCTTCGGCGGCGTGCCCGAGGTCGGCACGCAGATCCTGCTCGCAACCACGGCCGTCTCCTTCGTCACCCTGCCGCTCTGGCTCTCCGTCGGCAGCCTCTGCGTGGTGCCGCTCATCCCCTGAGGGCACTTCCCCACCTGAACCCGGAGGGCTCTCCCCGGAAGTCGCTTCTCCCTGAGGCTTCATCCCGTCGGCGCCGCCCGCAGGCCGACGGATGCCGCAGGGCCGGAGCGCTCCTCGGCCCTGCGCCGCAGCGGCTTTGCGTGCTCTGCGGGTGCTGCGCACTGCGGCTGCGGAGCGCTCTTCGGGTGTTGCGGCTCTGCGGGCTTTGCGGGCTTTGCGGGCTTTGCGGGTGCTGCGGGTGCTGCGGGTGCTGCGGGCTCTGTGCGTGCTGCGCTCTGTGGGTTCTGCGGACGTTACCCTCCGGGCAGCTGCGGCTCTGCGTGCGTTGAGCTTCTGCGGATGCCGCGGCCCGGAGCGCGGAGCCGCTCGGAGCTGCCGCGTTTTCGAGGCTTCCGCAGGCTGACGGATGCCTCGGAGCATTCGTTTTTTTTGCTTGCCGCCGGGGGGTGTGGGTGGTAGTATGATGCTGCTTCGTTCGCTGCCATGCTGAAGGCCAAAAACATCTGCTTTGAAGTCCCCGACGGTGAGGAGACGCGCGTCTTGCTCAACGATGTCAATTTCTGCGTGCCCCGCGGCCACTTCATGGCCATCGTTGGGCCCTCGGGCTGCGGCAAGTCCACGCTGCTCAAGGCCATTGCCGGCATCAACCCCGTGACCTCGGGCTCCTTTTTCTGGGAGGGCCGCGATCTCGAAGAGGAGGGCGACTTCGAGCCGCATGAAATCGGCTATGTGCCCCAGTTCAGCATCGCCTACGACGAGCTGACGGTGGACGAGAGCATCGAGTACTCCGCGCGCCTGCGCGTCAACGCCGATGAAGATACGCTCAACGACATCATCGACAACGCGCTGGCCGAGACCGGTCTCACTGAAATTGCGGACCGTCAGGTGAAGCTGCTCTCCGGCGGTCAGAAGCGCCGCCTCGGCCTCGCGATGGAGCTCGTCTCGAGCCCCCGTCTGCTGCTCTGCGACGAGGTGACGAGCGGCCTGGATCCGCGCTCGGAGCGCGAGATCGTCGAGCTGCTCCACCAGCTCAGCCTCAAAGACGGCCGCATCGTCATCTCCGTCACCCACAGCCTCGCGCAGATGGAGCTCTACGACAGCATCCTCGTCATGGTCGGGGGCAACCTCGCGTACCACGGCTCGCCGCAGACGATGAATCACTACTTCAACGTGAGCTCCTTCGAGGACGTGTACCCCATGCTCGCCTGCCGCGATGCCGAGGCCTGGCACGACAGCTGGCTCAAGCACTACCGCGACTACTACGAGCGCCTCAACGAGGAGCACATCGCCAAGTTCGAGCGACTCGGCCTTCCGCTGCCCTCGGCCGCGCCGCGGCTCCGCCACGGCGACGATGAGGAAGAGGAGGCTTCGCCGCAGCCGGGCTTCCTCTCGCAGACGCTCACGCTGCTGAGGCGGCGCTTCTGCATCCTCTTCCGCGACCGCGCCCAGCTCTTCCTCCAAGTCGCCATGATCCTCATCTTCCCCGTGCTCGTGGCCCTCTTCTCGGGCAAGGGGCAGGAGAAGATCCCCGGGCTGCCCGCCAGCGAAACGGGACAGTTCACCCTTGCGGACATCGAGGCGGCACAGCAGCAGGCGGAGATCAGCGCTCAGGTCGGCACGGCCGTCTCGGGCATCATCATGTTTGAAGTCGTTCTGCTCGGCCTCATGGGCTCCAATAACTCGTCGCGCGAAATCGCCGGTGAGCGCCTCATCGTGGAGAAGGAGAAGCTGGCCGGCGTCGGCGTGGCGCCCTACGTCACGAGCAAGCTCGTCTACCTCGCCATCCTCGTGCTCGTGCAGAGTATCTGGATGTTCGGCTTCGTGCAATACTTCTGGCCCTTCCGCGGCGACGGCATGACGCATCTCGGCTTCCTGCTGCTCGCCAACGCGGCCATGACCTCCGTGTGCCTCGGCATCTCCGCGGCCTGCCGCACGGCGGATCAGGCCTCGCTGCTCAGCATCTACCTCGTCGGCTTCCAGCTGCCGCTCTCCGGCGCCGTGCTCGCCCTGCCCGACATGGTCGCGCGCCTCGTGCAGCCCTTCATCTCGGCCTACTGGTCCTGGAGCGGCAGCATCGAGGGCGGCCTCGACAACCAAGTCAAGGAAGTCGTCCTCTCGCTCAACAGCACCTCCTTCAGCGCCGCGAGCGTCTGCACCTGGGTGCTCATCGCCCACGTCATCGTCGGCATCGGCCTCGCCGTCTGGGGCGCGTCCCGCACGCGCTGGCAGTGAGGCCCGCACACCGTTCCGAATCGCATCGCCATCTCTCCTCCTCTGAGCTTCCCTCGCGCTCGTTCGCTTTCCCTCTTCACCCATTTTCCCTCCCCTCAGCAAGCTCTTTCCCCCTACCGATCATGGCCAGAAGAAGACGCAACAGTCAATCGGGTAATAAAAACATCGTGTGGATCCTCCTCGGCGCCGTCGCCGTCGTGGTCGTGCTCGCCGTGCTGTTCTCGTCCGTGAACAGCGCGGACACATCAGGCAGCGCCGATCGCGACTTCAAGGTGGCGGACTACCGCAAGGGCGGCTCGCGTATAACGAACAACCGCTACCGCCTCGAAGGCCGGGTGGAGGGCGTGATGACGCGCGGCAACGATCGCCTCGTCGTCGTCACGCTGCCGAACAATCCGGACGACGAGCGCCTCCCGCTGCTGGTGCCCGAGGGGGCTGCCGGCGGGGTGAATCTGGCGCGAGGTAAGACCTACATCTTCAGCGTCGAGTGCCGCAATGGGCAGGATGCCGAGGGGCAGCCGATCAACGGGATTCTGATTACACGAGAAGTGGAGAACAAGTTATGAATGTGTCGCGCATGATGCTGCTGCTGGCATTCAGCAGCTCTCTCTGCTGGGCGCAGATGCCCAGCAGCTTTGACGCCTCCGGCCAGTCCGCCAAGGCAGACAGCGGGGTGCAGGAGCAGAACGGCGGGAACGGCGAGCCGGCCAATCCGCAGCTCTTCGGCATGGAGATTCCGCTGCTGGATCCCTCGACGGATACTGTCAAGTACAACGGCGCCTTCTTCGATGTCGGCAACAACGCCGCCGTGCGCGCCCGCTTCGAGAAATACCTCAGCCAGAAGCCGGATGAGAGCGCGGAGTCCAAGATGTATCGCAGCAAGATCAACGAGATCCTGAAGCTGACGCAGAAATACATCCGCGGCAAGCGCCCGGGCAGCAAGGTGCTCGTGAGCATCGGCCGCACGCTCTATGACATCAACGATTACCCGGGCGACGGCGGCCAGTCCGGGGCGCTGGCGAGCGCCCTCGTGAGCGCGCTCGATGCCCAGCGCGCCAATTTCTCGCGCGACCGCGAGAGCGAGCAGATCGAGAAGGAGATCGACGATCTCGTCAAGCGCACCAACAGCCTCAACAACCGCAACACCCAGCGGGGCGGCGGCGCCACCGGCAACATCAAGCCTGGGGCTCAGGGCGGCAACAGCAGCTACCGCAGCAACGACATCCTCATTGCCCACAATACGGCCAAGGTGGCCGAGGCCAAGGCCGCGCGTCTCAAAAACGAGGCGGAGAATGCAGCCAACCTGCTGGCGGCCAAGACGACCTACCAGAGCATGATGGCGAGCTTCCTGCTCCAGCGCCGCTTCGACCATGCGCTGATTGCCGCGCGCCTCTACCGACACGTCTTCCGCGACGGCGACACGAAGCTCAACATCAAGGAGGATTCAGACCTCGGCAAGATGTTCGACGGCGTGGGCGGCCTGCCGCCCACCGTCTCCATGCTCGACCAGCTGGCGAGCAATGCGCGGCGCGAGGTCGACCAGAACATGGAGTCCGTGCATTCCCTGCTGGCGCAGAACAAGCTCTCCACGGCGACGCAGCGGCTGATTGAAGCCGTGGCCGTCGGCGAGTACATGCAGAGCGTGGCCACCTTCCCCGAGGCGGATCGCCGCCGCATCTTCGAGTTCTGGGAGCTGCGCAAGAAGGCGCTCACCTCGCTCAACCACCGCGACTACGGGCAGTTGCAGGAGGTGGCCGACAAGATGAAGGCGATGGATGCCGACTTCGACGACTCCCTGCTGCGCACCTACTGCAAGGGCAAGATGAACGAGAGCAATCTGCACCTGCGCAACGCCAAGAAGGCCATCGCCGCCGGCGATGAAGAGACCTTCAACAGCGAGGTGCGCCAGGCCGCCGAGATCTGGCCGCTCAACCCGAACATCGACAAGGGCATGGAGCAGATCGAGGAGCTGGACAGCAAGGACTACCTCAAGGACGACTTCCGCGATCTCATCGCGCGCGACGACCTCCGCAGCATCTACGAGCAGCGCGACAAGTTCAAGGTCATCGCCATTGATCAGGAGCTCGGCAGCCAGTATGAGGAGGCCGTGCGCTTCGTTGCCGGCGTCGACGAGCTGCTCCGTCAGATCAGCGTGATGGCCGACGACTCTGACGAGTTCGGCAGCTGCATGGCCTACGAGATGCTCGACGAGTACGGCAAAAAGGATAAGCGTTACCTCGATGACGAGAAGTTCAAGGACGCCGTGAACCTCTACCGCAGCCGCGCGCACCGCTTCGTCGACGCGCTCGGCGAGGCGCAGAAGCTGGAGAAGCGCAACGAGTACGGCTCAGCCCTCTCGGCCTTTTACCACGCGCGCTGCCAGTACCCGAACTCGCGGCTCGCGCAGGAGGGAATCGAGCGGCTCTCCGAGCTCATCCTCAAGGGCCGCTATGACGGCGCGTCAAACTGACGCGCCTCTGCTCGGCCCATGCTGCGCCACCCCGTCATCACGCGCTTTGCCCCGTCCCCGAGCGGCCCGATGCACGTCGGCCACCTGCTCGCCGCGCTGTCGGCGCGCCACTTGGCTGACCTTCACGGCGGGCGCTGCGTGCTGCGCATCGAGGATATCGACCCGCGGGCACAGGACCCCCGCTGGCTGGCGCTCATGCAGCAGGACCTCGAGTGGCTGGGGCTGCACTTCGACGGCGACGTCATGGTGCAGAGCCGCCGCTTCGGCCTCTATGAGGCCACGCTGCACCGCCTGCGCGCTCAGGGCCTGATCTACCCTTGCTTCTGCACCCGCGGCGCCATCCGCGCGCAGCTCCGGGAACTGGGGCGCGCTCCCCACGCCACCTTGGGGGACATCTACCCGGGCACCTGCCGGAATCTGCCGCCGGAGCTCGTCGAGGAGCGCCTGGCAGCCGGGGAGCCGCACAGCTGGAGGCTCAACATGCAGCGCGTGCAGGATCTCATCGGCTGCCCCTTCTGGCACGACCTGCGCCGCGGCACGCAGCGCTGCGTGCCGACCCTCTGCGGCGACGTCGTCCTCGGGCGCAAAGACTTCCCCTCCAGCTACCACCTCGCCGTCGTGCTCGATGACGCCGCGCAGGGCGTCACCCTCGTGACGCGCGGGGAAGACCTCTTTGAGGCCACGCACATTCACCGCGCCCTTCAGGGCGTGCTCGGCCTGCCCGTTCCCCTCTACCTGCACCATGCCCTGCTGCGCGACAACGAAGGCAAGCGCCTCGCCAAGCGCGACGGCGCGCGCTCCATCGCCTCCCTGCGCGAAGCCGGCTACAGCCCGAGCGATATCGAGGCCTCCCTCCGCCGCGCGCTGGAGCAGGGCGGCATCTGGCGACTTTGAAAACTGCGGGGAGCCCGAAGAGAAGGGAGCCCGAAGAGCGGGGAACCGAAGAGCAGGGAACCACGGCGCTGAAGCCCGAAGAGCCGGGGCTCAGCGGGGGAAGGGTGAAGGCGGAAGCGACCGGGCTCAACCACTCCCCCTTGAAGGGACCCGCATGAGCCGCGCCGCCTCCGTCTGTCCGAGGGCGGCGCAAGGCCTCCGTGTATGACTCCGCTCGCCGGCGCTCTCCGAACTCACGCTCAAGCGACCTCAGGGAAACAGCCGCCGGTGTGCAAACGCCGGCGCATGAGAGTCGTCGGACACGAGGACTCGCACAAGAGACGTCACGCAAGCGACGTTGTGCATGGCTCGCCGTACAATCGGCGCCATACAATCGTTGTCACGCAGGCCGCAGCCCTCTCCGGGCACACGCCGCACAGCCCGCGAGCCTCAATAAAAGCGCTCCACGAGCTCCACGCTGCGCCGCGTCGCGCCGGCGTGCACACGCAGAGCCTTGAGCGCGCGCTCGCAGCGTTCGCGCGTCCCCTCCGGGTCGGCCAGCGCGCGCCGGATCATCTCCGGCAGCTCTGCCGCCTCACAGCGGAGAATCCCGTCGGCCTCGAGCAACATCGCCACGAGATCCGCAAAATTCGTCATATCGGGCCCCGTAATCACCGGCACGCGGGCCGCGATCGCCTCCACGGGGTTCTGGCCGCCGCGGGCGAGAAAACTCTTGCCGATCACAGCCACATCCGCCAGCGCTGTCCATTCTCGCAGCTCGCCCGTCGTATCCGCCACGTAGCACAGCGCATCGCTGATCTGCTCCGGCAGGCGTCCCTCCGTGCGCAGCAGGGGCTCAAAGCCCGCCTCGCGCAGATCGCGCACCACCTCCTCGCGGCGCTCCGCATGGCGCGGCACAATCAGAGGGAAAGCCCCTGCATCGCGCGCCGCGCGCGCCACCAGCACCTCCTCGCCCGCGTGCGTCGAAGCCGCCAGCACCACCGGGCGCCCACCGCTGAGGCGGCTCAGCAGCTCGCGAAACTCCGCCCGCGGCTCTCCCGGGGCATCCCCCAGCACATCAAACTTGATACTGCCCGTCACCTCAATAATCTCCGGGCGCACCCCGATGCCCTCAAAGCGCCCGCGGTCGCGCTCGTTCTGCGCCCCCAACGCACGGAGGCGTGAGAAGAGCAGGGACGTCACCGCGCGCACCTTGCGGTAGCGCCGCTCACTGCGCGGCGACAAGCGCGCGTTGAGCATCAGCATCGGCACCCCGCGGCGGTGGCAGGCCTCCGCAAAATTCGGCCAGAGCTCCGCCTCAATCAGCACCACCGCCCGAGGCTCAAAGCGCCTCAGGCAGCGCCCCGAAAGCCCAATGACATCCAGCGGCGCATACAGCGCCCGCAGACCCGGAATGCCCGCGTTTCGCACCACCTGATGGCCCGTCGCCGTCGCCGTCGCCAGCACCACGGGCTCCCCGTGGCGCTTGACCCACTCGCGCGCGAACTTCAGGCCGATGAAGGCCTCGCCCACCGACACCGCATGGATGTAAAGCCCGCCCTTCGGCTCCTCCGACGCCCGGCGGCGGTAGAGGCCGAAGCGCTCCGCCAGCCCCGTCCCGAAGCCGCCGCGCCGCTTCATCTTGATGAGATAGCCCGGCAGCGAAAGCAGCAGGAAAACCGGCAGCAGCAGATTGTAGAGCAGCAGAAAAACAAAGCGCCTCATGCCTCGGTGCGATAAAAGAGAATCGTGTTTTTGCCGTAGCGGCGCTCATCAGCCAGAACCCACCCCGGGAACTCGCGGCTGCGGGCATCGCCCACCCCGTAGCCCAGCTGCGCCTCCGCAATGAAGTAGCCGCCCGGGCGCAGCAGCTCCGCCAGGCGATCCGTCATCAGCTCCGCAATCATATCGCGATCGCCGATCGCCTTGCAGTAGGGAGGATCCGCAAAAATGAAATCGTAGGCTCCGCCGTCGCGCCGCACGAAATCGAGGCAGTCGCTCTGCACCACCGAGCCGCCGGAGAGCCGCGAGCGCTCCAGATTCTCGCGCGCCGCCGCACAGCTCGCCCGCGAGGCATCCACCATGCGCACGCGCGCCGCCCCGCGGCTGAGCGCCTCAATGCCCACCGAGCCTGAGCCGCAGTACAGATCCAGCACCGAGGCCCCGTCGATCAGCGGGCCGATAATGTTGAACAGAGCCTCGCGGACGCGATCCTGCGTCGGGCGGACCTCGCCGCGGGGAACCTTGATGGGCATGCCCTTGGCTGCACCGGCAATAATGCGCATAACAGAGACGAAAAAAGCGCAGCGGGAGTCGGGTCAGAACGACTCCCGCCGCCAAGCGAATACACAGGCCCTCACTTCTGCCCTGGCTTGCTCACCGAGGCCGAGGGAGTCACCACGGGGAAACGGAGGATGTAGGCCGTCTGCGCCACCACCGAGCGCGAACTCGGAATAATCTCCGCGAACGCGTAGAGCACGTAGATGAACTTGTTGTCGGCCGAGCGCGTCACGCGCACCACCTCCGTCACCTTCGAAATCAAATCATCCTTCTCCAGCTTCCACTCCGTGCCGCTCTGCTTGCCGAAGGCGAAGAGATCGCCGGACACATAGACCGAGGGCTTGAGCACCCCGTTGTTCGACACCCAGCTGTTGGACGCGGGGTCATAATAGAGAGCGGAAAGCGTCAGCGGCAGGTGCTGATTCTCCTGCATCTTCGTGAGCGTGAGCACATTCATGTGCCCCTCCTCGTCGGACTTCACACTCAGCACCACCTCATTGAGCGCAACCACACGCAGCTTCTTCCAGGCCGAGAGATAGGTGTCATAGGCCTTGCGATCCGCCCAGAGATCCGCATCGTACTCCAGCGCCGAGTTCGGATCAACCTTGGCTGCAATGGCCGCCTTCTTCTCATCGCTCAGAGCCTGAATTTTCTCGGCAACCTTCCTCTGCTCCGCCACAAAAGAGTCGTCCACCACGGCACGAACGGCATTGCCCTTCAGAAAAGTCCCGTCGCAGGGGAGATACTCCGAGAGCGTCCCGGGGGAATCCTGCGCAGCGGCCTGACAGGTCAGCACCGCAGGAGCAACAACCATCGCATATAAAAACGTAAGCGCCTTCATAGATGTGGCCTCCACTCTAGCATGATTTTTTTTGCTTGGCAAGACATAAATTCAGTGGTAAGTTGAGTGGTGAAGTGAAAGCCTTATCCCGATTCTGCCCTGTCTTCCTGTCCCTTGCGGCTGCCGCCCTGCTGCTGCCGGCCTGCTCCGGTGTGTCGCCGGCCGACCGCATCCGCGAGAACCCCGCCATGTATCAAGCTCTGCCTCCCGCCCAGCAAAAGGCCGTTGAGCGCGGGCAGCTCGAAATCGGCATGAGCCCTGAGGCCGTCTACCTCGTCATGGGCGCACCCTCGGGCAAGAGCGAAAGCGTCAATGACAAAGGCGTGCGCGAGGAAGTCTGGATCTACAGCGGCCTTGTGCCCGTCGGCACCGTCCCGCGCATCTATTACTACGACTACCCCTTCGGCGGCCCCGTCTGCTGGGATGACTGGGTGTACCGCCGCCGCGTCATCGGCGCCGTGCGCTTCGTCGACGGCCGAGTTACCTCGTGGGAGCGCAACATGCCCGGCGGCTATTGAAGATCGGTGAGACTCAGAGTTGCTTGAGCGTACGCCGCTCCCCTACGCCTCCCGACCCTCCCGCCTCCGCATGCCCTCGGCTCGTCTCGGACACCCCCTCCCCCTGATTTATCTCTGAGTCCCCCCTGAGCCCCTGACAAGCGCTTGTCCGGCCCCACGCTCGCGCGGACACCTGCACGCCTTCCTCACGCCGCGCTGCTGCACGTCAACCGCGTGGCACCCGGCGCAACCTCTTTCCCCCTTTATCATGACGATATACGGAACCACCCCCGACGGCCTCGACTTTGAGCTCTTCACCCTCAGCCGAGGAGACCTCACCGTGCAGATCACCAACTACGGTGCCCGCCTGCTGCGCGTCGTGCGCGACGGCGTCGACCTGCTCTACGGGCCGAAAAGCCCGGAAGAGCTGCTGGCGGACGACTGTTACTGCGGCGCCGTCTGCGGGCGCGTCGCCAACCGCATCGCCGGCGGCAGCTTTGAGCTCGACGGTCGCCGCTATCAACTCGCCGTCAACAACGGCCCGAACCACCTGCACGGCGGCACCATCGGCTTCAACGCCCGCATCTGGAGCGTCGAGCAGGCCGACGAGAGCCGCCTCGTGCTCACCCTCCTCTCCCCCGACGGAGAAGAGGGCTACCCCGGCACCGTGCGCGTGCGCGCCGTCTACAGCCTCGGCGAGCAGGGCCTCAGCCTCGATCTCGAGGCCGACACCGACGCCCCCACCCTGCTCAACCTCACGAACCACGCCTACTGGAATCTTGCGGGGCAGGGGACAATCGACGGGCACCTCCTCAGCGTCGCGGCCGACGCCTACACCCCCATGGTGAGCAACATCCCCACCGGCAGCATCGAGCCCGTCGAGGGCACGCTCTACGACCTGCGCCGACCCGCCCAGCTCGGCGAGCGCAACGCGCCGAGCGCCATCGCCGGCGGCTATGACGACAACTACGTGCTCAACAACGGCGGAGAGCTGCGCGAAGCCGCCGTGCTCACCTGCGGCGAGCGCCGCCTGCGCGTCTCCACAAACGCCCCCGGCCTTCAGGTCTACACCGGCGACTACCTCCCCCTCAAGCGTGGCGGCGTCGCTCTGGAGGCCCAGAACTACCCGGACTCGCCCCACCACGCCAACTTCCCGAGCATCGAGCTGCGCCCCAGCGAAACCTACCGCCGCCGCATCTGCTGGCAGATCGACTGAGCCCCGTTCCCCCTCGCCTTCGACGGCGGCCCGCCCAAGCGGCGCCGCCACGAGCGAAGCGAGTCGAACCCCGATGTGCGGCAACACGCTGCGCGAGTCCTCCCCGGATCGAAACTGCGGGAATACAACAACGAAAAAAACGCCGTCCGAAACCGGACGGCGTTTTTTGTTGAAATCTCAGCCAAGCCCTTCGCGCGGCGTGGCGCAGACGGGCCGGATCGGGGCCCGCCCTCAGGCCAGCAGCTTGGCGATGCGGCGGCAAACCTCCTCCACATTCTCGCGGCTGTTGAATGCCGAGATGCGGAAGAAGCCCTCGCCGTGCGCACCGAAGCCGGCGCCGGGCGTAATCACCACCAGCGCCTCCTCCAGCATCTTGTCGAAGAACTCCCAGCTGCCCATGCCGTTCGGCGTCTGCACCCAGACGTAGGGAGCGTTCGCGCCGCCCCAGACCTTCAGACCCGCCGCGCGGCAAGCCTCCGCGAGCAACTTGGCATTGCCGAGATAGTGCTCGATGAGCGCCCGGCACTGCGCCTGGCCCTCAGGCGTGAACAGCGCCGCAGCGCCGCGCTGCACAATGTAGCTCGCGCCGTTGAACTTCGTGCTGTGGCGGCGGTTCCAGAGCTTGGCGATCTGCACCGGATTGCCCTGCGCATCCTTGCCCATGAGCTCCTTCGGAATCACCACATAGCCGCAGCGCGTCCCCGTGAAGCCGCCCTGCTTGGAGAAGGAGCGGAACTCAATCGCGCAGCGGCGCGCCCCGGGAATCGCAAAGATCGACGTCGGAATGCCGGCGTCCGTCACGAAAGCCTCATAGGCCCCGTCATAGAGCAGAATCGTATCGTTGGCCAGAGCATAGTCCACCCAAGCCTTCAGCTGCTCATAGTTGGCCACCGCACCCGTCGGATTGTTCGGGAAGCAGAGATAGGCCAGATCCACCCGCTGAGACGGCACCTCGGGCACAAAATCGTTCTCCGGCGTGCAGGGCAGATACACCAGACCCTCATATGAACCATCGGGGCGAGCCGCACCCGTGTTGCCGTTCATCACGTTCGTGTCCACATAGACCGGGTAAACCGGATCCGGCACCGCAATCACATTGTTGTGACCGAAAATGTCCAGAATATTGCCCGTGTCGCACTTGGCGCCATCGGACACGTAAATCTCATCCGGGTCCACATCCACCCCGCGCGCCTTGTACGAAACCTCTGCAATCGCCTCGCGCAGCCAAGCGTAGCCCTGCTCCGGGCCATAGCCGTGGAAGGTCTCGCGGTGCGCCTGATCGTCGACCGCCTTGTGCATTGCATCAATCGCCGCTTGGGGCAGGGGCTCCGTCACATCGCCGATGCCGCAGCGAATGATATCGGCAGCCTTGTCGGGATGCGCCGCCGCAAAAGCCGCGACGCGACGGCCGATCTCCGGGAAGAGATAACCGGCCTGAAGCTTCAGAAAATGATCATTGATCTGTGCCATGGCGCGTATGATGCCAGAATGATTCTTGTTTGGCAAGACAAATGAGGCGCGCCGGCAGACTTTTGCCTCCTCAGCCTCAGCCGGGCCGAGCGCGGCGGCCGACCCACTCTCCGTCTCCGCCGAGCGCAGCGACAGCAGCGACAACAGGCTCCGCGTCCGAGTTGCCGGCTGAGCCCCCGAACCCTCGGCAGAGCACGGGCTGAGCCGAGGCCGTGCGGCCCGCCGAGTGCGGACTGCATCCCCGCCATAGCCTTCCACGCTGACCTTCCCGAATGGACCTTCCCGAATGTCCTCACCTTCACCGAGCCCTCGCCTGCGCCGAACGCCGCCGGGCTGTCCCATGTGAAAGGCCTCCCGAAGGCGCACAAAATGCGGAGAAAAAAATAGGTGCAACACCCCATCGTAGCTCTCGCACAACAGAAATGTCTTGACGCGCGCGAGTATCGGGTACAAAATGAAGGCGCTATGTTGCGTATAACGAAATGGTATCCCGGCACCGTGCGCAGCGCGGCTCTGGCAACAGCGGCGGCAGCGCTCGCCCTGCTCAGCAGCTGCGGCGGAGAGGATGAGGCAGAGAAGACCCCCGCTGCCGCAGAGGAAAAGCCCGCCGCCGCGCCGGCCCCGACCCCCGCCGGCGATCAGGCTGAGCCGCTCCCCACATCCGTGAGCGCCCGCGATGCCCTGTTCGACTTCATGGTCTACGGCGCGGGCAAAGTCATGAGCAACCTCTCTGCCGCCCCCGAGCTCAACGAGTGCGTGCGCGACATGCTCGACAAAATGATCGCCTACTACGACGTCCTCCGCGAGGGTAAACTCACCCCCGAGCGCGTGCGCCTCGGCCTGCGCATCGGCGAAGTGTGTCGCGATCTGGGCGCCTACCCGAAGGCCAAGACCTATTACGACATGGCCGAGGCGGACTTCATGGCCCTGCCCGAGGCGCGCCGCACCAGCACCGCCGGGTTGCAGGTGCTCAGCGCCATCCACAACGGCATCGGCACCTGCCACTACTGCGCCGGAGACTTCGCCCAGGCACGCGAGCGCTACGAGAAATCCCTCGAGCTCGACAAAGAGCTCTTCAACCGCGCCGTGCCGAGCGGCGGCCCCCTGAGCAACGACATGATCACGCCGGAAATCTCCCGCGCCTGCTGCGACCTGCTCGGCTCCTACCGCTGCCTCGGCGACTGCCTGCGCCGCGCCAATGAGCCCGACGAAGCCCGCGACCTCTACCAGCGCGGCTTCAAGCTCGCCGTCAAACTCTCGGTTCTCGACGCCCCCATGGCCATCAGCTTCGGCCGCCTGCTCACCGAACTCGGCGATCTGGAGAGCGCCACCGGCAACCCGCAGAACGCCCTCGCCTTCTGGCACCGCGCTCAGGAACTCCTGAGGCAGGCCAATGCCGCGGCCTCGAAGCCCGACCTCAAGAGCGAGACCAAGCGCATGTACGATGCCCTCGGCGTCGCCATCGCGCAGCTTCAGCGCCGCATGCCGCAGCCGCAGGAAAGCCCCGCACAGCCCGAAGCAAACCCCGCCCCCGCGGACCCCGCAGCCGGCAGTGCCTCGGGCGATGAGGCAAGCGCGAACCCCAATGCGGCAGCCCCGGCCGGCAGCTCGGCAAGCCCCGCCGCCGCGTCCTGATCGTCCGAACTCGGGCCTCCTGACCTTCCCGGCACGGGCCCGTGAGCTTCCCGCCGCCGGCAGGCGCAAGCCCGCTCCCTGTTCTGCACCGCCCGCCGCGCGCAACTGTCTCACACGATCGCCCCGTCGCTTCGCCCGACCATCCCGTCGCTTCGCTCGCCAAGCTTCCGTCGCTTTGTCCGCAGCCTCCCGCGAAGCTCCGAATCCCCGCCAATTCTGATCCCCCCCTGCCAACCCCGTCGCATCCTTCCGAGAAACCATGGCCCAGTTCCTCATCTCCCTGCCGGCGCTGGAGCGCAACGCCCGCATCCTGCACGGCATCGCCGAAGACGCCGGCGTCAACATGCTCGTCGCCCTCAAAGCCTTCTGTGCCCCCTCCTGCCTGCCGCTGCTGCGCCCCTACGCCGCCGGCTGCTGCGCCTCCGGCCTCTACGAAGCCCGCCTCGGCGCCGAAAGCCTCGGCGGACACGTCGCCGTCTTCTCCCCCGCCTACCGCGACGACGAACTCACCGAGCTGCTGGGCTTCGCCCACCACATCGACTTCAACAGCCTCAGCCAGTGGCAGCGCTACCGCGAGCAAGCCCTCAACCACCCGCGTGCCCGCGCCGGCGAACTGCAATTCGGCCTGCGCATCAACCCCTGCCACTCCACCGGGCACACCCCCCTCTACGACCCCTGCGTCCCGGGATCCCGCCTCGGCATCCCGCCGCAAAATCTCGAAGGCGCCGACCTGAGCGGCATCAGCGGCCTGCACATCCACACCCTCTGCGAGCAGGGAGCCGCCGAACTCATCGAAACCTTCCGCGCCCTTGAACACTCCCTCGGCGAGCTGCTCGCCTCACCGCAGATCCGCTACCTGAACCTCGGCGGCGGCCACTGGATCACCAAGCCCGACTACGACCGCGACGCCCTCGTCCGCTTCCTGCGCAGCGTGCGCGAGCAGTATGAGCTCGACCTCTACCTCGAACCCGGCGAAGCCTGGTGCGTGCACACCGGCAGCCTTCGCGCCCGCGTGCTCGACGTCTTCGAATCCCTCGGCTACCGCCACGCCATCCTTGACGTCAGCGCCAGCGCCCACATGCCCGACGTGCTCGAAATGCCCTACCGCCCCGACGTCTACCTCGCCGAGCCCTCCCTCGGAGCTTCCGCCGCCGACCCCTCGGCGCAGCCCCTCTACCCCGCCGTGCAGCTGCCCGGCTACCGCTACAGCGCTGCGGGAGAACCCGGAGAGCTGGCGCACAGCTACCGCCTTGGCGCGCCCACCTGCCTCGCCGGCGACATCATCGGCGACTACTCCTTTGCGCGCGAGCTTCGCGTCGGCGATGAAATCGTCCTCGACGACATGACCCACTACACCATGGTCAAAACCACCCACTTCAACGGCGTCCCCCATCCCTCGATCGCTCTCTACCGCGCCGACGGCAGCGTCGAGACGACACTCGAACTTGGATACGAAGACTTTAAACATCGCCTCGGCTGAAGACGATGGTGGCATTCCTCCTCCGCCTCGGACTCGATTGCAGCCCATTTTCACTTTTTTTGCAGAAAAAGGAAAAATTGTGTTGACATTGCCGCCGCATATCGCTATAATTCGCCCGTCACCGCGGGGCACGAGCCAAGCGAAAGCAAAGCGAGAAACCCGGGGACGACAAAGCGCCCGTAGCTCAATTGGATAGAGCGTCTGACTACGGATCAGAAGGTTTGGGGTTCGAATCCCTACGGGCGTGCTCCCGAAGTCTGAGTTCGTCAGCAGCAAATGCCGGTCCGCGCGACCGGTCTTTTTGTCTGCGGACGGAATGAAGGCCGAAGGGCAAAGCATGGGGGCGTCCCGGTTTCGACTGAACATTCGAGGCGCCGGCTGCATGTGGAGGTTGAACGGCTGGCCTCCTTAAAAGCCGCTCAAACAATCAAATGCCTATTCCAAGAACGAATACGCAATGGCCGCGTAACTAACGCCGCCGGATCCGAACCCTGACGCCTGCTGGGGGTAAGGATCTCTGATTTAGCAGGCTGGTGCTCGGCGGGGAGACCGCGACGGGCACGACACCAACAGGTCTCTAGCCAGGCGGAAGGCTGACGCAGAGCGGACCGCCGGCGAAGCAGCCAATCTGCGTCTGAACATGGAGATGCTTGCGTCAACAGTGTCCAGGACAGGGGTTCGATTCCCCTCGCCTCCAGCAAAGAAAAGATCGGGAATCCCGCGTAAAACCTTGATTTTACGCGGGGTTCTTGCTGCTCTTCCGCGAATCAAGCGGAGAGCTCTTTACGAGCTCGGGCGTATGTAGCAGCTGAGCAGCTGCGGCCGGGGAGTCCATGAAACCGAGAAGTTCTCCCGTGTGTACCGAGCCGAGGGGGAGAGAACAAAATAAAAAATGCTCACCTCTCAGAATTGGCAACCACGAAGGTGCGCCGGCCACAGGTGCGCAGAGGTGCCCTGCCTCCAATTTCCTCTTCTGTCAACAATATCTTTATAAAAATTGTTTGGAGTGAGCTATTGTTGTTGAAAGCGCTTGTTGGCACGAGGCGCCGCGTTATGAACCCTCGCTTTGCGTGAGAAGCCGTGCTGAGATACGAATTTGTGCCTTGCGTTCATTGCCTGCTTGTCCCCGGAAAGTGGGGGGCTTCCTCTCTCGCCCGGAACTCCCTCTCGGGGATTCCGCCTCAGGTTGTACGCGATGGTGTGGACTCAACGAGGCGGACGCTGCGGCGCATGCAGCAGGGGATTCCGTGAGGAGCGGGGGAGCTTTGTGGTGCCGGAGAGGGTGGACGGACGGGCATAATCAAAATTTGAAGCTTGATAGGCGTTTTTTTATTGTCTTCTCGACGTGAAACTGATAAGATAAACCTGCAACCATCGCCACGGCCTCCATGAACAGCTCTGACCTTTCAGACAACAAGCCCGCGGCCGCTGCAAGGGGGCTCTGCCGCCTCCTGCCTCTGCTGCTCGTGCTCGCTTGCCTTTTTGCCTTGAACTCCTGCGAGACAGTGGGAAGTGTGCTCAGGGGTATCCTGAGTCTGCCCGTCCAGGCCTTCGATGCCGTTGCCGGTTAATCATTCATCATTATGAACAAAAAGGCGGGATTCATCTTTTCTCTTGCTGCCGGGCTTGGCCTCTGCAGCTGCCAGCAGGGCATTCTGAGCTCTGCCTCAGCCGACGCGAGCGCATCGCGCGACTATCCGGATACCGTGACGCGCCTGAGTCAGGTTGATCCCTACTACCGCGCGGCTTTCCGCGGGCAGCAGGGGGCGAATTTCTCGCTGGCGGATCAGCGCAAGGCCTTCCTCGCGGCTTGCGCGACGGCTCGTACGCCTGTGCCCAAGGCTGTCCCGCAGCGGGCGGTGGCCAAGTCGAGCAAGAAGCGCAGTTCGTCTCGCCGCGTGGCTTCGCGCCGTCGTCGCTGAGGCTTGCTCGCTCTCTCTGCCCCTGATCGTTCCCGATCCGTGTGTCCCTGATTCATGGGCTGGCAGGATACCCAGATGCTGACCCCGGAGGGTGTGGCGCGCGAGCGGATGAGACGCCGCGGCGGCCGGGCTGATGATGCGGCCTCGGTGCTCGTGTGGGTGCTCGGCGCCATGTCTCTGCTGCTCGGGGCGGCGGGCTTCGGCCTGATTCTCTATTATTTCTGGGATGTCCTGAGCAGTTTGCTGCGCGTGGTGAGCTTGGGCGGCCTCATGGTGCTGCTGTGGCTCGGCTACGGGGTGTCGGCGCGCTTGGGCTGGTCCTCTCGCGAGGTGCTGGGGATTTTTCTCTGCCTGAGTCTGCTGCTGATTGTCCTCGGGCTTTCTCAGCTGCTGCCTGGTATGCCGATCTGGTTGCTGGGCTTGGTGTATCTGGGCGGGTCGATCTTGGTGCCGGTGCTTTGCCCGGCGCGCTCGTCGGTGACGGTGCTGGCGCTGACCTGCCTGGCGGAGATGGCGCTGCTCTGGGGGCATGTGCGCGGCAGCGATCTGTCGGCGGACTGGACGCTGCTGTGGACGGGGGTGCTCAGCGTGCTGATGATGTGGTCAGCGGTCGGCAGCTGGTGTGATGTGACGCCGCGCCGCGGCTATGCGACTTTCTCGGCGCTCGGTGCGATCAGCTCGTTCCTCTACATGCTGGCGTATCAGGGCATGCTGCTCTACCCCGCCTACTGCCGCCCCTCCAGCCTTCAGGGCCATACGCCGCAGGAGCAGTGGCTCGGGATGATGCTGGTTTGGATGCTGCCGATGGGCTTTTTGCTGCTGGTGCACCGCATGCGCAGCCGGCAGCGGCACCGCGGCTTTTTTTCGTACTCCTTCCTGCTCTATTATGCCGCCACGCTGATTTCGCTGCCGCTGGGGCTTCTGCTCATGGAGCGCAATGCGCCGCTGGCGGGCGTTGCCGTCATGTTCGGCTATGCGGCTTGCCTCGTGTACTACGGGGCGGACTATCGTCTGCCGCGCTATGTTTTCTTCGGTTGCCTGCTGGCCTTCCTGACGGCGATCGGCATTCCGCTGGGGCTGGGGGCGGATATGGTGTGGAGTGCGGTGGTGATGCTGGCGCTCTGCGCCATCTTTCTCGCGGCTTCGCTGTCGCTGTCGCGCCACCGCGATAATGTCTTTCGCCGTGCGCAGGAGCGCCGCGCCGGGCTGGCGCCGTCGGGGCCTGCAACCGGGGTGCCGCTGAGGTCGGGCACGGGCTCGGGAGGCAGCGCGGTATCTTCTCTGCCGAGCATGTTCTCGCCGAGCTCGGCCTCCGGTGTCGTGGCGGCCCGCACGGTGCCGCTGAGCCAGTCCGAGCTTTCCGAGGAGATGCGTTTTCGATCGGATGAGGAGTCGGAGGAGGGAGCGGGATTTGCGGAGGTGCCGCGTCCGCCGCTGGCGCCCGACATTTTTACAGCGGTGATGGATATGAGTTCCGCGCCCGCTCCCGGGGCTTCCGGCCCTTCGTTGGCGCCATCCGTGCCCTCGCTCCCCGGCGAGGATTCGGTGAGCCCTCTGCGGGTGCCGCCGCTGCCGGGGCACCGGGGGGAGCGCTCGGATGAGGGTGCGTCGGGCGCGGGCTTGTCTCCGACGGGTGCCGGCCGGGGTGCCGGCTCGCTGCCTCGGGCTCCCGAGGTGCCGCCGCTGCCGGGCCGCCCGAGATCCGGGGAGGATGCCGGCGCGCATGAGGCTCCGGCCTTGCCGCCGCGGCGCTGAGTGCTCGGCGAAGGGCGGCAACTCGGGGAAAACGTCGATGTGATGCGGGCTTGTCGGCCCGGAGCTTAGGCCTGCGGTTCGGGCTTCGGGGCGGGTGTTGTCTCTGCCCGAGGGCTTGTTTCGTCGTCCGGAGAGTGCGTCGGCTCCCTCCACCCTCTTGGGTGTCCCACCTTGGTGCCGCGCCTGGGGTCCCGCTTTTTCAGGAGCGGGCCGTCAGAGCTCCCAGTTGGTCATATCGTGAAAGCGGTGAAGGCGCTGCATCATCTCCTCTCGCGTGAGAGCCAGCAGTCCGTCGGGGCCGAAGCTCTCACAGGTGGCCGCGGCAACGATGGTGGCGAGGGCCATGCCGCGACGCAGGTCGGGCAGGCTCGGCGCCTCGGGGTGAGGGCAGCAGGTCAGCCAGCCCGCTAGAGCTCCCATGTACGCATCGCCGGCGCCCGTCGGGTCTTCCGTGTGCAGCAGAGGCCAGGCGGGGAGGCGGAAGAGGTGCACGCTGCCGTCCGATGCTCGCTGAAAGAGGGTTGAACCGGCGCTGCCGTGCTTGACGATGGCGTAGCGCGGGCCCGCCTCCAGCAGGCGCAGCCCGGCGGCCGGCACGTCCCCCGTGCCGGCAAAGCAGCAGGCCTCGCTGTCGTTCATCAGAGCCAGATCGACGCGCGCGAGCAGGGCGTCGACGTAGGCGCGCTCGCGCAGAATCCAGGACTCCATGAAGTCCGCCATCGTGAAGCCGGCGGCGCTGCACTGCTCCAGCATGACCGTTTGGAGGCGTGGGGTGACGTTGCAGGCGACGGCCACGGAGGGGGTGCGCAGGGAAGGGGGCAGGTCCATCCGCCAGACCTCCTGCACGCCCTCCTCGGTGGAGAGGCTTTGGCGCTGATTCATGTCCTGCTCGTACCGAGCGGTCCAAGAGAAGGTTTTCCCGGGGATGCGGCTGACGTGGCGGAAGCTGACGCCCTGCGCCTCAAAGCGCTCGCGGAAGGCGTCCGGGTAGTCGTCGCCGACGACGCCGACGAGATCAAGGCGATCGGTGACGAGTCGTGCGGCCAGTGCGGCGTAGGGGCCCGAGCCGCCCGGCACGCGGTCGGCCTGCCCGGAGGGTGTCAGCAGGGTGTCGATGGCAATGGTGCCGTAGATGAGGGCGCGGCCGTTCATGCCGGACCTCCCTTCTGATCCGAAGAGACTGCGCCGAAGAGGTCGGGTGTGTCAATGTCCCCGCCGGTGTCGCGAGAGTTGGGAGACGCGGCGGGCTGGGGCGTCGCAGCGGTTTCGCGGAGTGCGTTCGGCCGGGCGGGGGCTGCGGAATCGCTCGCGCCCCGGGAGCTGTCGGCAGCGGGTGCTCCTTCCCCGGACGCTTCGGAAGGAGCCGCAGCGGCGGCAACACCCTTGTCCGCATCGCCTTTCCCCTCAGCTCCTTCGCTCTCGGCGCCTTTTTTCTCGGTGTTTTGGTTCTCAGTCCCTTCTCCCTCGGGGGCGTCGCCGATCAGGCGGAGAAAGTCCTCTTCGGAGAGCAGGGCGACGCCGAGCCCGGCGGCCTTCTCGCGCTTTGAGCCGCCGCCTTCGCCGGCGAGCAGGTAGTCCGTCTTGCGCGTGACGGATGAGGCGACCTTGCCGCCGGCCTTTTCAATCAGGTGGGCGAAAACGGCCCGCGGGCGGCTGAGGGTGCCGGTGATGGCGACGGATTTGCCCGCCAGCGGGCCGGTCTCCGCGCCGCTCGTTTCGTTGTCCGAGACCGGGTTCAGCCCGTGGCGCGCGAGTCGGGCGAGCACGGCTTCTCCGGCGGCCGAGCTGAAGTAGCGGTAGGTGAAGAGGGTGGCGACGTGGCCGATGGGGTTCTCCAGCGTCAGGCTGAAACCCTTTTCAGAGCCCTTGCTCACGCGGAAGCCCTGAGCGGCGGGCAGGTCGGCGGCCTCGCGCACGATGTCCTCCTCAAGCTCGCGGGCGCGCTGCGTCAGCTCCTCGCGTTTGGCGCGGTTCTCCTCTTCCATGCGCGCGCGCTGCTCGGCAGAGGCGGCTTTGCGCGCTGCTGCGCTGTGCGGCAGGTTGCGCGCCGAGCGGGGGTTGATTTGCTGCAGCTCGGCGATGCGGCGCTGGAGGCGCAGCAGGAGGGCCAGCAGCGGTGAGTGCGCGACGTCGGCGAGGCTGTGGTGGCAGGCGCTGATCAGCTTGGCCGTCACGGTGCCCACGCCGGGGATGCCCAGCGCGCTCAGCCAGCGGGAGAGCGGCAGGCTGCGGGCGCGCTCGAGCCCGGCGAGCACGCGGCGGGCGTTTTTCTCGCCGAAGCGCCGCGCTTCCTCGTCCGTGCCGAGGTTCAGGTCGGCGAGCTGGTCGAGCGTCAGATCAAAGAGATCCAGCGGGGAGTGAATCAGCCCGCGGCGCACCAGCGCCTCGGCGACCGTCTCGCCCAGCGCTTCCACATCCAGATTCTCGCGGCGGCAGAAGTAGGCCGTGCGCATCACGGCCTGCGCCGGGCAGGCGAAATTCGTGCAGCGCCAGGCGACCTGCCCTTCCTCCTGCGCGATCGGCGCGCCGCAGCTCGGGCAGACGCCGCCGACGGCCTCATAGAGGCTGTAGGGGCGGCTCCCCTCGGGGCGGTACTGCGTGAGCACCTTCACGACAGCTGGGATGATCTCGCCGGATTTCTCCATGAGCAGCGTGTCGCCGATGCGGATGTCCTTGCGCTCGATTTCATCCTGATTGTGCAGGGTTGCGCGGGAGACGATCGTCCCGGACAGCGGCACGGGATCCAACTCGGCCACCGGCGTCAGCACTCCCGTGCGCCCCACCTGAACGGTGATGGCCCTGAGGCGCGTGGGCTTCTGCTCGGGCAAAAACTTGAAGGCGGCCGCCCAGCGGGGGGCGCGTGCCGTCGAGCCCAGCGCCTCGCGCGCCGCGAAGTCGTCGAGCTTGATGACGGCGCCGTCCGTCGCGAAGCCGAGCTCGCGGCGCAGCACGCTGATGCGGCGCACGGCCTCGCGCAGCGGCTCCGTTCCCCGCACGCGCAGCATCGGCTCATTGCAGGGAATGCCCATGCGGTGCAGCAGCGCCTCGAAATCCGTCGATGTGTGCAGGCGCTCCCCCTGATACTGCCCCAGACCGTGGGCGAGAAAGCTCAGCGGGCGCCGAGCCACCTCTTGCGCGTCCAGCAGCTTGATCGTACCCGCCGTTGCGTTGCGCGGGTTGGCGAAGGCCGGCAGGCCCTCCTCGTCGCGCGCGCGGTTGAGGCGGTCGAAGTCCTCCGCGCGCATGAAAATCTCGCCGCGCACCTCCAGCAGCTCCGGGGCACCCTCGGGCAGGCGCGTCGGGATGGCCGCAATCGTGCGCACGTTGGCCGTGATGTCGTCGCCCGTCATGCCGTCGCCGCGCGTCGCCGCGTAGCGGAGGCGCCCCCGGCGGTACATCAGTGTCACCGCGCAGCCGTCGATCTTCGGTTCGACGACGACGGCCGGAGCCTCCTCGTGCATCGCCTCGCAGAGCCCGCGGTAAAAGGCCACCAGCTCGACGTCCGTCTCGCCGGCCTCGGGCTTGTGCTCAAAGATGTCGTCGATGCTCTGCATCGGCTCGGGGTGGCGCACCTTCGCGAAGCCCTCCGTGAGGTCGTTGCCCACGCGCTGCGTCGGCGACTCCGGCGTCACCCATTCCGGGTGGGCATCTTCGACCAGCTCCAGCTTGCGGTAGAGTGCATCGTATTCGGCGTCCGACACCTCGGGCTGCGCCTGGGCGTAGTAGAGCTCGTTGAGGTGGCGGATGCGCTCGCAGAGCTCCCGATAGCCTTCAAGGCTCATCGCGGCGGGATCTTCCCCCGCAGGCTGCCCCGCCTGCTCTCCCGCCTGTCTGGCGTATTCAAAGAGGTCCATTGTCGGCAAGTCAGCAAAATCGTCAGCAAGAGACAAAGGCGTGGAGCTCCGCTCCGGAAACCGGCGTCGCGCAGCGGCACTCTCGCAGGCCGCGCGGCGCCACGTCGCGCAGCACCCGCACGGCGCGCTCGTAGTCGCGCGAGAGCAGGGAGGGGGCGTGGGCATCCGAGTTCACCACCACCGGAATGCCGCGGCGCAGCAGCTCGCGCAGCACGTCTTCATCGGGGTACTGCACCGCGCAGGGCTTGTGCCAGCCGGCGGTGTTGAGCTCCACGACCATGTGGCCGGCCTCCAGCGCGTCGAAGACCGGCTCCCAGAAGAGGGTGAGCAGCTCCTGCGTGCGGCGCCCCCAGATCTTGACCAGATCCATGTGCCCCAGCACGTCGAAGAGCCCGCTGTTCACCAGCCCGAGCACGGCCTCGCGGTACAGGCGCCAGTCCTCCTCCTCGGAACCCGTCAGCGGCATCCCCGAGTAGAGCGAATCATCCACCGAGCCGCGCTGCCCCAGATAGTGCACCGAGCCGATCAGGTAGTCCCAGCAGCCCTTGGCGCGCAGCTCGCCGATCCAAGGCTCGATCCCGGGCAGCCAGTCGCACTCCAGCGCGGCGAGCACGCGCAGGTTGCTGCCGGCGGCGGCCTCGCGGGCTTGGGCAATCCAGTCGAGGTACTCCGGCAGCTGCGCGGAGCGCATGCGCCACAGATCAAAAGGCTTCTGCTCGTCATCGGGCATCGGCATGTGATCCGAAATCCCGTAGTCCGCCAAGCCCAGAGCGAGCGCCTGCCGCACGTAGTCGCGAGGCCGGCCTTCGGCGTGCAGGCAGAGAGGCGTGTGAGTGTGATAGTCCGCGCGTGCCATGAGCTCATGGTAGCACAGCCGGCCGCGGCGGTCAATGCGAGAGCGAGGATCCGCGCTTGCCAAACGCCGCCAAAAGCGTATAATAGCGCGCGATATCAAAACAGACACCATGGCAGACGCACGCTTCCAACCCTTGCCCGGATTCCGCGACTTCGCCCCGCAGGAATGCGCCCTCCGCAACTACCTCTTCAATACTTGGCGCAACGTCGCGCACCGCTACGGCTTCGTCGAGTGGGAAGGCCCCACCATCGAGCCCACCGAGCTCTACCTCAAGAAGAGCGGCGGCGAACTGCCCACGCAACTCTTCCGCTTCAATGACCAGGGCGGGCGCGACATCACCGTGCGCCCCGAACTCACCGCCTCGCTCGGCCGCATCGCCGCCGCCGTGCAGCGCGAGTACAGCAAGCCGCTCAAGTGGTTTGAAATCGGCTCCTGCTTCCGCTACGAGAAGCCGCAGAAGGGCCGCCTGCGCGAGTTCGTCCAGTTCAATGCCGACATCCTCGGTGAGGACGGAGCAGGGGCCGATGCTGAGCTCATCGCGCTGGCCATCGACTGCATGCGCGAGTTCGGTCTGGGGGCCGACGACTTCGTCGTGCGCGTCAGCGACCGCGAAGTCTGGCTGCGCTACGCCGCCGAGCACGGCATCCCCGAGGAGAAGACCGGCGACTTCCTCGCCATCGTGGACAAGTTTGAGCGCGACCGCCCCGAAGTCTGTCAGGAGAAGCTCGACGCCTTCGGTATGCAGCGCGACGAGCTCGTCGCCTTCATCGCCAACCCGCCGGCCGGCTGCTCCCCGCGCTACGACGCCGCCCTTGCCGAGCTGCGCGCCCGCGGGCTGGACGCCTACGTGCAGCTCGATCTCTCCGTCGTGCGCGGCCTCGCCTACTACACCGGCCTCGTCTTTGAAATCTTTGACAAGGGTCACAGCCTGCGCGCCGTCGCCGGCGGCGGCCGCTACAACGGCCTCGTCTCGACGCTCTCGAACGGCGCCGTCTCGCTGCCCGCCACGGGCTTCGCCATGGGCGATGCCGTCATTGCCCACCTCATCGAAGCTTGCCCCGCCGCCCGAGCTCTGCGCGACGCCGCGCTCAAGCCGCAGACCTGCGACCTCTACTGCGTGCTGGCCGATCCGTCCAAGCGCCCCGAGCTGCTCAACGTCGTCTCCACCCTGCGCGACGCCGGGGTGCGCGTCGATCTGCCGCTCTCGCCCTCCAAGATGAGCGCCCAGCTCAAGCATGCGGACAAGATCGGCGCCACCTATGCCGCCATCATCGGCAGCGAGTTCCCCGACATTCAGCTCAAGGTGCTCGCCACGCGCGAGAGCTACAACACCAACCTCGAAAGCCTGCTCGAGATGTTTCTGCCCGAGGCCCCCGACGACGATGAGGACGAGGCCGTCGACGGCGCGGCGGAACAGCCTGCTGAGTAAAGACGAGTAAAGAAAAACAGGCTTGACATTCAAAGCGTCGGGAGTATCATAGCGCCCGCTGTGGCGCCCCGCCGACGGCCGTCGGCGCTGAAACTTCAAAACAGATTTAGCATGAACACCTATCGTACACACAACTGCAATGCGCTTCGCCTGAGCGATGTCGGGCAGACGGTCACCCTCTCCGGCTGGGTCGATACCGTGCGCGACCACGGCGGCGTCATCTTCATCGATCTGCGCGACCGCGCGGGCAAGACCCAAGTCGTCTTTCACCCGGAAAACAACGCAGAGCTCGCGAAGCAGGCCGAGGCGCTGCGCGTCGAATCCGTCATCACCATCACGGGCAAGGTCGTCGGCCGCCTCAAGACCGAGGAGGTGGACGCCACCAACCCGGATCTCGCCACCGGTGAGATCGAGGTCGAGGCCGAGAGCATGACCGTGCTCAACCGCGCCGCCGTCCTCCCCTTCCAGCTCGATCGCCCCGTTACCAACGAGGACATCCGCCTCAAGTACCGCTTCCTCGACCTGCGTCGCGCCTCGATGCAGCGCAACATCATTCTGCGCCACCGCATCACCAAGACCATGCGCGACTACCTCGATGAGCAGGGCTTTTTGGAGATCGAGACGCCCATCCTCTCCAAGAGCACGCCCGAGGGCGCTCGCGACTTCCTCGTGCCCAGCCGCCTCACTCCCGGCAGCTTCTACGCCCTCCCGCAGGCGCCCCAGCAGTACAAGCAGCTGCTCATGGTCGCGGGCATGGAGAAATACTTCCAGGTTGCCCGCTGCTTCCGCGACGAGGACCTGCGCGCCGACCGCCAGCCCGAGTTCACCCAGATCGATATCGAGGCCTCCTTCATCACCCCGGAGGACATCTACAACTGGGTGGAGCAGATGCTCAAGCGCGTCTTCAAGGAGTCCGTCGGCCGCGACATCGTCACGCCCTTCCCGCGCATGACCTGGCACGACGCGATGGATCAGTACGGCTCGGACAAGCCGGAGCGCCGCTTCGAGATGAAGCTCACCGACTGCTCGGACATCTTCGCCAAGAGCGACTTCCGCGTCTTCTCGGGCGCCATCGCCAACGGCGGCGTCGTCAAGGCCATCAACGCCAAAAACTTCTCCCCCTCCGTCGGCCAGGTCGATTCGCTGACCAAGACCGCCGTCGAGGCCGGAGCCAAGGGCCTCGCCTACATCAAGGTGCGCGACGTCAACGACCGCGACGGCTGGAAGAGCCCCATCACCAAGCGCCTCACCGACGCTGAGATCGACGCCCTGCGCGAGCGCCTCAACATCGAGAGCGGCGACTGCATCTTCTTTGCCGCCGGCCCGTGGGAGGAGAGCTGCACCATCCTCGGCCGCGTGCGCCTCGAGTGCGCCGGCTACATGGAGCTGCTCAAGGGCAACACGGATGTGGACCTCTTCTGGGTCACCCGCTTCCCGCTCTTCGGCTGGGATGCGGAGGAGAAGCGCTTCTGCGCCATCCACCACCCCTTCACCCGCCCCGTTCCCGAGGATGTCGACAAGGTTCTGCGCGGCGAGATCAGCACGGATCTCTGCGCCGAGGCCTACGACGTCATCTTCAACGGCAATGAGCTGGGCGGCGGCTCCATCCGAATCCACGAGAAGGACCTTCAGGATGCGACCTTCCGCGCCCTCGGCCTCGACGAGGCCACCATTCATGAGCAGTTCGGCCACATCCTCAGCGCCTTCTCCTTCGGCGCGCCGCCCCACGGCGGTCTCGCGCTCGGTCTCGATCGCGTCGTCATGCTCATCGGCGGCTGCGAGTCCATCCGTGAGGTCATCGCCTTCCCGAAGAACAACCGCGGCGCGGATCTCATGAGCGACTCGCCGGCCCCCGCCGAGCCCAACCAGCTGCGCGACATCCACATTCAGGTCAAGCTGCCGGAGAAGCTGCGCCTCAAGCTCGAGGCGGAGAAGGCCGCCGCCGAGCAGGCCGCTCAGCAGGCTTCCGAGGCGCCGTCCGCCGACTGAGCCGACTGAGCCGACTGAGAGGCAGCCGGGCTGCACGAGAGTCTTCAGTGACTCCCGAGACGTCCGCGGCCTGATCGGCTCATACGGATCAAGCAAACCCAGCGGATCTCTTTCCCGCCGCGCTCCCGATGAGGGAAGCGCGGCGGTTTTGTGTTTCGCCGACACCGCATGTGCCGAGGAGACTCGTTTTTTTGTCCCGGCAACTGCGGCCGTTTGCTCAGCACTGAGCGGTGGAGAGGTCACGCCTCGAGCTTGACTTTCCGCCCCTCATCCGTACAATGGAGCGCATGAGCTCCCACCCCCTTGCTGCGCTGTTGATGCCGGCGCTGGCCATCGTCATTCCCGCCGGAGCCGAGACCGCCGCCCCCGCACTGCTGCCGCCCGGTGCCATCTGGCAGGATAATAACGGCCGACACATCAACGCCCACGGTGGCGGAGTCCTCGTGGACAACGGCACCTATTACTGGTATGGCGAGCACAAGGTGGAGGGCGATGCCGGCAATTACGCCCAAGTCGGCGTGCACTGCTACAGCTCGCGCGACCTCGTGCACTGGACGGATGAGGGCATCGTGCTGCCCGTGAGCGACGATCCCGATTCCCCCATCGCCAAGGGCTGCATTCTGGAGCGTCCCAAGGTTGTCAAATGCGCCGCCACCGGGCGCTATGTCATGTGGTTTCACCTGGAGCTCAAGGGTAAGGGATACTCCAGCGCCTACTCGGGCGTCGCCGTGAGCGAGAACCCGACGGGGCCCTTCACCTTCCTGCGGGCCGGTCGCATCAACCCCGGACACTGGCCTCTCAACCTGCCGGAAGAGCAGCGCGACGCGAGCCTCTCGCCCAAGCTTCCCGTGCTGCGCTCCAGCAGCTACGGAGAGGGCGACGACCGCCTCGCTTTCCTGCGCCGCGACTTTGCGGGCGGGCAGATGGCGCGCGACATGACGATCTTCGTCGACGATGACGGCACCGCTTACCACATTTACGCCTCGGAGGAGAACTCCACCCTGCACATCGCCGAGCTCACTCCCGATTACACCGCCCACACGGGGCGCTACATCCGCCTCTTTGAGGGGCGCTTCCACGAGGCCCCGTCCATCTGCAAGCGCGGCGGCAAATATTACATGATCACCAGCGGCTGCACCGGCTGGGCGCCCAACGCCGCCCGCTCGATGGTGGCCGACTCGATCTTCGGCGAGTGGAAGGAGCTGGGCAACCCCTGCACCGGCCCGGGTGCCGACAAAACCTTCGGCGCGCAGAGCACCTACATCCTGCACGTCCCCGATCGGCCCGACACCTACATCTTCATGGCCGACCGCTGGAGACCCGCCAACGCCATCGACGGTCGCTACGTCTGGCTGCCCTTGCAATTCACACCCGAGGGCGGGCTGCGCCTTGAAATGCCCGCCCGGAACGAAGCCCAGGCGCCTGAAAAGCTATGACGAGTGATCCTGCAGAGGCCGTGACGGGCGATTCCGCAGAGGCCACGGCAAAGGATCCCACAGCGGCCAAGACGATGAGTCCCTCAGGGGTGAAAGCGTCGGATGAGGCCGCCGCCGAGGCGGCAGGGGAAGGTGGCGACGGGCTGGCGCGCGAGCCCCTCTTTGACATCCCCTACGTCGTGGCGGACCTTCCCACTGCCTCCGAAGCCTTCGTGCGTCTCGCGCAGCAAACGCAGCACCCGAGGCTCATTGCTCATTCCGACGTCCACCTCCTCACCCGCATGCTGCATGAAGAGGACTACGGCCGGGGCATGCGCGACTTCGATGCCATTTGTCCCGACGGCATGCCGCTCGTCTGGCTGCTGCGTCGCAAGGGGCGCTCGGCCTCACGCCTCTACGGGCCCGACATGATGGAGTGGATGTGGAAGGAGGGGCGCCGGGTCGGCCTGCGCCATTATCTGCTCGGCGGCAGTGAAGAGAGCATCCGCCTGCTGCAACAGAGGCTCGGGGAGCGCTATCCCGGCGTGCAGATCGCCGGCCACTACTGCCCGCCGATGCCGCCCTGGCCCGAGGGAGAGGATGAGCGCATCCTCGCGGCCCTGCGCGAGAGTGGCGCGCACTGCATCTGGGTCGGTCTTGGCTGCCCGCGGCAGGAGCGCTGGCTCTACACCCACAAGAGTGAGCTGCCGCCCGGCCTCTATTTCGGCGTCGGCGCCGCCTTCAACTTTCACGCCGGCCTCGTCCGGCAGGCGCCGCGCTGGGTGCGCCGCTGCGGTCTGGAGTGGCTCTTCCGCCTCGCCTGCGAGCCGCGCCGCCTCTTCCGCCGCTATCTGGTTCACAACACCCGCTTCCTGCTCGACCTGATTACGCGCCGCCCGTGAGGAGGACGCTCAGCGGCGAAAGCTCTCGGTGAAACCGGACAAGCCCGGGGGCTCAGCCGATCCATTCCGCGGAAGCAATTTGGGTTGAAACTCGGCCTCTCGGCGACGCTCATCCCGTGGCTCGCGGAGGCCGACAGCGGCTGGCAGTTGAGTCTGTCAACGTAGGGAGTGTGTTACCCCTGCGGGTGTAACGACCTCGGCCTTCTCGGACTCTTCCGGGGCGAGGCGCTGGTGGCCGACTCTGATGCCAGAGGGAAAAGCCTCGCCGCGCCGAAGGCCTGACGTCGGCGAGGTTCGCGCCTGTGAGGCTCAAACCCGTTTAACGATGAACGAACGGGGTATTCGTATGCTCGAGGTCACCGAGCGCGAACATGCGTCGGAATGGGCAACATGAGTCCGTCCGAATGCGGAGTTGACCGCATCCGAAGCTGTCCAGCTACGCGATGAGCTCGTTTGTGGCTGAGCTCATCGGCGGCTCCCGGTCGCCCCAACGCTTCAGTCGCCGCTCTTGAGCACGTTGATGAAGGCCTCCTGCGGAATGTTCACGCGGCCGATGGCCTTCATGCGCTTCTTGCCCTCCTTCTGCTTCTCGAGCAGCTTGCGCTTGCGGGTCACGTCGCCGCCGTAACACTTCGCCGTCACGTTTTTGCGCATGGGCGAGATGCTCTCGCGGGCGATGATCTTGCCGCCGATGCAGGCCTGAATCGCCACAGTGAAGAGCTGGCGGGGGATCACCTCCTTGAGCTTGAGCGCCAGCTCGCGGCCCTGAGCCTCGGCGCGCTCGCGGTGCACGATCATCGAGAAGGCATCGACGGGCTCACCGGCAATCATCATGTCCATCTTCACGAGCTGAGCTGCCTGATAGCCGTCGTACTCGTAGTCCATGGAACCGTAGCCGCGCGTGGTGCTCTTGAGCTTGTCGTTGAAGTCGACGAGAATCTCCGCCATGGGAATGCGGCAGGTGAGCATGACGCGCGTGTCGTCAATCGTCTCCGTATTCACCACCTCACCGCGCTTCTCCATCACAATGCGCATGATGTCGCCGATGTACTCGCTCGGGATCATGATGTAGACCTTGACGATGGGCTCGCGGATCTCCTTGAGCTCCTGCGGCTCGGGCAGCATGCTCGGATTGTCCACCTGCAGCTCGGTGCCGTCCGTCTTGGTCACCTCATAGATGACCGACGGGTAGGTCGAGATGACGTCCATGTTGAACTCGCGGCGCAGGCGCTCCTGAATGATCTCCATGTGCAGCAGCCCGAGGAAGCCGCAGCGGAAGCCGAAGCCGAGGGCAATCGAGCTTTCGCCCATGTAGGTGAAGGCCGCATCGTTGATCTGCAACTTCGCCATCGCGGCCTTGAGTGCCTCGTAGTCCGCCGAATCGACGGGGTAGATGCCGGAGAAGACCATGGGGCGAATCTCCTTGAAGCCGGGCAGGGGCTCGGGGCAGGGATTGGCGCAGTTCGTGTAGGTGTCGCCGATCTTGACGTCTGCTGCGGACTTCATGTTGGCGATGATGTAGCCGACGTCGCCCGTCTCGAGCTTGTCAACGGCCTGCATCTTGGGCGTAAAGATGCCGACTTCCTTGACTTCAAAGGTATCGTCGGTGGCGAAGAGCTTCACCTTCATGCCGCGTGCGACGCTGCCGCTGACGAGGCGCACATAGGAGACAACGCCGCGGTAGGCGTCGTAGACGGAGTCGAAGACGAGCGCGCGCAGGCAGTCATCCTGCTGCTCCGCGGGCGGCGGAACGCGCTTGACGATGGCCTCCAGCACGTCCTCGATGCCGATGCCCGCCTTGGCGGAGCAGAGAATGGCCTCTTCATGCGGGATGCAGACGACGTCCTCAAGCTGCTTGTACACCTTGGGGAGGTTGGCGCTGGGCAGGTCGATCTTGTTGATGACGGGCACGATCTCGAGGTGCTGATCGAGCGCGAGGTGCATGTTGGCCAGCGTCTGGGCCTCGACGCCCTGAGCGGCATCGACGATGAGCACGGCGCCGTCGCAGGCGGCCAGCGAGCGCGAGACTTCGTAGGAGAAATCGACGTGCCCCGGCGTGTCGAGCAGGTTCAGCTCGTAGGTGTTGCCGTCTTTCGCGCGGTAGCGCATGGTGACGGGGTGGGATTTGATGGTGATGCCCTTCTCTCGCTCCAGATCCATGGCGTCGAGCAGCTGATCCTGCTTGTCGCGCTCGGCGATGGTGTGGGTGAACTCGAGCAGGCGATCCGAAAGGGTGGTTTTGCCGTGGTCGATGTGAGCGATGATGGAGAAGTTGCGCTTGAACTTGATATCCGTACCCATGCGCGCGCAAGGATACGCGAATCAAGGGGATCAGTCAAGCTAAATGCGAGTCCGTAACTTGCGGAATACGTACCCGGAGGCATCACAACCGCGGGCGACGCGGGCCCTCGCGGGGACTGCGGGCTCCTGCGGGCATCGGTCGCTGACTTTCGCTGAGTTGGCTCGTTTCTCGCAGCTCGCTCGGCTCAGAGAGGGCCGAGAAGACGAGGGCAGGGGCTCTCAGAAATGCAGCAGCAGGTGCAGCCTTGCCTTCCCTTGCTGCACGGTCAGGCAGCCGGTGACGGTGCGCAGGCGGTGCAGCAGCTCGCCGGCCGGGCCGCTTTCCCACGCCTGCGGCAGGGCCCCGCGTCGGGAGAGCAGGGAGAGGGCGGCGCGCACATTGAGGTGGAAGACGGCGCCTGGCAGCGGCTCGCTGCTCGTTTTCCGCGCCAGAAGGGCGCGGTCTGCCTCGGCGTTGCTGCCGAGCAGCAGGTCGGTATCGCTCACGAGAATCCCGGGGCTGAGACCGGGGAGAGAGACGGGCAGCAGCAGGCGGTAGGAGGTGGAGCCGCGCGGGCCGTCCTGCACGGCCACGGGGAGCATGTTGATGACGTCCGGGTGCATGCCGACGGCCCGCACACCCGCATCGACCGCGTCCATCAGCTCCTCCCAGCCCTGCTGAAGCCCGCGCGGGTTGCTCACGGGGGCGTGGAGGCTGAGGCTCAGCTCGGTTCTCGGCTGCTCGCGCAGGACAATCCCCCCGTGGCGGGAGAGACTGCGCTGCACGGTGCGCAGGGCTCGCCCAGCCTGTCGGAGGCTCGGGCGCAGCAGGCGGTAGAGAGAAGCAGCGTCGTTCACCTTCGCCGCAGCGGCCTCGTCGGCCTTGGCGGTGTCCGCTGCGCTGCCGGAGGAGATAGCGCTGCCGGAGGTGGCGGCGTCTTGGCCATGGTCGGCGTTGTTGACGTTGTTCGTGTTGCTCGTGCTGTCTTTGCTGTCGGCGGGGCGTTCCGACCAGCGGTTCAGCGCGTGGGCGAGGCAGTGCTCGAGGGCGTTGCAGACGGCGTCCGAGTCGGGCAGGGTCGCGAGGTTGGCCGGGGCGGATTCGGCGCTGAGGATGACGCTCGGATCCTCGGTGCTGCTGGTCAGATACAGGGGCTCGGGCTCAAAGCTCAGCCCGCAGGCGTCACCGCAGGCCTCGATGTGCACGGCTGCGCTCGCCGCGTCATAGCGCAGCCGGAGCGTGAGTGGCTCCGTGAGGCGGAGGATCGGCTCCAGACTTTGGTCGCCCATGGCGGCGAGCTCGGCAAAGCTCGCTTCAGCGTGTTGGCGCTCGTGCGCTGCGGCGTCGGCGCCGGAAGCGAGGGCAGGGGAAGTGACGTCAGGAAAGATGGCGTCTGCGGAGGGGGCGTCCGCTGCGGCGGGAGCAAAGGATGAGGAGGCAACCGCCGATGCAAAGAGCTGCTCGTGCAGCTGCGCGGCGGCGTGCTTGCCATGGTGCAGCAGGGCGGCGGCCAAGGCGCGCAGGGGCGCGGCGTCAAGCTTGGCGATGAGGTGGGGCTGGCGATCCGTATGCCCGTCCGCCAAGCGTCCGAAGTCGGTCGCGAGGACGGAGTCTGCCGCCGTGGCGGGCAGGCGGATGTCTCTCGGGTTTTCAGTCAACACCCAGAGACTCATCCCGTCTCGGCGGACGTAGAGCAGGTGCAGGTAGCGGCCGGCGAGCGCTCCGTACTCGTCGACGCGGTCGGTGTTGGGCTTGCTGTCCTCGCCGGGCTTGCCCTCAGCCCCGGATCGGTCGGCGCCCGGGGGCCTTGTGTCACCGGGCTTCGAGTCGGCGGGCTTCCCTGAGCTCAGGCAGTGGAGGGCCCCCAGACTGAGGCGGTAGCCCTTCAGGGCTTTGTATCGCACCGGCTGCGCCCCGACGGCTTTGGCGAGGCGGTGCATGTGCTGCTCGCAGGCGGCTGCGGCGCGGTCGCCGCAACCCAGCACCAGATAGGCGGGGCTCAGCTTCGGGTTGCTCTTGGCGGTGTTGATCAGGAGGCTGCCGATCTTGCCGAGGGGGTCTTCCTCTTCGGCCGAAAGGACGAAAGGCACAGCGCCCACCGCTGCGGCCTTTTCATTTGAGCCTTGTAGGTGGCTCAGCTGCGCGGCCAAGGCTTCGGCGAGGGGGCTGGTCAGGCCGATGGTGGCGTGCTGCACGAGCGGCAGGTCGCGGCGCAGGCAGAAGAGGCTGAGGGAGGCGTGCACCACGGGGCTGTCGGCGAGGGAGGCGAGGCAGGTGACGTCCGCAGGCAACAGAGCCGCGCCCGGGTAGCGGCGGGCGCGCTGCTCAGCCGTGGCGGGCGGCGCGTCGGCGGCTGCCCGAGCCTCGGCCATCAGAGCCGCCTCGGGGGAGGACGGGGACGGCGCAGTCTGAGCCACCGGGGCCCCCGGAGCTTCACCTTCGGCGAGGGTTAGAGAGACAAAGCCCGGCGCGAGCGCGAGTACGAACGCCGGCAGCGGTGCAAGCGCTGCGCCGAGGCGTACAAAGTGGAGGGAAAAGAGAAACTTCACGGGCGTTGGTTTTTGAGTAGGGAGGCAGTGGGGTTAGCGGGGGGGGCTCAGCGGCTCTGCAGGGTGATCGGGCTTGGGGGGGCGGTGCCGTCTCCCGAAAGGCTCGGAGCCGGGAGGAGGAGACTCCGAAAGCCGCCAGAGCGAGGAGTTGTCCGTCCTGCGAGACTATTTCGGCCTCAGGCGGCTTCTGGAGGTGACCCGATCGAAGCTTGGTCGGCAGCGAGCCATGGGGAACCCGAATGGAGAGGGCGAGGTTTTGCTCCGCGCAGCATTCGGCTCTTCACTTGCCGTTTGAGGGGGCGGACTCTTGAAAGCTCAAGCCTCGACCGGTTTTGCCTCTGTTGGAAAGCACTGCCATTGTAAGGGAATTACATCCTGATTTCAAGTATAAAAAACGGGATCTGCGAACAAATTGTTTGACAAAGCATTGGCGGAATGGTAGAGCTACGGCTGGTATGACTCCTTTTCCCTCCTCCCTCATGGCGCGGCTGAGTGCCTACTTTGTGATCAGCAGTGCTTCCCTGCATGTTTTGCCGGCTACGGCTTCTTCCGAGCCCCTTGGGGCGCAAGGGAAGGAGCTTCCTGAAACGGCGTCCGCCGTGGATGTGGAGACAACGGACGAGGAGCGCATGGATCAGGTCAAGGATGCGCTTTGGAGCGAGGATGCGGAACAGGCCATCAGGCTGCTTCGTGAGGATGGTCTGGTGAGACGCTGGGAGGAGAAAGAGGGCGAATCCGTTCTCCGCAAGCTGCTCGTTCCCGGGCTGTCGGCGGATGTCGTTCGGGCTGCTCTTGAGGCCGGAGCTCGGGAGGACATCCGAGACCATCGTGGCCTGCTGCCGCTTCAAGAGGCTGTACGATCGGCCAGCGAGGATGGGGTCAGGGCTTTTGTGGACGGAGGCGCCTCGGTGAACCTGCGGGATGTACGGGGTAATACGCCGTTGCACGAGCTCTTTCGCGACCCGAATCGACTGCTGGTAGACTCGGGTACAAACGCCCGGGAGCAGACTCCGGAATCCATGCTCGCGATCGCGCAAATCCTGCTCGCGGCGGGGGCTGACCCGAATGCCGTGAATGCGTCCGGCGATACTCCTCTGCACGGGGCGGTTGCCGAGGCTTCTCCTGAGGTGATTCAGGCATTGCTGCAGGGCGGGGCGAATGTTCACGCTCGCAATCGACGGGGTGAAACGCCTCTGCTTGCGGCGGCAGATCGCCGGAGCCCTGAGGCCCTGCGTCTCCTTCTGAGCGCTGGGGCATCGGCACAGGAGGCAGATAACGCAGGCGAGACAGCGCTCCACGCCGCGGCTGGCTCTGCCTCGTCCGTTTCCATCCTGCTGGCTGCCGGAAGTTCGGTAAATTCGGCGGATCGAAGCGGGCTGACACCCCTGATGGCTGCGGCTCGTCTCGGGGATTCGGAAAGCGTGGCGCTGCTGCTTCGGGCCGGGGCGGATCCCGGCGCTCGAGATGCTGACGGTTGCACGGCGCTCTCCTATGCCGCCGCAGCCGGTTCTGTTGCCGCGATGCAGCTTCTCCTCGAGGCCGGTGTCGAGGCTGACGGGGCGGATCGCAACGGAAAGACGCCGCTGCATCACTTGGCCTGCGCCTCCTTCGGGAAGAGCGATGAGGATGCCGTGGCCTGTCTTCGTCTGCTGCTGAAGGCCGGAGCTGATGTTCAGTCCCGCGACACAAGGGGGATGACGCCCCTGCACGAGGCGGTTAAAGTTCACTGCGGCGCCTTGGTTCGCGGCCTTCTGGAGGCTGGGGCGGAGGTGAACGCTCGCTTCGGAGAGGGACGCACGGCGCTGCATGAGGCAGCTAAAGGAGGAGGCTCGGATATCCTCCGCCTGTTGCTGGCAGCAGGGGCTGATCCCAACGCAGAGGACGGCTCCGGCCGGCGCCCGCTTCACGAGGCTGCCGGCTCCAGTTGCGGGGAAAGCTGCGTGGAGGCTCTGCTGGCAGCGGGGGCTGCCCCCGATGCGATGGATGCGCGGGGCTTCACGCCGCTTCATGAGGCTGCCGCACGCGGGGAGGTCGCTTCGCTGCGCCTCCTGCTGGCAGCCGGCGTTTCGCCCGATTGCTGCTGTGAGGCAACGCAGCTGTGTCCGCTGCACTGCGCGGCTCTCGGCGGAAGCGCGCCCCCCGAAGATGGCGACCCTCTGGTGTCCGAGAGGGTCGAAACCAGCGCCTACCGCTATAATGACCCTCCCTTGAGCGAGGTGGAGGCCGAGGGTTACGAAAACTGCGTCGCCGCTCTGCTGGCAGCAGGCGCAGACCCTGATGCGATGACGGCCGAGACGAATCTGACTCCCCTTCATTTGGCAGCGTGGGCCGGGCATGCCGGCATTGCCGGGCTCTTGCTGAAGGGCGGTGCGGACGTCGAGGGGAAGGGGCAAGCGAGACTCACGCCGTTGAGAACGGCCGTCGGCCGTAATCAACGGGAGGTTGTGCGCTTGCTGGCCGAGGTTGTCTTTTCGCGCCCCGTTCAAGAGTCCTCGGATGATGACATCGAGGACGACGACGGAATGTGTGGTCTGTATGATGTTGCCATCCTCGATTCCCATGCCGACGTCTTCCTCGCCCTGCTGGAAGCGGCGCAGCGCCACCCGGATCATATGCCGAACTTGCCGGAGTTGCTCGGGTCTGCGCTTTCGGAGGGGAGGGATGACATCGCACTGATACTGCTGGCGACCGGAGTTCAACCTGATGCGCCATCCGGGTCCAGCGCGGGGAGTCTGCACAGGGCTGTGAGAAACTCGTCTTGCCCCGGGGTCCTGGTGCCGGCTCTGCTCGCCGCCGGAGCTGATGCGTCTGCGCTCGATGGTGAAGGTCGAACGCCGCTCATGTATGCGCGGGAACTGGGGCGCACGGAGCTTATCCCGCTTCTCGAGGCTGCGGCTTCATCCCCGCGCCGCAGCTCGGCCGCTGAGTCGGACCGGTCTCACGAGGCGCCTGAGGTGGGAGATGCGGAACCGACGCCCTGAGCCGTTCGCGAGGGGCAGGCGTTGTCCTCCCCGGGGACGGGGAGGTTCCTCGCCTCGGTTGCCTCACGAATTCACGGGAACGGACACTGGGCAGAAGCGCGTGGCTGAGTCAAAAAAAAGTTGCCAAGTGAGCGCCCCGGGCATACAATACGCCCATGCAGGATACCTCTCTCTTCCGGGCCTGGGCAGAAGTGGACACGGACGCCATGCGGCACAACCTTTCCGTGATCCGCCGCGTGCTGCCGAATCACCGTCAGATGGCTATCGTGAAGGCTGAGGCCTATGGCCACGGGCTGGAGGGCGTCGTGCGCGCTCTGGACACAGAGCCGATTGAATTTTTTGGGGTTGCGACGGTGACGGAGGCGGCGCGCGTCCGCGATGCGGGCTGCCGCGTCTGTCCCTTTATCCTCGGTCCCTGTTTCCCGGCCGAGCGCGAGGCCATCGTGCAGAACGGGTGGCGCGCCGCGCTGTCAAGCCTGGAGGAGGCTCAGCATTTCAATTCGCTCGGAAAGCTCTACGGCAAAAAGGTGCATCTGCACATCAGCGTGGATACCGGCATGGGCCGGGCCGGTCTGCTGCCGACGGATCTGCCGGGGCTCGGCGAGGCGCTCAACAACTTCGAGAACCTGCACATCGAGGGCGTGTTTTCCCATCTGTCCGCGGCCTCGAAGGATATTTCATTCACGCATCGGCAGATTCGCTGCTACGAGCGCGCCGTCAAGGAGCTCAGCGAGCATCTCGAGCTGCCGTACCGCCACCTGTGCAGCAGCGCGGCCGTGTTCAACTACTCCGCACCGAGCACGAACATGGTGCGCCTCGGCCGCATCCTCTACGGCTACTCGCCCATGCCCTCGCCCTACAACCGCGAGCTGCGCAATACGCTGACGCTCTACAGCCGCGTGACGCTGGTGCGCACGCTGCCCGACAACCACGGCGTCTCCTACGACCACACCTACATCACCAGCGGCCCCACGCGCGTGGCCACCATCGGCATCGGCTTCGCGGACGGGTACCTGCACTACCTCTCCAACACGGGGTCCCGCGTTTACCTCAACGGCTCGTACTGCCCCGTGCTCGGCCGCGTCACGATGGATCAGATCATGGTTGACGTCTCGCACCTCAGCGCGGTGGAGCCCGGCGATGTGGCGGAGATCATGGGGCCGAACGTGCCTTGGGAGGAGCTCACGACGCGCGCCCACACGATTCCGAGCAACGTGATCACGAGCATTTCGGGGCGCGTGCCCCGCGTGTATCTTCCCTGAGTCCTCCTCGGAGGTTTGCGGCTCTCCCTCTGTGTTGAAGAGCTTCGCTGAATCGGGGCCATGGGGGCTGGGACGCCGGATGCAGACCGAACGGGGACGGGGCGATGCACGGTGCAATTTCCCCGTCCCTTCCCCGTGGCTCCCGGCCTTTGCGCCGCTCCGCTGTGCAAGACGGATATGAAAAAGGAGGCGAAGGGTCGAGCCCTTCGCCTCCGAGGATATTCGGAAGAGGAGGAGCCCCGCGGGGCCGAGCCTCCACCTCACTTCACCGTGGAGCGATGCCGCTTCAGCGGAGCAGATCCATTGCGCTTTGGCGATTGAAGCCGCGGCTGCCCGTGGCGATGTCCAGAGCCGTGCGGCCGCTGCGGTCGCGCAGGTTGCGGTCGGCACCCTTCGAGAGCAGGAGGCGAATCACCTCGATGCGCTGCTCCTCAGCCGCCTTCATGAGGGCGGTCTCGCCCATGCGGTTCTGCGCATTGATCGCGGCACCGCGCTCAAGCAGCATCTCCACAACCGCAGCATAGCCCTCGTCCGCAGCCTCCATCAGGGCTGTGTCACCGTCGCGCTCCGCCAGGTTGACGTTGGCCCCGGCGTTGAGCAGCATGGTCACGATGCGCTCGTTGCCTTCAGAGGCGGCCTCGATGAGAGCCGTCTTGCCGTCGTAGTCCTGAAGGTTGACGTCCGCACCGGCCTTGAGCAGAGCCGCCACCACATTGGCGCGACCCTCCCCGGCGGCCACCATCAGCGGCGTCTCGCCGTCCTCGTCGCGCTCATTCACCTGAGCACCTGAGGCAATAAGCGCGCTGACGCGGTCCGCACTTCCGTGCTCGGCCGCGCGCATCAGCGGCGTCTCGTCATCGTCGTCATCGGCCAGCAGCGGCATGCAAGCTACGGCAGCGCAGGCGGCGAGTGCCGTCGGAACGCCGAAGCGCCGGCAGCTCTGCCCCAGTTTGTTGAGGTATGTGTTCTTCATGTCTGGAATGAGTTTAAAGTTACAAGTTCAACTTACACCCGCAAAAGGGGGCTGTCAACCAACATTTATGCCATATTTCAAAATAATCCAACTAATTTGGCAGGAAATAGGCGGAACGGGTCTGTGAAGGGGCGCTTCGACCCGCTCCTTGCCGATTCTCTTCGGGGGCTTGCGCGCGCGTCAGCGCTCACCTGCGCGCCGACGCGCGCGCGATTTGCCGTTGACTTTGCCCCCGAGGGGTGGTAGGCTTCCGGCATGTCACAAGCAGACCTGATTGAGCAGATCAGCCGGCTTCGCCGGGAGCGCAATGCCATCATTCTGGCCCACAGCTACCAGCGAGGGGAAATTCAAGACATCGCCGATTTTGTGGGTGACTCGCTCGCCCTGGCCCGGCAGGCTCAGGCGGCAGACTGCGACGTCATCGTCTTCTGCGGCGTACATTTCATGGCGGAGACCGCCTGCATCCTCAACCCGAGCCGCACCGTTCTGCTGCCCGATCTCGATGCAGCCTGCTCGCTTGAGGCCTCGTGCCCGGCGGCGGAGCTCGAGGCCTTCCTGAAGGAGCACGAGAGCGAGAACTACTACGTGGTCGCCTACGTCAACTGCTCCATCGGCGTCAAGGCCCTGGCCGACGTGATCGTGACGAGCGGCAACGCCCAGCGCATCATCGAGACGGCTCCGGAGGATCGCCCGATTCTCTTTGTGCCCGATCGCAACCTCGGCGCCTGGACCTCGGCGAAGACAGGGCGCGCCATGACGCTGTGGAACGGGGCCTGCCACGTGCATGAGCAGTTTACGCGCGACAAGATCCTCGACCTGCGCGAGCAGTATCCCGATGCCGAAGTCGTCTGCCACCCCGAGTGTCAGGAGCCGATCCGCCTGCTGGCGGACTACGTCTGCTCGACGGAGAAGATGATCGGCTATTGCTCTCAGTCTGCCGCCAAGCGCTTCATCATCGTGACGGAGACCGGCATTCTGCACCGCCTCCGCAAGCTCATCCCCGACAAGGAGTTCATCCCGGCGGGGACGGAGAAGTGCTCCTGTGCCGAGTGCGAGTACATGAAGCTCAACACGCTGGAGAAGATCCGCAACTGCCTGCGCGACATGAGCCCCGAGGTGCGCGTGCCCGAGGATCTGCGCCTCCGCGCCGAGAAGCCCCTGCTGCGCATGCTCGAGCTCTCGAAGTGAGGCCCGCGCGGCGGTCTCCGAGACGCCCCGCTGCGCCGAATCCTCGCTGAGACCTACTCCTCGCTGAGGCCTTGCGACCCTGAGGCCACGTGAAGGCGCCTTCTCGGTCCCTGCGTCCGCCACCGCCGCGGCTCTTTGCCTGCTGCGTGCTGCGGGGGCGACGCTTCCAGCGCAGAGGCAAGGGCGCCCGCATCAGCGAGCATGCCCGAGCCTCAACGCGCCCGCAACGACTCACGACGACCCAGACGAACGATGCAAATTGCCCCTCACATCCTCGCCCACGGCAACTGGATCTCCATGGAGGACTTCATGGAGCTGGCGCTCTATGATGAGAACTACGGCTACTACAGCACCCACATCAGCGGCATCGGCTACCGCGGCGACTTCAGCACCAGCGCCACCATCAGCGACCTGCTCGCCCGCCGCCTCGTGCGTGCGTGGAAGCAGAGCTGCCGCGACCACGGCCGCCATCTGCCCTTCATCGAAATCGGCGGCGGCAACGGTGACCTCTCGATGGGGATTGCCCGCAGCCTCGGCTTCTTCGGGCGCCTGCGCTCCCGCTACCTCATGGTGGATCGCTCGCCCAAATTGCTGAGACTTCAGGCCATGGTCGGCGGGGGCTTCGTGCGCGTCTACCCCACGATCGAGGCCGCGCTCAAGCATGCGGGCGGCCACGCCTTCATCTTTTGCAACGAGCTGCCGGACGCCTTCCCGGCGCGCCAATTCGTCTTTCAGGACGGCGAATGGCTCGAGCTGGGCCTCGCCGTGATCGACGGACGCATCGTGCGGCAGGCCTGGAAGCGCCCGCTGCCGGCCTCCACTGCCTTTGAGCGCTGGGCCCGCGAAGGGCAAGTCATCGAAGTGCACGAGAGCTACCACAAGTGGTACACCGCCTGGCAGCCCCTGTGGAAGAGCGGCAGCTTCATCACCATCGACTATGGCGAAGGCGTGGACACGCTCTACCACCGGCGCCCCGATGGCACGCTGCGCGGCTACAAGGCGCACCAACTGCTCGATGCGGACAGCCTCGCGGCGGCGGCCGGGCATTGCGACATCACCGCCGACGTCAACTTCAGCGACCTGCAGCAGCTGGCCGACCGCTGCATCGGCGACGTGACCGAGTACATGAGCCAGCGCGACTTCCTGAAGGATGATGCGGATCTGAACAACCCCGGCGACCGCCACCTCATCGACGTGCCCGGCGCGGGGGATCACTTCAACGTGCTCATCCAGCACCGCTTCGCCACCTGAGGCTATCTGAGGCCACCAGAGGCTGGCTCCCCTCCCGACCATCATGACCGGCGAGCACTTCACCCTCAACGGGCGCCCCGTCGACGCCACAACCGTGCTGCGCGGCCAGTTCCGCCCGCGCAGCGCAAGCGAGAGCGAGGCTCTCGCCTTTTTGAAGGAATGGTACGGCCCCGCCGAGGGAATCGCGCTGCAGAGCTCGGGCTCCACCGGCGCGCCCAAGCGCTTTCTCGCCTCGCGCGACGCCATGCGCGCCAGCGCCGCACTCAGCAACCGCATCTTCGGGCTCAGCGCCGGCAGCACCGCCCTGCTGGCCCTGCCGCTCACCTACATCGCCGGCAAAATGATGCTCGTGCGCGCCCTCGTCGGCGGGCTGAACCTGCAATTGGTCGATCCCGACTCGCGCATCCTCAGCCGGCTCGACGAAGCCCTCGGACCCGGCGAGCCCTGCCGCTTCGCCCCGCTCGTGCCGATGCAGCTCAGCCGTGCGCTGGAGCAGCCCGGCGGCCTCGCCGGGCTTGAGCGCATCGACTGCGTTCTCGTGGGCGGCGGCTTCGTCGACCCCGCTCTCGAAGACGCCCTTCAGACCACCTCCTGTCGCCTCTACGCCTCCTACGGCATGACGGAGACCCTCTCGCACATCGCCCTGCGGCGCCTCAACGGGCCCGAGCGCAGCTCCTGGTACACCCCGCTGCCCGGCGTGAGCCTCCGCCTCAACGATGACGCCTGCCTGGTCATCAGCGCCCCGCATCTGGGCGTCTACGACCTGGTCACCAACGACCGGGCTGAGCTGCGCGGCGACGGGTGCTTTCGCATCCTCGGCCGCCGCGATGCCGTCATCAACAGCGGCGGCATCAAGATCCAGGCCGAGGCCCTCGAAGAGCAGCTGCACGCGGCCACCGGTCTCACCCTGCTCCTCGTCGGCACCCCGCACCGCCTGCTCGGCTCCTGCCTCACCCTGTTGATCGAAGGCCGACCGAGACCCGAACAGGAGCAGGCGCTTCAGCGCGCCTGCGAGGCTCTTGAGCCCCACCTGCGCCCGCGCCGCCGCCTCGTCCTCGATCAACTCCCGCGCACGTCCAGCGGAAAAATCGCGCGCGCCAAAGCCCAAGCCATTGCCCGCGAGCACTTCGCCGCAGCCGACGGTGAGGAGCATGCCGACCACTGATTTCTGCGGCGGCTCGGGTGGCGGCCGGTGTTTGCTCCCGGAGCTCAGGGCCGGAGTTCAGCTTAGAGCGTCGCCGCCGCGCCGCGTTGACAAAAAAAATCGCTGTTCCCTCTTGACAGAACGCGTGCCTTCGCTATAATTCGCCTCAGAACATTTCATCTTTTCATAAAATGGCGAACGACGAAACCCTCGCCCTGAGCCGCCTGGCGGACGTCTTCAAAGCTCTGGGGCACCCCACGCGCCTGTGGATTGCCCGGCGCCTGGAGGGCGGGGCCTGCTGCGTCGGCGACCTGGTCGACGGCACGGACGAGGAGTTCTCGACGATCAGCCAGCACCTCAACGTCCTGAAGCGGGCCGGCGTCGTCGAGGCCGAGAAGCGCGGCAAACAAGTCTTTTACAGCCTGCGTTACCCCTGCCTGCCCTGGCTCATCCGCTGCATGGAGGCGCGCGACGGCCGCCTCAGCGATGACCCGGAGCAGAGCAAAGCCCTGCTCAGCGAACAGCTGCGCCACTTGCTCAGCCTGCTCTGAGTCCGCCGACCTTCCCGACCCCCGTAACGAATACCGGACCGAACGCCGGCTTGAGCCGCGCGCACGCCGCCCTCTCGCCCCGCCGCCTCACCACTCTCCCCCGACCGCCTTCCCGACCACCCCTCTTCTCTGACTCGATACCGTACGAATATATTTCGTCATTCCATTAAATGAACTAACCAAAAAACCAATCACACCATGCAATTTGAACAAATCCGCAGTGCTACCTCCATCGTCACCTTTGGGGGCGTCCGCTTCCTGATCGACCCCTGGCTGGCCCCCAAGGACAGCTTTCCGCCCATCCCCGGCTCCCCGAACCCGGATCTCCGCTGCCCCATCCATGATCTGCCGAAGCCCGTCGACGAGCTCCTGCAGGTCGATGCCGTCATCGCGACGCACCTGCACTTCGACCACTTCGATGAAGCGGCCATGCAGCAGATTCCGCACGACATCACCCTCTTCGCTCAGGATATCTACGACGCTGACACGCTGCGCCGCCGAGGCTTCCGCAACGTGACGGTGCTGACCTACGCCGGCATCGAGTGGAACGGCGTCACCTTGCACAAGACGCCCTGCCAGCACGGACAGGCGAGCAACATGTGGGCCATCTACGAGCGCGTGCAGATGCGCGGCGAGGCCTGCGGCGTCATCATGCAGTCGCCGAAGGAAGCGAAGGTGCTCTACCTCGTCGGCGACAGCATCTGGTACCCCGGCGTGCAGGCCACCATCGACACCTACAAGCCCGGCGTCATCGTCATCAACGCCGCCGGCGCCTGCGTCGAGGGCTCCGGCCTGATCATCATGGGACTTGAGGACGTGCAGACCGTGATGAACTACGCCCCGAAGGCCACCGTCATTGCCTCGCACATGGACAACGTCGGCCATGCCACCGTCTGGCGGAGCGACCTGCGGAAGCTGCGCGACGAGAAGGGCTCCGGCGACCGCCTGCTCATCCCCGAGGACGGGGAAGTGTGCCGCCTCTGAGTTTCCGCTCGCGGGCTCTGCTTCAGCGCTCGGGCGGCCGGACGTCGTGCCCGAGCGCTCCTCCGCCTTCACACCTCCTTCCGTTCTCCCTCCCTTTGAGCCGACAGAGGGCGTGAGGGAAGGGGCGGGCGAAGGAGAGAAAAGGGGAGAGATGAAAACGATAGCTGATATTCAGCGCTTTAGCTATTTTGCGGCGCTCTTTCACTTGCGTCTTGACAAACGCGTCTCCCGGTGATAAACCGCTGCGCCCGCATGCGTCATCCTGCGGGCACCCGCACATGAACAGCATTCGCCTCACGCTGGCTCGCTGGCTGCCCCTCGTCGGCCTGACGATTGCCGCCTTCGTCTTCAACACCACGGAGTTCATCCCCATCGGCTTGCTCACCGACATCGCCCACTCCTTCGGCATCACCGAGGCGCACGCCGGCTTGCTCATCTCCGTCTACGCCTGGATGGTGGCGCTGCTCTCCCTGCCGCTGATGGTGCTGGCCTCGCGCGTGCCCTACCGCCTGCTGCTGCTGGGCACGGTGACGCTCTTCGTGCTCTGCCACATCGCCTCAGGCTTTGCCGGCAGCTTCGGCATGCTGATGGCCTCGCGCCTCGGCGTCGCCTGCACCCATGCCGTCTTCTGGGCCATCGTCTCGCCCCTGGCCGTGCGCGTGGCCCCGCGCGGGCGCGATGCCACGGCGCTGGGCATGATCCTCGGCGGAACCTCCATCGCCATGATTGTCGGCCTGCCGCTGGGGCGGGCCATCGGTCTGCACCTCGGCTGGCGCGCCTCCTTCCTCTGCATCGCCGGCTGCGCGGCGGCGGTGCTGCTGCTGCTGGCCTGCTGCTTCCCGCGCATCAGCAGCGACGGAGCCTCCCGCCACATCGACCTGCCGGCGCTGCTGCGCCGCAAATCCCTGCTGGCGCTCAACACCTTCACCCTCCTGCTCGTCACGGCTCACTACACCGCCTACAGCTACATCGAGCCCTACCTCCTGCAGGTCGCCCACGTCAGCAACAACGTCATCACCCTCATCCTCATGCTCTTCGGCCTCGCCGGCATCGTCAGCAGCGTGCTCTACTCCTGCCAGTTCCGCCGGCACGCCATGGCCTTCATCCTCACGCCCGTCATCGGCATCACCTGCCTGCTCTTCGGCATGCAGCTCTTCTCGGCGAGCCTCGTGAGCATCATCGCGCTGTGCATATTCTGGGGCATGTCCATCACCTCCTTCAACCTCGTGGCCCAGTCCGGTGTGATTCATTTTGCCCCGCAGGATACCATGCTCGCCATGGCGATGTTCTCCGGCATCTACAACATCGGCATCGGCCTCGGCTCGGTGATCGGCGGCAGTGTCGAGACCCGCATCTCGCTAAGCAGCATCGGCTACGTCGGCGGAGCCATCGCGCTGCTCGCCCTCGTCTTCTACGCCCTGCGCTTTCACGCCTATATGCGCGATTTCTGCGCTCGGAATCGCTGAGCCCGCGAGCCGCCTGACGCCGCAGAGCTCGGGGGGCGAGAGCTACCGCGTGTGCCCCGTGACGTGCTCCGAGCCGTGCTCCCCGTATGCACCCCTTGCCGTGGCGCGAACATCCCCACCTCTTCCGGGCATCCGAAGATGAAAAAGCCCCCGGCCTCTGCGCGAGGCCGGGGGTGAATGTTTCGGGCGGCTTGAAGAAGCCGGCGCTTGTCTGCCGACGGTGGCTCAGCAGCCGCAGGAGGGCTGACTCGCCTCCTGCGCCTTGAGCAGCGTGTCGCAGGCGCAGCAGAAGTTGCGGTCGCCGTAGGCGTTGTCGACGCGCGAGCAGGAGGGCCAGAACTTGTGCAGGCGCTGCCCCTCGGCGGGATAGGCCGCCTGCGAGCGCGTGTAGGCGTGCGTCCACTCATCCGCCGTGACGCAGAGAGCCGTGTGCGGCGCGTTGACCATCACGTTGTCATCGGCCGGCACGCGACCTTCGGCCACCGCGCTCATCTCCGCATGGATGCTGATCATCGCGTCGATGAAGCGGTCGAGCTCAGCCTTGCTCTCGGACTCCGTCGGCTCCACCATGAGCGTGTCATGCACCGGGAAGCTCATCGTCGGGGCGTGGAAGCCGTAGTCCATGAGGCGCTTCGCAATGTCATCGACCGACAGATGGCTCTTGTGCAGCATCTCGCGCGTGTCGAGAATGCACTCGTGAGCCACGAGCCCGTTGGCGCCCGTGTAGAGCGTCGGGAAGTAGGGGGCCAGTCGGCGCGAGATGTAGTTGGCGTTGAGGATGGCCACCTGCGAGGCCTCGACCAAGCCGTCGCTGCCCATCATGGCCAGATACATCCACGAGATGGGGCAGATGCCCGCGGAGCCGAACTCGGCGGACGAGACGGCACCCTGCGTCTGCTCCGCCCCCTGAATCACGTGGCCGGGCAGATAGGGCGTGAGGTGCGCCGCGCAGCAGATGGGGCCCACGCCGGGGCCGCCGCCGCCGTGCGGCATCGCGAAGGTCTTGTGCAGGTTGAGGTGGCAGATATCCGCGCCGATGAAGCCCGGATTCGTCAGGCCGCACTGGGCGTTCATGTTCGCGCCGTCCATGTAGACCTGACCGCCGTTCTCATGCACGATGCGGCAGAGCTCGGCGATGCCGGGCTCGTAGACGCCGTGCGTCGAGGGATAGGTCACCATGATGGCCGCCAGCTTGTCGCGATGCGTCTCCGCCTGAAGCTTCAGATCCGCCATGTCGATGTTGCCCGCCTCGTCGCACTTGACGCCGACAACCTTGAAGCCGGCCATCGAGGCCGAGGCCGGGTTGGTGCCGTGGGCCGAGGCCGGGATGAGGCAGACATCGCGGTGCCCCTCGCCCTGCGCCACCTGATAGCGGTGGATGGTCAGCAGGCCCGCATACTCGCCCGCCGCGCCGGAGTTCGGCTGAAGGGAAACGCCGTCAAAGCCCGTGACAACCGCCAGACGCTTCTCGAGATCCTCCAGCATGTGGCGCATCCCCTCGCACTGATCGGCCGGCGCAAAGGGGTGCAGCGCCGTGACCTGCGGCCAGGTGATGGGCATCATGATCGAAGCGCAGTTCGCCTTCATCGTGCAGGAGCCCAGCGGAATCATCGCCTCGTTGAGCGCGAGGTCCTTGCTCTCCAGACGGTGGATGTAGCGCATCATCTCCGTCTCGGAGTGGAAGGAGCGGAAGCAGGCCGGCGTGCAGAAATCGCTCTCGCGGCGCGGCATGCACTTGCCGCCGCAGCACTTGTGCTCGATGCAGGCCACGCCGAAGGCGGCGCAGAGAGCCTCGAGATCGGCCTGCGTCGTCGTCTCGTCGAAGGAGACGGAGACCGTGTCCGCGTCGATGCGGCGGATGTTGTAGCCGGCCTTGCGGGCCGCCTCCGTCAGCTCATCCGCGCGACCGGGAGCCGCGATCGCCACCGTGTCAAAGAAGCGGCGGGCGGGCACCGTGTAGCCGCCGGCGCGCAGCGACTCGGCGAAATCCTTGGCCTGATGATGCGCGTGCTTGGCGATGGAGCGCAGAGCCTCGGGCCCGTGGTACATCGCGTAGAAGGTCGAGAGCAGCGCGGTGAGCACCTGAGCCGTGCAGATATTGGACGTCGCCTTCTCGCGGCGGATGTGCTGCTCGCGCGTCTGGAGAGCCAGTCGGTAGGCCGGCTTACCGTCGCGATCCACCGAGAGGCCGATGTAGCGGCCGGGCAGCTTGCGCTTGAGCGCATCGGTGCAGGCCATGAAGGCCGCAGACGGGCCGCCGAAATCCATCGGAATGCCGAAGCGCTGCGTGGAGCCGAGGCAGACATCGGCCCCAAAGGCGCCGGGCTCGCGCAGGAAGGTGAGGGCGAGCAGATCCGCCGCCACACAGCAGAGCGCCTTCGCCGCGTGGCAGCGCTCGAAGAATTCCGCGTAGTCCGCCACCTCACCGAGGTTGTCGGGGTACTGCACGAGCACGCCCGCGAGCGTCGGGACGGAGGCCGGATCAAAGCTCTTCCAGTCACCGATGATGAGCTTGACGCCCGTGGTCTCGCAGCGCGTGCGGATGACGTCGATCGTCTGCGGGAAGCATCTGTCGGCAACGAAGAAGGTGTCCGACTTTGCTCGGGCGCTGATGCAGAGATGGACGGCCTCGGCGGCGGCCGTGCCCTCGTCGAGCATCGACGCATTGGCGACGGGCAGGCCGGTGAGCTCGCAGATCATCGTCTGGAAGTTCATGAGCATCTCCAGGCGACCCTGAGCAATCTCGGGCTGGTAGGGCGTGTAGGCCGTGTACCAGCCGGGGGATTCAAAGACGTTGCGCTGGATGACCGGCGGCATATAGGTGCCGTAGTAGCCCTGGCCGATGAGGCTGCGCAGGGGCTTGTTGGCGGAGAGAACGCCCGCGAGGCTCTTGAGCGCATCCTGCTCGCTGAGCGGGGCGGGAAGATCCAGGGGCTTGGTCAGGCGAATATCGGCCGGCACAATGGCGGCCGTCATCTCCTCCAGCGAGGAGAAGCCGATCGTTTCGAGCATCTGGCGGATCTCCTCATCGGAGGGGCCGATGTGCCGCGGAACAAAAGAGGTCAGTTTTTTATCCATAAAGGGCAAAGACGAGTAGCGAAAAAAAGGTGGGGGCTGAACAGGCGGGCCGCAAACAGGCAGCCGTGTCGCTGCGCCCCGTGACGTGAAAGCGGGAGGCGCAAAAAAATGAAGCGGCCGCGAGCCCGGCGGGCGCGCGGCCGCTGAGAGAGGGATCAGGCCTTGCAGAAATCCTCGTAGGAGGCTGCATCCATCAGCTCGTCAAGCTCCTGAGGATCGGAGAGGCGAACCTTGAAAATCCAGCCGTCGCCGTAGGCATCAGCATTCACCTTGTTCGGCTCCGCATCGAGAGCCTCATTCACCTCGACGATCTCACCCGAGACCGGGGAGTAAACGTCGGAGGCTGCCTTCGTCGACTCAACAGCGGCGATCTCCTCGCCGGCGTCGCATTCATCTCCCACGGCGGGGAGGTCAACGTAAACGATTTCACCCAGCTCAGCCTGGGCGTGATCAGTAATGCCGATGGTTACCACGCCGTCAACGGCAGGGCTCACCCATTCGTGCTCAGTGGAGTACTTGTACTCAGCCGGAATCGTGCTCATATGATGTGTGTGCGGTGGGATGATCCCGTCGAGACTCTGCGAGCCGCGGCGGGGAAGGGGGATTATTTTTTGAGGAAAGGTTTGCGGACAATTTCAGCGGGAACGGCCTTGCCGCGCACCAAGATCTGCACCTCCGTGCCGATCTTGCTGTGCGCCGTCGGCACATAGGCCATGGCGATACCCTTGCCGAGCGTCGGCGAGAGAATGCCGCTGCACACCTCGCCGAGAGGCGTTCCGTCGGGAAGCTGCACGGCGTAGCCGTGGCGGGGAGGAGCACCCTTGCCCTTGTACTCGATGGCAACGAGAGCGCTCGGGCGGCCCTCCGCCTTCTGGCGGCGCAGCACCTCAACCCCGATGAAATCCTTGGTGAGATCGCAGCACCACGAGAGCCCCGCCTCCAGCGGCGTCTTCTCGGGCGAGAGATCCGAACCGTTGAGCGAGTAACACATCTCCAGACGCAGGCTGTCGCGGGCACCGAGGCCGCAGGGCTTCGCCCCGCCGGCCATCACCTTGTCGAACCACTTGACGCCCTGAGCCGCCGGGCAGAAAAGCTCAAAGCCGTTCTCGCCGGTGTAGCCCGTGCGGCAGACAATGAGCTTGTCGCCATCGCACTCAAAGCAGAGAATGCCGTTGCGCACCGGAAGCTGCACCCCCGGGCAAGCGCGGGCGAACACCTCCTCGCAGGTCGGCCCCTGAACGGCGAGACCCACGAAGTCCGCGCTGCGGTTGTCAAGCGTGATGCCCTCCGGCTTGTGCGCGACGAGCCAAGCGTAGTCCTCGTCGATCATGGACGCATTGACCACGATGAAATAGCTCTCCTCGGCGAGGCGGTAGATGATGAGATCATCGATGATGCCGCCCTTTTCGTTGAGCATGATCGAGTACTGCCCCATGCCGTCAACGAGCTTGTTGAGATTGTTGGTGAACATGCGGTTGAGCCATGCCGTGCAGCCGGGGCCGGAGGCCGTGAACTGCCCCATGTGGGAGATATCGAACACGCCGCAGGCATTGCGCACGGTGTTGTGCTCATCGATAATACCGGTGTACTGCACCGGCATATTCCACCCCGCGAAGGGGACCATCTTGGCGCCCAGCTCCACGTGTCTGGCGCAGAGAGGAGTGCTCTTCATCGTGTCCGCATTCATGCAGGGGCAGTTTAGCCCAGACTTCGCCTGAAGTCAAGACTATAACCGCCATTCTCTCCACCCAAAAAAGCAAAATACACGCAGCGGCACGGCCGAGCTCTCGGGCGAGGGGTGACTCCTTCCAAAAAAAAGCAGAGACGCGAAAAAGAACTTGAGTTCAGGGCAGCCGAGTGATACGGTAAGCGCCGAGGGGTGAAGCTGATGTGTGTACCGTCTGAGAACCAGCGGAGCCATCCTACAGGGGTTTCGTGCCTGCCTCCCCTCAACTTTTCTGATTCCCCGCCGGCTCGGCGCCGTCGGGGGATTTTCATGAGGGCCCGGCTTGACTTCTGCCCGCAGGAGCCGTCGAGAAGGGGAGCGCGGAGCCCCGTAGTGCCGACGCATGGGGCCCCTTGCGCATGGGGCCTCTTGCTGCCCCTGCCTCCTGTAACCTCTGACTGCGGCAGACTCCATTCACCGCGTATGGCGCCTGAGACGATAGATCCCGCGAGGATCCGACTAGCGCGCAGAGCTCGACTCCCTCATCGGCCTCGTTCATTGGAGTGCTCATCTGAGGCCCTCGAGGATACCGACCCAAGGAGAAAATCGGGTCAAGCGCAAAGTGTGTGGAAACCGCCCGTTGAGCCACCTAGAGTACCGCCG
>ERZ772860.181-NODE-181-length-61175-cov-15.258377_pt1 | contig 61175 bp, 44 predicted proteins | sample MGYA00511342_ERZ772860 | MGnify/ENA primary metagenome ERZ772860 (study PRJEB29015, sample SAMEA2737665) | human gut metagenome | biome: human gut; feature: human-associated habitat; material: faeces | place: China | collected 2012 ... | reverse complement strand
CTCCTTGGAGGCGAAACATGCCGTAGCGCATGTCGATGGGCTCCTTGTGCAGGTAAGCGATGGTGTTTTGAGGCATGGTGAACATATAGGCCTCTATTCTCGCATGCCTGCCTAGAATGGTTTTCGTTGAGAGCTTACGGTGGCGGAGCAGGCAGCTCGTTGCTCACGCGGGGGAGGATTCCGAGGGGCTCTCCGGAATTGGCCCCCGCAGCACGCACTCGGCGACCGTCGGGGCGGTGGCGCGGGCAGCCGCAGGGGGAGCTCAGGGGCGGCGCGGGCGCAGGCTCAGCTCGACGGGGAGGCCGAGGCGGCAGGTGACCTGCAGGCGGCTTTCCGCGTCCCCGTGGGGGGTGATGGTCGCGCCGGGGGTGGGGGCGACGAGGCTCCAGCGGCCGCGGAGGATGAGGGTGTGCTGCACGGTTTCGCCCTCTTCGGTGACAAAGCGTCCGTGGCGCGGCAGGTGCAGGTTCGGGTCGGTGATGCTGAGGGTGAGCGAGCTGTCGCCTTCCGGGCGGGCGAGGACGATGAGGCCGGCGGGAAGCCGGCGGACGGGGCCCTGCGCGACCTCGCTCGCTTCAAAGGAGGCCAGGGCCCAGGTGTTCGTGGGGAGGTGCCGGGCCGCGTGCAGGGCGCTGCTCTGCTCGAGGATGGCGAAGGCGGGGCGCTCTGCTGCCTGCCGGAGGCTCCGGGCGTCGGGCTGCATGAGGATGAGGTAGGCGTAGCGGGCCTGCGAGGGGGCGGTGCCGTGGTGCAGCCAGGCCGCGCGGAAGCGGCCCTGTGTTTCGCGCTTAGTTTTGTTGTCGCGCGAGCTTTGGAGGCCGGAGGCTTCGCGGAGTTCCCCTTCGAGCACGCGGAAGTAATTGCCCGTGCCGTCGGCAATCCAGCCTTCGGGCGCCTCGTCAGGGTCGGTGCAGGCGGACTCGGCGCACTGAAAGAGGGTGGTTTCCGTGGGGTAGCGGCTGTTGCCGTTGCTGATGCCGGAGCCGAGGCAGAGGAGCTGCCCGCCGCAGCAGAAGACGGATTTGCGGGCCGTGAAGTCGGGGGTGAAGTTGCGTTCGTCGGCCTCGCGGAGGTGCAGGGCAAAGAGGCCGGCTTGGCCCTTCAGGGAGCCGGCACCGGCGAAGCTCTGCGGGTTGTAGGCCATGAGGGTTGAGCTGCGCGGGCTTTCGAGGAGATCGAGCGGCAGGTGTATCGTCGTGGCGCCCGGCACGCGGTTCCAGTCCCAGCCGGCTTCGACGAAGCCGCTGGCGGCCTGCGTGACGGGGCTGCCGCTGCCGAGGATGCAGAGGCTGCCGTAGCTCTGGTAGCGGCCGTAGCGGTTGTCGCGGGTGTAGATTTCGCTGCCCCAGACGTCTTGGTTGAAGCCCTTCATGAGGGCCATGGCTTCGCCGACGCGGTAGACGCCGGCGGCGGCGTGGTTGTAGGCGAAAAAGCCCTCGGGGGCGCTCGGGCGGCGGGCGGACGACCGTGTGCGCGCGGTGCGGGCGGCGTTTGAGGCGCGGGCGGCGTCTGAGTCGCGGGCCGAGGCCGGGGGACGGGAAGAGGCCGGGGGGCGTGCCGACGCGGAGTCGCGACCGGGACGGCGGGGGGCAGGGAGCTCGGCGCTCAGGCGTTCGTAGTCGCCTTGCAGGCGGCGGGCGCTTTCGCCTTTCTCCAGCGCGGCGAGGCGGACAAAGGCCTGCACGCAGCCGTCCGTCATGCGGTGGCGGAAGGGGTGGCGGCCCGAGAGGCCGAGCGGCCAGTCGCGCAGGTTGGCGCAGTTGCGCAGGGTTTCCAGTGCGCGGCGCAGCTGGGCGCGGGCGTCGGGGCTGAGGCCGTAGGCGGTGCCGGCGCAGAGTTCGGCGTAGTGGCCGACGGCGCTGAGGCCGTCGTTGGCGTAGGCGGGGTAAAAGCCGTCGTGGTGGAAGGTGGTGCCGTCTGCCTTGATGCCGCCCATGGTGCCGGGGGTGTTTTGCAGCGAGGCGTTGAGCCAGCGGGCGAGTCCGCGCAGCCAGCGCTCGCGCTCGTCGGCGCGGGGCTCCATCAGGGCGACCATGAGCCGCGGCAGCAGGAGGGTGTTCCAGCTGTCACAGCGGTCGGCCAGGTCGGCGGCGGGCGGGCGCTTGACTTCGTGCAGGCCGGACCAGTAGCGGAGGGCGTCGAGGATGGGCCGGCGGGCGGGGTGGCGCTCGATTTCGTGCCGCATCAGCCAGGCGCTGCGGAAGATGTTGCGGGTGGCGTAGCCGTAGTGGTGGTTGGTGCCCATGCAGCTGCCGGCGGCGAATCCCTGGTCCAGCGCGTATTCCCAGAGCAGGAGGTACTGCTGCGCGGCTTCGCTGTCGCCGGCTGCGGCGGCGCTCGCCAGCAGCTTCATCAGTTCATCCAGATCGCGCCAGCTGAGGTCTCCCGCCGCCGGGTCGCACTCGTCGGCGCAGAGCAGCGGGGCGCCGCGAAAGCCTCCGCACTCCGGCGAGCGCTCGATGCCGAAGCGGCTCCAGAGCTGGACGCGCCGGGCTTCGTCCGCCGCCGTGTTCGTCGGAAGGCGCATGGCGCGGTCCAGCCGCGCTTCGAGGGTGCGCATGTCGCGGCGAGCGCGGGCGCTCGGGTCTTTCAGGGGGAGGTTCCATGTTTGCTGCTGCCAGCGCAGGAGCAGGCTCCAGTGCCCGAGGCGCAGGGGGGAGACGAGGGCGTTGTTCGGCACTTGCTCGTCAGGGGCGGTGCGCGGGTCGGCTTTCTCTTCGGGCAGGACGAGGCGGTCGAGCCAGAGTTCGCCGTCGCCGTCGGGGGCGGTGATGCGGCAGGTTTGGGGGAGGGCGCCCGAGAGCGGCGCCGTCTCGGAGGACTCGGAGGTCGCGGGGGACTCGGGGGGCTCGGGGGTGCCGGGGCGGCTGTCGCTTTCGCGCATGCGGCGGAAGGACATCCAGCAGGCGCGCCAGCCCCGGTCCTGCAGCTTGTAGTCGAAGCCGGTCAGGACGCTTCCGTCGGGGGCGATGAAGTCGATGCGGAGGATGCCCGGGCGCGGTGTCGCGGCGGTGGGTGTCGCGGAGGCTGTGGAGGCGGAAGAGGCGGTGGACGTAGAGGGAGCGGGGGCTGTGGAGGCGGTGGGCTCGCTGTCCGGCGCGGCTTCGGCGGTGTCGCAGCGGCGCTCGCTTGACGGGGGCTCGGCGGCTTGGCCGTCTCGTCGGTGGCGGATCCACAGGCGCACGCCGCCGTGTTGACAGGCGCGGCGGCTCATGTGCTGCGGCGCGAGGCGGATGAGGAGGGTGTCGCCCGCGCGGTAGCGCCAGCGCAGGCTCTGCCGGCCGTCTTTGGCGCAGGCGCTGCTCAGGCTCAGTGAGCCCGGCGAGGAGCTGCTGAGGCCGTCGGGGAGTTCGCTCTGCTCAAAACTCAGGGTGGGTTGGGGTTGGGCGGCTTCGGTTGCATGCCCGACGAGCAGGGAGGCGGCGATGACTGCGGTGGTCGCGGCGGGGACGATGGGGGTGGTCAGAGCGACGAGTGCGGCTGCTCGGGCCATGATGCTGGAGCGCGGTGCTGTCACGCCTGCATTGTAGCATGCGGCTCGGTGCCTGACAAGCGAGGAGGGATACCCCTGCCGCGACCATGAGCGGGCGCTGTGCGGGGGGGGGCTGCGGCTGCGGGTGAGGTGTGCACGCGGGCTGGGGCTCGTCTGAGGTCGGAGTTGAGGCTGTTCGAGGAATCTCGGCGCTGTGAGGAGGGCTGTGCCGAGGCGGGGGGGCGGAGAGACGTGGCTGTCGGATGGACGGGGGGGGGGGAGGGGGGGGGGGGGGGGGATGAGATGGGGCAGGCGGATGGCGCGGGGTCGCGACGAGGAGGTGTGACGAGGCGGCTTCGGAAGGGGAGTCCTGGCGTAGGGATTGTTTGGATTTTTTGGGGATTGCCTGCGGCCGCTTCGGCTTGACTTAGGGGCGCTTTACGGCATAATCGCCCTGCCCGAGACAACGGGCAAGGATACACGATGAAAAAGACACTCCAAATCATGATGGTGGCAGCCTCGGCGCTGCTGGGTGCCGTTTCATGTGGCGGCGGTGGCGGCAATGGCACGAACGCTAACGCCGCGGTGCAGCCGATCTCGCCGAGCGATTTCGCTCAGGGGAAGATGGGTTATACGATATGGGTCAATGGCGAGTCGTGTCTGCTGCGCGTGCAAGGCGGAAGCTCGACTGATACAACGGCGACGGTGACGAGCGGTATCTTTCGCCTCGACGATGACGAGGGTGGAGAGTATGCGTGCAAGATGACGTATCAGTTGAATGAGTCGATTGCCGCGTCTCCGACTCAGGCTGTGATCTCGATCGAGTTCAGCAGTTCCGATGCGATGAAGGAGGATGCGATCTTCAAGAAGTTCTGGGGGATTCCTGAAGGGAGCGAGATCAAGGACGGCGCTACGTACACTCTGACGCTTTCCTTCCGCGACGCGACGGTTATAGCCAAGAGCCCGGCGGGGGAAACGGTCGGCCGTTTTAAGGCGGAGCTGTTTACGTCGCCGGGCGGTGCTGACATCGATGCGCCGGGGGCCTGAGTTTCTGGGCTATTCCCCGGCTGAAGGTTTCAGCTATACGTCAAAAGGCTCCCCCGATGGCGGGGGAGCCTTTTTGGGTTGCGGGCAGTGCTCCGGGATGAGCTCATCGCCGGTGTGCTGCCGCGGGTGTTCGCTGCCGCGTGGCTTTGGACCTGCCTCGGGTGGCCCGGTGTGGGCTCTCGGGGCGCTGTCGGGAGGCGCGGCGGCGACGGATCAGAACTCGATGAAGCGCTCGGTCGGCACGTTGCAGAGGTGGCACTTCGTGACGCCCTCGAGGCTGCCGAAGGTTTCGCCGCAGAGCGGGCAGACCCAGTATTTGGCCGGCAGGTTGAGCTTCTCGCCCGATTCGAGCTGGCGGATGGCTTCGGCGTAGAGGCGCGCGTGCGATTTCTCAGTCTCCATGGCCCAGGCGAAGCCGGTGCGGGCCTGGGTTTCGCCTTCGGCCTCGGCCTGAGAGATCATCGGCGGGTACATTTCGGTGAATTCGTAGACTTCACCGGCGCGGGCGGCCTTGAGGTTCTCGAGCGTGGTGCCGATCTTGATGTTGATTTCGTATTCGGGCACTTCGCCGCCGAGTTTGGCCAGGGCGCGCATGTGGTTGCCGGCATGGATGCGCTCGGCCTTGGAGGTGGCCTCGAAGAGTTTGGCGATCTGCGGGTAGCCTTCCTGCAGGGCCTTGCTGGCGTAGGCGGCATAGGTGGCGCAGGCGGTGCTTTCGCCGATGAGGGCGGTGCGGAGGTTTTCAATGGTGTTTGGCATAGGCCTCATTCTAGCACAGGGCGTTGGCTTGACAAGCGGATTGTGCGTTCTGCTGCCTGAATTTCGCTACCGGGTGGGGCTTGGGGCGGTGAGTGGCTTTCACGCCGGGGGGGGCTCTGGCAGGGCAGGGGGAGGCTCCGGCGGGACAGGTGGGCGCGTGACTAGGCTGGTGGGCGCTTTGTTGGGGGTGGTGCGCTGTGAGGATTGCGCCACGTGGCGGATTGGAGGCTTGACCGATCTGCCCGCGCTGTGCTAGCATGAGGGAGCTGCAAAGGCGGCTTCTCTGCGTCTATGTATATCAATCGTGAACTGTCGTGGCTGGAGTTCAATCAGCGCGTGCTGGATCAGGCTTGTCGAACGGATCTGCCGCTGCTTGAGCGCATCAAATTTTTGTCGATTACGGCGAGCAATCTCGATGAGTTTTTTCAGGTGCGCGTGGGCGGCCTGATGCTGTTGGAGCAGTCGGGCAAGCTGACGACGGATCCCGCCGGGCTGTCGCCGCACGAGCAGTTGGAGAAGATTCGCACGCGCGTGGCGAAGATGGTGCGCCAGCAGTACGCGCTGATGAATGAGGAGCTTTTGCCGCTGCTGCGCCGCGAGGGGCTGTCGCCTCTCTCGATGGGGGATCTGACGCCGGCGCAGTACACGACGCTGGAGCAGTTTTTCCACGATCAGGTGGCGCCGCTGCTCACGCCGCTGGCGATGGAGGTGGAGGTGCCGCCGACGCTGCCTTCGCTCAGTCTCATTGTGGCGTTGGAGCTTGCGCCCGCCGACGCTGCCGCGCCGCAGGCCGGGGCTTCGCGTTCTGCCGAGGCCGGCGCGGCTGAGGTGCCCGGGGCTGCTTCGTCTGTGGCGGAGTCCGCAGGGGCTGCGGGGGGCGTGAGCGGAGAGGGGCGCGTGGCGGCGGAGGGGGCGTCGAGCCGCTTTGTGGCGGTGCCGCTGCCGGAGCTGCTGCCGCGCCGCGTGCATTCGTCGGCGCTGGGCAAGGACGGCTATGTGATGCTGGAGGATTTGGTGATGGCTTTCATCGGCCGCTTGTTCCCGGGGGAGCGCGTGCTGCACAGCAGTCCCTTCCGCGTGACGCGCAACGGCGATATCGCGGTGGTGGAGGCGGAGGGTGGCAATTTTGCCCGCGAGATGGAGGAGGTGCTGGTGGCGCGCAAGTTCTCGGACTGCGTGCGCCTGGAGATGCCGGAGTCGACGCCGCCGGATTTCGCCCGCCGCATTGCGGCGGTGGCCGGGGCGGATGCGCGCGCGATGCAGGAGCGCGTTCCGGGCATGCTGCGCTTGGTGGACTGGGGCTCGATGGCGTTTGAGCCGGGCAATGATCACCTCAAGATTGAGACCTGGCTGCCGGTGTATCCGGCGTCGGTGGATCCGTCGCTGAGCATGTTTGAGAACATGGCGCAGGGGGATATCCTCATCAACAACCCCTATGAGAATTACGAGCCGGTGGTGCGCCTGGTGGAGGAGGCGGCGGAGGATCCGGATGTGCTGGTGATCAAGCAGGTGCTGTATCGCACGGCGCATCAGTCGCGCTTTATTGCGGCGCTCTGCCGCGCGGCGGAGAGCGGCAAGCAGGTGACGGTGCTGGTGGAGCTCAAGGCGCGCTTTGATGAGGGGCACAATTTGGTGCAGGCGGAGCGCTTGCAGCGCTCGGGCGTGCGCGTGGTGTACGGGGTGCGCGGCTTCAAGACGCATGCGAAGGTGCTGCTGATTGTGCGGCGCGAGAATGGTTCGCTGCGCCGCTACTGCCACTTCGGCACGGGAAATTACAATGAGAAGACGGCGCGCATTTACACGGATTTGTCGCTGCTGACGTGCCGCGAGGAGCTGGGGGCCGATGCGTCGCAGTTTTTCAATTCGGTGACGGGTCTGACGCGCCTGATGCAGTTCCGCCGCCTGTATGTGTCTCCGGCGATGATGAAGGCGCGTTTGCTGGAGCTGATTGAGGCGGAGACGTCACGCGCGGAGCGCGGTGAGCGTGCGGAAATTCGTGCGAAGATGAATTCGCTCAATGATGCGGAGATGATTCGTGCGCTGGATCGCGCGGCCGGTGCGGGGGTGGAGATTCGGCTTAATGTTCGCGGAATCTGCTGCTGGGCGCCTTCGTCTCCGCAGGCGCAGAAGCATACGCGCATCGTGAGTATCGTGGATCGATACTTGGAGCATTCGCGCATTTTCCATTTCCACAACGGCGGCAATGCTCTGGTGTATATTGCGAGTGCTGACTGGATGAGCCGCAATCTCGATCGCCGGGTGGAGTTGATGATTCCGGTGCTCGATGCGGCGATTGCCCGCCGCGTCTGCGGTATTCTCGACGCCTGCTTCCGCGACAATACGCAGGCGTCGCTGATTCTGCCCGACGGTTCGTCGCGCCCGGTGCCGCGCAACGGCAAGCCTTTCCGCATGCAGGAGTATCTGCACCGCCAGGCCTTGCAGCGGGCGCGCACGCGCCAGCAGGCGCGCCAGCGCACGCTGGTGCCGCACCTGCCCCGCGAGTCCGAGAAGCGGGACTGAGGCCGGGCGTGCGGCGGGCAGGGGTCTCTGTCGGTCGCTCGGCGGTCGTCGGTTGCTCGCGAGGTCACTCGGCGGGGGCTTCGCGGCACTGCGCGCTTCGGCTCTGAGGGTCTGAGCGCGGTGCAGGACTGCGTGGGGGGCGATGGCTGCCGACGTGTCTGCCGTCGGGCTGCCGTCGTTCACTCCGTGCCGCGGCTTTACTCCGGCAGCACGATGCCGCCTTGCCGGGCGAGGCGCCGCAGGGTCGGGGTGATGGTCAGGGCGGCGGTGCCGCCGAGGATCATGGGTGCGGGCGGGGCGCAGCGGCGCCCGAGCAGCAGGTTGCCCAGCCAGTTGAGCAGGCGGGCGAGGCGCAGGCGCCTCATGTAGGCCCCGGCGCGCTCGAGGCACTTGGCCGGGCCGTCGGGGTCTTCAACGGCGATGACGACGCCGTCGCAGACGACGGCGCTGTGGCCGATGCCGAGTTTCTCGATGGCCTCGGCGATGAAGCGCGCGTGCTCGGCGTCTCCGCGGACGTGCCCGGGCTCGCTGAGGCGGATGCCGCCCGTCGGCACGCGGCGTGCGTGCAGGGTGATGCCGTGCTGTTCGCAGAGGGCGAGCACGGCTTCGCGCTGAAAGATGATGGTGCGCCCGGCTTCGATGACGATGTGGTTGACTCGGGCGTCGATGCAGTTGCGGATGGTGCTCAGGCCGATGCAGGGCACGTCGAAGCGCAGGTCGTGCCCGGGCTTGGTCACTTTGCAGAGGGTGACGGGCTCGCGCCGATGCCCGCCGGCTTGCAGGCATTCGTTGGTGCCCTTGAAGGCTTCGACGCACATGACGCGCTCGCCCTGCACGATGAGGCTCTGCCCGATGTCGAGCCTCGCAATCTCGCGCGCGAGTTCAAGGCCGTGGTCGGCCTCGCGCAGCTGGGCCTCCGTCGGTGCCGGCCCGGCGATGAGACCCTCGCCGGGCATGTTGTCCTCCATGAAGGTGGTGGCCGGCAGCACGCTGATGCCTCGGGCGTTGAGCTCGCGGCAGATGGTGCCGAAGATGGTGTGCGCGTTGCGGCGGTCGAGCTCCGCCAGCAGGCGCCGCGCGAGCTCGTCGGGCCACATGGTGTAGATCGAGGAGGGGCGGATCTGCCCCGCCATCATGAGGTGGTGCACCTCGTTCTCGCGCAGAAAGTCGCCGATGCGCGCCAGCGAGCCGACGCGGAAGCTGCCGTAGACGTCGCAGAGCCCGGCCAGTCCTTTCTCGACGGAGCCCTTGATGCCGGCGACGACGACGCGCACGCCGGCGCGCCGCGCGCCCTCCAGCGCCAGCCTCGGGTATTCGCCGGCGCCGGCAATGATGCCCAGCGTGCGGATGCGGTCGGGGAGTTCAGCCATCGGTGTTGCAGGTGGGGGTGTTCGGGTTGGGGTGTGCGGACGCGGCTCGGAGTCGGCGCGGTCGTTGCTTGGGGCGCGGCTCGGGAGCCGTCGCGGGGGACGCAGGAGTCTCGGCCCGACTGCGCCGTTGCGCGGGGCTCAGAGCTTGTCGGGGTGCTCGAGGAAGTAGGCGATGCGCTGCATGAGGCGGCCGATGTCGCCGCCGTCCACCACGCGGTGGTCGAAGGAGGCGACGATGCGCGCCTGCTCCACCGGGATGAAGCACTCGACCTCATCGCTCCACACGGGCACCTTCTGCACCGCGCCCACGCCCAGAATCAGACTCTCACTGGGCAGAGGCATCGGCGTGCCGTCCGTCAGTCCGAAACCGCCGAAGTTCGTCACCGTTGCAATGCCGCCGCCGAGGTAGGCGTCATCGAGACGGCGCGAGCGCGCCTGCGCGACGATTTTGTTGTACTCGTCGACGAGTTCGTCGAGCGTGTACTCGTTGACGTTGCGCATCACCGGCACCATCACGCCGTCCGTCACCTGCACCGCCACGCCGAGGTCGATGCGCTTGGGCGTCAGAATGCGATCGCCGACCATGTAGCCCGCGCACTCCGGGAACTCCGCCAGCGCCAGCGCCAGCGCGCGCACGAAGTAGAGCGTGATGCCCGGCTTGCGGGGGTGGTGCTTGCGGTGCAGCATGACGGGCGCCATGTAGATCGGGCGCCCCGCGCTCGCAATCGGGCGGCGCCAGGTGCGCTGCATGCTGCTCGAGACGCTGCGGCGCATCGGCGAGGCCTTGCGCGACGGCCAGCCGTCCACGTAGTTGAGGAAGTGCTCGAAGTCGTCAATCGTGATGCGCCCGCCGGCTCCCGTGCCGCTGATGTAGCCGAGATCGGCCTCCGTGATGCCCAGCTCGTCCATGCGCGCGCGGATGCGCGGCGAGAGGTAATGGGCCCCTCGCACCCCGAGGGGCACCGGCAGGCCTCGGCCCTCGGCCGCTGCCGCAGCAGCGCCGCCCGACGATTCGCGGTACTCGCCCTCGGTGCGGAAGTGCGCTCCCTCGGTGTCGCCGCCGCCGGCCGAGGTGGGCGACGGAGCCGGCACCGCCGTGCCGGCGGCCTGCACCTGCTCGAGCGTCTGAGCGCCCGAGCGCTCCACCTCCTCCTCACTGGCCTCGATGATGCCCAGCACGCTGCCCACGGGAACCGTCTCGCCCTCGCTCACCGCAATGCTCTTCACGGTGCCGCCGCAGACGCAGGTGACGCCCATCACGGCCTTGTTCGTCTCCACTTCAAACACTTCCTGCTCGGCCGTCACCACATCCCCCGGGGCAACCAGCCGGTGCATGATGGTGGCTTCTGCAATGGACTCGCCCAACTGGGGCATCAAAATCGGTACTTCAGGCATGACTGAGAGATAAGGTGAGAGATCAGAGCGAAACAAGGTAGCGAACGGCCTCGGCAATGCGCTCGCTGCCGGGGCGGTGGGCCTTCCAGAGGTCCGGGTGGTAGGGAATCGGCGTGTCCTTCGAGCAGAGGCGCAGCGGAGGCGCATCGAGCAGGTGCAGACCCTCCGAGGCCACGCGCGCCACCACCTCGGCCGCCACGCCGCCCCAGGGGAAGTCTTCGCTGACGACGAGCAGGCGGCCCGTGCGCGCCACCGAGGCCAGAATCGTGTCGGTATCCATCGGCTTGACGCTGCGCAGATCCACCACCTCAATGCTGTAGCCGCTCGTCGCCTCCAGCAGGTCCGCCGCCTTCAGCGCCTCGGGCACCATCGCCGAGAAGGCCACCACGCTCGCGTGCTCGCCCGGGCGGGCGATGCGCGCCTTGCCCACCGGCAGCGGGTCGGGCTCCAGCCAGCTCTCGGCCTTCAGCCAGCGGTAGAGGAACTTGTGCTCCATGAAGACGACCGGATCGGGAATGCGCACCGCCTGCTTGAGCATGTAGTAGGCGTCGGCCACTGTTGCCGGCGTGAAGACGTGCAGCCCCGGGTAGTGCGCAAAGAGCGCTTCGAGGCTCTGGCTGTGGAAGGGGCCGCCGCCGGGCGTGCCGCCGCAGGGCATGCGCATCGTCAGGTTGATGGGAATGCCTGTGCGGTAAAAATGAGCCCCGGCGTTGTTGCCCATCTGGTTTTGCCCGATGGTGCCGAAGTCGGCAAACTGCATCTCGACAATCGGCTTCATGCCGCCCAGCGCCGCGCCCACGCCCAGCCCCACAATCGCATCCTCGCTGATCGGCGCGTTGATGACGCGGCCGGGGAAACGCTCCGCCAGCCCCTTGGTCGCTTTGAAGGCGCCGCCGAAACTGCCGGCGATATCCTCGCCGAAGAGAAAGACCTGCGGGTCTTCCTCCAGCAGCTCGAGCATCGCCCGGTGAATCGCATCGATGTAGGTTACACTCATGGGTCGTATCAGAAAAGGTGGAGAAGAGGGGCGGAGAAGAGGGAAGGAAAGGGAATGAGGAAAGGAGAAAGGCGGAAAGCGTGTCGGAGGCGCCGGCGGCGCATCGTGCCGCGGGCCGGGCGCCGCGCAGGGGCCGGGTGAAAGCTCAGCGCCAGGGGCGCCACGAGGTCGCGTGCCAGTCCTCCGTCGCGGGATCGGGCGGCGGCTCCTTCTGGGCCTGAGCCACGAGGCGCTGCACCTCGTCCGTGCTGCGCGTGAGCAGATCCGCATCCTGCTGCTCCGTCAGCCAGCCGAGCGCCAGCAACTGGCGGCGCGCCACCGCGAGCGGATCGCGATCCGCATAGGCCGCCTTCAGCTCCGCGGGAATGTAGGATGAGTCATCGTGCTCGCCGTGGCCGCACATGCGCAGCGTCGTCGCCACCACCCACTGCGGACCCTCGCCGCGGCGCGCCGCGGCAATCGCCCGCTGCATCACCTCGAGCGTCTGCATGAAATCCGTGCCGTCGCAGGCATGCGCCGCCATGCCGTAGCCGCGCCCGCGATCCTGAAGATCGCAGGCAAACTCCTCCGCATTCGGCGTCGAATACGCAAACTGATTATTGGACACCACCACCACCACCGGCAGCTTCTGCACCGCAATCAGATTGCAGGCCTCGTGAAAAGCCCCCACCGAAGTCGTGCCGTCGCCGCAGCAGGCCACGCCCACCGCATCCGTCACGCCCTGCATGCGCTTGGCCATCATCATGCCGGCCACCACGGCCACCATCGCACCGAGGTGCGAAATCGGCGCCGGAGTCCCCTCCAGCGGGTGACCCCAGTGCACATTGCCGTCGCGACCGCGCATGCAGCCCTCAACGCTGCCGAAATACGTGCGCGCACTCTCCAGAACACTGTCGCCCCAGACACAGCGCCCGGCCTGCTCGCGGATGAAGGGCGCGTACACATCGTGCCCCTTGCGCAGAAAAACAGCCTCACAGGCCGCAATGGCCTCGTGCCCGCGACCCAGGAACACACCGCCGAACACCTTGCCCGCCTTGTACAGAGCCGATGCCTTGGTATCAAAAGCCCTCGCCATCACCATCGCCTCGTAGGCGCGGAGGGCGGCCTCCTTCATGTCAGTGCCTGTCACGTCTCGCATTCTACCCACTTTGCCCGCTCAAAGCAAGCGGAAACTGCGCGGCGGAAGCGCTGCCGACACGCTGTCGACACACTGCTGCGGCCGCAGCTCGACCAGCCTCGGTCCCGCTTTTGTCGCCGGATGCATCCGCCCGCATCCCTGCGGCCCCGGCTCGCCGAGCCGCGCGCTCGTCGCGGGAGAAAGCGGAACCGCGCGAACGCCGCCGCAGGGGGAGTATATCACCGAAGCGTGCGGCGAAACCACCGTCCGAAGAGCAGGTGCTCTGCACCGCTCGCCGCCGCTGCTCGGCCCATGAAACGCACGCCGACGCCGCGTAACCTTGAAACGCTCGCCGCCGCCGTCCCTTGATCGCTCGGGCTCCTGCCTGCTCGGGCCGCAGACGCCCCCTGCGTCAGCACTGGCGCTCCGCGGACGCCCCTCCGGCAGACCCGCTCTTCGTCTCCCCCGCTGCCGGAGAACCCTCCACAGCCGGAGAATCCGCTGCAGGAGAATCCCCCGCCGGAGCCGCCGTTCGGGCATTCCCGGCTGCCGCGTTCGAGCCCTCCGCTCCCCGCGTTCGCCCTGCCTGTTCGCCGGCCGGGGAGGGAATGCGCAGCCCGTTGTGACGGGGAATAAAGGCCCTCAGGCAGCGGAGCGCCGCGGCCGAGAAGCCGCCGCTCTTCGGGCTGCCGCTGCTCTGCTCCGACTCAAAGATCGGCATGTACGACGGCAGCTCCCAGTTGAGGTACACCGCTGCCATGCGCGTCACGAACACCAGAAGCGTCCCCGTGATAAACGCCGCCGGATAACTGAAGCCCATCGCCTGCATCGCGATGAAGGCCACCGCCCCCACCAGCGCCGCCGCCGCATACAACTCGCCCGGGCGGAAGATGTAGGGCACATTGCCCGTCGCCAGATCGCGCAGCGCCCCGCCGGCCACCCCCGTGCAGACCCCCATGCTCACCGACACCACCCAAGGGCAGCCCAAATTGTTCGCCTTCGCCACCCCGATCAGCGTGAAAAAGGCCATCGAGAACGCATCCGCCACGCGAATCGTCCCCACCGGCGGAGGCACGAAGCGCGTGATGTAAAAGGTCGCCAGCGACGTGCCGAGCGCATAATAAAGATACTTCACCTCCGCCGCCGTCACCCAGTACACCGTAATCGGCGTGCCGTCCGCCCGGCACAGCCCCGTGAGCAGCAGATCGCGCAGCGTGCCCCCGCCCAGCGCAGCCACCGAGCCGCAGGTGATAATCCCCACGATATCCATGCGCACGCGGCAGGACGCCGTCGCCCCGCCGATCGCCGCCGCCACCGTGCCGAAAATCGCGCAGAACTGGAAAATCCAGTGCTGATCAAAGCTCGACACCGCGCTCTGCGCCGTCGCCATCATCGGGAGAATCGCATCCATCGCCGAGAACCATCAGAAACGATCACCGCCCCATCCTCAGACCCTGCAAGCGCACCCCGCGCGGCGCCGAGCCGCCGGAAGCAGCCCCTTGCGCCCGCCGCGAGCTCGCCCGGAGCCCCGCCCGCCTCAGCGCCCCAGTCTCATCATCAGCCAGAGCAGCAGCACCACCAGCAGCACCGGCCAGAGGAAATAGGCCATCGAGGCCAACACCAACACAAAGACAAGCAGCATCAACAGCGCCGAGAGCAGGCGCCAGAACCCCAGCTTGCACACGAAGCGCCACAGCCAGCGCAGCAAGCTCGGGTTGCGCATCTCCTCCTCCTCCTCGCGCAGATCCACACTGCGCAGCGGCCGCCACGTTTGGCTCGAATCGCGGCGCACCCACGTATCGCCGTCGATCTCACCCTCCGAGCACAGGCGCAGAAGATCCTCCCCGCTCACGGGGCCGACCTTCTCCTCTCCGTTGTCGTAATAATAGCGGCGAGCCATCGCAGCAGAAAATCGAGGGAGAAAACGAACACTCAGGCATGCAGCGCCCGGCCGTCAGCCGCCAGCACCGCCTCGTGCAGCGCCTCGGAAAGCGTCGGGTGCGCATAAATCATCGCCTCCAGATCCGCATCCGTCAGCTCCGCATTCAGCGCCAGCTCCGGCGTCGCAATCAACTCCGTCGCCTGATCACCCACAATGTGCGCCCCGAGCAGCTCCCCGTTCTCGCGGCCGAAAAGCAGCTTCACGAAACCCTCCGTCTCGCCCGCCGCCACAGCCTTGCCGATCGCCTGAAACGAGAACTTGCCCACCTTGTAGTCCACACCCGCCTCCTTGAGCTCGCGCTCGCGCTTGCCCACACTCGCCACCTGCGGGTGGCAATAGGTGCAGCCCGGCACAAAGTGCGGCTGCAGCGGCGTGAACGAAGAGTCAAACATCCCCTCGACCGCCTGCAGAGCCTCATAACTCGCCGTGTGCGCCAGCATCACACCGCCAATGCAGTCACCCGCCGCGAACACCCCGGGAATACTCGTCTCATAGCGATCATTCACCTTGATGAACCCGCGATCCGTCAGCTCGAGACCGTGCGCCTCCGGCACCACCGGCACCACGCCGATAGCCACGAGGCACACATCAGCCGTCAGCTCCTGCACGCGGCCATTCTTGGCCGTAATCGAAGCCGTCACCGAATCGCCGTTGTCGCGCAGCGACTCCACCTTCGCGCCCGCCATGCAGGTGATCCCCTGCTTCTTGAACGCGCGCTCCATCGCCTGACTCACCTCATCATCCTCCTGCGGCAGAATGCGCGGCAGCGCCTCCACCAGCGTCACCTTCGTGCCGAAGCAGTGATACACATACGAAAGCTCCGTACCGATCGCGCCCGACCCGATCACCAGCATCGAATCCGGCCGCTGCTCGCGCACGAGAGCATCCTTGCTGCCGATAATCGTGCGCCCGTTGAAGGGGAAGGCCGGCACCTCGCGCGTGCGGGCACCCGTCGCCACGAGAATCTTGCTGCCCTCCAGCAGCGTCACGGAACCATCCGCCGCGCGCACCTCCACCTTGCCCGACGAAACAATGCGAGCCTCGCCGGCGAGACTCTCCACCTTGTTTTTCTTGAAGAGGAAGGCAATGCCGTTGCTGAGTCGCTCACTGACCTGGCGCGAGCGGGCGATGACCTGCTGCCAATTGGCGCGAAGACCGTCCACCTCAATGCCGAACTCCGCCGCGCGCTTCTCCAGCGTGTGATAGAGCTCCGCATTGCGCAGCAGCGCCTTCGTCGGAATGCAGCCCCAGTTCAGACACACACCGCCCACGCGATCGCGCTCCACACAAACCACGCGCTTGCCGAGCTGAGCCGCGCGAATCGCGCCGACGTAGCCGGCGGGGCCCCCGCCGATGACAATCAGATCATAACTCATGCCCGCATTGTAGCGCAAGCCCGCAGGCGACGCAACAGCAAAGCCCCGGTATGTCGCATTTTGCCGCACGCTTTCCTCACTCCCGCCGCGTGCCCCCGCGTGCCGACATCCCCGAGCGCGGACATCCACCGAAATCCGCCTCCTCATACCTACCTCCCGCCGAATCTCCCGTCCCCCTCCCGCCGCGCGTCTGTCGCGCATCCGATCCGGGTCCGTCGCCCGGTCCTCTCATCCTGTGCCGTCCGCGCCTCAAACTCCGAACCTCATCCGCTCGCTCCTCAGTCGGAGCCCCTGCCGCCGGGAAAGCTGCAAAAGCACGCAAGACGCCACAAGCCACGCCCCCGATGGCGAACCACCCGCGCGCCCCGGGATAAACGCCGCGCGGCCTGCACGCCCGACGCGAGAATCACTCCCCGGCCTGTGAACCGCCCCACCCCGGCCCCCGCCCGCGGAGAAGACAGACCGCCCGCATCAACACCCGCCGAGACCGCGATCCCTCGAGCCCCCGTGAATCAAAATCCGTTTCCCGGAAAGGGGATTTTGAGATTGATTCCGGCCGGGCGCCGTGTTACATTGACAATCATGCCCTCCGGAGCCCACCTTCGCGCTGCCGTCTTGGCGCTGATGGCGCCAAGCTGCCTCGGCATGCAGCTCGGAGGCGCGGAAAGTCCCCTCCTCCCCGCCGGCGAAGAGCTCGTCCTAAACCACGCCGCCATCCCCGGCCGCCGCGCAGCACCGCAGGTCACCGTATCGCGGCCGAGCACGGCCTCGCGCGCCGCGCAGTGGAACCGCCTCGTCATCGAAGCCCTGAGGGACATCCACAGACACGGAGCCGGCGGCTACTCCGTCGAAGACCGGGCCCTCGACGCGCTCATCGGAGCCTTCCGCTGGGATGCGAAGCGCCGGCGCCCGCACTTCAACCCCGCGGGCGCCCGCCCCTCCTTCTGCTCCGGCGCCGTGTACTGCGTCTTGCTCTCCGCCCTCATGAAGTGGGACGCCGCCCACCCCGCCCCCCGCATCAGCCCCGCGGCATGGAAAGCCCTCCTCCCGCTCCGCGCCAAAGACGGCGTCCTGCCCTGGGGCTACGCCAACGCCAACGGCCCGGGCTTCGCCCTGCTCATCCGCGAACTCGGCGCCGGATACAGCTTCACCGACGCGCGCCATGCCCGACCGGGCGACGTCATGAAAATCTGGTGGAACGACGCCATCGGAGGCCAAGAGCGCGGGCACCTCGTCATTTTCATCAAAGCCACGGCCGACAGCCTGACCTTCTGGTCCTCCAACATGCCGACAAACCGCGCCCGGGGCGGTTACGGCTTCAAAACCATCCCCCGCCGCGACGCCAAGCGCATCCTCTTCACCCGCATCACCAACCCCGCCGCCTTTAACCGCGCCCCGCGCATCACCCACAACCCCTGGCTGAGCTCCCTGCTCCACCAGCCCTCCACATGGGAAGAGTGCATCCTGCGCTGCGGCATCCGCACCGCCGCCGGACGCACCTCGGCCCCCCGCCGCCCCTGAGCCCGCCCCTTCGGCCAGCCCCTGAGCCCCGCCCTCCCCGCCTCAGAGCCGCCGGAGCCTCCGGAGAGCAGCCTGAGATGCCGGGCGCTGGGGCTGCCGAGGGGGGGCTGCCGGAATGCGTCGTCCTGCCTCAGCATGAGGCCGCAGTAGCAGCCGCTCCGCGGGTCGGCACGAGCTTCGCGCTCGGGGAAGAGCGATGTTTTTTTCTTGATGGAGGCCGATAGGTCTGCTAGGATTCGAGGTAAGCTTGTTCGGAGTCTCCGACCGAGCCGGCAGGATTCCAACAACACGCCATACCCATGAACAGGATCTTCAGCTTAACGTTTTTACTCTGCTGCATTCCCGGTCTGACGATGTGCGGTCGAGCCGAGCCGGGCAAGACCATGGAGCAGGCCGTGGAGACGGGCGATGCTGCCCTCCTTGCCCGACTTCTTGAAGACGGCGGCTCGGTCAAGGGAACACACCTCTTGTACGAGGCCGTCGAACGAGATGATTTAGCTTGTGTGAAGCTGCTGCTGGCCGCGGGGGCGGATCCGAATCAGTGCAACGGTCACCGGGCGTGCAGCTACCCCCTGCATGCGGCACGAAGCCCGGAGGTGGTGCGGGTTCTCATCGAGGCCGGGGCGGATCCCGATGCCCCGGATGTCGAAAACGAGCCCCCGTTTTTGTCGGCCGTCGCCCATGCGGAGACCGAGCGGGTGCGGGCTTTTCTCGACGGCGGGGCGAACATCGAACAGCACAACAAGACGCGGGGCGGCATGACGGCGCTGCACACGCTCACGTGGGGCATGGCGCCCGTGAGCGGCTACCTCGGCGACCCGCATGAGTGTCTGCGCGAGTTGCTGAAGCGGGGCGCTGATCCCAACTCCCGCGAGAAGTCCGGCAACACCCCCCTGCATTTCGCCGCGATGGGGGGTGACACCGAGGCCGCTCGCGCGCTGCTGGCGGCCGGCGCGGATGTGAACGCCGTGAATCAAGACGGCAGCACGCCGCTGCATTGGATAGGCGAGAACTACGTGTCCTTCGAGCCGGAAGACATGCGGAAGCTGGTGGAGCTGCTCTTGGCGGCGGGCGCTGACCCGAACGCGCAGGATGCGGAGGGCAACACCCCTCTGCACATGGTCGCCCGGATTCCGAGCCTTCGCGATGCCGCGCAGGTTCTGCTGGAGGCAGGTGCGGATCCGACCATCAGGAACAAGGCCGGTCAAAGTCCGCAGGATATCGCGAAGCAGGCGAAGCCGTGAGCGGGTCTGCTCGCGGCTATGCGCGGCGGTGCCCTGCGCTTTTTCGTGCAGGTGTCGGGAAGGTGACGGGGTTCCTCGGCTCGCTGTTACTGAGGAGGCGGGGAAGCGTGGACTTTTTTTCTTGAATGCTCGGCTGTCTGTGGTAGAGTAGTGAGCGTATGAAGCTCTCTGTGTTTTCTCGGCGCGCCGCCGGCTTTACGATGATTGAACTCTTGGTGGTGATCGCCATTATTGTGGTTCTCGGTGCGACGGCTTTTGTCGTGGTGTCGCGGGCCATGGGCTCCAGCGATCTGGCCAAGTGCCGCGAGCATGTGGAGCAGCTCGGCCGCCTCGGGTTGGTTTACAAGGATGAGCGCTTCAATTACGGACGCCTGCCGACGAGCGGCATGGATGACAAGGAGAAGACGGAGCTGCTCGATGAGTCGGAGGGCTGGTGGGTCGCGCTGGCGCAGAAGAGCGATGACTATATGCTGCCGGCCGCGGAGGGCGAGCCGATGAAGGTGAGCGTGATTTTCCACTGCCCGGCCGATGAGCGCGCGAAGGTGGCGGATCCGATGTTTGAGGCGACGCCGGAGACGGTGTCCTATGTGTCGTGGTCCGATGCGTCCCGCTACGCGAGCGATGCGGAGGACGAGGATGCGGAGGTGAATCCCAACGCGCCGATTCGCACGGCGCGCCGCAGTGATTTGGCGGGGATGCCCTGGCTGTCGGACGGTGAGCCGGTGCGCGGGCAGAGTGTGACGGATTTTGAGTCCTTCAAGCGCATGGTGGCGCCGGCGGCGACGCGCCACGACAACAAGATTGTGGTGCTGTATGCGGATTTGAGCGTGAAGGCCGTGGATGTGTCGGACATCGATGATCCGCAGGGCGCGGCAAAGATTTACCGCGAGATGGCGCCGTCGATGCCCGATGCGGCGGATGCCGGCAAGGTTTCCGACGAGGGCAAGAGGCGCGCGGGCGGCAAGAAGCCGTCGCGCAAGCCGCGGGCTTCTCGCGATGAGGCGTGATGCGGGGTGACGAGGGGGTGACGAGGGGTGGTGAGATGCCGCTTCCGCTGGCCAAGGAGTGTCTGCCGCTGCTGGAGGGGGGGCGCGTGCTGCTGGGGCTCAGCGGCGGGCGCGATTCGGTGGCGCTGCTGCATGTGCTGGCGGAGCGCGGGGTTGATCTGTGCGCCTGCCACGTGAACCACGGGATTCGCGGGGCGGAGGCGGATGCGGATGCGGCGTTTTGTGCCGAGCTGTGTGCGCGGCTCGGGGTGCCTTTTTGTTGTGAGTCGGCAGATGTGCCGGCGCTGGCGCGGCGCTGCCGCGTGTCGCTGGAGACGGCGGGGCGCGCGGTGCGCCGCCGCGTGCTGGCCGAGCAGGCTCGGGCGCGGGGCTGCGCGTCGGTGGCGCTGGCGCACCACGCGGATGATCAGGCGGAGACGGCGCTGTTTCGCCTGGCGCGCGGGTCGGCCGGCTGGCGGGGGATGCTGTTGCTGCGGCGCGAGCGCGGGCTGTGGTGGCTGCGCCCGCTGCTGGGCTGCCGCCGCGCGGAGCTGACGGCCTGGCTCACGGCTCGCGGCCTGAGGTGGCGCGAGGATGCGACGAATGCTCAGGATGATGCGGCGCGCAACCGCCTGCGCCACGATGTGCTGCCGCGGCTCAGCGCGGCGCTGGGGCGCGATGCGGTGCCGCTGATTGCGCGCAGCGCGCGCTTGCAGGCGGAGGGGGCTCAGGCGCTGGCGGAGGCGCTGGCGGCCCTGCCGCTCGAGGATCCGCAGGGGCGCCTCTATTTGCCCTTTCTGGCGGGGCGCTCGGTCGCTTTCCGCAAGGCGGTGCTGCACGATTACGTGACGCGCCGCGGCGTGCCCGAGGTGTCGGAGAAGATGGTGCTGGCGCTCGAGGCGATGCTGGATCCGCAGGCGCAGGCTCATGCGCTCTGCCTGCCGGGGGGATGGACGGCGCGCCGCCGCCACCGCCGCCTGGAGCTGCTGCCGCCCGCCGGGGCGCTCGCGGTCGGCTCTGAGGATGATGGGCTCCGAGAGCCGAGAGACCTGTCCGGAGCAGAGTGGCCCGGGGCGGATGGGCAGGAGGCGCCGCGGCTCTGAGCGCGGGTCGTGGGGCTCTCGGCGGCCGGGTGGCGCTGCCTGAGGGCGGATGCCGCCGGATGTTGTTGAGCGGCCCGCGGAGCTGAGGTCCGCGCTTTGGTGCTCTCCGAGGGGGGGTGGCCTGCGGTGCTGTGGACTGTGGACTGTGGCCGCTGTGCTGTCCATCGCTCACGCGGTGGCGCTACTCCGGGGTCGGGGTCGGCCTGTGGGGCCGTGCGTCCCGCCGTGGCGCCACCGCGGGGGCGGCGGCGACGGCGTGTGCGGCTCGGCCCGCTGGGGTCCGGTGGTTCTCCGGTCAGGGCTGCGGTGATTCGGTTCGGGGCGGGGCTGAAGCGACTCGGTTCGGATCAGGGCTGTGGCGGGGCAGGGCTGTTGCTCGGGCTGTGCAGGAGGGCTTCTTCGGCGAGGAGTCGGCAGGCGCGCAGGTCGAGTTTGCCGGTGGGCAGCAGAGGGATTTCCTCTACCGGCACGATGTGGCGCGGTACCCAGAGGTTGGGCAGTTTCTGCTCGCTGAGGCTGCTGCGAAGTTCGGCGAGTCGTTGTTTCTCTTCGGAGCTGCGCTGGTGCTCGGGCAGGGCGGAGAGCAGGACGAGGGCTTCTCCCTTCTGCGCGTCCGGGATGCCGGTGACGGCGAGGCGCATGCCGCCGTCGGGAGAGAGGTTGAGGAGGCGCGCGATGGCTTGTTCGACGACTTCGTGCGGCACCATTTCACCGCCGATTTTGGAGAAGCGGGCGAGTCGCCCGCCGAGGGTGATGAAGCCGTTGAGGTCGAGGTGGCCGATGTCACCGGTCTTGTACCAGCCGTCGCGGATGATTTCGGCGTTGAGCTCGGGGCGCCCGATGTAACCGGTGAAGATGTTGGCGCCTTTGAGCCAGATCATGCCCTGTTCGGTGAGGGGGAGGCAGCGGGTGTCGTCATCGGTGTCGGTGATGCGCACGGCGATGCCGGGCAGGGGGGCGCCGACGCTGCCGGCGACGCGGCCGGGGATGTAATAGCGGCAGTGGTCGGTTAGCGGTGCGTCGGGGAGGTTGACGGAGCAGACGGGGCTGGCTTCGGTGAGGCCGTAGCCTTCGAGCAGTTCCAGATGGAAGCGTTCACGGAATTCGGCGGCGAGCTCGGGTTGCAGTTTTTCGGCGCCGACGATGAATTGGCGCACGCTTGCGAAGCTGTCGGGCTTGGCGCGGCGCAGCATGGCGCGGGCGAAGGTGGGGGTGGCGCAGAGGAGGGTGAGCCGGTGGCGGCGGACGAGTTCGCAGAGGGCTCGGGCGTCGGTCGGGTTGGGGTGCGTGCACATGGGGTGCCCGGTGAGCAGGGGCAGCAGCATGGTGACGGTGAGGCCGAAGCTGTGGAAGACGGGCAGGCTGCAGAGGAAGCGTGAGTCGCTCAGGTCGAGTCGCGAGGCGCTCTGCGCGACGTTGGCGAGCAGCATGCGGTGGGTGAGGGTGACGCCTTTGGGTTCGCCGGAGGAGCCGCTGGTGAAGAGGATGACGGCTTCGTCACGGTCGCGCCGTTGCCCGGCTCGGCTCAGGCGGCAGAGCAGCCCGGCGGGGGCGCTGCGCGCGAGCAGGATGCTGCCGATGAGGGCTGCTTTGCCGAGGTCGGCGATGAGGGCTTCGAGGAAGATGAGGTTTGATTCTTCGGGCCAGGGGAAGTCGGGGAGTTTGGCGCGGAAGGCGCGTGCGGTGATATAGCGGCGCAGCTCGGCCTGTTTCACGGCGCTGGCGAAGGCGGCGTGGGAGGAGGCGTAGTTGAGCATGACGGGGGTGATGCCGGCGAGCAGGCAGCCGAGGGTGGCGATGACGGTGCCGGCGCTCGGGGGCAGCAGCAGGCCGAGGCGTTTTTCTCCCGGGTAGTCGCGCTTGAGTCGCCGCGCGAGGAGGAGGGCGACGCCGAGGGCTTTGGCGAAGCTGACGCGGCTGCCGGTCATGCCGTCGATGATGGGGGTGTCGGGGTGGCGGCGCATGGAGCGCACGAGCTGTTCGGTCAGTGAGCCGCTCAGCCAGCTTTGTTCGCTGAAGAGCTCAGCGCTCTGCTCCATCCAGGCGGCCAGCAGGCGAGCACCGGTCTGCGGGCCGGGGCTGAGCCTGGGCATGATGCGGAGTTGCTGGTGCAGGGTGCTGTCGCGGTCGCTGTAGAGGGGGGCGGCGCTCTCGCCGTAGTAGCCGAGGAATACGGGTATCGGGGCGATGTGGACGCTGCCGAGGTGCTGCAGGAAGGGGGAGGGGACGTTGCTGAGGGTGCCGATGAGGCGCGCGGCGTCGCCGGGCAGGAAGATGAGGCTGCGCTCGGCGCTCAGCTCGCCGAGCATGAGTTCGCGCATGTCTCGCGGGGTGGTTTGCCGGAGGTCAAAGCGCAGGAGGCGCCCGCCGAGCTCTTGCACCAGCTCTTCCAGATGGTCGGCCGGCGGGAAGTGGATGTCGACGAGGTAGCTGACTCGGCCGCCGAGCAGTTCGTGCAGGCTGCGGACGGCCTGCGGGCTCAGGCGGTTGGGCATGTAGAAGCCGGGGGTGGCGAGGTTTTCTCGCCCGCGGATGGTGAGCCTGGTCATGAGGCGCGGGTGTTGGGGTGTGGGCTTGTGCGGGGGGGGCGGAGGCAACGCGGGGGAGCCGTGCATGCACGGCTCCCCCGCAGCAGCAGAGTTCAGATGCGATGCGGATCAGAAGCGATAGGTGCAGCTGATGCCGGCAACGACGCCGAAGTTGCGGAAGGGCCGGTTGTTCGGATCGCCGCTGAAGCGGGCGTACTCGGAGACCTTGTTGGCCTTGATGGCAGCGCGGCCGAGCCAGTTGAGGCTGAGGCTGGGCGTGATGATGAAGTTCTCGTTGACGAAATACGGCACCATGAACTTCACCCAGTAGGCCTGGCCGCCGTTCGAGCAGGCGAAGTAGCGGCTCTCAAAGTAGTCAGCCGTGGCCGAGAGACCAAGCTCCACAATGCCCGCGAGGCGCGGGTTTTCAGCCGTGCCGAGAATAGGGGCCTTGAAGCGCATCTTCGGCTCAAACCACCAGCCCGTGATGCCCTGGCAGCTGAAGCGCACGGCGCACTCGGCCTCAAACCACGGGGCGCTGCTGGGCGTCCACATCGGCTTGATGAAGAATTCGTTGACGCAAGAGGCGCCCTGATCGCGGTAGTGCTTGGCCATCACACCGAGCAGACCGCCGTGGATGAAGTCGTGGCCGACGGAGACGCGCCACTCCTTCTCGCGGTAGGTGAGGGCGGTGACGACGGCAAACTCGTTTTCGATGTTCGCCTCATTGATGGGGCCGCGCATGCCGAAGTAGCCGTAGATGGGCGCGAATTCAGGGTTGCCGTAGAGGGTGTGCCCGGAGCTCACCATGGTGTAGGCGAGCGTGCTGTCGACGGACCACTTCTCGTTGAGCTTGTAGTTGAGCTGCAGGGCGGCGAACTCGCTGCTGTCACCCTCGGCGACGGAGTGCGAGATGACAATGCCGCGCCCGATGTAGTTCGTGTTATATCCGACGCTGAGCGAGCCGCTCAGCGGGCAGGCATCCGGGCTGTCTGCCTGAGCCTCCGTGCTGCTGACGGTGGCGTCCTTGGTGGTGGTGTCCAGTGTCGGCGCGGTTGCGTCGGCCAGAGAGATGGCCGGAGCCGCCAGAGCCATGAGGGCTGCCAGTAGCGTGTTGCGAATCATAGTAACGTGTTGTTGTGTGACTGGCTAACAGTTTCTCTCTCCGAGAGAGATGCTTGAGCCGGCTCTAGTTTACCTGATAGTTTGAGTCAAGTCAAGCTTTGCTGTGAAGAAAACGCCACAGGGCGGGAAATCTCCGTGCTCCATTGCCGTCCAATCGCCGGATCTCCTGGCTCTCCTGGTTCAGCGCTCCCCGCGGTCTCTGCGGGCTTTGCGATGCCGGCGCGGCGTCCCGCAAGTGCAAAAAAAACGCGCTCGCAGAGCGAGCGCGTTTCGTGAAGTATCGTGTGAGGGTAAACCCTCAGAGAACTTACTTCTTGTCAGAGATCGTCTGAACGGGCTGAGGAGCGGGGGGGACGACAGCGTCACCACCCTGCTGCTGCTGCTGCTGCTGGCAGGAAACAAGAGCGGCGGCGGCCACCATGAGAACAGCGATAGTCTTCATAATTATCTTTCTTAGGTTTGTTGTTTAGTGTGCGGGCCCCCCGATTGGGGGCTCGCAACGAGGTCAGTATACTCATTCCGCATCGAATTGCAAGTCCAAAATGGCAAAAAAATGCCTGTTGCCTGAAAAATTATCGGGGAAAAGCGAGCGGTATGCTTTTTAGGGTGCCGGGCATCGGCTTTCCCTGCGTCCGGCGGGTTTCCGTGCGGCAGGCCGCGGGGACGGATGAAAAAAAGTCGGTTTTTCAAAAATTCGACTTGACATGCTGTGTGATAGGCGTACAATGCCCGCGCCTGAATGGGCATTATTCTAGCACAGAAAGGACTCTTACTATGATGAAAATGATTGTGGTTGCTCTCGGTATGGCGGTGATGACCGCTACGGCCAACACACTGCCGCCGACTCCTGAGCAGGCTGTCGCCGTCGTTCAGGACTGAGCGATGGTTCTCCGTTGATGCTTCCCCGAGGGTGAAGCATCCCGCAGGGCAGCTTCGGCTGCTTCATTCCGCCGCGAGGCGGCTTTTTTGTTCCCTCCCCACCGAGGGGAGTTTCTTTCAGCCACGAATAGACTGACGCAGCCGTGCCTCCGTTGATCGGGGGTGCGGCTGCGTTGCGTTCGGGCTTTCCGCTCGCTCGGCGGGGGTGTTTGCGGGTTGCGTGTGGGTGAGGCGCGAGCCGAGGGCGAGCCGGGGGGAGGCGCTCGTGAGGGTGGGGCGCCGCGTCAAAAAAAGACCGGCGAAGCGCGGGGCTCCGCCGGTCCGGTTTCGAGGCTCTTTCGAGGTCCGCCGGGGTGGGCGGCCTCGGGCGCCGGGCTTATTTGCTGATGATTTCCTTGTTCTCGGAGAGACCGTAGGTCTGCGGCTCGTACATCAGCTGGGCCTCCGCCGGCGGGGCCATGCTGCGGCCGGCGCGCTTCACACGGGCGTAGTAGCGCATGTTGAGCAGGTCGCGACCCGCCCAGCGGGTGCAGAAGCCGCGCACGCGCTCCGGCAGGAACTCGCGGTGGTCAAACCACAGGCTCCAGGGCAGGGGCTCAAGCCCGGCGGCCTGGCTCGGGATGTTCGGGTTGATGGCCTCCATGCACGAGGGCAGGTAGTCCTCCAGCACGAAGTATTCGAGCTCATCGGCCACCTTGGCGCAGGTCAGCGTGACGCGCACGACGTCGCCGACGGCGAATTCTGTCGCGGGCCTCCAGACGCCGTCAGCGCCCTTTTTCTCGTAGAGGCGGGTGATTTGCAGACCTTTTTCGGTGAGGCCGGGGTAGTCGCGCGTCTCGGGCAGGGCCTTGACTTTGACGGTGACGTAGACGGGGCCCTCGAGGGAGCTGAGGGTGGTGCTGATGTCACTCAGGCTCTTGCCCGTGCTCTCGGGGGTGATGCCCGTGGCGCCGTTGCCGAGGGTGAGCTCTTGCCCGTTGCCGAGCTTCAGGCGCGAGGGGGCGTTGCTCTCCGGCTCCAGACGCAGGTACTCGGCCAGCGCGATGAGCGTCCAGCTGCTCTGCCAGGTGGTGTTGTGGCGGTAGTCGTGCCCGCGCGAACGCATCCAGCGCAGGAAGGCGCTGTGGCGCCCGGCGGGGTCGCGGCGCAGCTCGGCGATGAAGCTCAGGTCGGGCAGGGCGCGGTTGCGCCAGCCGACGACGGGCTTGTCGGGCTTGTAGCCGGCGGCTTCGCTGATGGCGCTCTCGATGAGTTTGTCATCGCCGAGGCAGCGGCCGATGGAGTAGCGGTTCAGCGCGTTGAAGCGGCGCATTTCCGGCAGGCGGGCGTTGTCCTTCTCCAGCTCGCGGCGCAGGTAGTCGCGCAGCTTCTTCATCGGCTCCGCGGGCAGCTCATAGCCGTTCTCGGCGGCGATGGTGAAGATGAGTCCGGCGTGGGCGCTGGCCCAGGGGCTGGATTCATCGCTGTCGCTCCAGTAGCCGAGGCCGCCGTCCTTGAGCTGGCGCTCGAAGAGGCGCTTGATGCCGCTCTCGACGACGCGCACCACGTCCTCCTCCGGGGTCTCGGCCATCTTGGGCGAGAAGGGGGCGAGGCGCTTGTAGAGCAGGTAGGGCATCAGGCCGCTGGCGGTCTGCTCAGTGCAGCCGTAGGGGTAGCCGAGCACGTATTCGGCGCAGCCGGCGAGGTGCAGCAGCGGGTTGGCCGAGACCTCAATCGTCATGCTGCCGCGCGTGGAGGAGGCCAGCTCGGGCGCGAGGAGCTTCGCGACGGCGAGCGGCTCCTGCCCCGGTTGGAGCACCAGGCGGTGGCTCTCCTTGAGCACGGGGGCCGGGAAGCGCACCGGGAAGCGGCCTTCGACGGCATCGCTGCTCGAGGCGGCGCGCGCCGTCCACGTCAGCACGTTTTCACCCTCCTTCTCGGCGGTGACGTCAAAGTAGAGGGTGCCCGTCTTGCCGGCGCCGAGGCGGATGGTCTGCGGGGCGGCGCTGCCCTCCAGCGTCACTTCCCAACTGTCTTCCTTGTCGGTGTTGTTGGTGATGGTGACGGGCAGGCGCAGGGTGTCGCCGAGGCTCATGAAGAGCGGGGTGCCCGGGGTGAGCATGACGGGCTGGTTGACGATGAAGCTGCCCTCTTCACTGCCGAAGAGTGCGCCGCTGCGGTCAATGGCGACGGCGAAGACGCGGTAGGTGGTGAGGGTATCGGGCAGGGTGACTTCGGTGCTGAAGCGGCCGTCGGCATCGGTGTGCAGGGCTCCCTGCCAGAAGGCGACGGGGATGAAGTTGCTGCGCAGACGCGGTGTCGCGCCTGCTGCGACGTATCCGGCGTCGCCTTCTTCAAATTCGCTGTCGACCTGGGCGAGGGCAAGAGCGCGTCCGCCGGCGGGGGCACAAGCCATGGCGTCTGATTCTGCTGCCACCGGCATGGCCTGCGGGGCTATCATGTCGTTGGCCGCCATGGCCATGCGCGAGCTGCGCTTGAGTGCGGTTTTCCCGTACCCCGTCATCATGATGCCGTTCGCGGTGTTTTCGGTGACGCAGAGGGTGTACCTGCCGGGCAGCGAGGGGATGTTGCCGGGGCCTTCGACGAGGTCACCCAGCCAGAGACCCGGCATGGCCGACTCGATGACGGAGCAGGCCTCCCCGTCCCGGCTCCCGGGAATCGGCCGACGCGGGTCTTGCGTCAGGCGCACGGCGGGGCGGAAGAGGGTGCCCGTGGCGTCGCAGAAGGTGCCGAGCGGGTCGGGAAGGCTGTAGCCCCCCACCGAGAGCATGCCGGCATCGACGGCGTAGAAGGTGACTTCCGCGTCGGCGGGCTTGCCCTCCGGCGTGGTGACGCGCCCGCTGAGCGTGATGCGGCTGCCGGGCAGGCTGGGCTGCTGCGGCAGGTCGAGCGCGAGGCGCAGGCGCTTGGCGTCGCAGGGGATGTCCACCCGGGTTGAGACGCCCTCCACCTCTTCATAGGTGCCGTTCTCGGCCTTGGCCATGCGCAGGAGGGTGACGGCCACATTGCCGCCGTCCGTGGCCTTCAGGGGCAGCTTGATGGTCTGCGTGCCGGCGGTGACGGGCACGACCTGCGCGCGCAGCTCGTCGCCGACGCCGATGAGGGCCAGGGCGTCACCGGCGCTGCGGAAGGTGGCGCTGAAGCTCAGGCCGGAGCCGTCTCGCGTGCTCTCGACGTGCGGGATCTCCTCCCGGCCCCGAGGTCTCATGAAGAAGTAGTGGTCGGCCTTCAGGGCGATGCTGCGCCCCTTTTCATCGCGCGTGGAGAAGAGCAGGGTCAGGGAGTGCTCTGCGCTGCGGTCCTTCATCTCGTCGCTGATGTCGATGGTGACGCCCTTCTCGGCGTTGGCGGGCACGGTGACGTCGTACTCCTTGATGCAGCGATCGACGGCTTCGCTGAGCTCAAAGCCGTTGGGCAGTTGCTCCGCCTTGCGCTCGTGCGAGATGATTTGCGTGTGCACGCTCTGCTCGTGCGCCCAGGGTTTGTTGCTCTCGTTGTCCGTGAGGGTGAGCGTGCCGTTGCCGTACGCCATGCGGAAGGAGCCCGGGTAGATGTTCTTGTACTTGGGATCGAGGATGAAGCTCTCTTCGCGGTCGTTGGTCAGGCTGGCGTCGACGCTGACATAGGCGCCGGCGGCATTGTTGCCGAGCGCGGGCAGGGGAAGTTTCAGTTCGGCGCAGCCTCGCTCATCGAGGCTGAGCCGGGTTTCGACTTCCTTGACGCTGTCCAAGCCCGTGAGTTTGAAGGGCTCTTTGAGGCCTTCGATGGGATCCTGAGCGCTGTCGAGGAGGGTTTTGGCGGCTTCGGGGATGCAGTAGCGAAGCGACACGCGGGCCCCCTCGAGGCTTGCGCCGTTGAGGTCGGCCGCGCTCACGCTGATGCGGGCTTCCGTCGGGGTGATGACGCCGACGTCAAGCGTGAGGTCGCCCTTCATGCTGTCGCGGCGGAAGACCTGGCAGAAGACGTATTGGTTGTAGCTGAAGGCGCGGTCGGGCGACTGAATCTGCACCAGATAGTTGCCGGTCACGTCTTCGTCGCCCGTGGGCAGCTCAAAGGAGGTGTCGAAGGCGCCGTATTCATTGATGGCGATGTCGCGGGTGAGCATGACTTCGCCGTTCGGGCGTCTGACGCTCAGCTTGGCGCTGCGGACGCCGGGGAGCTCGGCGTTGTTGTCATTGGCGGTCTTGCGCAGGATGCTGCGCAGGTAGACGGTGTCGCCGGGGCGGTAGATGGGGCGATCGGTGAAGGTCTCGTTGTCGATGCTCGGCGAGGTGGCGGATCGGCCGCCGTTGCCGGGGAAGATGACGTAGTCCTCGCCGGCTTCAGCGAGGACGTAGAGGCCGCTGCGGGGGGTGATGGCGCAGCCCTTCGCGAGGGTGACGGGGTCCCCCTGCTCGGTGAGCAGGCTGCTGCCGTCGGCGCGGCCGCGGGATCTGTATCGGTTGCGCTGGGCGCTGTTCTCATCGCCGAAGAAGCGGATCTTGCCGCTTTCAATGAGGCTGCCGTCGCTGCGGCGGGTGAGCAGGTAGGCGCCCCGGTCCGTGGTCGGCACGAGATCCGTGAGCTGCAGCAGGAAGTCCTGCTCGACGTCGAGGCTGTCGGCGGGCATCCCGATGGACTCCAGCGTGCGGCGGACGGGCTCGGAGGCCTGCTGGCGCACTTGGATGAGGTAGAGGCCGGGCTTGGACTCGCCGCCGGTGAGAGCATCGAGGCTGAGCACGACGTCTCGGCTGTTGCAGGCGGAGGCGTCACAGCCGGTGGCGATGCTCTGCTCGGGGTAGGCCTGAGCGTTGGCCAGGGCGCTGCGGCGGCCGGCGTCAGATCCCTCATCCTGAGGGCCGGGGGCGATGAAGCTATCCGTCTTGAGGCCCGCGGCCGTGCGCTTGGCGAGCAGCTCACGCAGGTAGGCGCGCTGCAGGTCGGTGTCCGTGTTGCGCAGGTTCTGCCGGATCATCGGGTAACAGATGGCGGCGTTCTCGCCGTCCCAGCGGTAGGCGGTGACCTTCAGCGCCTCGCAGTTCGTGGCCTTGAAGAGCAGCTTGCGCTCGCTCTTGAGCGGCACGACGAGGGCCTCGTCGCTGCGATTGAGCGCGGGCCAGGCGGGGGTGAGGGTGATGCGGTGTTTGTGAAGTTGCTTCTGCTCGAGGCCGCGCTTGGCCTTGGCGCCGGGCGGCAGGGTGACGTCCAGATCAACGGGGGTGTCGGCACCGGTGACTTCCACGATGAAGCCTCGGGCGCAGTCGGGCTCTGTGTAGCTGATGCGCTTCTCCTTGGCCGAATCCTCCGAGCCGTCATCCATGGCATCCATGGACTGCGACACGATGGGCCGCGGCTCGGCGCCGGAGCCGTCTTCGCTGAGGAGGGGGCCGGCGAGGCGGAAGCTGTAGGCGCGGCCGTCCGGGCCCTTGAGTTCCCAGCTGAGGCCGTCGGGGCTCAGCGTGGCTTTCTGCCCGCCGAGGCTCAGCCCGATGCTGCGGAAGAGTTGCGGAACGGCTGAGGCGGGGATGGTGGCGTTGTAGCGGATGACGAGGCGGCGCTTGCCGTTGAGGAAGTCCTGACCGATGTCGGTGAGCAGCTCAGGCACGGGGGTGATGAAGCTGTTGAGCCGCTGCATGGGGCTGAAGCCCGAGCCCGCGGGGGCGTGCGAGCGCACCTCCCAGGAGCAGGAGGGGTCGAGCGGGCTCTCGGGGCTGACGACGACCTGCCCCGGCAGCTCGCTGGCGGGTGTGAGGCTGCCCCAGTCGCTGAACTTGCGCTTGTTGAGCAGGGAGAGTGCAGACGTGCTCAGGCCGTCGGCGAGTGTCGCGGGGCGCACGGTGGCGGGGATTTCCTTGCCGTAGGTGACGCGCCCTCGGGCGCCTTGCTTGCGCTCGACGAAGCTGTAGGTGACGGGGCTCTTGCTGCCGAACTCCATGCATTCGCGGCTCCAGTTGCCGCCAGCGTTGCGCCGACCCCAGCGCGGGTCACCCAGATCGACGGTGACGAGCACGGAGTCTCTCGTGCCGACAAGCTCCGTAGCAGAGAGTCGCCCTTCGGAGGGGCGGGTGAAGCTGTAGTTGCTCTGCTGGAGGGGCCGCTTGCTGAGGTAGGTGACCCCGGGTTTGAATTGCAGTTGGTAGACGGTGCGGCTGTCGCTGCCCTCGGGGTAGACGAGCACGAGGCGATCCTGATCTTGCCAGTAGGCCTGCGGCAGGCGCTGCGGGTCACCGGTGAGGGTGAAGAGATCGAGCCCTCGGTCGGCGGGGGTCAATTTCTCATCACGGCTGTTTCGATGGATCGCGTTGACGCTGTTCTGCACGGTGGTGAGGCTGACGACGGGCTCGCTGAACTTGATGGTGACTTCGCGGTAGTCGTTGTTCAAGCTGTCCGCCCAAGCGCTGCCTCCGCCGCCGGCGCCCCAGAGAAGGGCCAGCATGCAGATTTTTCGCGGGAGTTGTTTGTTCATGGCGTTGGCTGGGTGTTTGGTTTCGGGAAGGGTGAAGCGGGTGCGGCGCGCTCCCGGCGTTGGCCGTTGCGGGCTTGCCGCAGCGCTTGCAGCGGTGTTCACAGCGGTGCTCGCTGCGACGGACCGGGCTGCCCGGGGGTACCGAGAGGCGCGGAGACGATGCTTCCGATGTTAATAATACGTCTGCCGCAGGCCCTTGTCACCCTCTTTTCGGCGGAAAAGTGCGCCGCATGCAATTTTTTGTTCACCGGGAAAGGACGCTGATGTCTTTTTTTGAGGCTCCCGGGCCCCGCCGGGCGGGCTTGCCGGCATCGGAGATTGACTTTGACGCGCAGAGCTGTATGATGAGGGGCGTGCTTGCGAAACGAATTATCCCCTGCCTGGATGTGACGAATGGCCGCGTGGTCAAGGGTACGCATTTTGTGAACCTGCGCGACGCGGGTGATCCCGTGGAGTGCGCCGTGGCCTACGACCGCCAGCAGGCGGACGAGCTGGTCTTTCTCGACATCACGGCCAGTAGCGACGGGCGCGACACGATGGTGGATGTTGTGCGCCGCACGGCGGCTCAGTGCTTCATGCCGCTGACGGTCGGCGGCGGCATCCGCACGGTGGAGGACATGCGCCGCATGCTCCACGCCGGGGCGGACAAGGTGTCCGTCAACACGGCGGCGATTCACCGCCCCGAGCTGATCAGCGAGGGGGCCAACGCCTTCGGCAGCCAGTGCGTTGTCGTGGCGATTGACGCCAAGCGCTTCGCCGAGGGGCAGTGGCGCGTCTCGACGCACGGCGGTCGCCGCATGACGGAGCTCGACGCCATTGAGTGGGCCCGCGAGGCGGAGCGCCTCGGCGCCGGGGAGATTCTGCTGACGAGCATGGATGCCGACGGCTCGAAAAACGGTTACGATATCGAGCTGACGCGCCGCGTGAGCGAGGCGGTGCGCATCCCCGTGATCGCCAGCGGCGGCGCGGGCAATCTCGACCACATGGTGCAGGTGCTGCGCGAGGGCAAGGCCGATGCCGTGCTCGCCGCGTCCATCTTCCACTTTGGCGAGTACACCGTCGCGCAGGCCAAGGCCTATTTTGCCGCGCACGGCATTCCCGTGCGCCCGATGGTGTGAGTGGCTGCGTCGCGGGGCTGCCCGCGTCTCGGGAGCACTCGTGCCTCGGGCTGCCCTTTGCCGGGCGGGCGTGCGGGTATTGAGCCGTGCGGGTGTTGAGCCGTTTGTGCCGCGTTGTCCCGCGGATGTTCAGGAGTTGATTCGCCTTTGCCGAGGTGTTCGACGGGTGTGCCGGTGTTGAACTGTCCTTGCTGAGGTGTCCGACCGGGGTGCGGGGTCGGCGCGCCCACTTTGACGAGTGGCCGCGCCGGCGCGTCGGTGTTCAGTGCAGATTTTCAGTGCAGGCGGGTGAGCTCGATCTGGCGCACCATGCACTGGTTGACGTCACCGTTGGCGTTGAGGCAGCGCTCGTTGTAGCGCAGCGAGAAGCGGTGGCGCCCGCTCTTGACGCTCAGGGTGACGGCGGCTGAGTAGCCGTAGTCCTCCCAGTTGCCGCACTCCGTGTTGTGCGGCAGGGCGATGAGCGCATCCGGGCGCCCGTCGATGTAGAGCTGGCGGATGGCGCAGGTGTCGCCGTCCCGCATGGACTCGGTGGCGTTGCAGTAATAGACGCGCAGCATGTAGGTGCCCGAGGCGAGGGTCACGTCCTCATAGTCGAGCCGCGAGGTGCAGGGGCGCGTGTCGAGCCAAGCCTGATCTTTCTCAATGCGGTACTCGGCCTCTTCGCCGATGCGGTAGGGCAGGATGATTTGCCGCGCGCCGGGGGCCACGCAGCAGAAGGGCTTGCTGAGCGCCGAGCTCTGCTCGGCATTCTCGGCGCGCACGCGGTAGACGTCGTAGTGCGAGGCGAGCCTGATGGGGTAGCTGCAGGTGTTTTCGCCCGTGCAGGCGAAGGCCGTGCCGTTGCGGAAGATGGAGTAGCGCGAAGCGCCGGGGACGGGTTTCCAGCGCAGCAGCGAGCTCGTCGGCTCATCCCACTGCGGCTCGGGCAGATCATCCTTCGCCACGGGGTGAGGCAGGGCCTCATCCTGCTCATCCTCCGAGGGCAGCAGCTCGAACTCCAGCAGGTAGTGCCCCGAGGCGTCGAGCGGCAGAATCGGCGTGCCCATCTTGCCGTTGATGCTCACCTGGCAGACGGAATTGCCGAAGCCGTTGAGGTGGATGTCGAGCACCATGTCGCGGATACGCAGGTTCGTCAGCCAGTGGCTGCCGCGGAACTGGCGCGGCACGCAGGGGGCGAAGGTGATGCTGTTGCCCTCGCGCCGCAGGCCGAAGAGGCCGTAGTAGAAGGCGCCCAGCATCCCGGTGACGCTCCAGAGCTGGCGGTCGGAGTTGAGCAGCGTGTCGCCCGCCTCACCCGTCTGCGCGTGCAAATTCTCCTTGTTCGTGCCGAAAGCCATCGCGGCACGCAGCAGGCTTGCCAGCGAGAAGGCGCAGCCCTCGGTGTTCGACATCTCGGCGTGCGCCAGCAGCACGTAGGCCTCCACAAAGGGCCAGACGGCCCGATTGTGGTAGGCGCCCCGGCCGCCGGACTTGTAGGGGCTGAAGACCGGCGTGCCCCAAGGCGAGCGCGGCAGCTGCGCCAGCGCCTGCGTGGCGTGCTCGCCGGCCATGCCCGACATGACGGCCAAGGCCGTCGCCAGCGCATCCGTGTGTTCGTCCAAAAAGCCGTCCGCCGTGCGGAACATGCCGTAGCTGCGGCTCGCCCGGCTCCAGAAAGCCTCGTTGATCGCCTCGCGCAGGCGGGCGGCCTCGCTGCGGTAGGCGGCCGCCTCCGTTTTGCGCCCCAGCTCGCCGAGCATCCGCGCCAGCACCGAGCGGGCGATGTAGTGCACCACGTTGGTGCCGAAGGCGTAGGTCTCGCTGATGTTCGCCGGCGTCATCCAGTCCGGGTAGCTCTGCTCGCGCCAGTCCAGAAAGCTCGTCTCGCCGCGGTGCAGCGGCGTCTCATCACTCATGAAGAGCTCATCCTGCTCCAGCGTGCGCATGAGCACCTCGGCCGCCCAGGCCAGCCACTTCGGGTCGCCCAGACGCGTGTCGAGCGACCAGGCTCCCAGCGCCCAGATGACGCGATCCGTCGAGACCGGCCAGCCGCCGCCCGTGCCCGTGTCCTGCATGATGACGCCGTTGCGCACGCGCGACTCCAGACTGCGGCGGCAGGCTTCGGGCTCCAGCAGCGCTGCGCCGAGAGCCGCCGCGTAGGCGATGTCACGCGTCCAGACGGTGGACCAGTTGGCCCCGGCGAGCATGAGCCCGTCGGGCGTGGTGTCCTGTCGCAGCTCGTGCGCCGCGAGGGCGTACATGGCCATGAGCACGGGCAGCGAGCTGCGATACGACGGCTCGCCAGGCATCTGAGGCGGAATCGCGACCTCCCGCCGCTCGCCGTTGCGCGTGATGACCAGCAGATCCGGGCGCTCGACAACGGCCTCAAGCCCCGGCTGCGTCAGGCGGCCGGAGCTGAGGCGGTAGGCCTCATTCTCGAACAGAAGGTGCTCTTCGGGGGTGCTCATGCAAGAGGGGGTCAGGGATTACAGAATGGCGCCGGGCGTGTAGCCCACGCCGTTGGGGTAGGCGCTCGCGAGCTCCTGCACCATGGCGACAAAGGCGTCCACCTGCTGGCCGGCCATGCCCGTGTCGCCGGCATTGGCGTCGTAGATCTCCTGAATCTCGGCGCGCGTGAGCCCGAGGCGCGGATCGGCGCCGAGGCGGTCGAGCAGGTCGTTGGTCGAGATGCGGCCGTGGCGCAGATCGTCGGACACCGCCACCGCGTGCTCCTTGATGACTTCGTGCGCCTCTTCGCGGCCGACGCCGCGCTTCACCGCCGCCATCAGAATCGTCGTCGTCATCAGGAAGGGCAGATAGCGGTTGAGCTCCGTGCGAATCACCGGCTCGTAGACATCCATCTGATCGAGCACCGTCAGGAAGGTCTCCATCAGGCCGTCGGCCGCGAGGAAGGAGTCCGGCAGCACGCAGCGGCGCACCACCGAGCACGACACGTCGCCCTCATTCCACTGATCGCCGATGATGCCGCCGATCATGGCCAGATGGCCCTTGAGGATGGCGTGGAAGCCGTTGATGCGCTCGCAGGAGCGCGGATTCATCTTGTGCGGCATCGCGCTGGAGCCCGTCTGCCCCTTCGCAAAGCCCTCCGTCGCCAGCTCGTGGCCGACCATCAGGCGCCAGGTCTTGCAGAAGCTGCTCGGGCCGCTGGAGAGACCCACGAGGCCCGAGATGATCTCAAAGTCGAGCGAGCGCGGGTACACCTGGCCGACATTCGTCCACTTGCTCGCAATGCCGAGGTGGGCGCAGATGCGCTCCTCGAGCGTCAGAACCGTCTTGGCGTTTTTGCCGAAGAGCGAAAGCTGGTCGAGCTGCGTGCCGACGGCGCCCTTGAGACCGCGCACGCGGTAGCGCTCCATCATGCTCACCCAAGCCCAGGTCCAGTGCACAATCTCCTCGCCGAACATCGCCACGCGCTTGCCCACCGTGCTCGCCTGCGCCGCCACGTTGTGCGTGCGCGCGGCGATGACGAGATCGCGCCAGGCCTTCGCGCGCCGGGCCATGCGGTCGAGCACCGCCACCGCCTTGTCGCGGATGATGTGCATCGAGCGCCAGATTTGGAGCTGCTCGACGTTCTCCGTGAGATCGCGGCTCGTCATGCCCTTGTGAATGTGCTGGTAGCCCGCCAGATCGCAGAACTCCTCAATGCGAGCCTTCACGTCGTGGCGCGTCACGCGCTCGCGCTCGTTGATCGACTCGATGTTCACCTGATCCTTGACGGCCTCGTAGGCGTCGATGGCCTCCTGCGGAATATCGAGCCCGAGATCCTTCTGGGCCTTCATCACCGCGATCCAGAACTCGCGCTCCAGCACGATGCGGCCCTCGGCGGACCAGATGGATTTCATGGCGTCAGAGGCGTAGCGCCCCGCCAGTACATTGGGAATAGCTTTCATGTGTCAGTCTGAGTGTTGCCACGGGTGGCGGCCCGGCTGCCCCGGAACCGCGCTCAGCATATCATTTGTGAGACGGAAAGACAAGAGCAAAGGCAGTCATGCTGCCGGCGTCACGGGTGCGCCCTCATTTGCTGAGGGACGGGCACTTGCGTGCGCGAGTCGCTGGGCATCCGCCTGCGAAAACTGCTTGACGCCGAGGGGCTGGCTCCATTATGCTGGCACTATGTCCCGCTGCTTCCGCCTCGTCGGCGCCCCCGCCGACCTCCTCCGCCTGCTAAAGAAGCTCCCGCGCCCTCGCCTGAATATCCTCGCAAACCCATGCCAGAGGGCGCTCCGGTGCGCCGGCTTGGTGGCGCTGCTCGGTCTCTCTTCGGGGCTCTGGGCGCAGAGCTCCCAGACGTCGAGTGCGGAGCCCTCTCGGCAGGAGGAAGCCGGCGGGCCGCTGCTTTGCTCGAGCATGGAGGAGGCCTGCCGCGTGGCCTCCGAGCGGCACCTCGACATCCTGCGCCTCTTCACCGGGGATGACTGGTGCCCGGCCTGTCAGCACCTCGAGAGCACGATTCTGAGCCGGCCCGAATGGGGGCGCGCGATGCGCGGACGGGTGGTGCTGGTGCGCGAACCGTTGCCGGGCTATCGGCCCGAGGGCGCCGAGCTCCTTGCCGTCGAGCAGCGGCGGGCGGCCATGAGGCAGATGAACGTCAATGGCGTGCCGACGGCCGTGTTGACGGATGAGCGGGGACTGCCCTACGCCTGCGTGTCGGGCAGCGATGTGAGCGTGCAGGCCTACCTGAGCCGCGTGCGGGAGGCGCTGAGCCGCCGCATCCCCCGCGACGCCGCGCTGGCCCGGGCGCAGAGCTGCGAAGGGCTGGAGCGCGCCGCGGCCCTCATCGAGGCGCTGGAGCAGGTGCCGATCGGTCTGCGCGGCTGTTACTCCACCTGGCAGGATGAGATCAACCGTCTCGACCCGCAGAACCGTCTCGGGCACACCGTGCAGCGCCCCGTCGTGCGCAGCGCGGAAGAGCTGGAGGCCTTGCTCGCGCCGATTGAGCTCGATGTGCGCCGCCTCTCCGCTGTCGTCGGGGATACCGAGGATGTCGCATCCGCCGAGGAGAGCTGCCGCGCTCTGCGGGCTCTTCTCGAGGAGAATCCGCGCATGCCCGCAGAGCTCAAGCAGCGATGCTTTGAGCTCATCGCCGCCACCTTCGCCGCCCGACAGGACGAGGATCAGTGCCGCGAGTGGCTGCTGCGCGCCTACCGCGTCGCCCCCTTCACCGAGCACGCCAAGCAAAAGCTGCGCCCCGCCCTCGGCCTCCCCGTTCGCCCGTCCCGTCGCTCTGCCCCCGCTCCCTCCGCTCGCGCGGATTCCTGAGGCCGCGGCTCTCGGATCTGCCCGGTGTTCGGTGCCCGGCGCGCCCGCGCTCTGTGAGCCCGTCCGCTTGGCGCCCTGCGTGCCCGCGCCCGGTGAGTCAATCCGCTCGTTGCTCCGCGCGTCCGCTCCTGAGTTCAACCGTTCGGCGCTCCGCGCGTCTGCGCTCGGAGGACAGGCCTCACTGCGACCTGCGAAACCTGCATCTCGAGGCATCATTAAGCCTCTGCCCGCCTCTCGACCCCGGCTCGGCGGAGAGGAGCGGAGTCTCCGAAAAACTGCGTCAGTCGCGGGATTTATCCTTGACCCGACTCTACGTACCCGATATGCTCAGGACGGTAGACGGCGAACGGATGTCGCGCGGCGCGCCGGAGCGTGCCCCCGCCTGTTCGCGTCTGTCCTTCTCTACAAAACCTCAACTCACACACAACCTCGTTTCTCATCATGAAAAAAAATCTGTTGATGGCGCTGGCTCTGGTGCCGGCTTTCCTCGGCGCGGCGTCGGCAGCTCTCCCCGAGTGCCCGGATATGCCCTCTGCCATGAAGGCGGCTGCCGAGCAGAAGCGCGATATCATGTGGCTCTTCACCGGCAATGACTGGTGCCCGTCCTGCATTTACCTGGAGTCCCGCATCATGAATCAGCCGGCCTTTGATGAGGCGCTCGGCTCGAAGCTCGTGCTCGTCAAGGTGCTCTTCCCGCGCACGCCGGAGGCGCTCAAGGGGGTGACGGATGATCAGATGGCGGCCCGCCTGCGCGAGATGGACAGCATGAAGATCACGGCCTTCCCGACGGCGGTGTTCACGGATGAGAAGGGCCTGCCCTACGCTCTCGTGCCGGGTGCCGAGCGCGAGGTGGACGGCTATGTGACTCGCGTGAAGGAGGCGCTGGCCAAGCGAGCCGTGCGCGATGCAGCTCTGGCCAAGGCCGAGGGCCTTCAGGGGCTGGAGCGCGCGAAGGCTCTGGCGGCAGCTCTCGAGACGGTGCCGGAGAATCTGCGCGGCAAGTACGTGGAACTGATCGGTGAGATCGAGTCTCTCGATCCGCAGAATACGCTGGGTTACAACGGTCTGGTGCAGCGCGCCGCCCGCCAGGCCCAGCAGAAGGAGGCTTTCCGCAAGATGATTGAGGGGTTTGCCGGCAAGCTGAAGCCGGCGGAGCTCGCGGACTGCCGCAAGCAGGTGGAGGCCTTTATGGCGGCCAATGAGGACATGGTGCCGGAGATGCGCCAGAGCTGCTACCAGCTCATTGCCGACGGCTACATCCTCTGCCGCGATTACGAGAACGCCTACACGTATATCTGCAAGGCCCTCGAGGCGGCTCCCGACACGGAGAACGCCCGCAAGATGCTCGCCCCGACGAAGGTGAACTTCGAGCAGAATGTGCTGCCGGCGATCCGCGGCCAGCAGCCCGCGCCGCAGGCTCCGGAGCAGCCTGCTCAGCCTGCTCAGAAGTGAGCCTTGGGTCGCCGCAGGCCGCATGGAGCCTGCGCGCTTGAAGATTTGCCCCCGCCGCGCTGCCTGCGCGGCGGGGGTTTTGTCGTGCGGAGCCCGAGCGCTGCGCGGAGTTCGGCAGCGGAAGGAGGCGGACGAGGCACGGAGCTCGGCGGGCTTGCGGATCTGTGGAGGCCGGAGGGGGGAGCACGGCGTCGGTATGAAGCACTGCGGCATGGGTTGCGGGGCTTGATTGCGGCGCGGCCCGGAGATCTGCGGGCTGGAGTGCTGCGCCCTCGGTCGCTCCGGCGGCCCGCGATGCTCGCGGGCTGTGATACACGGGGGCTGTGATGTTCGGCGAGCTCGGCGGGCTGCGGGCGGTTTGAGGTTGCCACGGCGGGGGCGGTGGTGTATGATGCGTCTATGCAGTATAAAATCGTCACCTTTCGCTGCCCGACTCCGCTGGCGGCGCGCCTCGACAGGCTGGCTGAGACGGTGGGGCGCACGCGCAACGCGCTGGTCATCGAGATGATCCGCGTTTTCGCGCAGCAGGTGCGCCGCCGCCGCGGGCGCGTGTTGCCGCGCTACACGGTGTCGGATCTCCGCAAGGGCGGCTGCCTGCCCGAGTGGCTGGGGCTGCAGGCGACGGAGGCTCCGCCGAAGCCGGAGGGCGAGCAGAACGAGCGAGGCGAGCAGAAGAGCTGAGCGCCGTGGTTGACCCCGTCTGCGAGGAGAGTGTTGGCGAGGCACGGGGGCTTGCGAGGGGGGAGAGAGTCCGGGTACGCGGCTTCCGGTGCTGCTGCCCCGGGTTGGCTGCGGCCTCGGTGCTTGGCGGTTTTTTTTAGCGTTGCCCGCCGGGGCTCTGCCTGCTATAATGGCGGCGTCAATCATACCTGCCATGCAAATCAACTACGATGTTTTAGAGAAAAAGGGGCTGAAGCTCTATCCTGCGCCTCAGCCGGTCGGCTCTTACGTGCAGTGCATTCGCACGGGCAATTACCTGCATCTCTCGGGCGGTATTTCCGTCAATGGCGAGGAGGCTTACTACGGTAAGCTGGGGCGCGATCTGAGTGTGGAGGAGGGGCAGAAGGCGGCTGCGGCGGCCATCCTGAATCGCCTGGCGGTGATTGAGGCGGAGCTGGGCAGCTTTGACCGCCTGCGCAAGGTTGTTGCGCTGAATGGTTTTGTGAACTGCACGCCCGATTTCACGGATCAGGCGAAGGTGATCAACGGGGCTTCCGACCTGCTCGTCGAGCTCTTCGGGCCCGAGGCGGCGCACTCGCGCTCGGCGGTGGGTGTGGTGAGTCTGCCGCTCGGCGTGGCGGTGGAGATCAACCTGATTGTCGAGATTGAGCCGGAGTGCTGCTGCGGCTGAGCACCTGCGCGCGCTTCGGCGCGCCGGGGCTGATGCGGTGAAAGGCACGGCGAAAGGAGTCTGTCGATGGCTTGCGTGATTCTCGGTGTTTGCGGCTCGATTGCGGCCTGCAAGGCGGCGGACGTGGCTTCGTGGCTCGTCAAGCAGGGCCACGAGGTGCACTGCGTGTGCACGCCGGCGGCGCTGCACTTCGTGACGCCGCTGACGCTCATGACGCTGTCGCGCAACCCGGTGATTTCATCCTTTGAGGATGAGACGGGCTCCTGGGTGCCCGTGCACATTGATCTGGCCCGCCGCGCCGATCTGCTGGTGGTGCTGGCCGCCACGGCCAACACGCTGGCTTGCATGGCGCACGGGCTGGCGCCCAACGCACTGACGAGTCTCTATCTGGCCAACCGTGCGCCGGTGATGATTTTCCCGGCGATGAACGGGCTGATGTGGGATCACCCGGCGACGCAGGCCAATGTGGAGTGTCTGCGCCGCCGCCCGCAACACAGCATCCTCGGCCCCGATGAGAAGGGGGTGCTGGCCTGCGGCGATGAGGGCAAGGGCCGTCTGCTGCCGGTGCCGGAGATTTGCGAGGCGTTGGCGGAGGCGTTGTCTCCCGCTTCGTGAGCCGGGGAGTCCCAAGGCTGAGGGTTTCCCTGAGGATCTCGTTTCAACAGACCCCTGCCGCTGCGCGCGGTGGGGGCTTTTTTGTGGTGAGGGGCAAGCTCGATGCCGGGAGGCGGGTGGGGCTCGGGGTGGAGAGGCGAGCCTTCAGAGCCGACTCTTCGCGAGCGGATACGGGAATTTCAACCAAAGTGCGCTCTCGTGCCCCTCGCTTTTGAATAAAAGATGCCCGGCGCGACATACGCCCGGCGCGATGAGCCCGCTCAGCACGAAGGGAACCGTCCGGGGCAAAGGGGAGCGCGCAATCAACCGTGGTGGCGCGCCTCGTTGATGCGAGCCATGGCCTCAATGATGCGATCGTTGACGCTGTGGCGGTGCATGCTGCCGGCGGTGCGCAGGGCATTGAGGATGGCGATGCCGTTGGCGGAGCCGTGGGCGATGATGGAGACGCCGCCCACACCCATGAGCGGGCAGCCGCCGACGGCGTCCGCGCTCATGCGCTCCTTGAGCTCGCGGAAGATTTTGCGCATGCCGATGGCGCCGAGCATGGCCACGGGGCTCTTTTTCACCCCGGCTTTGATCCAGTGCGAGAAGGCCTTGGCCGTGGCCTCGACGGATTTGAGCAGGATGTTGCCGGTGAAGCCGTCCGTGACGGCGACGTCGAGCTCGGACTCGAAGAGATCGTGCCCCTCGCAGTTGCCCCAGAAGCGGAAGGGCAGCACCCCCTTCTCATCCAGCTCGTGGAGCAGGCGGTAGGCCTCTTTGGAGAATTCGCTGCCCTTGCAGGCCTCGGAGCCGTTGCTCATGACGCCAACGTTCGGGACGTCGCGGCGGTAGACGTAGCGCGACATCATGGCGCTCATGACGGCGTAGCCGATGAGGTGGCTGGGCTTGGCGTCCGGGTTGGCCCCGGTGTCGCTCACGAGCACGTAGCCGTGGATGCTCGGCATGGGGGAGACGATGCCGGCGCGCTCGACGCCCGGCAGCAGGCGCAGCTTGATGGTGCTGGCCGCGACGGCGGCACCCGTGTTGCCCGCGGAGACGACGGCATCGCAGTCGCCGTTTTTCACGAGGTCGACGGAGATGCTCATCGAGGAGTTTTTTTTCTGCCGCACGGCCATCAGCCCGCTGTCCTCCATGGTGACGACTTCGGGGGCGTGGACGATCTCCACGCGGGCGTCGCGGCTGATGCCCGCCTTGTCACAGGCGGCCTTCAGCCGGGCTTCGTCGCCCACCAGACAGAGCTTGCGCAGGTCGCCGAGCTCAGCCAGCGCGAGCTTGGCTCCGTCGATGTTGATCTGCGGCGCGTTGTCGCCGCCCATGGCATCAAGAGCGAGTTTCATCCGAGACGATGGAGTGAGAGCACCACAATTTAGCACAGTCACCCGGCGGGTGTCAATGCAAAAACCGTCCTTCTCACGCGTGAAGGACGGTTGAAAATTGCTGTTGTAGGGGATGCAGGCTGATCAGTCCACCAGCTTGACCACAACCTCGGCGCCGCTCTGGGTCTTGTAGGTGCCGCACTGCGGGCAGGCGGTGTGGCCGGGGACGGCTGCGCCGCACTTGGGGCACTTGCCGAGTTTGGGGGCTTTCCATGCCTGGGCGGCCAGGCGGGAGCGCTGCTTCATCTTGGACGTTCTGCGTTTCGGAGCTGCCATAGTTCTTGTTACGGGTTAAGATTGTTGCTTGAGTGGGGCTACGGCGTCACGATTCGGATAGCCGATCCAAGGCATCCCAAACGCTTTTGCCACTCGGGGTGGCAGAGTGTACACCCGGTTCGGGGTCTTTGTCCAGCCTAAAATCACCGAAAGTGTCATTTATTCGGCATTCTGTGCCGGAAAGTTCGCATTTCGGGTAGGCGGGGAGGGCCAGAAGGACTTCTTCGCGGAGGTCTTCGGTGATGTTGAGGCTCTCTTTGCCTCGGGTGTCGTAGCTGAGGGTGAGGTCGCTGATGTCGACGCTGTGTTCAAAGGTGTTCAGGCAGCGCACGCAGCGAAAGCGGAAGGGGGCGCTGATGCGGCCGCGCACGAGCAGCTCGGTGTCGTAGAGCTGGGCGTCGAGTTCGTAGTGCAGGGGGCCGACGCTCTGCACGTCCGGCCCGTCGAGTTCGAAGAGGGCGCCGTCGGCCTCGCCGCTGAGGTGAAGGCAGTTTTCGGGGAAGTCGTCAAGGGGGATGATGACCTGCGTGTCCATGGCCCTACGATACCGCTTGCAAGGGGCTTTGGCAAGCGCTTTCTCGCGCGCACTCTCCGGTCTTCGCCGCTGCGGGCGTAGCGCTTCCGAGGCGAGCCTCTCAGTCTTGGCTGATGAAGACGTCGGTGCCGATGGGCAGCAGGGGGTAGAGTTCGATGATGGCGTCGGGAGCCATGCGGATGCAGCCGTGCGAGGCGGGGCGGCCGAGCAGGCGGGTGTGCGCGGTGCCGTGGATGTAGATGTAGCGCGCGAGGGTGTTGGCGTTGCCGGGCTCTTGGCCGTCGAGGGTGAGGATGCGCGCGAGGATGGCGTCGCTGTCCTCGGGCGGGGGGCTGTCGGCCGACTGCGGCGACGTCCTGCACTGGGGGAGGCGGCCGCGGAAGACGGTGTCAGCCGGGGCGTTTTCGCCGTGTTTGCTGTGGATGCGGAAGTGGCCGACGGGGGTTTTGCCGCTGTTCTCTTCACTGCCGATGCCGGCAGCTCCGCTGGAGATGGGGGCGCTGAAGGGGCGCGGGCCGCCGATGAGTTCGAGGCGCTGGCGGCTCAGGGAGATGGCGAGGTGCATGGCGCTGCGGGCGGGAAGGCAGAGGGCTGCCGGAGGGCGGTCTGCGAGCCTCCGCAGGGGGTGTCCGGCGAGGAGGCTGCGTCGAGGCTGAGGGGAGCCTCGGGCGGGGCTGCTCGTCCCCGGGGGGGGAAAGGCCCGGTTCAGGCGGGGTCGACGAGGATGCGGGCGATGGTTTCGGCGGCGTCGGGGCGGGCGAGGGAGCGCATGGCGCTCTCCATGCTGCGGCGCTTGTCGTCGTTGGCGATGCAGTCGTGCACGAAGTGGTGGACGACGTCGTTGTTGAGCTCGCGCTGCGGGCAGAGGATGGCGCCGCCGGCGTCTGCAAAGACGCGCGCGTTGGCGGTCTGGTGGTCGTCGGCTGCGTGGGGGTAGGGGACGAGCAGGCAGGCTTTGCCGAGCATGGCGAGTTCGGTGAGGGTGGAGGCGCCGGAGCGCGCGATGACGCCGTCGGCGGCGGCGTAGGCGGCGGGCATGTCGGAGCAGAAGCCGATGACTCGGATGTTGGGGGCGTCGCCGGCAAGTCCGCTGACGCGCTCGTGGTCGCTCGGGCCGGCGATGACGAGGTAGTAGCTCTCGGGGTCGGTTTGGGCGGCTTGGATGAGCAGGGTGTTGAGGTTGTGCGCGCCCTGCGAGCCGCCGGTGACGAGGATGACGCGGCCCTGCTCGGGGAGTTCGAGGCGCCGTCGGGCGTCTTGCTGCGAGGGGAGATGCAGCAGTTCGTCGCGCACGGGGGTGCCGGTGACGCGGCAGCGGCTGCCGGGGAACCAGGCGGCGGCTTCTTTCAGGCCGACGAAGACTTCGTTGCACCAGCGGGCGATGAGGCGGTTGGCTCGGCCGGGCAGGGCGTTGGAGTCGTGGACGTAGGTGCGCAGGCCCAGCGAGCGGCCGGCGCGGATGGGGGCCAGGGAGGTGAAGCCGCCCATGCCGAGGACGACGTCGGCCCGGGTTTCGCGCAGGATGCGGCGGCAGCGCATGTAGCTGGCGAGCATGCGCCAGAGGAAGCGCGGGGTGCGCAGCGAGAGCAGCGGGGGCTTGGCGACGGCTTGGATGGTGCGGAACTCGAGGTCGCCGTATTTGCGGGAGGCTTCGGCGTCGACGCTCTTCTGCGAGATGAGCAGCAGGGGGCGGTGCCCGAGGCGCTTGAGTTGCTGGGCGATGGCGATGCCGGGGAAGAGGTGGCCGCCGGTGCCGCCGCAGGCGATGATGACGGTGAGGGGGGATGAGGTGGTCATGGGCGCGGGGGTGTCATGAGCCGCTGGAGCGGCCAGTAGTTGTTGCGGATGATGGGGGTGTGCCGCTGGATGCTGGTGATGAGCCCGATGGCGGCAATGGTCATGATGAGGTTGGTGCCGCCGTAGCTGATGAAGGGCAGCGGCAGGCCGGTGTTGGGCAGCATGGAGGTGACGACCATCATGTTGAGGGCGGCCGGCCAGAAGATGATGCAGACGAGGCCCGTGGCCATGAGGCGGCCGAAGGTTTCCTCCATGCGCAGGGCGATGATGAGGCCGCAGGTGGTCATGACGGTGAAGAGCAGGACGACGCCGAGGGTGCCGACGAGGCCCCACTCTTCGCCGATTTCTGCGAAGATGAAGTCGGTGTGGGCGAAGGGGAGTTTGCCGTATTTGTAGATGCCCTCGCCGAGGCCGGCGCCGGTGGGGCCGCCGCGGGCAAAGGCGAGCATGGAGATCCATTGCTGGGCGCCGGCGCCCTGGCTGTAGGCCTGCGGGTCGAGCCAGGCGTAGATGCGCTCCATGCGGTTGTCGTTGGCGGTGGTCATTGAGATGAGGACGAGGGCACCGATGAGGATGGAGTAGATGAGCAGCCACCAGCGGGTGCCGGCGACGTACATGAGGCAGAAGCCGGTCATGGCGAGGGCGGCGGCGGTGCCCATGTCTTTCTCAAAGAGGATGAGCAGCAGCGGGATGCCGAAGATGAGGCCGGGGATGGCGAAGCCACGCCAGAAGGTACCGCTCATTTCTCGGTGTTTGGTGTACCAGTGGGCGAGGGCGATGACGAGGCAGATTTTGGCCAGTTCGCTGGGCTGAAAGCTCATGCCGAGGTTGATCCAACGGCGCTCGCCGTTGAGTTCAAGGCCGATGCCGGGGACGTAGCAGAGCACGAGCAGCAGGACGCAGAGGGCGTAGATCCACCAGACGAAGCGCCGGAGGATGTGGTAGTCGACGCTGCTCAGCCCGATGGCAATGGCGATGCCCAGCAGGGCGAAGCCCGATTGCTTCCAGACGAAGGTTTCGGGCGATTCGCCGGGCTGGGTGGCGGCGCTGAGGCCTGTGCTCGACACCATCACGACACCCAGCACGAGCAGGGTGATGAAGGAGATCCAGAGCAGGGTGATGCACAGGCGGGAGTTCATGCGCGGCACAGGGTGGCGACGGCGGGCGCCGTCGCCGGGGGATGATTATTCGGGGATGATGATCTTCTGGCCGATCTTGATGCGGTTGGCGTCCTTTTTCGCGATGTTGTTGACATCGAGGAGTTTTTGCAGGGAGACGCCGTGCTTGCGGGCGACGGCGCCGAGGGTGTCGCCGGATTTGATGGTGTAGGTTTTCTCGCTGCTGCCGCTGTTGCTGTCCGCCTGCGCGTCGGCGACGCGGCCGTTTTTGTCAGGGATGACGAGGTAGCTGCCGGCGATGAGGGTGTTGCCCCTGAGGCTGGGGTTGGCGCGGCGGAGGGTGTCGAGGCGAAGGCCGTGCTCGCGGGCGATGGAGCTGAGGGTGTCGCCGGATTTGACGAGGTAGCGCCCGGGGGTGCCGGAGGAGGCGGTGATGTTGCTCTCGTTGCGTCGGGCGGCGGTGGGGGTGCTGCTCTCGGCGGGGTCTTCGGCGACGTCTTCGTCAAGGTTGCCGGCAGCCGCGGGGGCGGGGGTGCTGATGCTGGTGATGCGGGTGGCGGTGTTGCCGCTGCCGGCGGCGGGGGTGGCCGGCGCGGCAGGCGCGGCGGCGGAGGGCTCAAGACTCAGGCTGATGGGGCGCTGGGTGCCGTGGGCGGCGGGTGCGGCCGGGGCGCTCGCGGGGGCGGCGCTCGCGCTGTCGTTGGCGGCGAGGGCGGGGGGCGGCGGGGCGTCGATGCTCGGGCTTTCGGCGGCGGTGGTGCCGTAGTTCGGGGCGAGGTCGTCGCGCACGAGGACGCCGGCGATGATGAGGATGTGCACGAGCAGAAGGCCGACGATGATGCGCACGACGGTGTTGCTCTTGATGGTGTCTTGCGGCAGGCCTATTTCAGAGCGGTAAAAGATGGACATGACGCGCTTGCCGAGGCTTTTGCGCGTGGGGGTGCGGCCGAGGCGGGAGTCGTTGAATCGGGGATCGGTGGGCATGGGTCTTGAGAGCTGGGGTTCGGGGTTCAGAGAGTAACGGATTGCGGAAGCGTGGACGGGCGGTTAAGGCGCTCTGCTGGGGGGGGGTCAGAGGTTGAGGGCGCGGCGCACGGCGGCGCGGTAGCACTCGCCGCGCTGCACGTAGCCGCTGAACTGGTCGAAGGAGGAGGTTCCGGGGGAGAAGAGGACGACGTCGCCGCGCTGCGCGTGCTCGTGGGCGAGCTTGACGGCTTCGTCGACGGTGTTGCAGCGCAGGCAGGGGCAGACGCTGCTGAAGGTGTGCTCGAGCTGATCGGCGATCTGGCCGAAGCAGATGCAGAGGCGCGCCTTTTGCCGGAGCATGGGGTTGATGGGGCTGTAGTCGAGGCCCTTGTCCTTGCCGCCGGCGATGAGGATGATGGGGCGCGTCTGCGAGCGGACGGCGGCTTCGGTGGAGTGGAGGTTGGTGCTCTTGGAGTCGTTGAGCCAGAGGATGCCGTCGATTTCAGCGACGGTCTCACAGCGGTGGCCGGGCGGGCAGAAGTCCTGCACGGCGGCGGCGATTTCCTCATTGCTGAGGCCGACGACGCGGCAGGCGAGGGCGGCTGCCATGGTGTTTTCGGCGTTGTGGGCCTGCTCCATAGCGGTGCCGCGCAGGGGGATGAGGACTTGGCCGCGCTCCATGATGCAGCCGTCCTGATAGTAGAGCTGCCCGGAGCCGGTGACGGCGGAGAAGCCGATGCGCTGCGGGACGAGGCCGGGCAGTTGCTCGCCCTCGCGGACGATGGCGTACTGGTCGGCGCTCATGTTCTCGAAGATGCGGCGCTTGGCGTTGTAGTAGTCCTCGACGCTGCGGTAGCGGTCCATGTGGTCGGGGGCGAAGTTGAGCCAGACGGCGACTTCGGGCCGGAAGTTGACGATGGTCTCCATCTGGAAGGAGGAGACTTCGAGGACGGCGAAGTCGGGCACGGGGTTGCTGATGACGACTTCGGAGAGGGGGTAGCCGTAGTTGCCGCAGGCTTTGGCGCTGCGCCCGGAGCGCGTGAGGATGTGCTCGATGAGGGCGGTGGTGGTGGTTTTGCCGTTGGTGCCGGTGATGGCGATGATGCGCCCCGGGTAGTAGTTGTAGGCGAGTTCGGTTTCGCCGATGAGGGGGGCGCCGGCGCTGCAGAAGGCGAGGGCCCAGGAGGTGTCGGCTTCGATGCCGGGGGAGATGACGACGAGGTCGGCGGCGTAGGCGCGGGCGTCGTCTTCGGTGGCGCCGGCGCAGCAGGTGATGGCGGGGTCGCTGCAGCGGGCGGCGGGGTTGGTGTCAAAGAGGCGGGCATCTGCGGCGCCCTTGGCGAGGGCGAGGCGCGCGGCGCCGAGGCCGCTGCGGCCGCAGCCGAGGATGGCGACTTTTTTTCCGGTGAGGTTCATGGAGAAAAGGGTGGGGAGAGTGGGTTTCGAGGCGATGGGGAGGAAGGCGGGCGGCGGTGTGAGGTGGGGGCTGTTGTCAGGCGAGGCTGTTGTCAGCGCGTTGTCAGTGGAGGCTGTTGCGGAAGGTGTTGTCGATGGCCTTGTCGAGGGCGTTGAGTTGCTCGACGGCGTCCCTGAGCTGAGTTTCGGCGCTGTTGATGCGGCTCAGGGCGGTGTTGTAGAGATCCTGAGAGGCGACGCCGCAGCCGAGGATGGCGAGGGCGAGGGCGGCTATCCAGAAGCGCACGCAGACTTGGGTTTCGCTCCAGCCTCCCTTTTCAAAGTGGTGGTGGATGGGGGCCATGCGGAAGAAGCGGCGGCCTTCGCCGTAGCGGCGGCGGGTGTATTTGAACCAGAAGACTTGCACCATGACGGAGACGGCCTCGGCGACGAAGACGCCGCCGATGATGACGAGGAGGACTTCCTGACGCATGCAGACGGCGACGGTGCCGAGGGCGCCGCCGAGGGCGAGTGAGCCGGTGTCTCCCATGAAGACTTTGGCCGGGTAGCAGTTGAAGAGCAGGAAGCCGAGGCAGGCGGAGACGATGAGCAGCAGGAAGGGTGAGAGCTCTGGCGTGCCGACGAGGGAGGGCAGAGCGCAGAAGGCGAGCGCGGCGATGATCATGCAGCCGGAGGCGAGGCCGTCGAGGCCGTCGGTGAGGTTGACGGCGTTGGAGCTGCCGATGATGACGAGCATGACGAAGGGGATGTAGAAGAGGCCCAGCTCGATATCGCCGCAGAAGGGGATGTGCAGGCTGCCGTAGCCTTCGGCGCCGTAATAGAGGTAGCAGCCGACGGCGAGGGCGGCGATGGCTTGGATGATGATTTTGAAGCGCCCGCTGACGCCGTCGCTGCTGTGGCGGGTGATTTTGGCGTAGTCATCGAGGAAGCCGAGGAAGGCGGTGACGCAGGTGACGAGCAGGCAGCACTGCACGGCGGGGCTGCTGAGGTCGCAGAAGAGGAGGGTGCCGATGATGACGAGGCCGATGAGCATGAGGCCGCCCATGGTGGGCGTGCCGGCCTTTTTCTGGTGCTCGGGTGCGTTGCAGCACTTGCTGGCTTGGCGGACGGGCTGGCCGGCTTTAAGGGCTCGCAGGATGGCGATGAGGCGCGGGCCGATGAAGATCGAGGCGATGAGGGGCAGCAGGCCGCAGAGGATAAGGGTCAGCAGGGGATGCTCGGCGTTGCAGAACTGGTGAAACATGGCGGAGAGGGAGGGGGCTGTGGTGAAAGGGATGAGTCTGTCGTGAAAGGGATGGGGCTGTCGTGGATCGGGGGGCGGAAGGAAGGAGGGGGGATACGGGGGCGGTGAGCCGTGTGTGGTGGGGCTTTCAGGGTTTGAGGGCGGGGAAGAGGGCGTAGAGGCTGCGCTCCATGCCGGCGGAGCGCGAGCCTTTGAAGAGGAGGGCGTCGCCCGGGCGCATGAGGCGGCGCAGGGTTTCGGCGGCTTCGTCGGGGCCGGGGACGATGGAGCTGGGGATGCGGCCGGCGGCGCCTTGGCTCAGGGCGAGGGTTTCGGGGCATTCGGGGCCGACGATGACGAGGGCGGCGTAGCCGAGGTCGGCGGCGAGCTTTCCGACGGCGGCGTGGGCGCTGATGCCGGCCTGCCCGAGCTCGCCCATCTTGCCGAGCACGGCGATGCGGCGCGTCGGGCCGCGGAGGTCGGCGACGGTTTCGAGCGCGGCTTTCATGCTCTCGGGGTTGGCGTTGTAGCTGTCGTCGATGACGGTGTAGCCGTCGATCTCGCGGCAGGCGAGGCGCCCGCGGGTGAGGGCGGTGCTGCTGAGGCCTCGGGCGATCTGCTCGAGGCTGCACCCGAGCTTCCAGCCGGCGGCGGCGGCCAGCAGGCTGTTGCTGACCATGTGGGCGCCGGGCACGGGCAGCTCGATGTCGATGCTGCCGAGGCCGTCGATGCAGAGGGTGTAGTGGCTGCCGCGCGCGCTGCTGCGGATGTCGAGGGCGCGGACGGCGTCATCGGGGCCGCCGACGGGCAGGGGGGTGCCGGCGGTGTCGGCGGCGATCATGTCGGCGAAGTCGTCGCGGGCGGGGTAGATCATGCAGCCGTCGGCGGGCAGGGCGCGCGCGAGGGTGCATTTCTCGTGCGCGATGGCTTCGCGCGAGCCGAGGTATTCGATGTGGGCTGAGCCGATGGTGGTGATGATGCCGATGCTCGGGCGCGTCATGGCGCAGAGCGGGGCGAGTTCTCCGGCGTGGTTCATGCCCATCTCCCAGACGGCGGCTTCGGTGCCCTGCTCGGTGCCGAGGATGCTCAGCGGGACGCCGATGTGGTTGTTGAGGTTGCCCCTGGTGGCGGTGGTGCGGTAGCGCTCGGCGAGGATGGCGGCGCACATGTCTTTGGTGCTGGTCTTGCCGCTGGATCCGGTCAGGCCGATGACGCGGATGGGCTCAAGCTGCCCGCGCCACCAGCTCGCCAGAGCCTGGAGGGCAGCGAGGCCGTCGCGCACGAGGATGATGCCGGCGCCCGGCGCAAAGTCGCGCTCGGGGCTGCCGGGCTCGCCGCAGAGCCGGCTGATGATGACGGCGGCGGCACCCCGGCGCGTGGCTTCCGCGGCGTAGAGGTTGCCGTCGAAGCGCTCGCCGCTGAGGGCGAGGAAGAGGCAACCCGGGGTGACGGCGCGGCTGTCCGTGGTGAGTCCCGCGGTGATGCTGCGCTCCGCCGGGCGGAGGAGTTCTCCGTCGCAGGCTTGCAGGATGTCGGTGATGCTGGCGCGGGTCATGGAGGTGGGGCGGTGGCGAAATGACGGCGGGTGAGGGTCGGGGTCAGAGGCTGTCGGCGGAGGGGCGCTTGCCGCGCTGTTCGCCGCGCGGGCTGCGGGGGCCTCGCGGGGCAGAGTCGCTCGCGGGGCGGCGATCGAATCGGCTGCCTCGCCCGCTGCGGGCGGGGCGATCCTCGCGGTTGCCTAGGCGGTCTTCGCGGTTGTAATCGTGGTTGTAATCGCGGCTGTCATCGGCGCTGGCGTCGTCGTCGCGGCGGCGTCGCCGCTCGGGGGCGAGGCGCGCGGAGGGGATGCTGCGCCCCTCGGGGTTTTTCTCGCGGTAATAGGCCTGCACGACTTCGGCGTCGCTGAAGTGAATGGTGGCGTCGGCGAAGATTTGGTAGTTTTCATGCCCCTTGCCGGCGATGAGGACGACGTCGCCGGGCTTGGCGAGGTCGAGGGCGGTGCGGATGGCTTCGGCGCGATCGAGGATGCGGTGCTGTTTGGCGCGCGGAATGCCGGGCATGATTTCGTCGATGATGGCGTCCGGGTCCTCGCTGCGGGGGTTGTCGCTGGTGACGAGGCAGAGGTCGCTGTAGCGCGCGGCGGCGGCTCCCATGAGGGGGCGCTTGGTGCGATCGCGGTCGCCGCCGCAGCCGAAGACGGTGATGAGACGTCCGCTGTTGCAGAGCTCGCGCATGGTGCGGCAGACGTTCTCGATGGCGTCGGGGGTGTGGGCGTAGTCGACGAAGCTGCGGACGTTGTTCTCGCTGGCGACGAGTTCGAGGCGGCCGGGCACCTGCGGCGACTGGGCCAGGCAGCTGATGGCGTCGCGGATGCTGACGCCGGCGCTGACGGCTCCGGCGAGGGCGGCGAGGCTGTTGGACATGTTGAAGGCGCCGATGAGCGGGGTGCGCACGAGGTAGCTGCGCCCCTGATAGATGAGCTCATAGTGGCTGCCCTTGAGGGAGAGAAGCTTGGGGACGATGCGGAAGTCGGCCTCGGCGTTCTGGCCGAAGGTGCGCACGCGCATGATCGGGCGCAGCTCTTCGGCGAGGCGCTGCCCGTAGGCGTCATCGATGTTGATGACGGCGGTGGCCTTGCGGTCGCCGCTGGCCGCCATGCCGGTGAAGAGGAGTTTTTTGGCCTGATAGTAGTCCTCCATCGTGCGGTGGAAGTCCAGATGATCCTGCGTGAGGTTGGTGAAGATGCCGACGCGGAAGTCGGTGCCGGCGGTGCGCTTCTGCACGAGGGCGTGGCTGGAGACTTCGATGGCGCAGGCGCGGCAGCCGTTGCGCACCATGTCGGCGAGCATGCTTTGCAGCTCGGCGGCGCCGGGCGTGGTGTTGTGCGAGTTGCGGCGGGTGGCTCCGTCGTCGTACTTGATGGTGCCGATGAGGCCGGCGCGCTGCCAGGTGCTGCGGAAGATGGCGTTGCAGAGGTAGCTGATGGTGGTCTTGCCGTTGGTGCCGGTGACGCCGAGCACGACGAGCTCGCGGCTCGGGAAGCCGTACCAGGCGCTCATGAGCAGGCCGTTGGCCAGATGGCTGTCGCTCACCTGCACCCAGAGGAGGTTTTTGTCCTGAAGCTCGGCGGGGCAGGGGGTCTCGGCGACGATGGCCTGAGCACCGGCGGCGATGGCGGCGGGGATGGCGCTGTGGCCGTCGAAGGTGCTGCCTTTCACGGCGATGAAGCAGGCGCCGGGGATGACGGCTCGGCTGTCATCGGTGAGGAGAGAGAGGGGCTTGCGAAGCTTGCCGGTGATGGTGGCATCGGGGAGGACGCTGAAGAGCTGCTTGTTGTACATGTCGGTGGTAATCGGCTGGGGCTCGGCTGAGGGATGGAGGTGTTTCGGAATCGGGGTGCGATGTCGTTGTTCGGTGTCGCTGCCGTGCGCGGGGTCAGCGGCGTGCGCTGCGCCGCTTTTTCGGCGCGGAGGCCGCCGCGGCGGCTTCGGCTTCGGCGGCGGCTGTCTGTTTCTTTTCTTCGAGGTATTTTTCGTAGGCGGCGGGATCCGACGGGGGGATGTTGAGCACGTTGATGATGCGCTCGGCGGCTGCGCGGAAGATGGGCGCGGCAACGGTGCCGCCGCCGGGGTTGCAGTCCGTCGGGTGCGGCTCGTCGATGACCGTCATGATGACGACGCGCGGGTTGTCCACCGGAAGTATACCAGCAAACGATACGGTGTAAAGGCCTTCATAGTAGCCGCCGCGCGGTTTGACTTTTTTGGCGGTGCCGGTCTTGCCGCCGATGCGGAAGCCCGGGATGGCCGCGCGCGTTGCCGTGCCGTTGTCTCCGGGCTTTTTCTCCGTGACGGATTCGAGCGCCATGAGGAGGTCTTTGGCAACTCTCTCTTTGATGACGCGGCGCTCGACGACGGGCGGGCATTCATCGTAGATGCTGCCGTCGGCGGCGATGATTTTGTCAATGAGGCGCGGTGCCATGCGCACGCCACCGTTGGCGATGGTGGCGTAGACCATGGCCATGTGCAGCGGGGAGACGGAGACGGAGTAGCCGTAGGAGATGCGCGAGAAGTTGACGATGTTGCTGCCGTCGGCTACGAGGCAGGGGCCTCCGCTGGGCAGCGCGATCTTGACGGGCTTGGTGAGGCCGTAGGCTTCAAGATAGGGCTTGTAGCGCGACCACTTGACGCGCAGGGCGATTTGCGCGGCGCCGGGGTTGCTGGACTTCTTGAGCACTTCCCAGACCTGGCGCGTGCCGTAGTTGACGACGTCGTGGATGGGTCGGCTGCCGTAGCCGACGCTGAAGGGGTTGCAGTTGACGCTGGAGCGGATGCCCATCACGCCCTGATCGAGCGCGGCACCGACGGTGATGACCTTGAAGGTGGATCCGGGCTCGTAGCGGGCCTGACAGGCGAAGTTGAAGTCGCCCGTGACGGTGTTGCCCTGGCTGTCCTTGAGGGTGCCGCGGTCAAACTTGCCCTCGTGGGTGATGACTTGCTTGGTGTTGAGGTCAAAGGAGGGGCGGCTGACCATGGCGAGGATGTCGCCGGTGTGGGGCTCGACGGCGATCATGCAGCCGCGCACGGCATGGAAGTGCCGCAGGCCCTTGTCGAGCTCCTGCTCGAGGATGGTCTGCAGGCGCATGTCGATGGTGAGCCGGAGGTTGAGGCCGTGCTTGGGCGGCATGTAGCGGTCGTCCTCGTTGGGCAGCACCTGGCCGCGCGGGTTGTGGCGGTATTCGCAGGAGCCGTCCACGCCGGCCAGATAGCTGTCCTTCGTGGCTTCGACGCCGCTGCATCCCTTGTTTTCATGGTTGACGTAGCCGAGGACGTGGCAGAGCATCTCGGGCATGACGTAGCTGCGCCGCAGCTCGGTCTCGATGACGATGCCGCGGATGTGGGCTTTCTTGAGGACGCTGCGGAGCTGCGCGGCCGTTTCCGGCGGGATGTTGCGGGCCAGCACGATGTCGTTGCGGAAGCCTTTGAGCGGCTTGCCCTCCGCTCGGGCGATGCGGTTGTAGGCCTCGGTTTGCGGCTGGGCGATGCGCTCGATGATGTCCTCGCGCGTGAGGTAGCCGCGTCGGCCCTGCGGCCGGGAGCTGTTGTCGCCGCCGGAGGCCTCATCGGGGTCTTCGGCTTCATCCTCGGCGTCGTCTTCGTCCTCCTGCTGCCCGGCGCGCGAGAGGAAGGGGTAGAGCACCTCGGCGACGAGCTTGTCGTGGGCGGCGTAGTACTGCTCGAGCACCTCGGGTGAGTAGCTGAGGCGGCGCAGGGTCTCGGGGTCATCGGCCTGATGCAGGCGGCGCAGCTCGGCCTTCTCGCTCGGGTCGAGGTCGCGCACGGCGTTGTCCAGCAGACGGCTGCGGTATTTGAGGTAGAGCTTGTTGCGCGCCTTGTCATCGGGGGCGGCATCCCAAGCGGGGTCGTTGACGGCCTGATTGTAGGCGAGGCCGTCGACGACGACGTTGAGCTCGCGCAGGTGGTAGCGGTTGGCCTTGATGGTGGCGCTCTGAATGTTGTTGGTGAGAACCTCCTCGTTGCGATCCATGATGAGCCCGCGCTGCGCGGGGATGATTTCGCGGTCGATCATTTCCTCGGCGGCGATGCGGCTGCGCTCATCCTGATCCACGACGTGCAGGCGGATGAGTTTCCACGAGATGCTGAAGCTGACCGCAAAGATGAGGATGACCAGAATCAGGCATCGCGTGGTGAAGGGAACCTTGGTGCGCATCGACGGTGAGCTCAGGGCTGGAGGTTGATCGTGAGCCGTTCCGTTTCGCGGAGCGGAAGGGCAACTTCGATCTGGCTGCGCTCAATGTCTCGCAGTTCGGATCCCGCTTTGAGGAGACGCTCACGCATGAGCCAGCGGTTGGTCAGGGCGTTGGCCTGAGCGCGGTACTGGCTGGCGTTGAGCGTGGCGATGGCGATGGCCTGCTGGAGTTTGTGGATTTCCGTGTTCTCCAGCATTTGCTCGTGCTTGAGGTAGGCGTAGAAGACGCCGCAGCAACCCAGCAGCAGGCCGACGGCCACCATCCAGATCATCGTGGGGTACGAGATCCGGGCCTGGTATCGGGTGGTGGAGTGGTGCCGTGACATGGGGGTGCTGTTGAGGTGGGGAAAGGGATGATCAGAGTTTCTCGATGACGCGCAGCTTGGCGCTGCGCGCGCGGGGGTTGCGCTTCAGCTCGTCTTCGCCGGCCACGACGGGGCGCTTGAAGACGAGGCTGGCGCAGTAGTCGGGGTTCGGGCGCGGGGCCGGCCACTCGGGGCGGTCGATTTCCGGCCGGGTGACCTGCTCGAAGTAGCGCTTGACGGCGCGATCCTCGAGGCTGTGGAAGGTGATGACGGCGAAGCGCCCGCCGCTGCGCAGCAGGCTCAGCCCGCTCTCCAGCAGGGCATCGAGCGCACCGAGCTCATCATTGACGGCGATGCGCAGGGCCTGAAAGCTGCGGGTGGCGGGGTGCTGGCGGCCCTTGCGCGGCAGAACGCCGGCGATGATGTCGGCGAGCTGCGTGGTCGTCGAGATGGGGTGCAGGGCTCGCTCGCGGACGATGCGGCGGGCGATGGCGCGCGCGGCTCTCTCTTCGCCGTAGCGGTGCAGGATGTCGGCCAGCTCGGCTTCGCTCGCTTCGTTGACGATATCGGCGGCGCTGCGGGGGCTCTCGGGGTTCATCCTCATGTCCAGCGGCCCTTCGCTCAAAAAGGAGAAGCCGCGCTCGGGGCAGTCGACCTGCGGGGAGGAGATGCCGATGTCGGCCAGCAGGCCGTCGGCTTCGCTGAGGCCGCGGGCGCGCAGCAGCTCGGCGGCGTTGCGGAAGTTGCCGGCGATGACATGCAGGCGATCGCCGTAGGCGGCGAGGCGCCGGCGGGCGGCGCGGCGGGCGGTGGGATCCTGATCGATGCCCCAGACGGTCGCCCCGGCCTGCAGCAGCAGCTCGGTGTGACCGCCGCCGCCGAGTGTGGCGTCGATGAAGACGCGGCCCGGGGCGGGTCGCAGGGCGTCAACGGCCTCGCGCGCGAGCACGGTGACGTGGCGGAAGGGGGCGGCGTCCGCCCCCTCGTCGTCGCCCTCGGGGCTCAGACCGAGCTCCTCCTGCTGCTCGGCGTCGCGGCTGAGCTCCAGGCGCAGGCGCTCGGCGTCCTCGGGGCTGAGGGCTTCGATGACGCGCTCGGCGCAGGGGGTGAAGGGCCAGGGTGCACGCAGCCAGCGCTCGAGGGCGGCGTCGATACCCTCCTCACCGGTCGGAGCGCAGAGGATGTCGGCGCTCACGCTGCTCAGGCGGCAGCCCAGCACGCCGCTGTCCTGCTTCAGGTGATCCAGTAGCTCGCGGCAGCGCGCTCGGCGCGTCGCGGTTTCGTCGCTCGTAGCTGCGGTGGTACTCTTCGCTGCGTCGGTACTCTCGCCGGCCGGCAAGCTCTCTCCGGCGGCGGAACTCGCGTCAGCCGCGACTCCCTCTGCAGCTGCGGCGCGCTCGGCGAGCGGCTCCTCGATGCAGCGGCGGGTGAGCTCGGCGAGCTCTCGGGTGAGCTCGGCCAGTCGGCCGCGCGAGCCCTTGATGCCGGCGTCGCGCATGGCCTGCAGCAGCTCGCGCTTGCGCGCGCGCCAGGACTCCAGCTGCGCGCGGTCGAGCGCCGCGTCCTCCCAGAGGAGAACGCGGTAGCAGATGCCGGTCGCCGGGCGGCGACTTGCATACACCATGGGCGCAGGAGCTGTCATGAGAGCATGTGGAAGATTTGATCGAGGCCGAGCTTACCGATGGCCTCAGGGCTGTTGCTGGCGGCGAAGTCCGCGGGCTCCCAAATTTCAAAATAGCCGCCGCGCCCGACGATGACAGCGGTGTCACCGAGCTTCAGGCGGTCGCGCTGCTGCTTGGGAATCAGTAGTTTTCCCTGGCTGCTCACCTCGGCCTCCATGCAGCGCCCGGTGATGATGCCAATGTAGCGATCAATGTCGCCGGGGTTCGCCCCGGAGGCTTCGGCCTGCGTGCGGATGGATTCCATCTTTGCAGCGAAGCCGTCGCGCGTGTAACACTTGATGATCGGGTAGCCGTCGCTGCTCGATTCGATGAGGCGCAGGACGGGATCCTGCGACACACGCCACCCGGCCGGAATCGCCACTCTGCTCTTGGGATCCAGCTTGTGTGTCACATTACCCGTGAATAACACTGAAGACACCTCGCCCATCGTTCACTTCTCTGCACACTAGTACACTCTAATACACTTGGAAAGTCAATCGAATTTTTGAAGATGTCGTTTTTTTCTGCTCGCTCCGGACGGATTTCGGGCATCCTATCAAGAAAGTAGGGCCCCGAAATGCGAAAAACGCGCTCGTTCAATGTTTTTGCGCTTCTTCAAACGAGCGAAGGCTCGGTTATGCCCGAGGGCGGGCAGGAGGCGCGGGGCCGGCAGTCGTCGGCGGGTCCGGGGAGTGGAGGAGTCGCGGCTCGCGAGCCGGCGTTTTGATGCTGCGGATGCGCTGCCCTCCGGCGGGCAGGACGGGTCGGGTGCGCTCCGCCGAGGGGCTCAATCGGGGAGCTCGGGAGGCAAGATGCGAAGCAGGGGTACTGAAGTGTACCGGATTCGGAGAACCTCAAGCTTCGGAAGGGAGAGGGATGGGGGAGTCTGCCGAACGACGCAGCGGGGGGAAGAGAGCTGCGGGGGACGTCGGGCGGTGTTCCGCTCCGCCGGAATTCATTCCGCCGGGTGCGGCCTGACCTCGCCGGTCTCGCAATCAAGCGAAGGGAGCCTAGCCACCTCGCGGCTCATCAAAGGCCCTCGGTTGGCCCGGCCCCCTCTTGCGCGGCGCCGCTTGGGGGAGCCTCCGGCAGGTCGCGGGCGTCGAAGGCGACGATGGCCTCGACGATGTGGCGCGCGGCGTCGGCATCCTGCTCGCGCATGGCGTGCAGCAGCCGGTCGTGCAGCTCGAGTGCTTCGGGTTCGTACTGGCGCCGCGTGAGGGCGCCGGTGAAGTGCTGGCTGAGGTAGCGGGTGATGACGCGGTAGATCTGGCAGAGGATGGGGTTGCGCGTCGCGGCGGCGATGCAGGTGTGAAAGGCCATGTCGGCCTCGATGCCGTCGCCCTCCCGCTGCTTGCAGCGCGCGAGCGCGGCGTCCATCAGCCGGAGATCCTCGTCGCTGCGGCTGCGGGCCGCGAGGGCGACGATGGCTTTTTCAATGGCGAGTCGCGCTTCGAGGATGCGGCTCAGATCGGCCTGCTGCAAGCGGTGCGCGAGGGCGGCGTCGAGGCGATCCGCCGCGGTGACGTAGGTGCCGTCCCCCGGCCTCGCGAGGAGCATGCCCGCGTGGATGAGGCCCTGAACGGCCTCGCGCAGGGTGTTGTGGCTGACGCCGAAGTGCCGGATGAGCTCGGGCTCCGGCGGGATGCGCTGCCCGACCTGCCACTGCCCGCTGCGGATGAGCTCCTCCATGTGCTCGCGGACGCGGTGGGCGAGGGAGAGGCGGCGCGGGGCTGCGGGGCCGCTGCCGTGTTCGCGCGCGCGGCGCTTGTCGTCGCCGCTGCGTCGGCTGCCAGTTTTGCTTGTTTCGCTTCTTTCGCTTGTCCCGCCTGTTTCGTGTGTCCCGCTCGGGGCGGGGCGAAGCTCACTCTCGCGCTCGTCTCGCGAGGAGTGGGTGATAGGGCTGCCCTGTTCGGAAGGGCCGCGGCGGCCCTTGCCCGGACTGTCGCTCGAACTCCCGCTCCGGCGGGATGCCTCGGCCGCAGTGGGCTCGCTCCTGCGCATGAGGCCCGAGAGGGCCCGATCAGCGGGAACTTGTCCTGCGGGACTTCCGTCGGCTTGCCGGAGGGGCTTCGTCGGGTTCTGGGAACGGCCGTTCACCATGTGAAGGGCAGGGGGCGAGCGAGGGGTTACTCGATGACGGTCCAGAGGCGGCCGTTCGTGGCGCGGATGAGGCGGATGGGCAGCTCAAAGGCACGCTGGAGGTTCGGCTCGGTGAGCACGTCGTCGCGGCTGCCGTGGCAGATGATTTCGCCGTGGCGCAGAATCATGCCGCGGTTGAAGTCGGGCAGGATGTCCTCGATGCGCTGGGTGATGAAGATGATCGTGAGCTCGGGGCGCGACTGCGCGAGCTCGGCGATGGTGGCGAGCAAAAACTCGCGCCCGGCGATGTCGAGGTAGACGCTCGGTTCGTCGAGGATCATCAGCTCGGGGTTCGTCATGAGGGCGCGCGCGATGAGCACCTTGACCTGCTCGCCCGAGCTCATGGTGTGCACGGGGCGGTCCGCCAGATGGGTGGCGCGCAGGGAGCGGAGCAGCTCGGCGGCTTTTTTCTCCTCCTCCTCGCTGGGGGTGCGGAAGAGGCCGATGGTGGCGTCCGGGCCGGAGAGCACCATCTCGCGGCCCGTCCATTCGCGGTCCGAGAGCAACCACTGGTGCATCAGCGGGCTGACCCAGGCGATGCGCTTGCGCAGCTCGCGCAGGTTGATGGTGCCGAAGCGGTGCCCGAGCACCTCCACCGTCGCGCCGTAGATCGGCCAGGCGTAGCCGAGCAGCATGCGCACGAGCGTCGTTTTGCCGGCACCGTTCGCGCCGAGGATGAAGCAGCGCTCGCCGCGGCGCACTTGCCAGTTGATGTTGTGGAGAATCTGGCGGCCGGAGAGAAAGAGGTTGGCGTTCTCAATGTTGATGACGGCGGGGGCTTCGGCAGCTTCTGGCCCGCTGCCGGGTTTGTTTTCATCTGAGCTCATGACTGGCGAAAGGGAAGGGGTGAAAGGGATCGGCGGACGCCGGGGAAAAGGCCCGGATATGCATCGCGAGGTTGGAGTCGCGCTTGCAACGGGCCGACCGCTCGGCGGAAGGAGTCGGTTCCGGGAAAAAAGGGGGCCGGG
>ERZ772860.175-NODE-175-length-62806-cov-15.845245_pt1 | contig 62806 bp, 49 predicted proteins | sample MGYA00511342_ERZ772860 | MGnify/ENA primary metagenome ERZ772860 (study PRJEB29015, sample SAMEA2737665) | human gut metagenome | biome: human gut; feature: human-associated habitat; material: faeces | place: China | collected 2012 ... | reverse complement strand
TGACGCGGGGGCAGGGCTGTCGGCTTCGCGCCGCGGCATGGGCAGGAAGGAGGCGATGAGGAAGAGGGCGGCGGCGATGCAGACGCAGCTGTCGGCGACGTTGAAGGAGGGCCAGTGATACATGCCGTCGGCGAAGGCGGCGGAGGGGATCCAGGGGAAGCCGAAGTCGAGGAAGTCGACGACGTAGCCGCGGCTGAGGTTTTCCCAGAAGCTGTAGGCGGCGGCGTCGGGCAGGAAGTGGCCCTGCAGGAGGCGGTCCGTCATGTTGCCGATGACGCCGGCGAGGATGAAGGCCCAGGCGAGTTTCAGCAGACGGGTGCAGAAGTAGCCGCGGCGGTAGAGGACGATGAGGAAGATGAGGGCGGCGAGCTGGACGCCGAGGAAGACGTAGGGGGCCCAGAGGGTGCCGTTGCCGAGGCCGAAGGCGACGCCGCTGTTGTGCACGCGCACGATGTCAAAGCAGGCGAGGGCGCTGTCGAAGACGGAGCAGTGGTCGGTGCGGGTGTAGGGCGGGGCGAAGTTGAGCACGATCCACCACTTGCTCACTTGGTCGAGCACGTAGAGCAGGACGATGAGGAGGATGAGGCGCAGGGTGCTGCGGCGCGAGGGCGAGGCGACGGGGTAGCTCATGGGCGGAGGGAGATGAAGGGAGGCCGGAGGTCAGCGGGGCCGAGGTCGGCGAAACGGGGGTCAACGGGCCGAGGGGCGAGGGAGCCGAAAGGCGGCCGGAAAGGCGGCCGGGAGGGTGAAGTCTGCGGGAGGGCCGGGCTGCGGTGGGAGAGGGGGGAGCGGGGCGGGTGCGGGAGAGGAGCGGGTTCCCTTCCCCTCCCCCGCCGGCGCTCGGCGCGGCGGGGGAGGAGGCGATGCGGGGCGGCCGAGGGGCCGGGCTCAGCCGAGCACGGCGGCGCAGCGCGCGCAGAGGCCTTCGTCGTTGACGGCGGGCTCGTAGCGGCGGCAGCGCGGGCACATGGCGCAGGGGGTCTTCTCGGCGGCGGCGCTGAGCTCGGCACCGCGGCTGAGTTCAAGGTCGGCGATGATGAAGAATTCCTTGGCGAAGTCCTTGTTCTCCAGCAGGGCAACGACGGCGGGGTCCTCGCTCTCGGGGATGCAGAGGCGCACGACGGCTTCGTTGTTTTTGCTGAAGGCCTTGGCCTTGATCTGCGCTTCGATGGCGATCTGGATGACGCTCTTGATCTGCTGCAGGCGGGCGAAGGTGGCGCTGAGGCCGGCATCGGCGGCGGGGTCGGCCTCGGGGAAGTCCTGCTCGTGGACGGAGTCGCTGTGCCCGGCGTGCTCCCAGGCTTCCTCGCAGGTGTAGACGAGGACGGGGGCGAGCAGCTTGACGAGGGCGTCAAAGATGCGGGAGAGGGCGTACTGCTTGCTCACGCGGCGCGGGGCGTCGGCGGCGTCGCAGTAGAGGCTGTCCTTGGTGATGTCGATGTAGAGCGCGGAGAGTTCGTTGGTGCAGAACTGGTTGACGCTCGTGAAGACCTTGCGGAAGTCGAAGGCCTCGTAGGCCGCGCGCACGTCGCGGATGAGGGCGTTGAGGCGCTCGAGGATCCAGGCGTCGAGCGGCTCGATCTGCGCGGGGCGCGCGCCCTCGTAGCCCTTGAGGTTGGCGAGCAGGATGCGCAGGGTGTTGCGCAGGCGGCGGTAGGGGTCCGTGATCTGCTTGAAGAGGTCTTCGCCGAAGGGCACTTCGTTCTGCCAGTCGACGCTGCTGACCCAGAGGCGCACGATGTCGGCGCCGTACTTCTCGTAGAAGTATTTGGCGTTCGTGGGCTTCTGGTAGCTGCCCTGGGCGCTCTTGGAGATCTTGCTGCGGTCCTGATTGACGACGAAGCCGTGCGTCATGACGGCCTTGTAGGGGGCGCAGCCGCGCCAGGCGCAGGAGAGCATGAGCGAGCTCTGGAACCAGCCGCGGTGCTGGTCGGTTGCTTCGAGGTAGAGGTCGCAGGGGGCGTGCAGCTCGGGTCGCGTCTCGAGGACGGCGACGTGGGAGGAGCCGGAGTCGATCCAGACGTCGAGGGTGTCCTTGCCCTTGCGGAGGCCGGCGGGCAGGCCGAGTTTCTCGCAGAGCTGCTCGCTGGTGAGCTCAAACCAGATGTTGGTGCCCTTCTCTTCGACGAGGTCGGCGACGCGGCGCACGATGTCGGCGCGCAGCACGGGCTTGTCCTCGGCGTCGAAGAAGACGGGCAGCGGCACGCCCCAGGTGCGCTGGCGGCTGATGCACCAGTCGGGGCGGGCCTCGACGGTGCCGTAGATGCGGTTGCGGCCCCAGGCGGGCAGCCAGCGGGTCTTGTCGATTTCGGCCAGGGCGAGCGGGCGCAGCTTCTCCATGCTGATGAAGAACTGCTTGACGGCGCGGAAGATGATGGGGGTCTTGGAGCGCCAGCAGTGCGGGTACTGGTGGGTGAACTCTTCGCGGCCCAGCAGCATGCCGCGCTCCTCGAGCATGGCGATGACGTCCTCGTTGCTGTCAAAGACGTGTTTGCCGACGAGGGAGGGCACGCCGCACTCGGCGGTGTAGCAGCCGTCGTCGTCGACGGGGGAGAGGACGCCGAGGCCGTACTGCATGCCGACGTTGTAGTCGTCAGCGCCGTGGCCGGGGGCGATGTGCACGGCGCCCGTGCCGGTGTCCGTCGTCACGAACTGGCCCATGATGATGAGCGAGTCGCGGTTGAGGAAGGGGTGGTGGGCGCTGCGCTTCTCGAGCTCCTGCCCCTTGAAGGTGGTGAGCTCTTCCTCAAAGGTCCAGCCGGTCTTGGCGCAGAAGGTCTCGATGAGCTCGCGCACGACGATGAAGTTGCGCTGCTTGCCGTCCTTGGTGTAGCGGCCGACGACGTAGGTGAAGTCGGGGTGCAGGGCGATGCCGAGGTTGCTGGGCAGCGTCCAGGGCGTCGTGGTCCAGATGACCATGTCGCAGGTGACGCCGTTGACGGGCGCGTCCATGGGGAAGGCGACGAAGATGGCCGTCGAGGTGTCCTCCATGTACTCGACTTCCGCCTCGGCGAGGGCGGTGTGGTGGGCGTAGCTCCACTGCACGGGCTTGAGGGACTGGTAGACGGCGCCGTCTTCGACGAGTTTGGCGAAGACGCGCAGGATCTGCGCCTCATAGCCGGGCTGCATGGTGATGTAGGGGTTGAACCAGTCGCCGAAGACGCCGAGGCGGCGGAAGGAGACGCGCTGCTGGTCGATGTAGCCGAGGGCGAACTCGGCGCAGCGGCGGCGGATCTCGGCGGGTTCGAGGCCCTGGGCCTCTTTGACGACTTTGGCTTCGATGGGCAGGCCGTGGCAGTCCCAGCCGGGGATGAAGGGGGCGTAGTAGCCGGCCATGGTCTTGCTCTTGACGATGAAGTCCTTGAGGATCTTGTTGAGCGCGGTGCCCATGTGCACGTCGCCGTTGGCGAAGGGCGGGCCGTCGTGCAGGATGTAGCTGGGGGCTCCCTGCGCCTTGCGGCGCGCGGTAATTCGCTCGTAAAGCTTTTCGCTCTCCCATTTCTCGAGGCGTGCCGGCTCCTTCGTTGTGAGGTCACCACGCATGGGGAATGTGGTGTCCGGCAGGAAGATGGTGTTTTTGTAGCTTTTAGCGGGCGTGCTCATACGCGCGCTACTATACTCCCTGCACGTCGGAAAGTCAAACCCTTATCAGGGCTTTATGAGGGCTGCGCGACGCGTTTTGCCGGGCTGGGAGCCCGCCCCCGCGGCTCCCAGCCCCGGGCGCCGCGGGGAGAAACCTCGGCGACAGCTCCTCACACGCTGAAGGCGACGAGGTAGATGCCGATGAGGTAGGGCAGCAAGCTCAGGATGGCGCTCCACGCGCTCCAGTTGGCCGCGGAGCGCGAGGCTTGGATCGCCTCGAGGTAGCGCCCCGCGTAATAGTGGCTGTCGACGGAGGCGGCCTTGACGATGGCGACGATGCCCAGGGGCAAGCAGCAGAAGATGGTGGACAGGATGGCCCAGACCATGTTGGTGGCGGGCTTGGGCATGGTGCAGGGGGCCATGGAGGTGACGGGCAGAGCCGCGAGGGAGGGGGCGCCGGCCCGGCTCTTGCGGGCGACCGACCGCGCCTGCCCGGGGGCAGGAGTTGCAGTGGGAGCGGATGCGGCGGCACGCCATGCGCTGTAGGGCACCCACTCGGAGTCTCCGGCCCGAGCCACAAAGACGGAGGCGGGCAGGCGTCCGCTGCTCACGAGGGCGTCGATGGTCTCAAGGGTGACGGGGCCGACGGGTTCCTGCTGTTCGTTCAGGTAGTAATAGAGAGGGAGTTGGGATGAGGACATACCGTGTTATACAACTCTCTTTCTTGGTTGTCAAGCTCTCCCCGTCCTGGGGAAGTCTTTTTCCCGCGACTCTCGCCGGGATCGGGCCTCGCCGGTCTACCCCTGTATACTCCGGGATCAGGGCAAAGAGTCTGCCCAGTGCTCCAGCATCACGAGGGTGACGCTGACCAGCATGCCCAAAAGCCCCCCCCAGATGCACCATTTAGCGGCGGAGCGCGAGGCTTTGACGGCCTCGCTGTAGCGCCCTGCGGTATAGTGTCCGTCGACGGAGGCGGCCTTGATGATGGCGACAATGCCCAAGGGTAAGCAGCATGCGATGGAAACGGCAACGGCCCATAACATGTGGGAGGCGGGCTTGGGCGGCAGGCCGTCGGCGGGAGCCTCAACGGGGGCGAATGAGGCGGCGCTTCGTGCGCTGTAGGGGATCCACGCGGCATCACCGATCCGCGCCACAAGGACGGAGGCGGGCAGGTGTCCGCTTCTCACGAGGGCGCCGATGGTCTCAAGGGTGACGGGGCCGACGGGCTCCTGCCGCTCGTTCAGAAAGTAATAGGTGGGGTTTGGGGCTGCGGACATACCGTGTTATGCAACTCTCTTCCTTGGTTGTCAAGCTCTCCCCTGTCTCAGGAAGGCCCTTGTCGCGACTCTCGCCGAAACTGGGGCTCTCAGGCATGCTCCGTGAGCACGACGAAAACGATGCCCAAAATGCCCAGAATGGCCCCCCAGATGCACCATTTAGCGGCGGAGCGCGAGGCTTGGACAGCCTCGTTGTAGCGCCCCGCGTAATAGTGACCGTCGACGAGGGAGGCTTTGGCGATGGCGATGGCACCCAAGGGGATGCAGCACAGGCAGGTGATCAGGATGGCCCAGACCATGTGGCTCGGGGGCTTGGGCTGGGCGCCGGGAACAGGGAGGTTAGAGGGAAGCGGCGGAAGGGAGGCCGCAGGGGAGCCGACTCGGGGCGCGCGGACGCCGGGACGCGCCTGCTCGGGAGCAGCAACCGAGGGCGGAATGGGGGGCAGCGAAGGCGCAGACGAGGCGGAGAGCCACGTGCTGTACGGGATCCACTCGGCACCCCCGGCCTGCGCCACGGGGACGGAGGCGGGCAGTTGGCCGCTGCGCACAAGGGAGCTGATGGTCTCAAAGCTGATGGGGCCCACGGGCTCTTGGCGCTCGTTCAGGTAATAATAGAGAGGCTGCTGCGAGGAGGGCATGTCGAGTTATATAACACCCCGCCTTGTTTGAGTCAAGCTCTTTCTCGGGATGGGGAGGTCCATTTGCCGCGAAGGGCAAGCGGGATGATTGCGGGGAAGCCCCGCTACTCGGCATCATATGTAGTACACCAGATACGAGCCGCCGAAGAGGAGGCCGAGGATTGTCCCCCACAGGCACCACGTGTACGCTGATTCCGAGGCTCCGGCAGCAGCCGCATATTCACCGCTGCGGTAGCGGGATTCGACGGTTGAGGCTCTCACGATGGCGACGATGCCGCAGGGCAAGCAGCAAAAGACGGTGACGAGGATGGCCCACGCCAGATGGCTTTCGGGTCTCGGCGGCACCCCGCCGACCGGGTGGAGCGGCTGCCGGAGGCCGCGTTGCATGACGGGGGTGCGAGCGACGCGCGCCCGAACGACGCCGCGTTTCTTGGGGCCTTCAGGGACGCTCGGCGGCGTGTTCAACGCGTTGAGCGGTGTCCACGATGAGGCTCCTTCGCGCGCAACGAGGACGGTGTCGCTCAGGCTGCCGGCCCGCACCATGCCGCGGATGACGCTCAGGGGCATGGGGCCGACGACCTCGTCATGTTTATCAAGATAATAATAGGGTGCGGCGTCGGGAGAGGGTGTTGGGGTCATGCGTTTCTATATAGACCCCGTTCGGCTTTCGGTCAAGCTCTTTTTGCGGGCACGGGAACTTCCGACTATGCGAGGGGGGCAGCGGGAGGGAGGTCTCGGGGTTGGTGGCAATCGCGGCGGAGCGGGTGGTGCTGGCTCCGCTTTCAGCGGCGCGGCTTCAGATGCCGAGGATGTTGCGCGCGGGGAACCAGATGACGACAATGAGGGCGTAGAGGCGCAGGGCGAGCAGGCGGGGGCGGGCGAAGCGCAGACTCTCTTGCTCGGGGTGCAGGCGCAGCCAGAGGCTCAGCAGGTACTCTTCGAGCAGGATGAGGGCGGTGGGCAGCCACAGCCAGTTGTAGTGGAGGGCTGCGAGGGGGTGGCCGTCGATCAGGGCGATGAGGGCGCGGGTGCCGCCGCAGCCCGGGCAGGAGATGCCGGTGAGGCGGTGAAAGATGCAGCCGGGGGAGAGGCGCTGCACGGCGGCGCTCAGGCCGTCGTGGTTCAGGCTGTTGGCGAGGAGGAGGCCGAGCAGCAGCAGGGGCGGCAGGAGCAGCCCGAGCCATGCGGCGACGCCGCTGCGGGCCGCCCGACGGAGGGCCGAGGGTGGGGGCGCCGCCGCTTCAGCTCCCGGCACGGGCGGTACGGGCGGCATGGTGGCGGGGTCCTTCGGGGCCGGAGTGGGGTGAGGGGACATGGCGCGGGGCAGCTGATGCGCGGGGGTGAGGGAGGGTGCGCGAGGGGACGAAAGGGAGGAGGAGCCGAGGGGGAGAACGCGACCGGCACCGGGTCTCGTCGCGGGGGAGAGACTCGGTGCCGGTGGGGAGGTGCCGCCGCGTTCTGCGGCCGCATTCGGGGCCGGATTCAGCGTTCGGATGCGGCTTTCGGATGCAGCGGCTGGATGCCGCGACGGGGCTCGGCTCTGCCCTTCGGCGGCCGGGCTCAGTGCGGCATCCGGCGAGGTATTCGGCGCGGCTTCGGCCGCAGCGCGGGCTGTGGCTGCGGCGCAGGATGTCGCTTCAGCCACAGCGCGGGAGGTCTGCCGGATGGCGACTCAACCGCGGCGCAGGATGTCGAGTTTCTGCTCGTCGAGGGTCTCCCAGGGCAGGTCGGCCTTGGTGAAGTGGCCGTAGTTGGTGGAGTGTCGGAAGATGGGGCGCTTGAGGCCGAGGGCGGCGATCATGTCGGCGGGTTTGAAGGAGAAGGCCTTGTTGACGCGGCGGATGATTTCCTCCTCGGGCAGCTTGGCGGTGCCGTAGGTCTGCACGTCGAGCATGATGGAGACGGGGGAGGCTTTGCCGATGGCGTAGGCGACTTGGAGTTCGCAGCGGCTGGCGAGGCCGGCAGCGACGATGTGTTTGGCGACCCAGCGGCACATGTAGGCGCCGGAGCGATCGACTTTGCTGCAGTCTTTGCCGGAGAAGGCGCCGCCGCCGTGGCGGCCCATGCCGCCGTAGGTGTCGACGATGATCTTGCGGCCGGTGAGGCCGGAGTCTCCGTGCGGGCCGCCGATGACGAAGCGCCCGGTGGGGTTGATGAAGAATTCGGTCTCGGGGGTGATGAGATCGGCGGGCAGGACGCGCAGGATGAGGTCGCGGCAGAAGCTGCGGATGGTTTCGATGCTGACTTCTTCACGGTGCTGGGTGCTCAGCACGACGTTGAGGATGCGGGCGGGTTTGCCGTCTTCGCCGTATTCGATGGCGACTTGGCTCTTGCTGTCGGGGCGCAGCCAGGGGACTTCGCCGCTGTGGCGCACGCGGGCGAGTTCGCGCATGATGCGGTGCGAGAACATGATGGGTGCGGGCATGAGCTCGGGGGTTTCGTCGGAGGCGAAGCCGAACATGATGCCCTGATCGCCGGCGCCCTGCTCGCTGCCTTCCTTGCCTTCGGCTTCGCGGGCGTCGACGCCTTGGGCGATGTCGGGGCTCTGGGTGGAGAGGTAGTTGGTGATGTCGACGCTCTCGGCGTTGAAGACGGGGTCGTCGTCCGCGGTGCGGTAGCCGATGGCGCGGATGGTGTCGCGCACGAGGCGGTCGTAGTCGAGGCGGGCGGTGGTGGTGATTTCACCGGCGAGGACGACGTGCTGGTCTTTGACGAGGGTTTCGCAGGCGACGCGGCTGTCCGGGTCCTGCTCGAGGCAGGCGTCGAGGATGGTGTCTGAGATGTAGTCGGCGACTTTGTCGGGGTGTCCTTCGCCGACGGATTCAGAGGTGAACAGATGCAGGTGTTTCATATGCGTTTTCTGATTCAGGATGTTTGGATCTCACTCCGGGAGTGAGAAGGAAAAGTGTCCGAGTCCGCTCGGCAGGGTTGCGCGGTGGCGGTGGATGGCCGAGAGGACGGAGGTGGTGATGGCGGCGCGGTAGTGGCTGTATTCGGGGCGCTCGTCGAAGAGGCAGTGCAGGAAGTCCCAGAGCAGGGTGAGCTCGTTGCGGTAGGGCTGCGCCTGGACGTGGAAGCAGCGGATGCCGACATCATACAGGCGCCGGCTGTCCTCGCGGGTGAGGAAGTTGAAGCGGCATTCGCCGACGGGGAGCGGTGCACCGGCTGAGGAGGCGAGGCAGCCGGCCCGGTCGCAGAGGCGCTTCACCTGCTCGGCCAGCAGCATGTCGCAGGGGCGTGCGCGGCGGGCGGCCAGCAGGTTCATGTGATCCCGCCGCACGGAGCAATGCCGCAGGCAGGGGTCATTCACGACAACGTCCAAACGCTGCCGCCGGCTGAGGTTTTGCACCAGCGCGGGGCGCAGGGCGTCGTCGGGGTGCAGCATGGTGCGGTGATAGAGCTGCCCGAGGCGCTCGTAGAGCTCGGGGCCGCGCTTGCCGGTTTCGGCGACGAGGCGGTTGACGTGGCAGATGAGGTGCAGGTTCGGGAAGCGCGAGCGGAGCCGGCGCGCCAGTTCGTCATGGGCGACGCAGACGGCGTTGCGCTGCGGGTCGGCCTGCAGGAGCAGCTCGACGAGGCGCATGCCGTAGGGGTCTTCGAGATCGGCTTCGCTGAGGCGGGGGCGGTCGAAGATGAGGGTCAGGCCTCGGCGAAGGGCGGCGTATCGCCGGATGAGGGCGTCGGCGCGCTCGAGGCTGTAGGGGGCGCGCGGTTGGTGCCAGTCCAGGCTCCAGAGGCAGGGCGGGGCTCCGGCGAACTGGGTGACGCCCCGCGGAACGCCCATCTGCTCCAGCTGATCATGCAGGTCGCAGAGGCTGTCGTCCCAGCGGAAGGCGCCCTCGAGAATCCAGCGGGAGTCGGGCATGTCGTCGCGGATGAGGAAGTCCGTGCGGCGCCGGGCTTCGGCGCGGGTGATGATGTCTTGGTTCGCGCTCATCGTTCGGATGCGGGGCTGAGGGACTCCCAGAAGCGCACGCCGACGGCGTGCATGCTGCTCTCCGCGGGGCCGTCGCTTCGCAGGATGAGGCGGAGCAGGTCGGCCAGCAGGGGGGCGGCGTTGGCGTGCCCGCGCCCCTGAAGTTTGAAGTGGCGGAAGCCCATGTCGTACAGGGTGTTGATCTCCGGTTCGTTGAGGGCGAGAACGCGGCGCTTCTCGTCGCTGAGGAGGGTGTGGAGGTTGCGGCAGCCGTTGTTGGCCTGGGCCTGAGCGAAGCGCGAGTCGTCGTAGCTCAGGAAGTTGAGGGCCTGCTCGGAGAGGCTGCGGTAGTGGAAGGAGCGAATGGGGCAGTTGCGGATGCAATACTCGTTGACGAGCAGGATGTATTTGTCCTTGTTCTCCAGCTTCTCCAGCAGTTCGGGGCGGCGGACGTCGTCCGGGTGCACCATGACTTCGTCGTACTCGTCGGCGAGGCGGCGGTAGACGTCCGGACTGCGCTCGGGCTCGTTGTTGGTGATGTGGAGGACGGAGGAGATGAGGCGCAGGTCGGGGTACTCGCGCCGAAGGAGTTCGCGCAGGCCGTGGTTGGCGATGATGGCGGCGTTGCGCCCGGTCGGGTTGTGCCGGGTGAAGAATCGGCAGAGGGCGTGGCCGGCGGGGTCCTTGAGCTCCTGCGGCCCGAGCAGGAGGTTGGTGAAGGTGAGGTAGACGCTGATGCCCAGCTGTTCGTAGGCCAGGCCGGCCTGGCGGACGTCTTCGGCCTCGCGCATCATGTGCGAGAGGACTCGCCCGCTGTTCCAGAGGCAGAGGGGGGCGCCGTGGACGATGTGGAAGGGTTCAAGGCCCAGGGTCTCGCGGCAGAATTGATAAAAGGCCACCAGTTCGCGATCGGCGACGAAGGCTCCGGAGACGTCCCAGACGGCTTCGGTGCGATGGGGGCTCAGGTATGGGGAGACTTCCGGCATCCGCTTCGGTAGTTTAGCAGTTGACTCGCGCGTGTTCAAGCGGGAATTCGGGGGCTGTCTGAAATCATGGACACAGGGGGCAGCGGAGGGGGCAGCGGGCTCATGGGGCGAGGTCTCCCGCACTCTGCGCGCGAGGACGCCTCCGCGCTTCAGGGCATGAAGCTGCGGGTGCCGAGCCCGGGGCTGTCGGCTTGGATGTCGAGCAGTACGAAGGCGTTGTCGTCGAGGCTGTCGAGGATGTCGAAGTCGGCTTCGCTGTAGAGGGCGTGATATTCCGCGCCCCAGAGGCGGGCGACTTCGGCGAGGCTATAGGGCGGGGGCTGCACCATGAGGCGGCGCAGTTCGTCGTCGAGCTCGGGGGAGTCGGCACGCCCGGCGCCTCCGTTGTTGAGGACGGCGACGATGCGCTTGCCGGGGGCGAGCTGGGGGAGCAGGCCGGCGGCGCCGAGGTCGCGCAGCAGGGCGAGATCTCCGGTGAAGCAGCAGGCGAAGGGTGCGTCGGCGGCGTTGCCGAGGAAGGAGGCGATGGTGCCGTCGCTGCCGCTGTTGGCGGTGTTGGCGCGGAGATAGACGGTGGGGACGCGCACCTGGGCGTAGCGGTTCCAGAGCTCGGTGCAGCTGCCGCTGCCGAGGCAGAGGACATCCGCCATGCAGACGTGGTTGGAGAGGTAGCGCACCATGGCGGCTTCGGATTCCGGGGCGGCGAGCAGGGCTTCTTCAACTTGCCCGGTGTAGTGGCGGCCGGCGCGCAGCAGGCGCAGGACGTCGCCGACGTGCGGGACGTCGCCGAGGGCTTTCATGATTTGCTCGGGCTCGCCTTCGATGACGTGGCTGCGGCGGCTCAGGCCGGAGAAGCCGGTGCGGGTGATGGAGTAGACTTCGGTCTCGGGCAGGTTTTCGAGCTGTTTCCAGAAGCGGCCGGTGGGGATGTCGCCGAGGCGCAGGACGTAGGGCGGCGGGTTCTGGCAGAGGCTTTCGTCGCCGCCGTGCAGCAGCAGGGCGGAGAGCTCTTCGCGCAGGCCGCTGGAGGCTTCGGCCAGCAGGGGGACGCAGAGGGTCTGGGCCAGCCAGAGGACGGGCTCCTGCTCGGAGGGCTCGAGGGCGCCGATGATGAGCACGAGGCCTTCGCGGGCGCGGAAGCGCAGCATCTGCGAGAGCTCGACGAGGGAACCGTGGAAGCGCGGGGGGCGGGGGGCGTCGCCGAGCTCGAGGGTGCTGTAGTCGCCGCTGAGGGCGGCGCCGGCTTCAAGGCGCAGGTTGAGGTGGATGGGGAAGCCTTCGGTGAAGAGTCCGCTGAGGTCGGGGAGGTCTGAGACGGCGCAGGGCAGGGTGATGTCGAGGCTGGGGGCATACATGCCGAACATGCCTTCGTGTTCGATGCAGCCGGGTCTCGCGGCGGCGCCGGCGTGGGCGGCGGGGTCGACGGTGATGATGACGAGGGGCCGGCGCTGGTAATAGGCTTCGACGACGGCGGGGGCGAGGGCGGCGGCGGCGCTGCCGCTGCCGGCGACGATGGCGACGGGGCGGCCGGTGGCCTGCATGCGCCCGAGGGCAAAGTAGGCGGCGGTGCGCTCATCGCTCTGGCTCCAGCGGTGCACCAGGGGGCAGTCGGCCAGGGCTCGGATGACGGCGCCGTTGTGCTCGCCGGGGCAGCAGACCCATTCGGCGAGGCCGGCGATGGTGCAGCAGGTGATGAGGCTTTTCATGCAGGTGAGGGGAGGAGGCGGAAGGGGAGGAGGGGAGAGAAAGGGCTGAGGGGAAGGGCGGGCTCAGGCGCGGGGATCAGAAGTCTGCGGGGATCTGCGGGAGGTTCAGAAAGCTGCGGAAGCCGTTGAGGCCGCCGAGGAGGCCGAGGAGGCGGTGGCGGGCAGCGGGATGCACTGCCCCATGAACTTGGGCCGGCGCAGGGAGATGAGATCGTAGAGCATGGCGACGCGCGCGCCGCACTCGCGCAGGGACTGGCGCATGCGGCTGCCGCGGTTGATGCCGCGGTTGGAGGCTTCGTAGCCCTCGGCGTCCATGCCGAGGCAGCGGGCGATGGCGACGGCGCGGCGCACGTGGCCGGGCTGGCTGATGATGAGGAGGCGATCGACGCAGAAGATGTCGCGCGCACGCACGACGGAGTCGTAGGTGCAGATACCGCCGAAGTCCTCGACGATGGCGGCGGCGGGCACGCCGAGCTCGATGAGCGATTCACGCATGTCGCGCGGTTCGTTGTAGTAGGGGGTGCTGTTGTCGCCCGAGACGATGATGCAGCTGAGTTTGCCGGCGTGCCAGAGCTCCGCGGCGGCCTGCATGCGGCGGACGAAGTAGAGGTTGTTGTAGGGGCCGAGCTTTTTGGAGCAGCCGAGCAGCAGGCCGATGCGCTTCTCGCTGCCGCAGGCTTCGGGCGTGGCGTGGCAGTGCCCGGACGACATGACGCCCGTGACTCCCTGCGCCACGGCCGCGATGAGGGCGATCAGCAGCAGGGGGATGAGGGCCGCGACGATGAGTCGCTTGTAGCGGAGATGCAGCTTGAACATGGGCGAAGGGCAGTGAGGATGGGGCAGATCGGGACGGGCGGACAGCGCGATCGGTGGCGCGGGCGGGAAGCTCAGACGGGCGGCGTGAGGCGCCGGATGCCGTCGGATGCCGCCGGATGCGGGCCATCAATCGATGGGGATGACTTGGATGCGCATCGTCAGCTCGTGGGTGTCGCCGTAGCGCAGGGTGATGTTCTCTTCGGGGACGACGGTGGTCTCGACGCAGAGGAAGTGCTGCTGCTCGCCGGCGCCGAGGTCCGCCATGTCGGCGGCGAGCTTGGCGCCGGGGTTCCAGACGACGCAGGAGCCGGAGCCGGCTCGGCTGATGCGGATGCTGCGCTTCCAGCCGGGGTCGTGCAGGGTGATGTCGGCGTTCTCGGACACGGGGCAGTAGATGCGGTCGATGTGCCCGGCGGGGATGAGGGGGTCTTCGGCGTGAGGCGTCGGGTCCGCAGCGTATTCGGTGAAGGGGCACTCTTCGAGGCCGGTGAGGGCGACTTTCTCGTAGTCGCTGACGGCGAAGTAGCTGTGCATGGCGGCGGAGAAGGGCATGGCGTGCGGAACGTCCATCGTCATGAGACTCATGGTGAGCTCGTTGCCGATCTCGACGGCGAGGGCGGCGCTGGGTGTCTCGCCGTCCGTCGGCGGCAGGGCGAGCAGCAGGCGCACGCGGCCGTCTTCACCCTCCTGCTGCGAGGCGAGCTGCCAGAGGGAGGTGCGGGCGATGCCGTGGGCGGGGCGCGAGGCGTCCTGCGGGTGTTTGCCGAACCAAGGCCAGCAGAGGGGGATGCCGCCGCGCAGGGCCTTGCCCTTGCGGAAGCTGCTGCGCGGGCTCATGTAGAGCACGGGTTTCTGTCCGGTAGGGGTCCAGCTCATCAGGTGGGCGCCGTAGAGCGAGAGCTCGGCGGTGCAGAGGGCGGTGCTGATGCGGATGACGGGGAACTCGTCTCCATACGGGTATTCGGTGGTGACCATGGTTGCGTGGGCATTGTATCAGATCGCTGCGGCACTGGCAAGCGGGAAGCGGGTCATGACGCGAGCCGCGCGCGGGCGCTGAGCGGGGGCGGCGACCGCTCCCGCGCGACCGGGCCGAGCCGCGAGCGGGCGCGGTCTCAGGAGGGGAGGCCGCCGCACCGGAGGACCTTCGCGCTGAGGCGGAGGCGGAGGCTGTTGAGCGAGCCGCGGTCACCGCGCTCCGCGGCACCGCGGACGGAGCGGGCTCCGACAGGTGGGAGCGGCAGGTGGGCCGGGAGGCTCTGCCTGTTCGGCGGCAGTGGGGCGGCCGGGCGGGAGGGGAGGCCGGGGAGGTTCGTCGAGCGTCGCGATGTCTCGGTGGAGGGGTCCGCTGCCCCAGTGGGGCCGGGCATCAGGCGGGCAAGCGAGCTGCGCCGAGGGCGAGCGCATCCGACCGCGGGGGAACCATCAGGGAGCAAAAGGCCGGGCTGCGGCCTTACTGCTGCGGGTCGGTGTTGTCGCGGCCGAGGATGGCGCGCGTGTTCATGATTTCCTTGTTGTAGTAGTCGCGGTAGTTGCGCACGGGGGGAGCGGGGGTGTTTTCGCGGCGCGACTCGAAGTAGCCGCTCTCGGTCTCGCGGCGGTACTGGCTGGGATTGGTGATGAATTCACCGTCCATGCCGCTCATGCTGCGGCCCTCGAGGAAGGAGCGGCTGCTGCTCTCGCTGTAGCTCTCATGCGCGAGCCCGCGGCTGTCGTTCATGAAGTCGGGGCGCAGGTCCTTGCTGTAGCTGCTGGCCTTGCCGCCCTCATAGCTCTTGCCGCCTTCAAAGCTCTTGCGACCGTCGAAGCCGCGCCCGGCAAAGTTGCTCTCGCCGACGGAGCCGTAGCGCGAGGTGCCGAAGCGCATGTCTTTGCCGCGGGCGTTTTCCAGATCTTTCTGGTAGCGGCTGACGCGGTTGGAGACGGCTTCGGGGACGCCTTCATCATTTTTTTTGAGGCTGAAGCTCGAGTCCATGCGATCCTCGAAGCGCGACATGATGTCGGTCTCTTTGCCGGGCTCGCTTTCGTGCACCTCGTTGCCGAACTCGTCATAGACGGTTCGCACGGACTGGCAGGCGCTGAGTGCGAGCGCCAGCACCAAGGCTGTCAACGGCTTCTTCACGGCTTCAGTATAGAGGGTTCGGGGTGCGGGGGCAATCTTTTTCTGCGCTCGCGGCTGCGTCAAACCATGCCGACCATGAGGGCAGAGCGCCCGGGGCGGCGTCCGGCACGTGTCAGGCGAGGGTCAGGCGATATCCGCGGGGCAGTCGGGGCAACCGAAAGAGGCGTGTGCGGCTCTCGGGCCGCTCCGGGAAAGGCGGAGCCGAGCAGGGCCGATTCGTTCGGGCAGAGGCGAACGGGGGGTAGGTTCGGGCGGGGTCTGTTCTGGCGGGTCTTCGCTAGCGCTCCCCTGCCCCTCTCGGGCTTCGGGAGGACGGAGGGCAGCACCGTCGGGAGAGCGGTTGCCTCTCGGGCTCTGAGGAGCCGCCGCGACGAGCGGCGGTGAGCCCCCCCCCCACGTCGCGGCTCGCGAGGCCGACTCACTTGTCGGCGGGAGGGTCGCTGCTCGCATCCTCGTCATCGTCGGCGATCTCGAGGGTGCGGCGCATGCGGCGGGTGAGGAAGGGGCGCACGACGAGGCCGTAGAGCAGGTAGCAGAGGAAGATGAGCGCGGGGGCGATCCAGGGGAAGAGCACGAGGGAGCTGACGGCGACGGCGGCGGCGAGGATGGCGAGCACGGTGCCGCGCTTTTCAAAGTTGACGTGCTTGAAGCTCGGGTAGATGACGCGGCTCATCATCAGCAGGGAGACGATGGTCATGCAGACGGCCATCATGATCTGCCAGGGCTGGGCGATGACGAGGTTGCGCTTGGTGGTCAGGTCGATGACGAGGTACATGGTGCTGACGACGGCGCCGGCCGCCATCGGCACGGGGAGGCCGACGAAGTCCATGCTCTGGTTCTCCTTGCGAGGGGCGGCGGCCATGCAGTTGAAGCGCGCGAGGCGCAGGGCGGCGCAGAGCAGGTAGAGCACGGCGATGGCGTCGCCCACGTAGGTGCCGGGCAGCTTGAAGAGCACGGCGCGGGCCAGCAGCAGCGCGGGGGCGATGCCGAAGGAGACGACGTCGGCGATGGAGTCAAACTCGCGTCCGAAGGGGCCGTCGCATTTGCAGAGGCGCGCCACGCGGCCGTCGAGCAGGTCGAAGATGCAGGCGGCGAAGATGAAGTAGGTGGCCTGCTGGTAATACTCGAAGGCCTCCAGCGAGCCGTCGGGGTAGGCCATGCCCTTGAAGATGGTGAGGATGGAGAAGAAGCCGCAGAGCAGGTTGCCCGCCGTGAGGAGGTTGGGCAGAATCGGGATCTTCGGTTCGTCCGGGTAGACCGGCATTTTGTTTTTGTCCATGGCGAGGAGAGGGGGTGGAGCGAGCCGGCGGCGTCCGCGGACCGACAGCCCGCGGGTCTCAGGTGTTGCATCTGTCGCCGCCGAGGCTATTATCAGTCATTTCGGCGCGCTTGTCAATCCAACTCTTGCCGAGACTCAGGGACTCTTGTCGCCCCGCCGACAGGGTCGCCGACTGCCCTCCGAACGGCGCAGCCGTTTCCCTCGCTCCGGCGCAGTCGTTTCCCGGGCGGACGCGGCCGCTTTCGCCGTTCAGGTACGGCTGCCTCCCCGCATGTGGGCGCATATGTTGCCACATTGACAGAGGCGACCCGTTGCGCGCGCAGGGGAACCCGTTGTGCCCGCGCGAGTACACACGTTACCCTCAGGCGAGTGCGCTTGTCGCCCGTGCGGATGCGCTGTTGCCCTCCTGCGGTTGCTCGTATCGCCACCTGTGGGTGAGTCAGCCACTACCCCACGAGTGCGCCGCCATGCCGAGGAGGGCGGGGCTCTCACTCTGCCGTCAGAGCGAGCAGCCGGCGGGGAGGGAGAAACGAGTTGCGCCGGCTCCCCGGGGGGGACGGGGAGCCGGCGCTTGGGTTGGCGCGGCAGGGGGGGCTGCCGCGCTCGGGTCGCCTGATGGGGGGATCAGGCGAGGGCTTTCTGCGCGGCCTCGCGGAGGGCGGGCGCTGCGCTGAGATCTTTGCCGGAGCCGCGGGCCATGTCGGCCTTGCCGCCGCCCTTGCCACCGACGATGGGGGCGAGGCTGCGGATGAGATCCCCGGCCTTGAGGCCGGCGGCCTGCGCGCTCTCGCCGCAGTAGGCGCCGAGCATGAGGGAGCTGCCGTCATTGGCGATGAGGAAGACGGCGGCGGGGTAGTGGCGCTTGCGCAGGCCGTTGAAGAGCTCGGTGAGCAGGTCGGCGCCGCCGTCGGCTTCAATCACGGTGTTGCCGCCGCTGAGCGTTTCACTGAGCAGGGCATCGGCCATGCCGGCGGCTGCGGCGCTCTGCGCCTTGCGCAGGCGCTTCTCGGCGTCGACGGCGGCCTGTTTGAGCTCATCGGCGCAGCTGTTCCAGCGGTCGAGCAGGCTGTTGATCTCGCGGATATCGCGGGCGGCGAGCACGCGGGATTCGAGATCGGGGTCGCAGGCGGGCACGGGGTGCGCGGGCTGGCCGAGGGCCACCAGCGCCTCGTTCGCGGCGCTGAGCTTGCGCTTGTCCTCCTCCATCTCAGGCTTGCGGGACTCGAGCATGTCGCGCACGACGGCGTAGCCGGCCTCGCCGGCGGCAGCCTCGATGCGGCGCACGCCGCTGGCGATGGCGCCCTCGCCGCGAATCTTGAAGAAGCTCAGGCTTCCCGTGCTCGCGGCATGCGTGCCGCCGCAGAGCTCCATGGACACGCCGTCGAAGGCGCCGTCGTGGCCGCCGACTTGGACGAGGCGGACGACGTCGCCGTATTTGTCGCCGAAGAACTGGCAGACTTCCTTGTGGCGGCGAATCTCGCTCATGGGGTATTCGCGGCAGACGATGGGCAGGTCCTCGCGGATCCAGTCGTTGACGAGCTCTTCGACGCGGCGCAGGTCGCTCTTGGCAATGGCGCTGCTGTTGACGTCAAAGCGCAGGCGGTCGACGTCCACCAGCGAGCCCTGCTGGGCGATGTCGTCGCTGATGAGCTGGCGCAGGGCGCGGTGCAGCAGGTGGGTGGCGCTGTGGTGGTTCTCGACGGCGCGGCGGGCGGCTGCATCGATACTCAGGCGCACGCGGTCGCCGACGCGGGGACGCACTCCCTCGGAGGCGGCGATGAGGTGGGCACGGGCGCGGCCGATCTGCTGCACGCCGATGACGGCGGCGGTGTCGCCGCCCAGCTGCAGGGTGCCGCTGTCGCTCACCTGGCCGCCCATCTCCGCGTAGAAGGGGGTCTTGTCCGTGATGATGCAGAGGGTGCCGTCGGCTTCGTGCACCTCGGTGACGGTGGCCTCGGTGCTGTCCTCATCGTAGCCGGTGAAGGCGGTCACGCAGTCGGTGTGCAGATCCAGCGCGCGCACGATCTGCTTTTTCTGCGCGGCCTTGGCGCGGCTGCGCTGCTCTTGCATGAGCTCTTCAAAGCGGTCGGCGTCGACGCTCAGGCCGCGCTCGCGGGCGAGCAGCTCGGTGAGGTCGATGGGGAAGCCGTAGGTGTCGTAGAGCTTGAAGGCGAAGTCGCCGCTGATGCTGCCTGCGCTGCTCACCTCGCGGTCGAAGAGCTCGAGGCCGCGGTCGAGCGTCTCGTTGAAGCTGGTCTCTTCGCGCAGCAGCACGTCCTTGATGGCGGCGGTGCGCGCGGTCAGCTCGGGGAAGACGCCGCCCATCTCGGCGGCCAGCGTGTCGACGAGCTCGGAGAGGAAGGGCTTTTCGAGGCCGAGGGTGCGACCGTAGCGCACGGCGCGCCGCAGGATGCGGCGCAGCACGTAGTTGCGCCCGCTGTTGCCCGGCAGGATGCCGTCGGCGATGCTGAAGCTCAGCGTGCGGATGTGGTCGGCGATGACGCGGAAGGCGATGCTCTCGCGCAGCGTGGCGCGGTTCTCCTCGGTGGCGTCCTGCGGGTAGATGTCCGCATAGCGGCGCCCGGAGATCTCCTCGAGGCGGCGGAAGAGGGGGCGGAAGATGTCCGTGCTGTAGTTGGAGATGCGCTTGCTGAAGTCCGTGAAGCCCTTGGTGCACTGCATCATGGCGCAGGCGCGCTCAAAGCCCATGCCGGTGTCGACGTGGCGGGCGGGCAGGTTGCGGAAGCTGCCGTCGCTCTCGGCGTTGTACTGAATGAAGACGAGGTTCCAGATCTCGATGCACTGGTCGCTGTCCTTGTTGACGAGGCTGCCGCGGGTGTTGCCCTCGGGCGTGAGGTCGACGTGCAGCTCGGAGCAGGGGCCGCAGGGGCCGGTCTCGCCCATCATCCAGAAGTTGTCGTGCACGTTGCCGTTGACGACGTGCACCTTCGGATCCAGCCCCTTGGAGGCAAAGAGGGCCGCCCAGGTGTCGTAGGCCTCCTGATCGAACTCACCGGGGTCGCCGGCGGCCTTGTCGGGGCAGTAGACGGTGGCGTAGAGGCGCTCGACAGGGAAGCCCCAGCGCTCGACGATGAGCTCCCAGGCCCAGCTGATGGCTTCCTTCTTGAAGTAGTCGCCGAAGGACCAGTTGCCGAGCATCTCGAAGAAGGTGTGGTGGTAGGAGTCCTGCCCGACATCTTCGAGGTCATTGTGTTTGCCGCCGGCGCGGATGCACTTCTGCGTGTCAGTGGCGCGCGCGGGCTTCCACGGGGGTGTGAACACGCCGAGGAAGTAGGGCACAAACTGGTTCATGCCGGCATTGGTGAAGAGCAGGCCCGGGCTCTGCGGCATCAGCGAAGCCGAGGGGACGATGGTGTGCTGCTTCTCGGCAAAGAAGTCCAGGAAGCTCTGGCGGATTTGCGCTGCGGTCATCATAACGGTTGGTGCAAAGGCTTCGGCACGCGCGGGTGCCTGCGAGGGAGCATACACCTGATACGCCCGGCTGTAAAGCCTATTCTCCGCTCACGGGCAAGCTTGGGCTCTCGGCAAGGTGGCTCAAGTCCACGAGCTTGCCCCCGACCTTGCGCCGCTGAGGGGCTCGCCGGGGGCCGACAAGATGCAAGGCAGGAGGCGCGGCATCGGGCCAGCGCAGGCGCGGCCAAGGCTCGGAGGGCTCGCCCTGCGCGCTTCACTCGAGAGCATCTCGCGCCGAACTCAGCGGCCGGCGCCTTCGGGAAGGGCGTCGCTCTGCTCTTCGGCGGGGCGGGCGTTGCTGCTGGTGACGAGGTAGACGCCGCCGAAGATGAGGACGACGGCGAGACCCTTGACGAGGTTGAAGGAGTCGAGCCCAAGGGCGACGGCGACGAGGCAGGCGACGAGCGGCTGCACGTAGTTATACATGCCGGCGACGGTGGGGCGCAGGTTTTTCTGGCCGACGACGATGAGCATGTAGGCGAGGAAGGTGCCGCAGATGACGATGAAGAGCAGGCCGCCGACGTCCTGCAGCGGCAGCTCCGCCCAAGGGACCTGCGCCATCTGCCCGGCCGTGAAGGGGAGGGTGCAGATGAAGGAGAAGGTGAACATCCACTTCATCAGGGTGACGAGGGAGTATTTGTTCACGAAGTTTTTGTAGAGGACGATGTAGAGCGCATAACAGAGCTGCGCCAGCAGCACGAGCAGGTCTCCCCAGACGGCGGTGTGCGGGGCGGCGGCAGCGGATGCACCCTGCTGCGTGCCGCCGAGGATGAGCAGCAGCGCGCCGCCGGCGCCGGCGGCGATGCCGAGGATCTTGCGCCCGTGATGCGCTCGCGGAGGATGAAGGCGGCGAGCACGAGCGCCCAGAGCGGCATGCTGGTGGTGATGATGGAGGCGTCACCGGGGGTGCTGAGGCTCACGCCGAGGATGAAGCAGCCCTGATTAAAGACGATGGCGATCAGCGAGGCGGCGAAGAGGGAGAAGAGGTCGCGCGGGCTGACGTGCTCCGGCTTGGTGAAGAGGGAGGCGATCCAGAAGAGCAACATGGCGCCGCCGACGCGCAGCTCCGTAACGACGAAGGGGGTGACGAAGCTGCCGGCCATGACCATTTTAGAGATGGGCGACATGAGGCCCCACATCGTATTCGCCCCGAGCATGGAGGCGTGTCCGTTCCAACATATCCGTTCCATTGCAGCGTTTTTTCGGGCAGCCAACGTAGCGCGTTTCCCAGAGCTGTCAAGGCCTTTTGCGAAAAAAAATCCCCGCAGCTTCGAGGGCGGTTGCAGGGCGGAACCCGCGTCCGCAGCGGCTGCGGAGCTCCGATCGGCAGGGAGGGAGATGTAGAGGTACGCAACGAAAGAGGCCGCGCAATCGGGAGGGGAATTCACCATTCGTGGGCCGAAGGCTTGCCAACTGCGCTTTTCCGACCTACCAGAGGCTACATATTGCTTGACAAACGGGGAGCAAATCGCGAGAATTCACGCATTCCATGCCGCACGCTGCCGCTACGTCCTCTCTCTATCCCTCGCAGTTCATCGACACCCGATGCACGATTGTCGAGCGCTTTGCGCCTACGGCTTACCGGGCCACGCTGCCCAACGGCAAGCCGACAGTGGCCTTTGTGCAGCGCCGCGAGGCCGCTCTGCTGGACAGCATCCGCCCGGGCGATGTCGTCGAGGTGACGATCAACCCGGCGGACTTCGACCGCGCCCGCATTCGCGCGCTGGCGCGCAGCTGAGCGGCATCAGCCCGGCCTCCGAAGGCGGCTTCCTCACCTGCGCCGCCCCTCGGATTCGCACCAGCTCCGCGCTCTGGCTGTTCGACGTCCTTCCTCTCTCCGCTCGGATACCGATTAGCACCCCCTTTCCTCATCACCGTTCGTTTCTCTCATGTCAGGCAAACGCAACTTGTTCCTGAATCTCCTGCCGGCCCTCGACCTTCTGCTCGTCTGGCTGTGCATCTGGTTCGCTCCGCATCTCATCAACGACTGGCTGGCTGAGCCGCTGGGCTGGCAGCCAAACCGCGAGTACCAGCTGCTGAGCGTGGCGCCCTTTCTCGGCGGAGTGGCGCTGGTGCTCGTGCCCGTTGTACTGCATCTGGTCGGCTTTTACCGCAAACAGGGCCTGCAACGCGTCTCCACGGCCATAAAGCAGATCGGCACCGTGGGCATCTATTACCTCTGCGCGCTGGCGCTCTATCAGACGATTTCCCCGCTCTCGCCCGAGTCCAACCACGTCATTCTGGTGAGCATCGTCGATGTGGCCCTCGTGCTCTTCCTGCGCTACTACGTGACGCGCAGCCTGCGCCTCTGCATCGGCAGCAGCACCACGTCGCGCATTCCCGTGCTGCTCATCGGTCAGGATGAGCCGGCCATCGACAAGGGCTGGGAGTCCCTTCCGCCCTTCTGGAAGCGCAGCCTGCACGTCGTCGGCAAGGCGACGGCCGGAGCTGACGCCGATGAGATTCAGCCGATCATCGAGAAACATCACGTGCAGCAGTGCATCCTCTTCGGCGGGCTCGGCGCCTACAGCAGCAACAGCGACATTCTCATGCTCTGCGAGGTGCAGGGCATCGACGTCTACATCCACCTGCGAGAAGACCAGCCCGTTACCCTGCGCGCCGACATCACAGACATCGGCGAACAGCGCCTGCTGGTGCTGACGTCCACCCCCGTCTACTCCTGGGCGCGACTCGTCAAAGCGCTCATGGATCGTCTGCTGGCCCTGCTGCTGCTCATCTGCAGCCTGCCCTTCTGGATCATCGCGGCCATCGGCATCAAGATCAGCGACCCCAAGGGCCCGATCTTTTACCGCCAAATGCGCTCGGGGCTCTACGGAAAGCCCTTCTCCATGTGGAAGTTCCGTTCGATGTACACCGACGCCGAGGCACGCCTCGACGAAGTGAAGGCCCAATACGGCAATGAGATGAGCGGGCCCATCTTCAAGCTGACGAATGACCCGCGCATCTTCCCCTTCGGCCACTTCATCCGCAAGACCTCCATCGACGAGCTGCCTCAGCTGCTCAACATCCTCAAGGGGGACATGAGCATCGTCGGCCCGCGCCCGCTGCCCGTGTATGAGACGGCGAAGTTCCCCGACGTGGCGCACCGCCGCCGCCTCAGCGTGCGCCCCGGCCTCACCTGCTTCTGGCAGATTGAGGATCGCAGCGACAACGGCGACTTCGACAACATGATCAACAAGGACCTCAAGTACATCGACAACTGGAGTCTCTGGCTTGACGTCAAACTCTTCCTGCGCACCATCCCCGCCGTTCTCTTCGGCAAGGGAGCCAAGTAACGGGCCCGGCCCCATGCTCCACATCGTTCTCTATCACCCCGAGATCCCGCACAACACGGGAGCCGCCGGACGGCTGGCCGTGGCCACGGCCTCGCGCCTGCACCTCATCCGCCCGCTGGGCTTCAGCCTCGATGAGAAACACCTGCGCCGCACGGGGCTCGACTACTGGCCGCACGTCGACCTGCGCGTCTGGGATACGCTCGAAGAGCTCGAGGCCGCCGCCGAGCCCGGCGCCCGCTTCTGGTACCTTTCCACGAAGGCGCAGCACAGCCTCTGGGAGCCGACGCTTCCGCTGAGCGACGGCGACTACTTCGTCTTCGGCCCCGAGTCGCGCGGCCTGCCCGAGAGCCTGCTGCAAGCCCACCCCGACCGCGCCCTGCGCATCCCCATGCCCGGCCCGCACGCGCGCTCGCTCAACCTCGCCACCTCCGTCGCCATCACCCTCTACGAGGCCCTGCGCCGGCTGACGGCACCCGCCTGAGCGCCGCACACCCCCTCACCGCCCCCGCCGACCCCACCTGCCCGCCACCGTGAAAAACATCGTCTACTTCGACCTCGAAACTCGGCGCTCCGCCGCGCAAGTCGGCGGCTGGAGCCCCGAGGCCTGCGCCCGCATGGGCATCTCCGTCGCCGTCACCTACTCCTCCCGCGACGACGCCTACCACATCTACACCGAAGACCAGGCCGCGGACCTCATCGCCGAGCTTCAGGGCGCCGACCTCGTCGTCGGCTACAACCACATCGGCTTCGACTACGCCGTCCTTCAGCCCTTCGCCTTCTGGAACATCGCCGGCTGCACCCGCAACCTCGACCTCTGCACCTACCTCAGCGGCATCACCGGTCACCGCCTCAAGCTCGACTCCGTCGCCAAGGTCACCCTCGGCGGTTGCTCCAAGACCGCCGACGGCACCGACGCGCTCCAGTGGTGGGCCGAGTACGAGAAGAGCAAGGATCCCGAGCTCATGCTCAACATCGCCAAATACTGCTGCTTCGACGTCAAAGTCACGCGCGAAGTCCACCGCTTCGGCGCCCGCGAGGGCTACGTCCTCTTCGACGACAAAGAGGGCAAAACCGTGCGCGTCGACGTCGACTGGAGCCTCGACTGAGTCCCGGCGCCTTCCCGCAGCCGCAGCCTCGGGCAGCGCCCACCTGTCCACTCCTCACGCTGGCGCAATCAGCCTCCCACGCCGCACCCGTCCGCCCGAAGCTCCGCCTCTCCCCGACCGCCCCCGCATCTCGCATCCCGGCCCCAACCTCGCAGGCGCCTCTGCCACCCTGAGCCGAGCCCCCGGCCTTCTCTCCCCCCTTCCTCGCCAAAGCCTCCGACTCACTCCGAACACCCCGCCTCTCCGGCTCTCTCTCCTCCAAGCCCTCTCCACCTCACACCTTCTCTCCCCCCCCCCTCTCCGCCCGCGCGCCGCAGCAACCGCTGCGAGCCCCTTTCTCCGCGCTTGCTTCGAGCCCTCTCAGCCCCCCGCGCCAAGCCCCTCTCTCCCCCGCCTGATCGGTCCCCGGCGCCGCCGCTCAAGAAAGTTTACAACTTCGCATAATTTTTTGAACATTTTTCACCCCAACCCTGTCTAAGACGCCAAGATGAATAATAACCTCACCACAAAATTTATGGAAGCCCTGCAGGCCGCACAGCGCAGCGCGCAGTCGGCCGGGAGGGCTCAGATCTACCCGGCGGAGCTGATGCTGGCTCTCGTCCAGCAGGAGGGCGGCGTGCTCGCCTCGGTGCTGAACAAGGCCGGCGTTGACCCGAAGCGCCTGTCGGCTGAGATGGAGAGCCTGCTGCAGAAGCAGCCCCGCCAGCGCGGCGGCGTCGCGCAGAGCCCCGGCCTGAGCCAGGAGCTCGACCGCGACCTCAACGCGGCTGAAGAAATGCGCCGCCAGATGAAGGACGACTACCTGAGCGTCGAGCACTTCGTGCTGGGCGTGATGCGCGAGGACGCCGAACTGACGCGCGCGCTCGAGGCCGCCGGCCTCACCCAGGCCAAGTACATGCAGGCGCTCAAGGAGGTCCGCGGCAACCAGCGCGTCACCGATCAGGACCCGGAGGAGAAATACCAGACGCTGGAGAAATACGGCACGGACCTCACCGCCCGCGCGCGTCAAGGCAAGATTGACCCCGTCATCGGCCGTGACTCCGAGATTCGCCGCGTGCTGCAGATCCTCTCGCGCCGCACGAAGAACAACCCCGTGCTCATCGGTGAGCCGGGCGTGGGCAAGACGGCCATCGCCGAAGGCCTCGCGCGACGCATCGTCAACGGCGACGTGCCCGAGAGCATGAAAGGCAAGCGCCTCATCTCGCTGAACATCGGCTCGATGCTCGCCGGCGCGAAATACCGCGGCGAGTTCGAGGAGCGACTCAAAGCCTTCATCAAGGAAGTCACGGCGAGCAACGGCGAAATCATCCTCTTCATCGACGAGCTCCACACCCTGGTGGGCGCCGGTGCGGGCGGTGACAGCTCGATGGACGCCGCAAACCTCCTCAAGCCCGCGCTGGCGCGCGGCGAGCTGCGCACCATCGGCGCGACCACCCTCGATGAGTACCGCAAGTACATCGAGAAAGACGCGGCCCTGGAGCGCCGCTTCCAGCCCGTCTACGTCGCCGAGCCGAGCGTCGAAGACACCATCGCCATTCTGCGAGGCCTCAAAGAGCGCTACGAGGTGCACCACGGCGTGCACATCACCGACGGCGCCCTCGTGGCCGCCGCCACCCTGAGCAACCGCTACATCACGGACCGATTCCTGCCCGACAAGGCCGTCGACCTCGTTGACGAGGCCGCCGCCCGCCTGAAGATCGAGCTGGACTCCATGCCCAGTGAAATCGACGAGCTCAACCGCTCGGCCATGCAGCTGGAGATGGAGCGCCAGGCCCTCGCCAAGGAGAAGGACGAAGACTCGCGCCAGCGGCTGGAGAAGATCACCCGCGACCTCGCCGACACCAAGGAGAAGGTCGAGGCCATGATCGCCCAGTGGAAGAGCGAGAAGGAAGTCGTCACCAAGGCCCGCGACGCCCAGAAAAAGATCGACACCCTGCGCACGGAAGCCGAGCAGGCCCAGCGCAAGGGGGACCTCGGGCGCGCCTCGGAAATCCTCTACGGCGAAATCCCGGCGGCCGAAGCGGCCTCGAAAGAGGCGCGCGCGGCGCTCACCAAGCTGCAGAGCAGCGGTGACGGCCTGCTGAAGGAAGAGGTGACGGAGAGCGACATCGCCAAGGTCGTCTCGACCTGGACGGGCATCCCCGCAGCGCGTCTGGCGGAGGGCGAGCGCGAGAAACTCCTGCACATGGAGGAGCGCCTCGGCGAGCGCCTCATCGGCCAGAAGCAGGCCGTCAAGGCCGTGGCCGACGCCGTGCGCCGCTCGCGCGCCGGCCTGCAGGACGAGCACCGTCCGCTCGGCTCCTTCATCTTCCTCGGCCCGACGGGCGTCGGCAAGACGGAGCTGGCCAAGGCCCTCGCGGAGTTCCTCTTCGACGACGAAGCCGCCATGGTGCGCATCGACATGTCGGAGTACATGGAGAAGCACAGCGTCTCGCGACTCATCGGAGCGCCTCCGGGATACGTCGGTTACGATGAAGGCGGCCAGCTGACGGAAGCCGTGCGCCGCCGCCCCTACAGCGTCGTGCTCTTCGACGAGATCGAGAAGGCGCATCCGGACGTCTTCAACGTCCTGCTGCAGGTGCTCGACGACGGGCGCATCACCGACGGTCAGGGTCGCACGGTCGACTTCACGAACACCGTGCTCATCATGACGAGCAACATCGGCAGCCAGTTCATCCTCAACGAGCAGGATGCCGCCGCCCGCAACACCAAGGCGCTGGATGCCCTGCGCGGGCACTTCCGCCCCGAGTTCCTCAACCGCATCGACGAGATCATCATCTTCGATCGCCTCGAGGGCCCGGATCTGAAGCGCATCGTCAACATCCAGCTGCGCCGCGTCCACAAGCGCCTCGCGGCCCGAGGCCTCAAGCTCGAGCTCAGCGACGCCGCCGCCGAGCTGGTGGCCGAGCACGGCTACGACCCCGTCTACGGTGCCCGTCCGCTCAAGCGCGCCATCCAGCACGACATTCTGGACCCGCTCAGCCTCGCCATCCTCGAAGGCCGCTTCCCGGAGGGCAGCACGATCCACGTCGACGTGCACGACGGCGCCATCGTCTTCAACTGAAGCTGAGCACCCGCAGCGGCATCTCACCTCACCACAGCCCGGCCACTCGGCCGGGCTGTTTTGTTTCTCGCCCCCGCTGCGCCCCGGCTAGGACAAAGCACGCGACGTGCTCCCAAGTCAGGAGCAGGTCGCGCGAAAAGCAGCAGGCGCGAGCACGGGAGGACACCTACTCCCTCGGCAGGAGAGAACTAAGGCTCTGCACAGGGAAGAATGCTTCCTCTCATGAAAAATGGTCTCCTTTTATTTGCCCGTCAACGCACGACGAATATTCGAGAACATATGCTGCAGTTTTCTGACATACTTCCGGCGCAGAAAATAGAGCCGATCCTGCATCGGGCAATGCCTGAGATCCTTGATTTTGAAGATCCAATTCACACGACTATCCTCAGCGTAGTGCCTCGTTTCTCGGAACCGCAAAAGAATCGGTTCCCATTCTGCCAATCGGAAATCTTTACTCAAAGCTAACATAGTTCTCCGATTTCGAACGGGATGCAGCGACGACATGTCGAATCCGTAGCGCGTGGGGTCTTCGCCCTCCGCCAAGATGCCATACATCGTCCTGAGGCATTTTTCGCATTGGCTGCAATTCTTGCCACCCGAGGTAATCCAACACACCCTCAACTGAGGATATGCCCCAGTGCAGTGGGCATACTCAACGATGGATTTGAGCTTCCGTTGCCGATTCCATTCATACCCGTCATGAACAACGGAAGAGGAAGCCCAGCGCACCTTTTCATCAATAGTGGGATCACTGCCGCAGATCACTTGGTCATGACTTGTGAACGAACTAGCGATATACACGGTCTTGAAGCGACGACAGAATGCCATAGGTGCTGCGTGCCCGATCAACCCGATGCCGCACTGATACCCTAACCAATAGTTATAACCGGAAACCTTCACAAGATTCGTCAGCTCACCCTCCCGGAGGAAGGTGCGAAAATTCGACGTAATGAACACCGGCTCCGGCAAATCAAACTGCCGGGCCGTCTCCAGCGTATGATCATGCACCACCTGCCAGCCCTCCTCATCGGTGAGCTTGACATCCGATCCTCGCATCGTCAGCAGGATCGGCTTCTCCTCGCGGTGGCGAATGAGCGTCGCGAAAGCATCAACGCCGCCGCTGAAGAAGGCGGCTACCTGCTCCGAGGGTGAGACATCATGCTCCTCAAGCTCGTCCACCTCCACGCGTCCCTTGAACGTCAGCATGGGCGACATGTCAGCATATCCCTTCTTAATCTCCGGGATGCTCTCATAAAAGACTCGATCGAGGCGAGGCACCTGCAAGACGGCATCCGTCAACCAGATGATCGGGAGCACGTTCGTGATGAAGGGAATCACCAGAATACCCTCAGGCACCCCCGAGATATCCTGTGAATACTTCACACGAAAAACGTGCGGCTCATTGAAATAGCGATTTAGGTTCGCACTCAGAGAAAAGGCGACCGTCAGGGAGCGGGAGTCTGCAGAGACGGAATCGACACGGAGGAATGATGGAGTCATGGGTGATCAGGTGAGAGTGAGTCAAGTGCATCAGGACCGAGACAGCCGCCGGCGCAGACGGCGCCTCCACTGTTTCATGGTTGAGCTGCATTGTTTGCGGGCCGATTTCAGCTTCGCCCAACACTGCCGTAAAACGACCAGCCAGAGCGGGTTCAAACGCTTCCACGCTGCTCTGAGCTCCGGAGTCAGTTCGGCGTGCGCCAACAGATGCACCCAAGGCGCATCGCTGAGGGAAAGCCGGTAGACCCCGCTGAGTTTGCCATATGAGTTATCGAGCATATACACCTCCAACCCCGCCAAGTAGGCCATAATGCAGACATGCAGACGATCCGACACAATGACATCCGCCTGTTTGAGGGCCGAGGAGAACTGCCGAAGGATCTCAGCGTTGTAGGCCATATCCCGAGCCTCAGTGTAGGGGATCACGGCCGACAAATCAAAAGAGATCTCCGACATGTACGCCACTTCCTTTTCCGCATCGCGACGCAAGAGAAAGGCCACTCGGCGGGGCTTCCCCTGTTCCGTCATCATCACGGAGGCCCGTCGAACGCCCGCTCTCATTTTGCGAAAGAGGCCCCTCTTGATGCGACGTGCCATCCGGCACTCCTCGTCGGAGGTGGGCTTGATGGACGAGAGCTCCGTTGGCGGTAGCTCCTCCTCGCGGAACTCGAAAGCCATGTCGTCGGCCAAATAGCAGTGGCTCCGGGGTGCAGCTTTCCGGCAGTATTCGAACGTCTGATGGTCTCGGCAATACAGGTGGTGCCTTTGGTCGAGCTTCCCCATCAGTTCGTCAAGACCGTATATGCTGTGAGGCAGAATCACGCATTCGGAGATTCGCGGATCGGCAAAAAACTCAGCAAGTTCATCCTGATGAGGGCTCCACAGGGGAATAAGCCTCCCGCCTCCACCGAACACCAAAACATATTTCTCCGGCAAATTCCTTTCGTCGTACTCGCGAAAGTTGATTCCGTTTCGTCTGAAAAACTGTCGTGAAGCCTCCGCAATTAACAAATCTCCCAAGTTCCCGGGATTCGGATAAAAATAAAAAGTCCCCAGAGACTTCAAATGGGTGATCAGGGCTTCGTGCATGGGTCTGTTTTGCTAGGGCCAGTACGCTTAATTCGTCAGGAACATTGAGGAGCGATTCTTCAGGGCAAGAGGAGGAAATCAGAACGGGCTCATGCGCGGCACCTGAACTTTGCGTTCATTTTAGAGAGCTGCAAGAATGATGTATGACAGAGAACGTGAGGGAAGCTCACCACCGAACTCATTCTATAGGCTCGGCATCAGGCTGTCAAGCAAAACAAATGGGTTAAGGTTTCCGATTTCTTCCCAAAGCAGAGAGACTCACCTTCTCTCGCCCCAGCGTTGACAAAGCGCCCCCCCTGCGCTAGTATCACAGAAGCGAGCTCGGATCCCCATGATGCCCCACCCCCACAACTCCCCCAGCCCCCTTTCCCCTCACCAACGCAGCCCCCGCAGTCTCCGCGGCCCCGTCGGATCCATCAGCCTCCACGCCGTCGGAACGATCGCGACCGTCGGTCTCGGGCTGTTCAGCGCCCTGCTCTCCCTCTCCGCCGCCGAAGCGGCCTCTGCCGCCCTCTCAGGAGCATTCCCCGCCGCCCCCTCAACCGACGCTGCGGGCGGCTCCGCACCCGGCGCAGCCACCACAGACAAAGCCGCCGGAGCCACCGCAGCCGCCGGAGCTGCCGGGCAGGATACCGCCTCATCCGACGCTCAGGAGGACAAGGACGCCGACCTGCGTGCGCTCGACCTCAGCCAACTGAGCGACGACGAGCTCGCCATGCTGCGCCGCCGCGCCGAGGCCGGCAGCGCGCTTGCCGACTGCCTGCTCGGCGACCTGAGCTACATGCAGGCCAGCGATGAGAGCATCCCCGACGAAGCCGTGCAGCACTACCGCCGCGCCGCCGAGCGCGGCCTCACCGAGGCCATGGTCAAGCTCGCCATCTGCTGTGAGGCCCTCGACACCGACGCGGGGGATGCCGAGGCCGTCGGCCTGCTGCGCCGCGCCGCAGACCGGCGCGACGCGCGCGCCCTCTACCTGCTCGCCTGCTGTTACCTCGAAGGCATCGGCGTGCCCGCCTCCAACGTCCTCTATTACGCCTACCTGCAGGAGGCCGCGGCCCAGGGCAGCCTCGAGGCCTGTTGCAGCCTCGGCAGCTGCTGCGAGTTCGGCATCGGCACGCCCGAAAACAAGCCGGCCGCCCTCGCCTGGTACCGCAAGGGAGCCGAGGGCGGCGACCCCGAGGCCTCCTACAACCTCGCCCTCTGCCTCGAGAACGGCATCGGCACCGACGCCGACCCCTCCGCGGCCTTCAGCGCCATGCAGAGCGCCTGCGAGGGCGGCTACACCCCGGCCTACGCCGCCCTCGCGCTCTATTACCGCCACGGCATCGGCACCGACGCCGATGAACGGAAGGCTCTGGACTGCATCAATGCCGGCGCCGAGGCCGACGACCCGACGGCCCTGCTCTACCGCGGGCTCTGCTACGCCGAGGGCATCGGCGGCATCAGCGCCGAGGAAGCCTACCGCTGCTTTGCCGCGGCGGCCGAGCAGGACTACTACGAGGGCTACGTCTTCATGAGCATCATGCTGCGCTACGGCGTCGGCACCGAGGGCAGCGCCGCGCGCGCCCAAGAGTGCTACAGCCGGGCCGTTGAGCTCGCGAGCGAAGAGGAGGCCTACGCCCTCTTCAGCTCCGAGCCCGGGCTGCTGCTCGACAGCGCCTGCGCCGCCGTCGGCCGCGACACCATGGCCGAGGACAACGCCCCCTCCGCGAGCACGCCCGACACCGCTGCCGAGAGTACCCCTGACTCCGCAGCGGCAGACGGTCCCGACTCCGAGGGTACCGCCTCCGCTGCCGCGACGGGCAAAGCGGGATCCGAGACCACCACCGCCAGCTGAGGGGCTGCCCCGCCCGCCGGGGCATGCGGCAACGCACCAACACGGCAGCGCGCCGCTTCGCGGTTTCCGGCACACCGGCTTCCCGTATATCAGCCTCCCGCCCATCGGCCTCACCTCTGAGCACACTCCCCGGCCCACCGCAGCTCTGCGCCGTCGATCCTCGCCGCCGCTCAGGAGCGAGCGAAGCCGCGAAACAGCGCGCAATTTGCTTGCCGTCGCCCCCGCGCCTGTGCTAGCATGAGAGCATGATGCCCCCGTGCCCCCACCCGTCGCTCCTGCTCGCCCTCGCCCCCCTGCTGCTCTGCCCCGCGGCCCTCGCAGACGGCGACCGCCCGGCGGAAGGCACGGAGCCGCCCCCTCTGCCCCCCACGGGCGTCTGCCAGCGCACCACGGGCCCCATCACCATCGACGGGCGCGCCGACGAGCCGGACTGGCAGGCCGCCATCCCCTTGAGCCCGCTGAGAGACATCGAGGGCGGCGCCATCGACGATGAGACCCGTATCCGCCTGCTCTGGGATGACCACTACCTCTACGTGCACGCCGAGATGCCCGAGCCGCACCTGCGCGCCACCCTCACCGAGCACGACTCCGTCATCTACCGCGACCCGGACTTTGAAATCTTCATCGACCCGGACGGCGACGGCCTCAACTACATCGAGTGGGAGGTCAACGCCCTCGGCACCACCTGGGATCTCTTTCTGCCGCGCCCCTACCGCCACGGGGACAACCTCGTGCTGCACGACTGGGAGATGCCCGGCCTGCGGCACGCCGTGCAGCTCCGCGGCACCCTCAATGACCCGAGCGACGTCGACGAGGGCTGGAGCGTCGAAGTCGCCATCCCCTGGCGCAGCATCCTCTCGCACGGCACCCAGCCGCGGCAGGACGTCGCCCCGCAGCCCGGCAGCAGCCTTCGCCTGAACTTCTCTCGCGTCAACTGGCGCATCATCCCCGATGCCGCCGCCCCCGGCGGCTACCGCAAGCAATGCGACGCCAGCGGAGCACCGCTGCCCGAGAGCAACCACGTGTGGGCCCCCACCGGCCTCATCAACATCCACCTGCCCGAGCACTGGGGAGAGATCCGCCTCAGCGGGCAGCCCGCCGGCACATGGGAATCCTTCCTGCCCGGGCCGGACGAAGACCTGCGCCTCGCACTCTACCGCATTCTCAACGCCCAGCTCGCGCGGCGCGGCCGCACCGGCAGCTTCGCCACCACGCCCGAGCAGCTCGCGGAGGAGGGCTGCCCGCTGCCCCCGCAGGCCGAGCTGGCCCTGGCGCGCGATGACTTCTTTGTGATCGAGGCGCGCAGCGCGCGCACGGGCAGCCTCTGGCGGCTCGACAGCGAGGGGCGCCTGAGCCGCAGCGAGCCCAGCGTTGAACAGCCCGACATCTGCCTCTGGCTCTCCGGCAGCGAAGAGCGCAGCGAAGCCGACTGGGCCCGGCGCTTCGCCGCCCTGGCCGAGGCCGGCGTGAGCACCCTCATCATCGGCGGCGACAACGACAGCCTCCGGCGCCTCGCCCCGCTGGCGCGCCGCGCCGGACTGCGCGTCTACTCCTGGTTCTGGGCCCTCAACCGCCCCGGCGACGCCGAGGCCCTGCGCCACCCGGACTGGTACGTCGTCAACCGCGACGGGCACTCCTGCCACAGCGAAGAGCACCGCCCCTACGTCGACTATTACCAGTTTCTCTGTCCGAACAACCCCGAGGTGCGCAGCCACCTGCTGCGCCTCGTCCGCGAGCAAGCGCAAATCCCGGGCATCGACGCCGTGCAGCTCGACTACCTGCGCCTGCCCGACGTCATCCTCCCCCGCGCCCTGTGGAAGACCTACGGCCTCGTCATGGATCGCGAGCTGCCCGCCTACGACTACTGTTACTGCCCGCACTGCCTCGCGCGCTTCCGGCAGCAGCAGGGGCGCGACCCGCTCAGCGACCCCACGCAGGATGAGGCTTGGCGCGAGTTTCGCCTCGCGAGCGTCGCCGAGCTCGGCAACCTGCTCTGCGACGCCATCCGCCGCTGCAACAAGCGCGCCGCCTGCGCCGTCTTTCCCTCCCCATCCCTCGCCTCCCGCCTCGTGCGTCAGGACTGGAGCCGCCTGCGCCTCGACCTCGCCCTGCCCATGACCTATTACAGCTTCTACGCCGAGGGCCGCGACTGGCTCCCGAGCATCCTCCGCGAGGCGCAGCGCGAGACCGACGGCCGCATCCCGCTCGCGCCCGGCCTGCACCTGCCAGACGTCAGCCCCGATGAGCTCCCGCGCGAGCTCGACCTCCTCTACCGCGCCGGCGCCCGGCACATCGCCCTCTACAACGCCGACGAGCTCACACCGGCGCACGCCGCCGCCCTGCGGCAGTGGCTCGATGCCCTGCGCAGCCACCGGCGCCCCGAAGCCGAGCCCCGGCGCTGACGCACCACCGCCCCCGAGCATCCCCCGGGCACCCTCCCGCAGCCTTCCGCACGCCTTCCCGGCGCCGCCCGCAGCCTCGCCGAAGACGGCGGCACGAAGCCCCCGAGGCGCCAGAAAAGCCCTCGAAATTACACTTGCCAATCCATCAGATTTAGCGTATTATCAGCGCTGCGCCGCTCTCTCTCCGCGCGAAACAACTCTCGAAGGAAGCGAATTTCCGCGGCGCAAGGCATCTTACACCACCATGAACAGCGTCAAAAAGAACTTCATCAAGATCCTCATCGTCCTGCTGGTCAGCGCCGGCACCCTATTCGTACCCTTCGGCTCCATGGGGCTTGAAATCAACGCCCTGCAACAAGGCGTCATCGCACTCTTCGTCATGGCCGCCCTGATGTGGATCCTCGAACCCATCCCGATCTGGTCGACCTCGGTTCTCGTCATTGCCCTCTCGCTGCTCTGCCTCTCCAACAAGGCCTTCCCCATCTTCAAGCCCGATCGCTTTGACGACGTCGCCGTCAACAGCATCGTCGATGACGTCTGCGGGCAGGCCAACCCCGGCACCGTCGCCGAGCTCAAGAAGGCTATCGCCGAGCGACTGACCAAGAAGTCGAAGCTCAACCCCGAAGAAGTGCGCCTGACGCTCACGCAGCAGACGCATGAATTTGCCGAAAAGGCCATGCACGGCAGTCAGGAGGCCGAGGCCCTCGCCCAGCAGTACCGCGATCAGGCCGCCGACGCCACCGATGAAGCCGTCCGCACCTCGCTGGAGGCCCAGGCCCTCAAGCACCACGCCGACGCGACGAACCTGCGCAGCGTGCAGGTGCAGATGAACGCCGCGGCCGACAAGCTCTACACCGCCGAAATCGCGGCGCGCATCAAGCAGGTGGAGGTCACCAACACGATGCAGCAGAAGAGCACGATGGCCACCTTCGCCGACCCGATCATCATCCTCTTCCTCGGCGGCTTCTTCCTCGCCGCGGCGGCCACCAAGTTCCGCCTCGACATCAACCTCGCCAAGGTGCTGCTCAAGCCCTTCGGCAAGGATCCGAAGTTCGTCATGCTCGGCCTCATGTGCGTGACGGCTCTCTTCTCCATGTTCATGAGCAACACGGCCACCGCCGCCATGATGCTCGCCATTCTCTCGCCGGTGCTCTCGCTCTTCGCGCCGACGGACCGCGGCCGCGCCGCCTTCGCCCTCTGCATCCCCATCGCCGCGAACATCGGCGGCATCGGCACCCCCATCGGCACCCCGCCGAACGCCATTGCCCTCAAGGCCATGCAGGACATGGGCCTCAACGTCACCTTCGGCCAGTGGATGTGCTTCGGCGTGCCCTTCGTCATCGTGATGATTCTCATCGCCTGGGTGGTGCTCGTCAAGATGTTCCCGATTGATCAGAAGGAAATCGAGCTGAAGATGGGCGGCAAGTTCCTCAAGACGCCCAAGGCCATCATCGTCTACGTCACCTTCGCCGTCACCGTCTTCCTCTGGGTCATCGGCGACCAGATCGGGCTTGACAGCAACACCATAGCCATCGTGCCCATCGCCGTCTTCGCCGTCACGCAGGTCATCACCAAGGACGACCTGCGCCAGATGAGCTGGGAGACCCTCTGGCTCGTCGCCGGCGGCTTCGCCCTCGGCCTCGCGCTTCAGGACACGAACCTCGCGCAGACGCTCATCAGCGCCATTCCCTTCGGCGAGTGGAACTCCACCATGCTGCTCGTGGGCGCCAGCTTCATCTGCCTCTTCATGGCCACCTTCATGAGCCACACCGCCACGGCCTCGCTGCTCATGCCCATCATGGGGGCCGTCGCCGGCAGCATGATGGGAGCCGGCAGTATGGACGGCGCCGGCGCCATCGGCCTGCTCTGCACGGTCGCCTTCGCCTCCTCGCTCGGTATGGCCCTGCCCATCAGCACGCCGCCCAATGCCCTCGCCTACGCCACCGGCCTCGTCGAGTCCAAGGGCATGGCGATCTCGGGCACCATCCTCTGCCTCATCGGCCTCGCGCTCTCCATCGCACTGATGGTCTTCCTCGGCGCCATCGGCTTCTTTGCCTGACGCCCCTCCGGCGGGCGGGCCCGGCACAGCCGAGTCCGCCCGCGGCACGGGAAGCGCGGCAGCCACACCAAGCCCCGGCTCCCCCTCCCCCCTGCCCCGCACCCGGCTTTCCCTCCTTCTCCTCCTCCCTTCTCCCCTCCGCAACGGCCAGCCTCAACCCGCTCTTTCGGCTAACGGCCAGCCAATGCCGCCCCGGCACGCCTCCCGCTCTTTCATACCCCCCCTTCCCCCGCCGCAGACCCATGCCCTACCTCCCGGCCACCAACAGCGCCGCGCTCGAGCGCCTCAACCGAGTCTACTTCAGCGACCCGGCGCGCATCATCACCTGTGCCGCCGGGGACACCCTGCTCGAGCAGGGCGAAGCCTGCGAGCGCCTCTTCCTCATCCTCGAAGGCTCCGTGCTCGCCCTGCGGCATGCCGAACACCTCGAGGGCAGCGAGCTACCCGCCGAGAGCACCGTGCGCAAGCATGAAGTCTTCCGCGCCGGCCCCGGCAGCTACATCGGCGTGCAGAGCTTCTTCTCCGGCGCCTACCGCCTCTCCAACGACATCATCGCGCTGGAGGACTGCCGCCTCGCCTACATCGACAAGAGCCAGCAGGCCATCGACGAAGAGCACTACGGCACCTTCGAACACCAGTTCATCCCTGTGCTCATCCACGAACTGGCCGAGCGCAACAAGCGCATCTTCGACCGCGCCGCCGAGAAACAGGAAGCCCAGCGCCTCGTGCAGCGGCAGGAAATGGCCGCCACCCTCGGGCAGCTCTCCGCCGGCATCGCCCACGAGCTCAACAACGCCGTCGGCGTCATCACGCGCCGCACCGACTTCGTCGCCGAAAACCTCACCAACTGGCTGGAGGAAGAGAGCAAGCAAAACGCCCGCCTCTTCCTCTACGGCTACGAGGACAACAGCTTCGCCGACCCCGCCGCGCTGCGGCGCCGCGCTCGCAAATACGAAAACGAACTCAACCTGCCGCAGGTCGCCGCCAAGGTTCTCGCCCACATCGTGCCCGACACCGACGCCCTCGTCAAACTCGGCCCCGAGTTCGTCAACCACGTGCGGCGCAACTACCGCTTCTGGGAGCTCGGCCACGACCTGCGCGACATGCAAATGGCCGCGCGGCACGCCACGGGCATCGTGCGCGCCGTCAAGCTGCTGGGCGGCGGCAACTCCACCCGGCAGGAGGGCGTCGACGTCGCCCAGTCCGTGCGCGACGCCATGAACCTGCTGACCAACAAGCTCAAGCACATGAGCATCGAGACGGATCTCGGCGAGCTGCCCCCCATCACCGCCGACATCACCGAGCTCGTGCAAATCTGGCTCAACATCCTCACCAACGCCTGCGACGCCATCGAGCAGGCCCACACCCCCGATCCCCGCATCCGCGTGCGCGCCTGTTCCCTGCACGCCGACGGCCTCCACGAACTGCCCGAGGACTACGTCTGCGTCTCCATCAGCAACAACGGCCCCGCCATCCCCGAGGAGATCCAGGAGAAAATCTTCCAGCCCAGCTTCACCACCAAAAAACTCGGGTTGGACTTCGGCCTCGGCCTCGGCCTCTCCATCGTGCGCCGCCTGGTCGACAGCTACAAAGGCACCATCGAGGTGCACAGCAACGAACAAGAAACCACATTCACCATCTCACTGCCCACAACCCCAAGCCATGGAAAAGATTAACATCATCTGCGTCGACGACCAGCAGGAAGTCCTCGACTCCGTCATGCGCGACCTGCGCCCGCTGGGCGACCTCATCCGTCTGGAAGAAGCCTCCAGCGCCGCGGAATGCCTCGATCTCGTCGAGCAAATCGACGAAGACGGCGACCACATCGCCGTCATCATCTCCGATCAGGTCATGCCCGGCGAACAGGGCACCGACCTGCTGCGCAAAATCACGACCGACGGCCGCTTCAACAAGACGCGCAAGGTCCTGCTCACCGGTCAGGCCACGCATGCCGACACCATCAACGCCATCAACGAAGGCGGCATCGACAACTACGTCGAGAAGCCCTGGCAGCCCGAGCATCTGCTCAACGTCGTCAAGCGCCTGCTCACCCTCTACATTCTGGAAAGCGGCATCGACTACCGCCCCTACATGAGCATTCTCGACAACACCACCCTCTTCAGCAAACTGCGCTGAGTCCCCCTCTCTTCCCTTACCCAACCACTCTTCGAAACCATGAACACGACAAAAATCACCGGTACCCTCGCGGTAGCCATGGTGGCCACCGGACTCTGCTCCGCTGCAGAAAACAGCGGACATCCCTTCACCACCACCGCCGCCGCACCCTACGACAGCAACTCACGGGTTGCTGTTGTCTGCGACAAGGACGCTCAAGTCGCCGTTCCCTGTAACAAGGACGCTCAGACCGACGTCCCCGTCGCCGGCGGCTGGAACAGCCACACCGACGCCGCCACCGACGCCATCAAGAACGCCCTGCGCCTCTACAAGGCCGAGAGCGACAGCTCCTTCATTCAAGAAGTCAAGCTCAGCTGGATGGAGCAATACCAGATCGCCGTCGTGCAGCCCAGCGGCGGCAACGGCTCGATCCTCAAGCCCGGTGCCAGCCCCTTCAACCAGGAATTCCGCCGCTCGTGGGTCGGCCTCAACGTCAAGACCAACACCGGCACCCTCTTCCACACCTGGATGCGCATCGGCGGCCTGCCCATGCGCTCCACCTACGTCGGCGGCCGCACGCGCAAAAACTACAGCTACGCTGACATCTTCGACCTCTACATCCGCCAGGACATCCCGGGCGTCGACGGTCTGAGCGTCAGCGTCGGCAAGCTCAAGCCCCTCTTCACGATGGACTACACCGAAGCCAGCTCGAAAATCAAGTGCGTCGAGCGCTCCGTCATCGGTCAGTTCAGCGGGCTTGACTCCAACTGGGGTATCGACGTCACCTACAAGCCGCAGAAAAACCTCACCTTCTACGTCCAGTTGCTGGCCAACGACCGCGCCAATAACGCCAAGAGCATGTCGCACAGCGACGTCTACCGCGACGGCCGCGGCCTCAAGGGCGAATTCGGCTGGGAGGACAAGTGCTACGCCATCCTCGGCGCCCGCTACCGCTTCCACGAGACCGCCGACAGCTCGCACGAAGTCGTCTTCCAGTACGCGCATGACTTCAACAACGTCTACGACGGCCACCGCGAGCCCGGCGCCAACTGCTACGGCATCGGCATGCAGGACGGCATCTCCGTGGGCTACATCTACAACCGCAACAAGTTCACCCTCATGGCCAACGCCGTCGCCTTCTTCGACGTGCTTGGCGCTGAGGGCGGCGGCGGCAGCAACTGCTACGGCCTGCAGGTGCAGCCCTCCTACCTCCTCACGCCGAACGTCGAGCTCGTGCTGCGCTACACGGCCCTGAGCAGCCTTGACTTCGGCAACGCGGGCGGCAACCCCGTGCGCCTCGCTGCGGATCGCTACATCTGCACGCAGACCATCGCCCCCGCCTGGGTGGAGCACCTCAACGCCTTCTACATCGGCGCCAACTTCTTCCTGAGCGCGAAAAACCCCGATGCCCTCAAGTTCATGATCGGCGCGGAATACATGACGACGCGCGCTTGGGGCGACACCGCCTACTGCGGCTGGGAGTTCACCAGCGCCGTGCGCTGGAGCTTCTGATGCCCCGCTGAGCCCCTGCGCCCCGGCACCGCCCGCTGCGCAGGGGGCCGACGAGCCCTCCGACACCCCCCGGCCGCGAACGCGCCGGGGGGTGTTGTCCTTTTCCGCCCCACCCGCCCCCGCAGACGCCACTCGACCGGCTCCGCCAACGGCACGCCGCTTACCCTAGCCAACAAGCCCCCTCGCCGCTCGGTCTGACTCCACCCACCAGTCCCCGCGCTCATGCGGAAGTCTCCGAAGACTCAGGAGACCTTACAGCGCCCGAGTGAAAGGCGCACCACCCCGCCGCGCCTCAGAGACGCCCGGCAGCTCAAAACGCGACAGCGAGCTTGACGCCGCCGCCCAAACCCGATACCATAGCCCCATGCAAGCCCCGGAAATCATGGCCCCGGCGGGCTCCTACGAATCCCTTGCCGCCGCCCTGCGCGCCGGTGCCGACAGCGTCTACTTCGGCGTCGGCAACTACAACATGCGCGCCCGCAGCAGCATCAACTTCACCGCCGAAGACCTGCCGCGCATCGCGCGCCTCTGCCACCACTGCCGCGCCAAAGCCTACCTCACCTGCAACATCATCATCTACGACGAAGAACTCGAGGGCATGAAAGACCTGCTGCGCCGCGCGAAGCAGGCCGGCATCGACGCCGTCATCGCCGCAGACGCCGCTGTGATCGCCTACGCGCGCAGCATCGGGCTTGAAGTGCACATCTCCGTGCAGGCCAACATCTGCAACCTCGACGCCGTGCGCCTCTACGCCGCCTACGCCGACGTCATGGTGCTGGCGCGCGAACTGCGCCTCAGCCAGATCCGCCACATCATCGACGGCATCCGCCGCGAGCACATCACCGGCCCGAGCGGGCAGCTCGTGCGCATCGAAATCTTCGCCCACGGCGCCCTCTGCATCGGCATCTCGGGCAAATGTGGCATGAGCCTCGCCGCCTACAACCACAGCGCCAACCGCGGGCAGTGCTTCCAGCTCTGCCGGCGGCGCTACCGCGTCACCGACACCGAGACCGGCTTCGAGATGGACATCGACAACCAGTACATCATGTCGCCCAAAGACATCTGCACCATCCGCGTCATCGACCAGCTCATCGAGGCCGGCGTCTCCGTCCTCAAGCTCGAAGGCCGCGGCCGCAGCGAAGCCTACGTCTCCACCGTCACGCGCGTCTACAAAGAAGCCGCCGAGGCCTGCGTCTCCGGGGAATGGAGCCCGGAGAAGGTCGCCGCGTGGGAGGCCGAGCTGCAGCGCGTCTTCAACCGCCAATTCTGGCACGGCGGCTACTACCTCGGCGAAGAGTGGGACACCTGGAGCGGCTGCTCGAACAGCCTCGCGCTCGAACAGCGCCGGCACCTCGGCCGCGTCATGCGCTGGTACGCCCGCCCGCAGGTCGCCGAAATCCGCCTCGAAGCCGAGCCCCTCTCCCCGGGCGACAAAATCGAAATCACCGGCCCCACCACCGGAATCGTGCGCCTCACCGTGCCCGAGGTGCGCGTCGATGATGAGGACGGCAACACGATCAACGTCAGCACCGCGCCCAAAGGCGCCCACGCCCTCGTGCCCGTCGGGCAGAAAGTGCGCCACGGCGACAAAGTCTACCTCGTCACCCGCCGCAAACTCTCCTGAGCCCCGGCTGAGACATCCGCTCCGGCAGTCTCCCCGCACCTCGGTGCGCCGCCCGCCTCACCCGCCCGGCAGACACCCGCCCAGCCCGGCCCACGGCTTCGCTGGCAAGTTTCCTGCACACCCCTCACGCGCAGCATATCACCCCCTGCTCTCCTCTCCCCTCTCCCCACACCTCCGGCACACAACCGCGCACCCACACCGACCGCCCCCCACCGCCATGAGCCTCACCGCCCCCCGCCAGATCTACGACCCCGAGCGCATCCGCCAAGCCGTCGAATACACCGCAGACCGCATCGTCGCGCGCATGGGCGACGAGCATCCCATCATTGCGCTGGCCCTGCTCAACGGTGCGCTGTGGTTTGCGGCGGACCTGCTGCGCCTGCTGCCGCCCAACTACATCCTTGAAACAGCGCGCGTCTCCAGCTACGGCGACGCGCAGCAAAGCAGCGGCAAGCTGCGCTGGCTCACCCCGCCGCCCGACTGCCGCGGCAAGCGCGTGCTGCTGCTCGACGACGTGCTCGACACCGGGCTGACCCTGCACCTCGTGCGCCAAACCCTGCTCGAGGGCGGCGCCCACGAGGTGCTCACCGCCGTCGCCATTGAAAAAGACATCCCGCGCCAGCACTGTCCGCACGCCGACTTCGCCGCCCTGCACACCGGCGATCGCTACCTCATCGGCTACGGCATGGATTCCCGCGGCAAATACCGCAACCTGCCCGACATCTGCGAGCTGTGAGCCACTCGAAGCTTGACAGAAGACGTGACAGCGATAGAATGAAAAGCGATTCTTCATCCATGAACACCCCCTCCTCCCCCCTGCTCAGCGTCATCCTCCCCATCTACAACACGGAGTCCTAGCTGCGCCGCTGTCTTGACAGCATCTGCAACCAGACCCTTCGCGACATAGAAATCATCTGCGTTAACGACGGTTCAACCGATCACTCCGCCGACATCCTTGAAGAATACGCCGCCCGCGACCCGCGCATCCGTATCATTCACCAAGAAAACGGCGGGCTCTCCGCCGCGCGCAACACCGGGCTGGCCGCCTGCCGCACCGAGCTCATCACCACGGTGGATTCGGACGACTATATCGAGCCCGACACCTACGCCGAGTTGCTGCCTCACATGACGGAGGACATCGACCTCATCTGCTATGGCGTCGTAGTCGAAGCTCCCTCCCTGCCCTGGGTCGAAAGATTGCAAAGCTATTTCACCATTCCGAGTGAACAGGAAGTCGATATCACCCCCGAGACAGCTGTCACCGTCAACGACACAGCGTGCAATAAGATCTTCCGGCGCAGCCTCATCGAGAGGTTTAACCTGCGCTATCCGCACGGCATCTGGTATGAAGACTTCAGCTTCACCCAAATGTACCTGAGTGTCAGCCGCCGGATATACCTGAGCCCGCGGCGATTCTACCACTACGTTCAGCGCGAAGACTCCATCATGGGGCAAACGCAAAGTCGCCTCAGCCCCAAGGCAATCGACCGTCTATACAGCATGGCCGCCGTGCTTGATTTTTACCGCCGCCATGGTCTGACGGAATGCTGTCGCCCCGTGATCTCTCACTGGCTCTATCAACTGCCGTCCATGCTCCGGCAATTGCCGCCGGACCATGTTGGCCGCGGCAAGAGGCAGGCGCGTGAATTCCTGAGGCAGCAGGGGCTCGACCGGCTGTTTGCCGGGCACGACACCGTGCAGAGCCTGCTGCACCCCGTCCGCCACGCGTTCAGCACCCTCTTCTACCGAGACAAGGAAACCAGCACCCAGTTTCGCCTGCTCGGACTTCCTCTCTTCTCCCTTATGAAGCGCCGCCACCGCCGGCGCTACCGCCTGCTGGGCATCGGCTTCGGCCCGAAGATTCCCTGAGGGGCGGCGCCGTGCCAACCGTGCGACACTTGGTCTCCGGTTTTCGTCTGAAACACCCCGATTTCAGGCGATTTTGGGACAAATTCACGCCACGCGACACAAAAGGCTTGCAACGGGGCGTCAAATCACGTATCCTCCCTCGGCGCGAGCCCATCAACAACCGGCCGTCGGTCCTTCATTTCCGCGGAAGCCAAGCTCGCATGAAGGGAAACCCGGCCACCCCACACCACTATGCCTGAGAACGACAACGAAGAACAGAAGGTCATCCAGCTGGCCTATTTCGAGATCCCCGACACCCTTGAGCGCATCGAGGACCCCAAGGATCCCAATCACGTTACCTTCATCGCCGAGCCCATCGAGACGGGCTTCGGCCACACGCTGGGCAACTCCCTGCGTCGCGTTCTGCTCAGCTCCCTCGAGGGTGCCGCCATCACCAGCGTGCGCATCGCCGGTGCCCAGCACGAGTTCACCTCCCTGCCCGGCGTGGTCGAGGATGTGACGGAGATCATCCTCAACCTCAAGAAGGTCAAGTTCAAGCACTTCGGCAAAGAGCCCCGCACGCTCTCGCTGCGCGTCACGAAGCAGGGCGTCGTGACGGCCGGCGACATCCAGGAAGACCACATCTATCAGGTGGTCAACAAGGATCAGGTCATCTGCCACCTCGACCAGAGCACCATCTTTGACTGCGACTTCGAGGTCAACGTCGGCCGCGGCTTCCACACGGCTGACGACAACAACGACAAGGACCGCCCCATCGGCGTCATCCCGATCGATTCCATCTTCTCCCCGGTGACCCGCGTGAAGTACTCCGTGGACAACGCCCGCGTGGGCCAGATGACGGAGTTCGACAAGCTCGTGCTCGACATCTGGACGGACGGCCGCGTGTCGCCCGATGACGCCATGCTTCAGGCCGCGAGCATCATGCGCCACTACCTCGACGTCTTCCTGAAGGTGAACGGCAGCCGCGTGGAGATTCCGCACGGCCCGCGCTCGGAGACGGATGCGAACACCGCTCAGCTTCGCAAGCTGCTCAACATGAGCGTCAACGAGATCGAGCTCTCGGTGCGTGCCGCCAACTGCCTCAACAACGCGAACATCACCACCGTCGGCCAGCTGGCCATGAAGACGGAGGCCGAGATGCTCAAGTACCGCAACTTCGGCAAGAAGTCGCTCAACGAGATCAAGGACAAGCTGGTGCAGTATGGCCTGACGCTGGGCATGCAGTTCGACCCCGAGCTGCTGACGGCCCCGGCTCCCTCGGCTCGTCTGCGCGACCTCAACGACGAGACCCGCGCGTCGGATCTTCAGGCACTCATCACGCACAACATCGACGCCTACGGCGACGACGACGAGCTCGAGTAAAGAGCTCACCCCACCGCGCCGGGGCACGCCCGGCGCCCATCCCCTAACCAAACAACACTACAGTCAACAAACATGAGACACGGAGTTAAAAAGGCCAAGCTTCAGCGCACGGCCTCCCATCGCAAGTCCCTGCTGGCCAACCAGGCCTGCAGCCTCATCAGCAACGGCCGCATCACCACCACGCTGGCCAAGGCCAAGGCCCTTCGCCCCTACGTCGAGAAGCTCATCACGCTCGGCAAGAACGGCAGCCTGCACGCCCGCCGTCAGGCCCTTGCCACCCTTCCCCAGCCGAAGGTGGTCGCCAAGCTCTTCAGCGTGGTCGCTGAGGCCACGAAGGATCGCCAGGGCGGCTACACCCGCATCGTGAAGCTCGGCCAGCGCAAGACGGACAGCGCCCCGATGGCTCTCATCGAGATCATCGACCTGCCCCAGCTCTCCGCCCCCGTTGCCCCGGCCACCACGACGGGCACCGGCTCGACGAGCGAAACGGCTCCCGCCGAAGCCCCCGCGGCTGAGGCTCCCGCCAAGGAAGAGGCCTGAGCCTCGCCCCGGCAACTCATCTTCGGATAGCGCGAAGCGCCGCTCTGCTGCTGCAGAGCGGCGCTTTTTGTTAAATGAGGCCAAGAGAGTGCGACGCCGGAGCTTGAGAGCTAACCGGCAGCCGACGACGGATTAATCCTCGATTCTCTTTTTTCTGATCTTGACCCCGAAGAGCTTGAAAAAGCGGCGCCCGCCCACATCCACAACCGTAAACACGGGCGCGCCGCAGACGAAGAACTTCCGCAAGCCGCGGCTCGGGAACTCGCTCAGCCCGGAGAGGATGCACCGGAGAACCGTCATCCACACAGATGATCTCAAACTTGCGATAAGTCTGCGCCGGATGACGGTCAAAAGCTCTGCCCAGATATGGCTCGACAAACTGCCGCCCCCGATCCCTGTAGAAAGTACTTGCGTCGCAGCGTTCAACATGATATAAGATATCTGCGCGCTCGCACATACTCCGGGATAATAACGCATTCCCGAGTATCGGAGAAGAAGAGAGAACTCTGCGAGGCGCCCAGTAACAACAAATTAAATCCGGATTGCATTGATAGAAAAAGCGCCTACACAAGGTTGTTGACTTCGAATCAGATTGACGTCTCTTAGGGGACGTCTCATAGAGGCGAGAAGCTTTATTGCAACTGTCCAGTATACACAGAAGCGAACGGATATTTTCATAATACATCTTAGATATGCACTTAACATTCATTCATCGGAAGTGGCACGATCTGACGAGCAAATTTCTCAAAGAAAAGCCCTCGATTGTATACTATTGGACCGAGAAACCCAATTTCGGGGACATGCTCAATCATGATTTGCTCAATTACATGGGGTGCAAACACTTGGGCCCCAAGCAAATCCGAGTCTATCGCCCGATAAACGCAGAAGGAACCGCCATTGGCTCTATCCTGCAACTTCTTCTTCGCACCAGAAAAAAGCTGGCTGTAAATCCTCGGCCGATTAAAATATTCGGCTCCGGCTTCATATCCCCTGCAAAGGAGGAAGACGAACGTTTTCTTCGGCCCTTGGATATCTATGCCTTGCGCGGCAAACTTTCAAAAGAGAGATGCGAAAGGATTATGTCTCAATCTCTCGATCATGTCGTATTGGGTGACCCGGGATTGATGGTTAAGAGGATCTTTGCTCCCATCATTCCCGACCCGCAATATGACGTTGGCATTGTATATCATTACGTCGACAGCGACAAAAAACCCTTTCATGAAAAGATCCAACTGCAGTCAAAGACATTTCGGCTGATCGATATTCGCCAACAACCAAGTGATTTCGTCAAAGAAGTAGCCCAGTGCAAGTTTATCCTTAGCTCAGCCATGCATCCATTGATATGCGCTGACTCCTTGGGAATACCCAATTGCCACATCATCGTCGGGGATGAGGTTGCTGGAGGAAGTTATAAGTTTCTCGATTATTATTCCGTCTTTCCCCAGTATAAATATCAGCCCATTGACTTGAGAACACCCGGGCTCATCGTGGACGATCACACGATCGATATTCTCACGGATCAGTATAGTATCACTTCTAAACAGGTGGATGAGATCTGCGATAGCTTGGAAAGTGTCTTCCCCTTCCCGCACAAGAAAGAAAACAAGAGAGCCTAGACCATCTTCACATCACACCCTTGCGTGAGGACACAATCGCGGCCACGAGAAATTTTCGCCATTTCTTCCAGAGCATAAGCCAGGGGGGGGGTGGCATGCCCGTTGGCCCCGGAGCAGATGTTCGCGAAGATGCCTTAAATTCGCTTCACGTGCCTTCAAAGACAACTCAAGACTTCTCTCGATTTCTGGCAGTAGACCTGATGCAGCCCCGCTTGCTCTGAAACACGCCATTCTTCCTTGACTCCACGGTTGAGACATGATAGGCCGAGGGAAGAGCAAGTTGCAGATGCTTACTCCTTCAGCCTCCTCCATTACAACGCATAAGCCTTATATCACCTTCCATACAAAATGAATGAGCCATTTTCCGAGCGAGACATCATTCGGATGTCCATGAGCATACCCGTAGCAGAGAATACCCCTGTTCGGGTGTTAAGAATTCAAAAACCCCATGTTGAATACAAAGATGGGCAGGCGTCGCAAATTTGTGAGATCACGTGTGGTGAGGTGAAGCGAACCGTCATCTTTTCTGTACCAGAGGCATATGGTGAGTATTTGACGACAGAACGCAGTGACGCCTACGTTCTTGGTTTGCTCAGTTTTGCCATGAGAGAAAGGTGCGATATTGTATGTGAAACTCCCATGACAGAGGAGCTTCTGCACCAACTGCGCACAGAATTTTTACCTGCGCTGCACAAATTCGAGCCGAAGCTACATCTGCCGAAAATTCAGGCAGAAGTCGATGGAACGCCTCTTGCATGTGCGGGGAAAGTAGGCACCGGCTGCTCATGCGGCGTGGATTCCTTAACTGCAATTAAGCATCTGACTGAGTCGGATTGCCCGGGTATTCATTTGGACTACTTGGTTTTACACAACGTAGGAGCATACTCGTGGAAGGGTCATGTTCTGGAGAAGCGCTATGAGGAGGGGATCAGCAACATACAACATTTTGCAAACGAATATCATTATAAGATTCTTGTTACAAATTCCAACATATCCGAGGCCTTTCCTCAGTTACATGAAGCGACACATGGCTATACGATCGCCTTTGCCACATATATGCTTCGCAAGCTGTGGAAGCGCTACTATTATGCCTCAGCAGGATTTGAACACCAGCCTGCTATTAGTTTGGAAGGGCACGCCAACCACGCCTTCGGTTATTACGAGTTATTTGCGCTGCAGTGTTTTTCCATTCCGCAGCTGCGACTGTGCTCGGAAAGCTTGGTCTTGTCAAGATTTGACAAGACGAGAGAGCTCATCAATTATGAACCGGCTCATCGATTTCTCAATGTGTGCGTTAGGAACTCCAATAGAAACTGCGGGGAATGCTTCAAATGCAAGCGCACTCTCCTGACTTTAGATGCGCTTAACGCATTAGACTCTTTCAGCCATGTATTCCCCGTGGACGCTTACAGGAAAAATCGTGCCCGGTATATGCGCGAATTGTATTTATCCCACTTAAAACATGACTCTATGCTTGAAGGAACTTATCGCATACTTTCCCCCCAAATTGGGTTATGGAATAAGATACGAGTACTCTTGAGTATAAGGGGGCTCAGGGCAATCCGAGATAAGATATGTAACAAGCGAAAGCCTACTGTGTATGACCACTAAATAACGTAACAGCAGTCGTAGTTCAGTTTCCCTCTGATCACGAAACGAGGAGTAAAAGGGGATCTCGAGCTGTTGTGATGAAACGGTTTTGCATCCCAGAGGCGCCACGCTACCCGTCTTCGAGCACATCACAAGGTCTTGCATCAGTCCCCGGCGATATGAGATGCGACGGCCGAGAGGCTACCTTGAGCTGCTGCCCACATGCCGGAGCTGCCCGAGCGACGCATCGCAAGCGCCAAGGACTGACGCCTCTGAGCTTTCTGGAAAGCCCTCTCTGCCATGTGTGCTCCACCGTCAACGGAAAGCTGAGCTCGCTTAGGAGTTTACCTTAATTCCGAAGTTCGAGAAGTCTGAAAAGCGTGGGAGGGATTCAGAGCTGGAGTGCTGCCCTGTCGCGAGCCTTTGCAGCCTGCGTCTTGTTGTTCTCCGCCTCAGAGGCTCGCAAGATGCCTCGGAACTGCTTTCTGAGGGCCTCCATCAGCTTTTTCGAGCCGCAAACCGAGAGATGGCCGGAGTCGTAAAGTAGTGGTTCTCCATCCTCGAAGGGGACGAAAATCCCGTCGACAAACATATGCGGAGCAGGATCCACCGAGGTACAGAGCCCCCCTTTCTGCAGGTTAAGCAAGAACTGCCTGATTCGACCGTATTGCTCGGTATACTGCTCGTAACTGCATTGTAAGCGTTTGCGGATATCCGAGTCGCGACCCCGTAGTTTTGATCGTTGCAGGAGAGCCCCCATTGTTGCATTGCCCATGCTGAGCACCTCTGGAGTGGGCATGATCAGCACAACTTCTCGGTCCATCTCCTTGAGACGTTGCAGGAATGCACGCAATCCGTTGGTCGTGGCGCTCCAGGAATCTCCTGCGCCGATGGTCTCTCCATCCCACGTGATGGCCGGTCCAAATCTCCGATACCATCGCTGACCGATGATGATGTAATGCAGATGGGGATTCTGCCGCAGCCACTGCAGAAGAAGTTCTGCCTTGCTCCGCGTAAAATATCCGTTTTTATTTGGGAACTCTATATTCAGTCGATTCCAGAATGGGGTAACGTAGAGACTAACGTAAAGGCCGGACCATCCTTCCTGTTGAGCAACAATATCGAAGCCGGGGAAGAGGGCATTGGCATAACTGTCACCCAAAAGGATGAAGTTGGGCTGCTTGGAGCTATCGCCGATCTGGAGAATGGGGGCGCGCCCGAAGTCCGGTGAGTTTTTATTCAGGACACTTTCTCCATAATGACCTGGAGCAGGGTTTAATTCTTTGTAATACGGCCCGTTCCACGAGCCCGCAGGGGCGAATCTCCACTGTTGATAGTCCGTGCTGGTGTAATCCGGCATGGCATTCACCTCGGTGTGGACGTAATTCTTGAGTCCGTCCGTCTTGCGCAGGATGAGGGCTGAAACCATGGCCAAGCCCCAGAGAAGAGCGACGAAGATAATGCGGGGGCGGCGTTTCTCTACGCCCCGATACAGGGCCCACGTGAGCAAGGCGGAGAGAAGGGTGACCCAGAGGCAATCGATGGGGGTGAAGTCTCGCATGAGGGCATAGCGAGCCAAGGCCATGACGGGCCAGTGGACAAGGTAAAGGCTGAAGGAGACGGCACCCAAGCACATGAGAATTCGGTTTTCGAAGAGGCGGGAGAGGTAGGCGTTCTCCCCGTAGCGAATAATGAGCATGGTGCCGATCACGGCACAAAGCGGCAAGCTGCTGCGGTTTTCCGGCCAGAAGCAGGAGAGGATGAGCAGGAGTAAGCCGAGCACCAGCAGGAGGGTGCTGAGCCACTTCCGCTTGGCCATGGGCAGGAAGAGGACGAAGGCGCCGGCGATGATTTCCCACAGGCGGCCGGCGGTCATGTAGTAGACGGATCCCTCGCTGCCGCCGTCCCGAAAGGCATCAGGCAAACAATCCTGCCACGCCAGAGGCAAGGAGCGCTGGAAGAAGATGGTCAGGGAGGCTACGGCGATGAGGCCGAGCAGGAGGCGCCCCCAGATGGGGCGGAGGCGGGAGAGCGGCCGGCAGAGGAGAGGGGCTATGATGAGGACTTGGATGAGGACGGAGATATACCACGTGTGCAGGAAGATATTTTCCTTGACGCCCGGCCCGAAGTAATCGACGGCGGTGCGTCCGAAGAAGACGTTGGACCGCGCCGTGACGACGCGCTGGGCGGTTTTGGCGGCGTAGACCATGTCACTGGCCACCATGAGGGGGATGGTTGCCAGCAAAACCGCCACAACCATGACCAGAAGAGGAGGAAGAATGCGGGACGCTCTGCCGGTGTAGTAGCGTGACCAACTGAAGGGTGATGCCTCCGAGTGGGGCCTGAGGAGTCCGGGGATGAGGAAGAAGCCTGAAATCACGAAGAAGGCGTCGACCCCGAGGAAGCCTTGCGGGCACCAAGGCTCCCTCAGGTGGTAGAGGAAGACTAGGAGGATGGCGAGCCCGCGCAGGGCATTGACATGAGTCAGGTATTTTTTCGTTTCCATAGCGTGAACACCTCGATAGTGACTTCTCTTCAGCGAGGGAACGGGCGAACGCGGACCTAGCGCTGATGAGATGCCTGAAGAATACTCGAGAGAGCGCCCAAAAGCAAGATAAAGTTCACGCCAATAGACAATGTCTCTCGGCAATCGCGTCGTCAAGACCAACACAAATCGTTTCCCCTGCATCGCGCCATGAGCAATAGTGCTTGACTCTCTGCTGAGCAGCGGGTAGACTGGAGGAGTTATGTCCTCCCATCCCTGTATCAGCATCATCATGCCGGTCTTCAATGCGGCCGAGAGACTTGTGGAGAGCGTCGGCAGTGTGCTGGCCGAGACGGAGTTGCCGCTGGAGCTGATTTGCGTGGATGACGGCTCGACGGATGCGTCAGGGCGCGTGCTGGAGGAGATGGCAGCCAAGGATGCCCGGCTGCGCCTGATTCGTCAGGAGAACGCCGGCACGAGTGCGGCCCGCAACCGCGGGTTGGAGCTGCTGACGGGTGATTTTGCCACCTTCGCGGATGCGGATGATATTCTGGAGCCGGGTTATTTGCGCGAGCTGTATGAGGCGGCGCAGCTTCACGGGGCTGATGTGGTTGTCACGCAGCTCAGCCGTCTGCTGCCTGGCCAGCCCGTGCAGCGCAAGCCTCTGGGCAGTCATCCGCAGGTTTTACCGCCTGCGGCGTCTTCCATTCTGGCCTTGACTCCCAATAGCTGTGGTCGCCTCTACCGCCGCGAGGTGCTGGAGCGCTCGCATGCGCGTTTCCCGCTGGGGATTCGCTACGGGGAGGACACAGCCTTTAATTGTTTGATTGATTCGTTCTGCCAGGTTATTCTGACGCACCCGGCGACGGGCTATTTGTATCGCGATGAGGCGAGCTCGGCGAGCAACACGCGCTTGGCTGAGAAGTTGCCGGGGATGGTGGATGCGCTGGCGTGGCTGGCGGCTGAGTTCCGCCGACGGGGAATGAGTGCGCTTCATCGAGAGTTGCTGGCGGGTTATGCGGCTCATGCGCTGCGCCGGATTCGCGCTCGCGCGTGCCATGGCTGCCAGCGGGATTGCGCGCGCCGGGCGGCGGAGATTTTGCATGAGGCGGGGGTGAGCGAGGCGGATTTTTCAGCGCTGCGCGCGAAGGATGCGCGCTGTCTGAGCCGCATTCTGGCCGGCGGCAGCGGGCTGTCGCTCGGCTATTACTGGAAGCGGCTGCACCGCGTGCTGCGGGGGCGCTGAGGCTCGGTGCGAGCATGCGGACACAACGGTTAGCGAGTTAGCTTGCGGGCGGCAGGGCGGCGGGGCAGAATGTCTCCATGCAATGGCTTGTTTCTCTCGGCTTGCTGGTGGCGGTTCTGGGCTGGCTGCTGGCACTTCACCACCGGCTGCACCGTCTGCATGAGGAGCTTGAACAGGCGTGGGCGCTCTGGGTGCGCCGCACGCGCCGCCGCAATGCCTGCCTGGCCCTGTTTCTGAGGGGGCTGGAGGAGGAGGGGCGGCGGGATTTGCTGCCGGCGGCGAGGGATCTCGCAGCTCTGGCGGAGCGCTCGGATGCGCGCTTGGCGGCTGACGCCTCCTCGAACGGCACAGCGGGGCCGGCAGCGGAGGAGCTCCGCCGCGAGGAGGAGATGTTTTCTCATACGCTCGGTGAGGCGGTTTCGGGTTTACAGGATCGCGGCGACCTGGCGGGGCATGATCGCCTGCTGGACGCTTGTGCTCAGCTCTGCCTGGCGATACAGCGCGGGGAGCAGAGTCGGCAACTCTACAATGCCTGTGCGGATGCCTACAATGAGGCGCTGCGGGGGCCGTCGGCGCGCTTGGCGGCTCCGCCGCTGCGCTTTTTCCCGGCGCCACGGCTCTGAGGGGTGCGCGGTGTGAGGGGCGTCAGACGATTGGTTTCGCTGAGGGAGCGGCGAGGGTATTTTTGCAAGCGCGGCGGGGTGGTCGCGGTGCTGCAGGGGAGGGGCGGCGAATGTGCTTGCGGTGCGGGGAGCGGTCTGCTATGCTGGGGAGGTATGAAGATTCTTTTGCAAGAGTGCGGGGCGGTGGTGCCGCAGCGCCTGGAGAGCGATTGGTTCGGGGCGGCGGTGGTGCCGGCGCCGGAGTTCAGCTTTGAGCTCGGGGAGCACGAGCTGGTGTTTCGCGCGGCGCGGCGGGCGCCGGCGGTGATTCACCCCGAGGCGCGGCCGGGGGCTTTCTGCGCGGAGCTCTGGCGCTATGATACGGCGGAGTTCTTTATGGGGCAGGTGAACGGGGGCCGCTATCTGGAGTTCAATCTCTGCCCGAACGGGGCTTGGTGGGCACAGGCTTTTGATGCGCCGCGCAAGGCGGCGGCGGCCGTGCCGCCCCCGCAGGGGGTGCGGGCGTCGGGGCAGTGCGGGCCCGAGGGCTGGGAGTGCTGCGCGTCTCTGCCGCTGGCGGAGCTGGAGCGCCTCGGTCTCGATCCGCGCGACTGCCGCCTGGCCTTTGCGGCGATTCTGAATACGCCGCAGCAGATTTTTCTGACGACGGCGGAGGATCTCTCCGGCGAGCCTGATTTTCACCGCCCGGCTTCCTGGCCTCTCGCGGCTGTCGCAAGCCGCTGATGCAGGGCGATGACGCGATAAAAAAAAGAAAAAAAGGGCTATTCGGGGATTGACCTTGACCCATCCTGTGCTAATATGGTCTCACGTATGCATGCCGATCTAGAAAAATTTGTAAAAACAGGCAAAATTCCGGTAGACTTCGCCACTCGGCTTGACAAGTTCTCCCCCGGAAAGTATGTCATGCATCCCGACTGGGGCGTGGGCAAGGTCATGGCCTGGTCTCTGACGCAGCAGCGCGTCAAAATCAATTTCGAGAAAAAGCCGGATTATGTGATGGGGCTCAAGCTGGCGTTCAACCAGCTGACGCCGATTCCCGAGGGTCACTTCCTGATCGCATGCTACGAGGACGCCGAGGGGTGCCGCAAGCGCGCGGAGAGCAAGGACCAGATGCTCGATTTCATCCGCGATGTGCTGACGCACAATTTCTCGCTGCGCGAGGGTATTGATGAGGTGCTGCCGATGCAGCCGGAGGATTTGGAGAAGTTTCTCAGCGGCCGGGTGATTCCCGAGGGGAGCTGGAAGGGCTGGTGGGAGAAGGCTCGCGCGGCGATGCGCGATGATCCGAGCTTCCGTTTGCCGACGCGTCGCGGCGAGCCTATCGTGCTGCGTGAGGCGTCTTCCGCTGCCGAGGCTTTGCTCGATGACTACAGTCAGTCGGGTCGCTCGCTGGAGGACTGCGTGCGCATTCTGGATCAGGCGCGCATGGAGGTGCTGGACGGTGAGTTTGAGATTGTGGCGAAGCTGATTGCGGAGATGGAGAATGACATCAAGCATTCTCACGGTGAGCCGCAGCATGTGCTGGAGCTCATCATTATCCGCGACCAGATCATGGATCACGTGGTCGGCCGCGATGAGACGAAGGCGGCGAAGCTCCGCGAGGCGATGGAGAAGGAGGGGATCGGCAAGCTGACGACGCTGGCTGATCGCCTCAGCACGATTTCTTCGGAGGAGATTGTGGGCTACATCGGCGAGCTGTCGACGGCGCGCCAGAATCAGGTCTATGAGGCGCTGCCCGAGGCGATGCCGGAGAGCTGGCTGGCCTACACGACGAATATCTTCCTCTTCGGTGGTCCGAAGGTGACGCAACCGGCGGCGAAGTTCATCATCAGCCGCGGGGGCAAGGAGCAGTTGTTCTCGGACATTATCAACGGCATTTCCCGCCAGAGCTTGAGCCCGGATGTGCTCATCTGGCTGTGCAAGGAGCGCGAGGGGGATGCGGCTGAGGTGTTCAACAAGTCGAAGATGGCTCTCGGCGCTGCGATTATCAGCGCGATTGAGCGCGACAGCTCGGAGGGCGGCCCGAACCGCGCTCTGCGCCTGCGCAATCTGCTGGTGGAGGACAAGGAGCTGGCGCCGGATCTCGTGCGCGGGCTTTCCGAGCCGGAGGCTCGCCCCTTCGCGAAGGCTCTCTACGATTCGTCGGTGCTGCCGGATCTCGACCGCAATCTGCTGCTGGCCAACATGATGAAGGTGCATCCCTCGCTGCAGCAGGTGGTGCTCTCTCGCACGGCGCACAAGGAGAAGCAGACGCTCTATGTTTCGCTGCGCTCGTATGCGGCCCGCAAGGCGGAGTATGAGGATATCATCAATGTGCGCATCCCGAAGAACAAGCGCGATCTCGAGATTACGCGAGCTGAGGGTGACTTGCGCGAGAACGGCGGCTATCAGGATGCGAAGGCGACGCGCCAGGTGCTGATGCGCCGCTCGGAGGAGCTTTCCCGCTTGCTGGCTCAGGCGACGCCGACGGATTTCCGCGGGGCGACCTGCGAGCAGACGGGCATGGGCACGAAGGTCACCTTCGTGTCCGATAACGGCCAAGAGGTGGTTTACACGATTCTCGGCGCTTGGGATTCGGTGCCGGAGGAGCGCGTGATTTCGTACAGCTCGAAGCTGGGCAGCAAGCTGATCGGCCACAAGGTGGGCGATACGCTGCGCATTCCGGTGGAGATCGGCGGTGAGCAGGTGAAGATGACGATCAAGAGCATCGAGCCGGCTCCCAAGGAGCTCATTTATCCGGACGGTGAGATTCCCGACGAGCGCTAAGCGTCGCGCTGACCGCGATCTTTTCCGCGCAGCAGCTTCGGCTGCTGCGCTTTTTTTGTGCCCGGCGAGCAGCGGCGCAGGGAGGTCGCGCGGCGGGCTCCCCGGACTCCGGCGGGAGAGGCCGCAGGCGGGAGGTGGCGCCGCGGGCAGAAGGGCGGATGGACGCGGGCAGCGGCTGCGCCCGCGCAGGCGGGGCGGGGTGCAGTCGAGGGCGCGGAAGGGCCTCAGCAGGGCCTCGGGGGAGCCTTCACCGTCGCGCGGGGCGTCGCGGGGAAACAGCAAGCGCCTCCTGAGAGGCACAGGGGCCATCAGGAGGCGCGGTGGGCGCTCTCGGAAAGAGCTCCAGAGTTCTCAAAAACTTTCAGGAGGGGCGTGTGGCGTCGTCGAGGGCGCGCAGCAGGTCATCGTCCAGCGGCGGCAGGCCGGCGGCGTCGGCACACTGCTCGAGCTGGGTGACGTTGCGCGCGCCGATGAGCACGCTGGTGATGCCCGGGCGGCCGAGCAGCCAGCGGAGGGCGAGCTGGGTCAGGCTGATGCCGGCCTGATCGGCCAGGGCGGCGATGCGCTCGACGGCGGCGGCGCTCTCGGCGACGCGCTCGGGGTTCAGGAAGGGGGAGTCGGCTCGGCGCGCGCGGGAGTCCGCGGGCAGGCTGCCGGTGCGGTATTTGCCCGTGAGCATACCCTGCGCGAGGGGGGAGAAGACGATGCTGCCGATCTGCTGCTCGCGGGTGGCGGGCAGCATGCCGCCCTCACAGCTGCGATCCAGCAGGTTGTAGCGGTACTGGTGGATGAGGCAGGGAACTTTCTCTTCGGCCAGCAGGGCGCAGGCGCGGCGGAAGAGCTCGGGCGGGTATTTGGAGAGGCCGGCGTAGAGGGCTTTGCCGCTGCGCACGGCTTGAACGAGGGCACCGACGGTTTCTTCAATGGGGGTTTCGGGGTCGGGGCGGTGGGAGTAAAAGACGTCGACGTAGTCGAGGCGCAGGCGCTTGAGGCTCTGGTCGAGCCCGGCGAGCAGGTGTTTGCGCGAGCCCCGGTCGCCGTAGGGGCCGGGCCACATGAGGTGGCCTGCTTTGGTGGAGATGAACATTTCGTCGCGGTGGGCGGCGAATTCCCCGGCGAGCAGGCTGCCGAAGCGCTCTTCAGCGGAGCCGGGGGGCGGGCCGTAGTTGTCCGCCAGATCGAAGTGGCAGATGCCGCGCTCCAGCGCGCAGGCGATCATGGCGCGGCAGGCGGCGGGGTCATCGCCGGCGCCGAAGTTGTGCCAGAGGCCGAGGGAGATTTCGGGCAGCAGCACGCCGCTGCGCCCGCAGCGTCTGTAGAGCATGGTGTTCATCGCCGCAGAGGATTGTTCAGGAGGGTGAAGGGGAAAAAGAGGGGAAGCATCGGGGGCGCGGCATGAGCGCCGAGGGGAAGCCGGGTGGCCGCGGGAGACCGCCCGAGAGTGCTGAGGGAGGCAGGGGTGCCGGAGCGGAGCGCCGCAGGGGCAGCTCCCCTGCCCTCTTCCCGCGCCGCGGCTCAGAGGCGAGGCGGCGCGGGGAGCGGGCTCAGCAGGGGGGCGGTTCAGGCCTCAGGGGCGCGCGGGGGCGCAGCGGAAGGCTTCGGCCGGAATGGGGGCCGGAGCGTTCTGCCCGCGGTACCACTGCAGCTGCAGGTGGCCGGGAGCCGAGGGGCCCTGCACGATGACGATGGTGACTTCATGCAGGCCGGCGGACAGGGGGATGCCCTTTTTGCCGCTGCGGGCGGTGTCGATCTCATCGGCGTTGGCGGCGGCGGTTTCGGTCGCCACGGTGCCGGGTTTGTAGCCGGTGTCGGCGTCGATGAGCTGGAAGTTGTGCATCTTGATGTAGGCGCGGCTGCCGGCGACGTCGTCGAGCTTGAGGTTGAAGTGCCAGTGGTCACCGTCCTGCGGCACGTTGATGTAGCCGGTGAACTCGGTGATGCTGCCGGCGGGCAGCTCAATGCTCGTCGGGTTGTCGACGCGCTGGGCCGTGGCCTGCTCCGCACCGGGCAGGGTGTCGAAGTCGGGCACCCAGGGGCATTCGGCCTGCACGCGGCGCATGTTCAGGCCGGGCTGCAGGTCCGCGGGGGCCGGCTGGGCGGGGACTTTGGTGCCGTCATAGCAGCGGGAGCCGCCGTAGGCGTTCTGCCGGCGGCCGGCGCTGCCGTCGCGCACGTAGTCGTAGGCTCGGCGCTGGTAGAGCACGGCGGTGCGCAGCTCGTCCTGCTTGTCGCGGAACTGGTCGGCGAGGTTTTTCGATTCGTGCGGGTCGGCCTCGACGTCATAGATCTCAAAGTCCTCCTGCCCGGTCTTGACGTTGGTGCGGATGGCTTTGAGGTAGCGGCCCTTGTCGTCGCGGAAGACAATGACTTGCTGCTCGCCGCGGGTGCGGCCTTTCTTGTTGGCGGCGTAGTCGTCGTACTGGTCCATCTTGCCGCCGTAGTTGTACTCGCTGTAGACGATGCCGGGCTTCTGCCGGTCATCGCGGCCGTTGAGGGTCGGCAGCAGGGAGACGCCGTCGCAGCGCATGGGCTTGGGCATGCCCGCGAGGTCGGCGAAGGTGGCCATCCAGTCGTGGAACTGGCTCGGGAAGGTGCTGACGGTGCCGGCCTTGACGAGGCCGGGGGCCCAGACGAGGCAGGGGACGCGCAGGCCGCCCTCCCAGACGTCGCGCTTGATGCCGTCATGCGGGCCGTAGCTGCGGTAGAAGGCGGGGTTCTGCGCGGGGGCGGGGTGCCCGGGGATGGGGTTTACGGCGCCGGGTTCCTTGTGCGGTCCGTTGTCGCTGGTGAAGACGATGAAGGTGTTGTCGTCGATCTCGAGGTCGCGGCAGAGCTGCATGAGGTCGCCGAGGGCGTCGTCAATGCGCGTGATCATGGTGGCGTGGCGCGAGGCGGCCGCGACGACGTTCGGGTTGTTCGGGAAGCGCACTTTCGCGTAGGCGCGCAGCTTTTCGGGCTTGTATGCGGGCTCGATGTAGCTGTCCCACTGCCCCTTGGCGGTGTTGATCATGTGGCCGGGCTCGCCGAGCCACTGGAGGCCGCCCTTGAGGCCGCCGCCCTTGGGGTAGGGGCTGGTCGGCAGGGCCAGGCGCGCATGGGGGGCGATGAGGGTGAGGGCGAGGAAGAAGGGGCGGTCGGGGTGGGCTTTCCGCTGGTCGATGATCCACTTTTTGGCGCGAGCGGTGAAGAGGTCCGTGCTGTAGCAGTTGTCGAGCCGGTCGGTGATGCAGGTGTCGCCGTCCCACACGGCGTTGCAATGCATGTCGGGGTCGGCGTTGCTCTCTTCCTTGGGGTAGTGGCGGTGCCCGGCCAGATGGTTGTGGTAGCCGAAGAAGTAGTCGAAGCCGCGCTTGGTCGGCCAGCCGGCGGAGGTGGTGGGGGTGCCGCCTCTTTCGTTGCCGCCGCCGATGCCCCATTTGCCGATGAGGGCGGTGTCGTACCCGGCGGCTTTGAGGACGCTGGCGAGGGTGTGCGAGTCCTCGAGGGCGGCGTCGAAGCTGTTGTTGCGCACGACTTCGGTGTGCCCCTGGTGGGTGCCGGAGAAGAGGGAGGCGCGCGCGGGGGCGCAGACGGGGGCAGCGGTGTAGTGGCGGCGCAGCTGGGCGCCGCGCTTGGCCATGGTCTCGAGATTCGGCGTCTTGATGACGGGGGCTTTTTTGCCCTTGGCCTTGACGAGGCCGGCGTTGACGCTGGTGTCGCCCCAGCCCATGTCATCCACGAGGACGAGGATGATGTTGGGTTTCTGGTCGGCCAGGGCCATGCTGCCGGCCAGCAGGCCGAGCGCGACGGCGCAGAGAGAGGTCTTCAACATGCGGCTATTCTAGCACACGGCCCCGGCGTCTCAAGCTTTTTCTCCGTCGGCAGGGCCTTCCCCGCCGCGCCGGCGGCGCGCGATCGTTCGGGGTTTCTGCGGCACGAAGGAGCCCGCAGGGGATGCCTGCGGGCTCGGGATGTTGCGGAAGGTGTCGGACGTCGAGCCAACGCCGAGGGGATCCCGGCGGGGTGCCCCCCCTGCCTTGTGGGCTCGGGGGCTCCGAAGGGCCGTTCCCTGTTTCCTCAGGGGCGTCAGCGAGGCTCAGGGAGAGACCGGTCGATGCCCGAAACGGCTGCGGCGGGACTCCCCTGCCCTGTGGGCTCAGAGGGCTGCGATAATGGCGTCGCCCATGCCGCGCGTGCCGACGCGGGTTTCGCCGGGGGCGCCGGTGGCGAGGTCGCCGGTGCGGTAGCCGGCGGCGATGACGCGGCGCACGGCGGCGTCGACGGCGTCAGCGGCGGCGGTTTCGCGGCAGCTGTAGCGCAGCAGCATGCCCATGGAGAGGATCTGGGCGATGGGGTTGGCGATGCCCTGGCCGGCGATGTCGGGGGCGGAGCCGCCGGAGGGCTCGTAGAGGCCGAAGAAGCTCTCGCTGCTCTGCGCGAGAGAGGCGCTGGGCAGCATGCCGAGCGAGCCGCAGATCATGGCCATTTCGTCGGTGAGGATGTCGCCGAAGGTGTTCTCGGTGACGATGACGTCAAACTGCTTCGGGTTGCGCACGAGCTGCATGGCGGCGTTGTCGACGTACATGTGCGTCAGCTCGACGTCGGGGTACTCCGGGGCGATGGCGTTCATGACTTCGCGCCACATGACGGAGGAGGTCAGCACGTTGGCCTTGTCGACGCTGCACAGCTTGCGGCGGCGGCCGCGGGCGGCTTCAAAGGCGACGCGGGCGATGCGCTCCACTTCGCTCTTTTTGTAGATGAGGGTGTCAAGGGCGATGGTTTCGCCGTTGCGCTCGCCGTAGAATTTGGGCTCGCCGAAGTACATGCCGCCGGTAAGTTCGCGCACGCAGAGGATGTCAAAGCCGCCGGGGATGAGGCTGTTTTTGATGGGGGAGGCGTCGACGAGCTCGGGCAGGCAGATGCCGGGGCGCAGGTTGGCGTAGAGGCCAAAGTGCTTGCGCAGGGGCAGCAGGGCGCCGCGCTCGGGGCGCTGCTCGGGCGGCAGGGTGTCCCACTTGGGGCCGCCGACGGAGCCGAAGAGGATGGCGTCCGCGGCTTCGCAGGTGCGCAGGGTTTCCTCGGGCAGGGCTTTGCCGCAGTGGTCGATGGCGGCGCCGCCGACGTAGCAGGCTTTCCGCTCGGTGGTAAAGCCGTAGCGGGCTTCGAGGGCATCGAGCACGCGCAGGGCTTCTTCCATGACTTCCGGGCCGATTCCGTCGCCCGCCAGCACAGCAATGTTATAGCTTTTCATAAAATCTCAGGCGCTTCGGCACCTGAGCTCATCATACGCGCTTGCGTGCGCGCTGTCAAGTTCTCGACGAACGGCAGAGCGCGGCACGGGGGTGGCGCGGGATGGGGAACCGGCTCAGTGAATGAGACGCTTGGCGCCGGGGATGTTCAGGCGGCGGGATTCGGCGGCGTAGCCGAAGGAGCCTTCGTCGGGCCGGTTGGGGTCGGTGCGGTAGTGCGGGCGGCGGCCGCGGCTTTCCTTCATGTAGCGCACGATGCCGTGGCCGACGGCGCGGGCGTAGCGCCGAGCGTTGCTGTCGGAGCAGAGGAAGGCGGCGTGATCGCGGTTGTTGAGGTAGGCGACTTCGAGCACGGCGGCGGGGATGCCGGCGTCATCGAGGATGTTCATCCACGCGGCGGAGCGGTCCGCGTCGACGTAGCGCGGCTGAATGCGGCATTTGCGGCCGCCGTTGGGCATGCCGTTGTCGAGGATTTCGCGGTCCATGGCGTCGGCGAGGGCGCGGGCGAGCGGGCGGCCGTTGTAGCGGTTGCAGATGATGAGGCTGGGCGAGCCGCCGCTGACCCAGTGCGAGGAGGAGCTGTTGTGGTGCAGGAAGACGACGCAGGCGGCGCCGCGGTAGACGGCGTAGTCGGCGCTGGCGCTGCCGGAGCCAACGCGGTCGGGGTAGTAGTGCGAGGGGCGGCGCTTACCGCCGAGGTCAGGGTTGCGCAGGTGCACGACGCCGGCGCGGCGGGCATCCGCGGCCATGGGGCCGCCGGCGGGGGCGTTGCCGCGGTTGGTGACGACGCAGCGGTAGCCGGCGCTTTCGACGACGCGCTTGACGTCGAGGCAGTAGCGGTACCAGAATGCGCATTCGCTCCAGCGCTTGCCGGCGATGGCGGCGGGCATGGTGGCGCCTTCCGCGCCGACGCAGTGGCCGATGTCGATGACGACGAGGTCTCCGGTGCCGCCGCGCGGTGTGCTGCTGCACCCGGTTATCACCATGAGCATCATCAGAGCTCCCGTTACCCAACACCATGCGCGCTGACTCATGGGGCTCACTATAGCGAATGGGCTCAAGGCTGTCAAGCGCGGCCTGCTGCGGCTCCGGGGGCGGGGTGGGGCCTGCTCCGGGGCGCAGCGAAAGGGATGAACGGAGCGCTCGTTCGGCGGCGCTGCGCGGGGGAGCTTCGCCGCTGTCCAGACTTGTGCTGCGAGGGCGCCGTCGCGCCGGAGGAGCGCGGACACAGAGGGGCGCGGACACAGAGGGGCGCGGACACAGAGGGGCGCGGACACACTTGCGCCTTGACCGGCGGGCGGGACGGCTCTACAATGGGGGAGCCGATCCCGACCTATCGGATTTTATGGAAACGGACTCTTTTCTGCTCAATGCGGCCCGCCCCGTCGGCAGCGACGGTGAGGCGATTTTGCTGCGCATGAACAACAGCCATGCGGAGATGGCGGCCTGGGCGTTCGGGTTTCTGCACCCGGCGCCCGATGCGGCGGCTCTCGATGTGGGCTGCGGCGGCGGAGCCAATTTGGCGACGCTGCTGGAGATGTGCCCGCAGGGCTCTGCGACGGGGGTGGATTATTCGGAGGTGAGTGTGGGGCTGTCGTCTCGCCTGAATGCGGAGGCGATTGAGCAGGGCCGCTGCCGCGTGATGCAGGGGGATGTCTGCTGCCTGCCCTTTGAGGATGATCATTTTGATGTGGCGACGGCGTTTGAGACGCTTTATTTCTGGCCGGATCCGGTCGGTGGGCTGCGCGAGCTGCGCCGGGTGCTGCGCCCCGGGGGCACGCTGCTGGTTTGCCATGAGGCGGACGGCAGCCGCCCGGGTGATGATCTCTGGCCGCAGCGCATTCCCGGGATGCGGGTTTACAGTGCGGAGCAGCTCGCGGAGTTGCTGACGGCGGCGGGTTTGGCCGCGGTGGAGACGCACAAGGGCCCGCGCGCGGGCTGGGTGTGCGCGCTGGGCCTCGCCTGAGCGATGGGGCTCGCGGAGCTGAGCGTCGCTCGAGCTCTGGGGTAGCCCGCATTCAGGCCACATCTGTCCCAAAGTTTGAGCAGAGGGAAAAAGGATGCAGTAATCATGCGGGTTGTCG
>ERZ772860.174-NODE-174-length-63016-cov-23.556233_pt1 | contig 63016 bp, 65 predicted proteins | sample MGYA00511342_ERZ772860 | MGnify/ENA primary metagenome ERZ772860 (study PRJEB29015, sample SAMEA2737665) | human gut metagenome | biome: human gut; feature: human-associated habitat; material: faeces | place: China | collected 2012 ... | reverse complement strand
AAAACTGTATTAAACTACTTTTATTGTAGCTTGACACAGTTTAGTTTACACTCTCTCAAATAGAGTAGATGTGGATTACTCCCCTACATCCTACTCTATTGTTCTATAAAAGCAATCTTTTCCCTTTTATACAGTGAGTAGGCAACACGTCCTACCAAGTCACCCTCATACCTTACCAATTCCTCATAAATGAAGTTATAGTGCTTTGCCATGCTGCCTATTGCTTAGTACACGTTCAAAGATAGCATTAATGCTATTCTCAGTAAATGTTTGACTATAGGTCTTACCTTGGACATGAGTGTCCAAGGTAAACCCCATAGGTGAGACATTCTTGTTGTTCTGCCCTATCTTATATTTTCTCATCCTCTCGTTAGCCTTGAGGATTGTCTCTTCTGATACCTTACACATAATTTATGCCACAAAGGGACTTTATTAAATTTATTCCGCTGCAAAAGTACGACAAATAATTCTAATCTCCAAACTTTTATGAGTTTTAATGGCTTACAAACAAAAAACTCCTGATTCTCTCGAACCAGGAGCGTTGAACCTTATATATAATGATTTTGCAATTTAAACTACAGGATTTGCCATTAAACTATAGTGAATGGTCATGAAGCCAAGCCTTCTGGGAATAGCTTAGTCTATCCCAGTTGGTCTTAGAGCGTCTTCTTTTCTTTTTATTTCCACCACCAACTACCGCTTCCACGGTTTTCTTGCCGAGCCAACCGGCAAATGCCAAAGTTAATAAAGCCTCCATAATCGTAACGTTTTATTTGTTAATACTAAATGTTCCTACAGGGATGGCTGTAGCCGTGATGATTGACATGTAGAAGATGCCATACTCTCCTGGCTCTGCCTCAGATGCTGGAATTTCCAAGAGATAGCTTTGGTTTCCATATTTATGACCTGTGAAAGCTACATATCCTCTCTTCTTGGTTTCTGCGCTGCCTATCAAGGCAGGCTTGAACTCCATCCATTGAATTCTTCTGTCCTTCTTTGATGCTTTGAAACGTACAATGCGGTAAATTTCCATTGGATCGTACTCGTTCTTCTCTCCCTTGATGAGTAAACGGATGCCATTGCTTGCATTCTTTACGGTGTAGGCAGATTTGCCACCTGCGAAAGCAATGTCCATACCCTCTGCTCCTGCGAGGGTATTCACTGCATCGGCAGCTTGTCCTACTCCAGCTGCTGTTCCCATCACACGAACACCATTAATTATACCAGAAGCACTTCCAGATGTACTGGCCCCTATCATACCTCCTGCAAACCCCAAGTCTCCAATAGCTCCTGCTATCTTGGCAAATTTGCCGAATTTATTCTGATGCTTGGAAATCATTCCGTCCTCTTTTGGGAGCGCATCAAAAGTGGAATCACTTGTGAGCACGCAATAGCTGTTAATAAACTCAGGCTCTGGAGCCGTTACCTGTTGGGCAAATCCTGTGGAAGTTGCAGCCAACATCATCATTGATGCAAAAATTTTCTTCATATTACTTATATTTTAAGAACTTTTTCTGATGCAAAGGTACAAAAAAACATCGAAATATGCAAATAATTATATAATTATTTTGTTATATTACCAAATATTCATATCTTTGTAGGCGAAAATAACTATATAGTCATATAATTATATAAAAATATAACGCAATTATGAAACATTACGCAAAGATTATTTCCTTCGCCAACCACAAAGGTGGCGTTGGTAAGACAACGACAACAGCAAGTATGGGTTCAATCCTCGCCTCCAAGGGTTACAAGGTTCTCTTGGTAGATTTGGATGCCCAGGCAAACCTCACGAGTTCACTCTTGAAGAAAGAGGTCACAACCACCATCTATGATGGCTTGAAATCCCAGTCCTCCACCTCCCTTTATATATATAAGGTACGTGAGGACATCCGTTTGGACATGATACCAGCCGATTTGAACCTAGCCCAGGCAGACTTGGAGTTGGCAGGAAAGATGGCGAGAGAGAGAATCCTCTCAGAGTTGTTGGAGAACTACAAGAGCGAGTACGACTACATCCTCATCGATTGCCCACCTTCCCTTGGGTTGCTCACCCTGAATGCCCTCACGGCATCCGACTATGTGATTATCCCTTTGGTAGCAGAAGTCTTGCCATTTAACGGATTGAAGATGATCTTCGACTTCATCAACCAAATCAAGAAGTTCCTCAATCCAAAGGTAAACATCTTCGGTATTGCCATCACTCGATGGGAAGGAACGAAGCTCAGCAAGAACATCGAGGAAGGTTTGAGAAAGCAGTTGGACGATTTAGTGTTCACGACAAAGATTCGCAAGAATGTCACCATCGCCCAGGCACCATTGGAGGCAACGAACATCGTTGACTACGACAAGAAGAGCAATGGCGCACAGGACTACATCGCCCTGACCGAGGAGTTTTTGGAGAGAATGGTATTAAACAATGTAACCATCAGCAAGTAGAACGTAAAATTAGCAGTTATGTCAAAGAGCATCAATTCAAACGCAATGGATTCCCTGTTACAAGGGTTGACTGGGAAGACCGAGGAACAGGAAGCAGTTCCTACACAAGAATGCCCTAACGAGGCTCCTTCACCTACCAGGCGAAAGGAGAAACCACGCTATGAGGTAATCAGCACCATGGTTGATCCAGATGTGATGAGTAAGGTACGAACCATCGCCGACATCGAGGGAGTGGCCATCAAGGAAATCATCGGAGTTGGCCTCGATATGTTTATCCGCAAGTATGAGGAGCTTCATGGAAAGGTGCGTGTGAAAAAGCCCAGAAAAGGGGATATTTCCCAAATCTTCAACTCGTAGGCATCGTTCCCCTTCCTCCCAGTGCGGCAGCAGGTTTAATAATCTATACCTGAAAACACCGAGGGGTGAAAGGGGGCGAGAAGCCCCATTAACAAACGATACCACCATCAAGAACATCTTGACCCACGCAAGCGTATTCTCGGGGATAGGCGGAGCGGAGCTTGCAGCCTCCTGGATGGGATGGAAAAATCTCTTCCATTGCGAGATACAGCAGTTTCCAAGGCAAGTTCTTGACTATTGGTTTCCAAATTCAGAAAGTTATGAAGACATCACCAAGACAACCTTCACGAAGTGGAAGGGAAAAGTCGATGTTCTCACAGGCGGATTTCCCTGTCAGCCCTTCAGCTATGCAGGAAGCAGAAAAGGAGCGGAAGATGACCGCTACCTCTGGCCTGAAATGCTACGAGCGATTCGGGAGATACAGCCCACTTGGGTTGTTGCTGAAAACGCTGTTGGCATCACGACGATGGTACAACCCAGCAGTGTCACTGAAATGGGACGTTCAGACTTTCTCTTCGAAGAAAGTGTTGTATGTAGAGAAGAATACAGGTACATCCTCGATGCCATCTGTGAAGACATTGAGCGAGAAGGATATGAAGTCCAACCGCTTGTTATTCCAGCTTGCGCCACAGGAGCGCCCCATAGAAGAAACAGGATATGGATTGTTGCCCACCGTACAGACACAGGGCTTGAAACGTTGCAACAACAAAGGTGCAAACCTAATGCTACCCAAGGGAACAAGTCCAACTGATGAGTATATCATCAACAAAGTTCGCAGCTTCAATATTGAGAGCAAGACACCCATGGACTGCATGATGTTCCTGGTTGACTTAAAGAAGAAAATCAATGGCGAAGTATGACGAGCTTCCTGTGTTCAAGGCCACTTACGACCTTCTCTTGCGTATCTACATGGTCAGCCAACACTGGAGCAGAGACATTAGATATACTCTAGGCGAGGAATTGAAGAAAGAAGTGATAGAAATCCTTCAGCTTATCTATCAAGCCAATGCATCGAAGAAGAAAGTAGCCTTTCTCTCCTCCTGTAGAGTAAAGCTGATAAAAGTAAGACTGCAGATTCGAGTCGCCAAAGACTTGAAACAGCTCCACCTCAATCAATATGGACTTCTTGCAGAAATGCAGGAGAACATATCCAAGCAGCTCTCAGGTTGGGAAAAGTCAGAACGTAGAAAGGAAAAAGAGAGTAAGAAGGAAGACAACAACAACAGTAACAATAAACAATAGTCATAACAAAAACTGTAAATGAAGGACATGGAGAAAGCTCCAAGCATCAACCAGAGTCTCGGATGGCAACCTCACAGTGCCATCGAGAGCGTGTTATGTAAATTCAGTAACCCTCCTATGGCGTAAATGATGCGCCACTAGCGAAAGAGAAAAGCCAAAGGGCGTAGTCATAGGGTATGACGGATGAGAAGTCCAATCTTCATGTTGGCTTGCTACCGTAGCATTCCATCGTGAATTTAACGAGTGGTTACATCAACCCTGCTGCTGGTTATCGCAACAGCGACGACGGTAGCATGAGCAACGTGGGCAGCAACGGCAACTATTGGAGTGCATCGCCGAACAGCGAGAATAACGGTTACAACTTGAACTTCAACAGTGGCAACGTGAATCCTGCGAACAACAACAATCGAGCAAACGGTTTCTCCGTGCGCTGTGTCCAAGCATTTACAAATGCAGAGAGAATCCATGTCCTCTTTATCTTATGCAGAGTAACTTAGGAATGACCTCTTCCGAGCATACGAGGATGCGAGGAAGAATAAAAGGAACACCATCGCCCAACTGGAGTTTGAAAAAGATGCGGAGCACAATCTCATAGAACTGTACCACGAGCTGCTTGACGGTAGCTATGTGCCAGGAAAATCCATCTGTTTCCTCACCCATTTCCCTGTACTGAGAGAAGTCTTCGCCTCACAGTTCCGTGCCCGGGTAGTTCACCATCTGTTGTTCAACTATATCGCTCCAATCTTCGAGAAAACATTTATATATGACAGTTATTCCTGTAGAAAAGAGAAAGGAACACTGTTTGGTGTAGAGCGACTAGAACATCATATTCGTTCATGCACCAACAACTATACACATACAGCCTATATCCTCAAACTGGACATTCAAGGCTATTTCATGAGCATCAACAAGAACATCCTCTATGGTATTATTTACAACAAACTCATGAAGCAATGGGAAGAGAAAGGCAAGAACTGTAACATCCCTGGAAAGAATCCGGAGTTTATTCTCTTCCTTGTAGAAAGCATCATCTTCAAAGACCACACACTGGACTGCGAGGTGATGGGCAACAAGAAGGAATGGATGCTGTTGCCAGCGTCCAAGAGCTTGTTTTGCCAGCCAAAGGGCATCGGATTGCCTATCGGCGACCTCACCAGTCAACTCTTCAGCAATATCTATCTGAACGAGTTTGACAACATGATAAAAAGAAGATTCAAGATAAGGCACTACGGAAGGTATGTGGATGACTTCTATGTAGTACATCCATCCAAGGCATACCTAAAGAGCCTGATACCAGAGATAAGAACATTTCTGAAGGAAAGGTTAGGATTGACACTTCATCCCAAGAAGATATACTTGCAACCCTATACCCATGGCGTTGCATTTCTGGGTGCTTTCGTCAAGCCATACAGAAAATATGCCATACCTAGAAGCGTGAACAACTTCAGGAGCAAAGCCAAGAAAATCATCTCGTTCTCAACAAGAGACGAGTTGACCATAGGACAGTTGGAGGCAATCCGAGCCTCACTCAACTCTTATCTCGGCTATCTTGGACATTACAAGAGCTATAAGATAATACACAAGAGCCTCACAGGTTCCGCAGTATTCAAGCACCTCTATTTCGCAAGTGGTTGCAAAAAGTCCATCCCATATAAGCGATACACCAACAAGAGAAGAGAAAGGTGCGAGATAGCCCATGACTTGAATAGAATATTAACAGCATAAATATAAAGACATATATGAAACAAATAGCATTTCTCATCATCAGCATTTTGATGCTTGGATGCAGCTCGAAACCTGTCACCAAGCCAAATCCTGCGGCAAGTTTCGTTTCCTTTTGGGAGGGCTTCGACTTTTCCAACAAGGCAATGACAAACAATCCTGGAGTAACAGAAGCCAAGTTCAAGGATTTCTGTGGCGACCTCATATTTTCCAGCAAGACAGAGAGAAAACAGCAGATAGACACATTGCTGTCACGTTCCAAGCAAGGGAGCAAGGAAATGTTTCTCGGTTTCATGGAATTGGCAGAGAAACATCTTGCCGACCCAAATTCACCGCTGAGGAACGAAGAATGTTACATTCCCTTCTTGGAGTATGCAATAAAAGAAGGGAAAATTGACGAAGCCTACAAGGAACGTTACAGTTTCCAACTACGTAACGCCCTGAAGAACAGAGTTGGCACAATAGCCAACGATTTCACGTATATAACAAGAGAAGGAACAACAGGCACATTAAAGAGCATAAAAGCCAACTACACGCTCATTTATTTCAACAATCCCGATTGTCACGATTGTAAACGAGTGTATAACATCCTAGCAGGAGATAGCCCCACCCTCGCCCACCTGGTGGCTAGAGGAGAACTAGCAATCCTTGCCCTTTATCCAGATGAGTCTCTAACCTCTTGGAACAAGAACAAGGGAATATACCCTTATAACTGGATAGTGGCAAGATATGCAAGGGACATCGACCGAGAAAGGTATAACATTCCAGCCATTCCTAGTACCTATCTCTTGGACAAAAACAAGAAAGTTATATATAAGGATGCCATTATCGAGGCTGTAGAGAGCTATCTAAGACATAAATACAAGCTATAAGAAATTACATTCATATCAAGAAAAGAACAAAACAATAGTAAAAAATTAAACTTGAATTGGCTCATTCTTCTCTGTGAAGAGCGGAATGAGTCTTTAATTATAGATAAGCGAATTATCAGAAACCTACCATATAACAGGCATATGGAACATTAAAAATTAAATGACATGAATAAAAAGAAAACAAAAATAATCCATGTCCACTTCTTCAGTGGACACAAGAACTACTATTTTGGGAGTGTGACCGCCATCTTCAAGATGTTCACATCCAAGGAAATAGGCTGCACGGAAGCCTATCTTCGTCATCAGCTCACGGAGGAAGGCAATCATTACATCAACGCCCAGGTCTTGATAATAAGGTCTGTGCTACATAGATAAAACGGATGGCTTCCACACACAAAGGTAGAAGCCATCCGTTTTTACCTTACCACAAGGCAACCTTTCCAATACCAGGCATACTAAAATACGCAGAAATATTCATTGCCTTAAAAACTCTAGCCATTGTAGAGAATGAAAGATTTGCCCCCCTTTCCATCCGTGAGACTTGAGATTTTTTCACTCCAATCAAATTACCAAGTTGTTCTTGGGTCAAGTGTCTCTCTTCCCTTGCTTTCTTGATAGCTTCCCCCATCAAGAATGTTTTCAAATCAGCATCCAATTTGTCTCTTCTTGGTGTACCTTTCTTACCAATGACGCTATCCATCATTTCATCATGAGTATAAAGTTTCATCTGTTCCATACTTATTTATTATTAAAATATTCCTTTCTAATTTCTTCAGCCTTTAATATCTCTTTGAGAGGAGTTTTCTGTGTCTTTTTAACAATGCCGTGAGTGGCTACCACGAACGCCTCTTTATCCTTATCCCAAAATGCAAAAAGACGATATGCCTTCTTATTATACAGAGTTCGAAACTCCCAGATTTCTGAATTTTCAAGTTTCTTGAATAGCTCTTTATCTGTATAAAACCTACATTTATTGATATTAAAAGCTATTTTATCTTGAATCTTAGAATCAAGAGATTGCAAAAAGCTCATAGCTTCCTCTGTATAGAGAATTGTAAATTTTGGCTTTTCTTTCATGTGACATTATTTTTTTTGCAAAGTTAGGAAAAAGTTCTAATATCTGTAAACTTTTTCCTAACTTTCTTGTTATATACACGAAAATTTAACACTTGGTAACAGTAAAAATAGCTCTTCTCAAATTTTAGGTTACTTTTTCAATCTCAGCCAAACAGCCTCATAGACAGAATCAATAGTGGCAGAAATCACGTTATCGGAGATTTCGAGTTTTTGCCAATCCTCATCCACCTCTCCCTCGGTGTTTCTCCCTTTGTATAGAAGAGCCTCCCCATCGAGTTTTATCTTGGTGACCTGAACCTCTTCCATCGTAGTGTCACCATAGAAATATCTTATGAGCCAAGCCGCTCCAAAGACATTTTCCTTGTGAAGGAGGTCTATTTCCTCCACCTCCGCCTCTTTCATCAAATCAACGATAGCCCTTTTGCAGTTATTATGCAAATGAAGTCTCTGTGCTGTAAAATCTATGTATTCCATATTTTGTTACGTTATGGAGAGGTGGTTAGCCTCTCCGTTACCTTAATTATTATGCCACAAGCTCATATTCGTGGAAGTAGATGTAATCATCCCCCTCGTAGTGGTCATCGTTCCACTTGTCTATTTCCTCCAAAGTGACGGTTTCCACCCCCATTCTTCGGGCTACATAGGAAAGTGCTTGTTCCTTCGTGTCGAAGTATTCCCACTCGTCAGCCCCATCCACGCAAGAGTCAACCAAGAAACGATAGTCGAAGAATCGTCCTTCCTTGTCGTTGGTGGCATAAACCTCCCCACCTTCCTCTTCCACGATGAAGTAAACCTTCATTCCCTCGAAATGTTTTTCAAGGATGTGTCGGAAGTCTGTAGTACCCCAAGCCTCCTCAGCCTCGATGCTTAGGACATCATCCTCCAGTTCACAAGTCTGGATGAATCCACGGAGATAATACCCTTTGGTGTTCTCTCCCAGTTCCAGGGCAACATTACCCTCCCAATCCTTGGAAGCGTTGTCTTCCATTACAGGACGCTTGCCGTCCATAAACTCGTTAATCAACTCATTCAGAGTTTTCAAGTCCTCTTGCTTACCCTCAATTCGGTAGCTTGTACTAGCCCAATTTGCCATAATCATTCTATTTTATTGGTTCAACATAAATGAATTTATACTTCGGATTTTTGGAATCCTCTAGCCTTTACAGCTTTTCGTTCCGTTCGATCCGATATTTTTTTTATCATACCCCGGCGTGTCCGTCGTCCCCTGTAGCCTTTTTACGTGCAGAAAGGATGGCAGCCCAGCGAAGTCAGAACGCCAAGGAATTTGGTAGAAACTTTTCTGGAATACCCAAATATGCAATATTTGCGGAAGGCTTCCAGAAAAGTTTTAGCCAAATAAGGAGTCCTCTCCTGGTACTTGGCATCTGGCAGGGCTGCCATAACTTTGCACAGGAAAAAGCAAGGGGGACATCGAGCAACGCCGCTACTTGCAAATAAAAGATGAGGTCGAACAAAAGGGACGAAAATGAAAAATTAGATACAAGAAAAATACAAGCTAGCTATAACTTATTGATTATCAGCAAAGAGAAAGAGAGTTATTAGAAAAAGAATATGTTAAATAAAAAGGTATATCGTGATTTTCGCCCCTATATTGCAAAAAAGTAGTTCCTTTGCACCCGAATTTTTAACAAAACAAAATCAAGACAATGGGAGCATTTTGGATATTCGCAGCAATATTGACATTTGTCTATATCGTCTATTATGCCGTTATAATGGCCATGGACACTGTAGGCGACAAAGGTAAGAAAAAGAAAGACGTAGAGGTGTTTGCCGTTGGCAATTCCTCACAAGAAGCGTTTGTCGAGGAACCAACCTTCATCAAGGAAAAGGAAGCCTTGCCAGACACCTCTTCGGCAAAACAAGAAACCATCCCATCGGAAGCCACCGTCCAAGAGCCTTCCATCTCGCCAGAGGAAAGCGGCGAGGACATAGCCTCCAAGATTATGGCAACGGAAGACTCCGAGCTATATGCCAAGGCTGTGGCAGCCAAGGTTGAGATGGTGAAGGTAGTTGCCGAGAGCGAGGATGAGATAGCAGCCGCAGACTATGACGACAAACGACTAGCCTTGTTGGTTGCCGAAGGCGATGATATGGCAGAAAGGATGAGCATATGAGAAAGATAATGAAGAAAAGGTATTTTCTAGCCTTTCTATTCACGGCAATATGCCTTACGGCCTCCGCCTCCTGTGGTACAACCGATTACAGCGGAAGCTCAGGAAGGCTCTATGACATGGTAGTATATGTCGTTGCCATGTGCAGTTTGACTGTTCAGCTATTATATGCCATTGCAGCCGTCCTGTCCATCTACAGTGCTACCAGCATCTACATCAAGTTGCAAGCAGGAGAGGAAGGCTTCACCAAGAGTGTGATGGTGCTTGTAGGCAGTTGCCTCTTCATGATAGGTGCAACCATCGTGATGCCAGCATTCTTCGGATTCAACTTTGGTTAAATAGAATTATCAATAATAACAATCAAAATAAAAAAGTATTTATGAAAATTAGCATTTTGAAAAACGCAGTAAGCGCCAAGGACTTTGTGTGCTCTGCAACCAAGGGCACAAAGGCTCTAGTTGGCAACCCAAGAGTAGCCATGGTGTTCACTCTCCTCTTTGTCTTTACCCTGGGAATGTTTGCCCAGAACACCGCAGGTGACTATTCGGCAGGAACAACAGCCTTGGGAACGGTGACCACCGAGATTGCCAAGTATGTTCCAGTAGTGGTGAAGCTCTGCTATGCCATTGCAGGTGTCGTTGCCGTGGTTGGAGCCATCTCCATCTACATTGCCATGAACAATGAGGAGAACGACATCAAGAAGAAGATTATGATGACCGTGGGCGCATGTATCTTCCTTGTGGCAGCTGCCCAGGCATTGCCATTGTTCTTTGGTGTAACCAACTAATCGTCATCAATAAATTATGGCAAATGAGAGTCAAGAGCAATATCCTGACTATCCAGTATTCAAGGGACTCCAAAAGCCCCTTGAATTTATGGGTTTAAGGGGTAGGTACATATATTGGGCTGCAGGAACCGTTGGAGGAGGCATTTTAAGTTTTCTCATCGGTTACGTTGCCTTCGGTTTTCTAGTAGGCCTTGTCTTGATTACATCCATCGTAGGCTTTGGAGGAGCGATGATATTCATCAAGCAGCACAAGGGCTTGCATTCCAAGCACTCCCCTGTGGGTGTTTTCATCCTTGCCCATCTTGCGGAACATCAGAAAAGATGAGCAAGTTTATCATTTAATAAATTCATAGATATGATTTTACTTTTCGTTTCGGTCGTTTTCATTTCCATCCTCGTAGGTATGGCTATTTCCGTAGGTGCGTTCGGCACTGGAGGAAAGAGAGCCAAGATCTTCGAGGATATTTATTTCAGCATAGAGGAAGTGGATGGCATCGGCGTGGTATATACCAAGAAAGGCGACTACTCCGCCATTCTGAAGATGGAGAATCCAGTAAGGAAATATTCCGCCGACACCGATAGCTATTACGAGTTCACATCACTCATGGCATCAGTGATGCAAGTGCTTGGAGATGGCTATGCCATCCACAAGCAAGACATCTTTGTGCGCAAGCAGTTCGACATGAGCAGCATCAAGGGCAAGAACAAGGATGCCAAGAAGCGTTTCCTCTCAGATGCCTACTTCCGCTTTTTCAACGGAAGAAGCTACACAGAGGCAACCACCTATCTCACCATTACCCAGAAGGGCAAGAGCGGCGGACTGAAAGCCTACGACAACAACAAGTGGAGAGATTTCAACGTAAAGATACAGAAAGTAGCCGACCGATTGAAGAGTGGTGGAATCACATGCCGCTTCCTTGGCGCAAGGGAGTGTCAGGAGTTTGCCGACCGCTTCTTTGCCGTTGACTTCAAGAATCCAACCACAGGCATGACCGACTTCAAGGTTGACAGTGAAGAAATCGGCATGGGCGACCAACATGTAAAAGTATATAGCCTGCTGGATGTTGACAACGTAGGTTTGCCAGGCATGATACGCCCCTACAGCGACACCGTGGTGAACAACTCGGTGATGCCAGAGGACTTGCTGTCGGAGCTAGACCATATCCCAGGTGTAGATACCGTCATTTACAACCAAGTCATCTTCTTCCCGAACCAAAAGAGGGAGATGGCAAAGCTAGACAAAAAGAAGAACCGTCACGCTTCCATTCCAAACCCATCCAACCTGATAGCCGTAGAGGACATAAAGGCAGTTCAAGACGAGGTGGCAAGAAATGGCAAGCAACTCGTATATGCACACTACAACCTGGTGATAAAGATAGAGGCAGACAAGGACTTCCAGAAAGTCACCAACAACCTGGAGAACATCTTTGCCAAGTATAGCATCCATATCTCCAAGAGAGCCTACAACCAGCTGGAGCTGTTTGTGGCGAGCTTCCCTGGCAACTGTTTCCGTCTCAACCAAGACTACGACCAGTTCCTCACCATCTCGGAGGCCGCGTTGTGCCTGATGTACAAGGAACACCAGGCGAAGGGCGACAACTCCCCCTTGAAGTGTTACTATACCGACCGACAAGGAGTGCCAATGCCAATAGACACGACAGGTAAGGAAGGAAAGGTGAAATACACCAACAACAGTAACTTCTTCGTCCTAGGTCCTTCGGGAAGTGGCAAGAGCTTCTTCATGAACACCGTGATGCGCCAGTATTACGAGCAAGACACGGACATCGTGATAGTAGATACAGGAGATAGTTACGAAGGCTTGTGCAGTTACTTCGAGGGCACCTATATTTCCTATAGCAAGGAAAAGCCAATCTCCATGAACCCTTTCAAGATTACCAAGCTGGAGTATGACCAGAACTTTGGCGAGAAGAAGAACTTCCTGAAGAGTCTCATCTTCCAGATATTCAAGGGAGCGGAGATGCCGTCCAAGATAGAGGACACCATCATCAACCAAACCATCGTGGAGTATTTCGAAGCCTACTTCAATCCGTTCGAAGGCTTTACCGACGAAGAGCGGCAGAAGATGAAGGACACCCTCCTTCTCCAAGACAAGACCAACGGCAAGTATGAGGAGTATGAGCAAGAATTGGAAGAGAAATATGGAGAGGACTTCGACTTTGAATCAGCCACGGCAGAGGCAAAAGATGGCAAAGACCTCACCAGACAGCAACGCCTGAAGGGGAAGTTGCAAGCAGTCATCGATGACGCTGCATCCACCGAAGGTGAAAAAGAGAATGCCAAGAAGAAACTGATGCTTCTCACCCCGGAGGTGATAGAAAACAACTATCTCATGCGCATCGAGCGCAAGCTGGAAAAGATAGAGAGACAGAAGAAAAAGCTGAAAGTAAAGGAACTCTCCTTCAACACCTACTATGAGTTTGCCTTGGAGCGCATTCCTCAGATACTGCACCAACAACATATCGAGTTCAACATCAATGACTTCGCCGCCATCCTCAAACCTTTCTACAAGGGAGGAGAGCAAGAGTATATCCTGAACAATGACTTGGACAGCAGCCTGTTTGATGAGAAGTTCATCGTTTTCGAGATAGACAAGGTGAAGGACGATCCAGTTCTCTTCCCTATCATCGTGCTCATCATCATGGATGTGTTCACCCAGAAGATGAGAATCAAGAAAGGCAGAAAATGCTTGGTCATCGAAGAAGCATGGAAAGCCATCGCCACCCCAGTGATGGCCAACTATATAAAATACCTCTACAAAACCGCCAGAAAGCACTGGGCGATGGTTGGTGTTGTGACACAGGAGATACAAGATATCACCTCCTCCCCTATCGTGAAGGAAGCCATCATCAACAACTCCGACGTGTTCATGTTGCTAGACCAAAGCAAGTTCAAGGACAAGTTCGATGACATCAAGGCCACCCTCGCCCTCACCGACAACGACTGCAAGAAAATCTTCACCATCAACCGTCTGGACAACAAGGAAGGCAGAAGCCCATTCAAGGAAGTATTCCTGAAGAGAGGGCAGAACGGCGAGGTTCTTGGAGTGGAGGAGCCACCGGAGTGCTACATGGCCTATACCACGGAGAAAGCCGAGAAGGAAGCCTTGAAGCTCTACAAGAAGCTCATGGCCACCGACTACCAACATGCCATCGAGCAGTTTGTGAGCGACTGGCACAACAGCGGCATCAAGAAGAGCCTGGAGTTCTCCCAGAAAGTACTGAAGGAAAAGAAAGTGTTTTACTACAAGAACAAGCAATGAAAACCATGCGTAGATTAAGTGCCATAATAACTATGCTGTTGCTAGCCACCTTGCCGATGTTCTCCCTGTCCTATCATGCGGTGAACGTTGACAAGGTGACGGCTGCAGCCATGACCGCAGCTTACGCTTCGGAGGCAGAGATGGAGGCGATGAACACCAGCAACCTGCAAAAGATCGTTGACCATTACAAGAGTGCCACCGTAGCCACTGCGGGAATTTTACTATCCAAGAAGAAGGACAGGGATGCCATGCGTAACCCCGGCCTTTTTGCGTCTGAGGAAAACTACTATTACAAGCGCATCCTCAACCTTGTGAAGAACGGTATCATGCCAAAGTTGATAACCGTAGCCTCCAAGATGGTGAAGCAACCCCAAAATGCCACCTACTGGGGGCCTTACCTTTACACGACCACCGAGAACGTGGAACAGCTTTGCAAGCAGTTCGAGCTAGTTTGCACCAATGGCAAGCTTAGTTTCAAGGATGTGACGTTCCTCCTCATCAACGATGACCTGCGAAAGATATTCGACCTAGCGCAGATGGGTGCAAATACCAACTGGGGCGACCTGTTGGACAAACTTGGAGACTTTGGCGACGGACTCACGAAAGAGGACATACAGGAAGACTTCAAGAACCTTGGTAGCCTCTTGGCCTCCATTGGTGGAAACACCATCGACAGCAACTTTCAAGAAGGAAGCAAGATAGGCAGGATTTTCCACATGAAGCCAAAGGAGATTGCAGACCTCTACAAGAACTTCAAGGAGCAATACGACAAATACAAGGAAGCAGGAAACGTGGAGAACATCCTGATGCAAGTAATCCAGACCGCCGATGCCGACGGCGTGGCCAGACTTTTCAAGGTTGACGACTACAACATCACAGGCTATATCAGCAACTACATCAAGGAGATGCAGGGACAATATTACACCCAAAGATGGTACATAGCCCAGGTGAACAGTGGCTCGCAAGTCCTCGCCACCTACAAGCCGTCCCCACCTACCAACACCAACAACAACTACAACTGGCCAGGATGGACATTCAAGTGCAATTCCCAAAAGAAGACAGCCCCACCCTATCCAACCCTCACCACCTCGGAATACAATCAGTTAAAGAGCGCAGCCGAGAGTGAGACAGGATGGAATGCGACTAAAAAAGCTGATTACGAGAAAAAGAATCCAGGACATACCATAACCCTCAGCTATCAGACCGTTTCCTATAATTACATCTGGGACAAGAGCGGAGGAACCTTTTCGCATTCCAAGCACGAAAGAGGTAAGCATTTCTGCGTATATATGACAGTTACGGACACTTGGAACATCAAGGATGAGGTGTATGAGGAAATCTTTGATTCCCAGACCATGAACCTGGAAATCTTCAAGAAGAAGATGGAATCTCGCTTGAAATACTACCAAGACCAAGAGGCCGACAAGGAAGGCAGCACCCTCTCCTATAAACTGTGCTCCGACCCACCAAGATACTATGCCATGGCCGATGAGAAGAAGATGGAAGGCTGCAACTCCGTAAGTTTCACAGCCACCTGTGACGGAGGAGCATCCCTAGGAGAAGGCAGCTTCAACTGGAAGGAGAATGGCAAGCAAGGCAGTTCCCTCAATGAGAAGTCAAAGGAGTTTGCCATGCGCAGCACCCCGGACTCAGAAAATAACAATGTGGATGACCTTCTCACCAAGCAAAAGGAGTATGAGGCACAGATTTCCACCTTGAAGCAACAGATTTCCAGCAACGACAAGAAGCAGCAAGAGCTAATAAAGCAAATTCAGCAAGCCCAGTCGTTGGGCAACCAGGACAAGGTGAAGAGCTTGCGCAGCCAATATGATTCCATCACCAATGAGACGGCAAGCTTGAAGCAACAGCTCAACAATACACAGAAATTTCTCAACGAGTTGAACAACAATGTAAACGAGTATTACGAAGACCTTGCCGGCAACTTGGACGGTCCCTACAGAATACCATCCAACATGAAGGAATTGGAAGGCATGTACCAGCTACAATGGACAGACGATGGCAACTGGGTGGAAGGCAGCAGCCAATATATCTTTGTAAGACATGGTTATTGTCCGTCGGTGAAGTCAACGGTGACCTATACAGCCACCCTCACCTTGCAACAGAAGCCAAAGTATTTCCTTGGAATCAGAATCCATCGAGCCATATTGTCCGTGGATTTCAAGCTCACAAGCGAGTATTCCAGCGACAATGTCGTGGCAGTCATCAAGCTAGACATGAGCAAGAGCGAGAAAGAAAGAGCCGACGAGGTGAATGCCAAGCTGAAGGAATTGATGGAAGACATGCCCAACTGCAGCATCAACATCAAGTACAACTATGCCTCAAAAGCTGATGATGACGAAGACGAAGACGGCATCCATCTGCTATGGGCTAGCGACCGCCTGGATGTAGCAAGAGAAGTTGACTACCAGCTCACTTCCATCTACTCACAGCTTGTCATCTTGGAGAAAGTGATGCAAGACAGGGAAACCATCCTCGACTTCCTGAAGCACAAGATATTCGATGTAGTGAGCAGGGCATCCAGAGGAGCCATCGCCGAGTATGCACTTACAAGATGGGAAGATGCAAGTATGGCGGCAATGAAGAAACAGGCAGGAGTAGAGGACAAGAAAGAGAATACCCCATCCACACAAAAGTCTGACAAAAACGTTTAAGGTCACAATTTGTGATTTTGAAAATGAATATAAATATGGTAGATACAACAGAAAAGATAGAGAACAGCGAACTGGTCACAAATCGTGATCAGTTGGTTGTCGTGGATAACATAGAGTCTCTAATAAAAGTTATTAGAGGACAACAAGTTATGCTTGATAAAGATTTAGCAATGCTATATGGGGTAGAAGCTAAAGTTCTCAATCAGGCTGTTAAACGCAATGTTGAACGCTTTCCTGATGATTTTCGGTTTCAATTGACAAAGGAAGAATGTTTAAGGTCACAAATTGTGACCTTAAACGAAAAACAAGGTCAACATCTCAAATATATGCCGTATGCTTTCACTGAACAAGGTGTGGCAATGCTTAGTAGTGTTCTCCGTTCAAAAACACAGCCATTGAGGTCAATATACAAATCATGCGAGCCTTTGTTTCCATGCGTCACTTCATGGTGAATAATGCTTCTGTGTTCAGCCGCTTGGAAACAATAGAATATCACCAGTTGGAAATTTTACAGCATCAACAAGATACAGACAAACACTTGCAAGAATCCGACAAGCGTATAGAAGAAGTGTTCCGTAGATTGGATGAGGGTAACGCAAAACCGAAGCAAGGTGTGTTCTACAATGGGCAAGTTTATGATGCCTATACTTTCGTGTCCGACTTGATTAAGAGTGCGAAGAAACGTATTGTCCTTATCGACAACTATGTTGACGAGACTGTACTGACATTGCTCGATAAAAGAGATAATAACGTGTCTGCAATCATCTACACTCAGCTGATAAGCCGTCAGTTCCAACTCGACATAGACCGCCATAATGCTCAATATGCACCGATTGATGTTGAGACATTCCGTTTGTCGCATGACCGCTTCCTTTGTATAGACGATGATGTATATCACATTGGAGCCTCCATCAAAGACTTAGGTAAAAAGTGGTTTGCCTTTTCCAAGTTAGACATACTATCCCCAGATATGCTCATTGAAAAAATAAAAAGTAACAATTAAAAACGAACGGTATGAGAAAAAAGAACCATAGGTACTATACCTATTATATAATAGTGACATTATTGGCATTGCTCCCGATGAAGGGGCATGCCCAGTTTGGCATCAACGACATGCCATCCATGGAAGCGATGATTTCCAACCACAAGAAAGTAAGGACAGCCTTGGATATAAGAATGATAGCGGAGCTAGGAGTAGAACAGGCACATGAAGGCTCGCAGAAAAGCATCGAGGAATATCAGGAATCCAGCAAGAGGCTTGATAAATACAAACGCTGCTTTGACATCATCGACCTCATTTTGAATGGAACAGCCACGGCTTTTCATGGAGTAAGAACCTATCAAAGCTGCAGTAGCAACATCAAGAGCTACCTACAGCTTCTGAACGAGTATGAGGAAAAGATACTCTTGAAGGGCAAGATATGGTCATCGGACACCATCATCTATACAACAAGCAAGCAAACCATAGAGGATATAAAAAGTTCCGCTTCCAGCATCTATAAATCCTATATAGATTTGTCAGCCTACCTCACAGGGACGGCAGAGTGCAAGACAGAATCCATGATGCTCTGCTTGCAATGTATCAATGAGAACATGGATGCCATCGACGCATCTGTCAGAAACGCCTACCTAACCCTTTGGAGCTACATGACCATTCGCCTGGGGTTCTGGAAGAAAGAGATATTCAGAGCCAAGACCATCAGGGAGATGGCGTTGGAGGCATATGACACATGGAAGAAATCGCAGTACATTGCCTACAACAACCTTCAAAGCCCTTCCACCGAGAAACATAAGGCTTTGGGAGGAGGGGGCATTCTCGGCGGCAGGTCAAGATAAGACATTTAGTTCCAATGGATAAAAGGCATATATAAGTATAGGCTTATATAAAACAATAAAGAAACAGACATATAAGTATATAAAAATATAATTATATTAAGCAATAATCAATGAAACATATAAGAATTTTATTTTCATTAGTGGCAATGTTATTCATCTCCACGACATCAAGAGCGCAAGGAGCCGAGGTTACCTATATTCATGAAGATGACATCATGAATCAGTTTACAGTAATGGAAACTGGTGCTGGCAGTCTTAAACCAAGAAAATACTATCAACTTATGCACAAGAGTTACCAAAAAACAGCAGCAGCCACCAACAAGTTGAGTTTTCGCTTGGAAAATCAAGTATTGACCAACAAGGAAGTTCCTTTGGCGGAGAAAGTGGATTCCGACTTGGTAAAGAGAGAGAAGGTAGAAGCCACCAACATCGCTACAAGAACACCAGGCGCAGGCGATGTCGCCTGGATGATGGAAAAGGGAAAGATAGAGAGTAAGATGAACACCTTCGAAAGCAACATCAACAAGATAGTAAGCTATGGAGGCAGCAGCGATGACTTCAAGAACTGGAAAGACATCTACAATAGTCTCGACTGTGCCATCAAGCTCATCAGAAAGTCCTATCTAGACCTAGGCAGTCGAAAGAAGGAATATTTGGCCATCTACCAAGACATAGTGAAGCGCAACCTCTCCCTCACAGGGCAACTAAGATATTGGAAAAGTCTAAAGACTGTCAAACAAGCCCAGCAGAAAGCAACGAAAATAGACAGGCAATCAAGCAATACGGTGATAGCAAACAATGCCATGCGAAGATGGCAGAACGCCATGGCCGTGGATGGTTTCTCCAAATAAGCAAACAAATACACCTATATTCGCATAATTATATAACCATATAAAAATATAATTATATAAGAAAATAAAGAAATATAGCAACAAAGAAATAAGCCAATAATGCAATAAAACAATAAAGAAACAGAAAAATAAGGATATAAATCAGTCGTTTTACTCAAAAGTACAATAAAATATATGTGAAAACTAAACTTTTAGTTAATAATGTTGCTCAATTCAAGAAAAAGCTGTACCTTTACAGCCAAAAATAGGTAAAACGGCAATAATGTCAAACCAAAGAGTAAATGATATGAGTAACAGAAATTACAACAATTATAGCATAGCAAAAAAAACAATAGCAGTAGTATTCCTTAGTTTGATAGGAATGCTAAATGTGATGGCACAGACTGGGACGGTAACACGTAAATTTTATATGAAAGGATACAACAACCATCCAGATACGTGCCTCACTACTTTATTTATAAATGATGGCAGTTTTTCTGGACTTAATCTAACTCTTTCCTGCTTCGATAAAGGAGTAAAAATTAAGGCTGGATTAGAAACAAAAAATAGACCTAATTGTTTGACTGACTTTATTAATGAATTAAAATTTATAAAAGAAAAATATATAGAGTGGTCATCTATAGCAAAGGAAAATGGTGTGAAGAAATATTCCAAGGAAATCGGTTATTACAAAAACAATCCTGCATTATTTCTTCAAGCTACTAAAAACGGTTTTGAATACTATCAAGACATGAAAATCGCAGCTATACATGAAGTACATGCCATGTTTAATGTAGATGAAAAAGGAGAGTGTAATGTTTTTATGGGGTGGAATGGAATTCCTTTTATAAGAACCAAAGGTTACAACGAAGGAATGCTTACATCCTATCCTATCAAAGAAACTTTTTTTGTGTCGCAAGTTTGTTTTAATTTCAACAGCGAACAACAAATACAGAGTTTAATCGATGCTCTTAATTTGGAAACTGCAAAATCAGAACTACTCAACAAAACTGAAAAGGATAAAAATCTTGATTCTTTATTCAAATAATCATAAGAGGGTGTGTCATAAGTCTATGGCGCACCCTCCTTAGCTTTATTTACTTATGTTATTTTTAGTTTTACTATCTTTGGTCTTGCAAATATTTCATCCAAAACATCTACAGGAATGCCCATGATTTTGCCCATAGTCTCTACATTATAATACAAGTTGTTCACAATCAAATCATACATCTTATAAAAGACGGTAGGTTTGTCGAGATAAACAGGTATAGGCTCTTTTTTGTTCCATCTATTTCTACTAAATTCAATTCTTAAGAGTTTATACTTCTCATCGGTAATTCCTCCTAGTTGTTTTGCTCTCTGAACTATTGCACCCATTGATGTTAGCCAATATGATTTATAAGATGCTAATTGTGATATTTTTATGTTTACGAATGCTCTTCTAGTCTCACTTTCAGGAAGAAGGAACTCTGCGGCAAACTCATTTGCCTCTTTCTCCTTGTCTCTTTGTTCGTTAACAAATAAAGCTATGTTTTCGTGCATAAGACTATGTCCTAGCTCATGAGCAATTGTCCATCTTATTCTATCATTACTACAATTTTTGTTCACTATTATCAGATGAAATCCATTGTCTGTGATAAGTGAAACTCCATCGAAATCCTCATAAGGACAATCCCAAAAGTATATGAATACACCATTCTTTTCCAAGATGGTGCACAAATCCTTTATCGGTGTAGTTCCCAGCTTGCATTGTCTTCTTATCTGTCTAGCAACTTCACTTGGCGAGATTCCTTGCTCCAAGTCGTAATCTCCTAGTGTGTAGTCGGGCAGCTCTACATTGTCGCTCATCCAATCAAAGCAATAAGCAATTAATGAAATTGTTCTGTCAATTTGTTTTCTACTAGCTGCATTTATCGAGGCTCTCTTTCTGTAGTGCTTATTCTCAACATCGTTGCTAATATTGAGATTCAAGAAATCCATAGGAAAGTTTAAATACAGCATTATTCTTTCAACAGTCTCATCTGACAAAGATTCTATGCCCTTTTCATACTTTGACAGATTAGACTGAGAAAGTCCACTCACGGCAGCAGACAAGGCTTTTTGTGTTAAGCCTCTGTATTCCCTTGCAAAAATAAGCTGTTTACTTTTCATCTTTCTATATTTTTTTATAAAGCAAAAGTAAGTGGTGCGTCCTGGTTATTTACTCTGCTTTCTTGTTTACGTTTTCCTGTCTTAAACGAACCGCTGGTTTCTCTGTCTCTTCCAATGGCTGTGCAACAGGTTTTGTTACCACATCATCAAGGTCAGCAATCCACTTAACTTCATTATCGTAATAAACGATTCTTGGGCTTAGCAGCTCACCATGACTATTCTTAGTATATCCGAATAGAAGTATAGCGTCTTCTTTTGCCTCCTCACAATCAAACAGCGATACTTGCTGTTGAGTAGTGATGGCATCAGAAAGCATTGTCGGAATGTATGAAGGTTTACTATTCTTGTTTAATTTCTTAATCAGCATAGATATTCCTTCCCATCTGAAAATGATTCTGCCATACTTACCTAACGTCCACTTATCGGGAAAATGCTCCATAAAGCTTTGAGCAATACAAGCATTTAAAATACCCGAATCTATTCTCACCCTAACCTCCGGTCGAAGCTCTTGAATAACTACGTTATAATGCTCCAAACCATTATTGTATGCTACAAATAACTCTTGAAAGTTATCTTTTAGCACCTCCAAAGCATCTTTTTTAGAGATTCTTCTTCGTTTTTCAAAGATTTTTTGTACCTTTGTCGCCATAAAATATAATCATTTTGTGGACGCACCACTTTATTGAATCAGCCCTTGTTGGTAGCAGGGGCTTTTTCATGACGCAAAGATATATATTTTTTCTCAAAACTTGTATATATTTTCGTGAGATTTTTGTATTTTTAATACTTTTCCTCTTTTTGGGGTATAGTGAATCCAACAAGCAAGTGCCCAAAAATACAGGAATTGTTGAAAATTGTAGGCTGTGAATAGGTATTCTTATTTGCAGCCGATTTGACTTCTTATGAAGAGCTGATTCGCTATTATTTCTGTTCAGTTGAAGTTTGAAAAGACAGACGAACATCGTGTTGTTATTTCGATGTATGATTTTCCCAGTTAATTTATGAGTCAGAAGACTTACGAATTATAGGGAAAAAGAAAACAATTCTTAGAAGAATTTAATGAGTAATAGCCCCATCTTCGAGGTGATAGTCATGCAGTAAGCTTTCCCCTAGTGGCCCTATCCAACAATCTGGCGTAGACCTTTGATGTGGCTTGCCCCCTGCAAATCGCAGCGATTCCGAGTACTAAATGATTGTTATATGAGGGTGCGTCATGGTCTTATGACACACCCTCTTTGTTGTATATTCACCTCAATAATCTATACCCTTGCATTAACACCGAGGGGTTAAAGGGGGCGAGCAGCCTCATTTATAACAGTTTACACGATACACCTTAGAAAAAGAATATGTTAAATAAAAAGGTATATCGTGTTTATGCGGCCATTTTTATGTTTTTCCATTACTTTTGTGCGAAAATTTTAAAATTGATATAAAAATGGCATTTAGTACATTATTCTTAGAAGCTTCATCCAGTAATGATACGATGGATGGAATAAAAGACATGGTTAGCGATCTTTCGCAAACCATAGGTGTTGATTTGTTTGAGGAAGACATAGACAATGTCGTTTTTCAAACAAACGAGTTTTTATGCAACAGCGATTTTATCGGTTCGCAAGGTCCTTTTTGGTGGATTTTGCAGATGAGCATGGCTTTGGGAGCATTGTTCTCTATCATCGTGGCTGGAGGCATGGCCTACAAGATGATGGTGAAGAATGAGCCTATAGATGTCTTCAAGATAATGAAGGTGTTAGGCATTGCCATCGTGATGTGCTTTTGGTACCCACCAAGCATGAGTGGATTCAAAGGTGCCAGCAACGCTTGCATCCTTGATGCTTTGGCTTACATTCCAAACTGCATAGGCAGCTACACACATGACTTATATGAAGCCGAAGCTACGCAAGTAAGCGACAAATACAATGAACTTATGCCTCTTATTCAAGCTAGAGATTCCTTAGCAGGTGAAATCAACAAGAAAGTTAAAGCAGGATATATTGGTGTAAAGGAAGAGAAAGCACTTTCAACAGTATCAGAAGCCTCTGGCACACAATCAACATCAAAAGGATTACAAGATGCGGTTGAAGCAAATGGCAAATCCACCTTTGCTGGTTTAATGATAGGTCTGGACAAAGTAGTCATGTTCTTTGCCTTGGTCATCTACCGCATCGGTTGGTGGAGCACGATCTTCTGTCAGCAGATATTATTAGGAATGCTCACGATATTCGGACCGATTCAATGGGCTTTCAGCGTCCTTCCGAAATGGGAAGGAGCCTGGGCTAAGTGGATAACGAGGTATCTCACGGTACACTTCTACGGAGCGATGTTGTACTTCGTCGGTTTCTATGTCTTATTGCTATTCGATATAGTATTGAGTGTTCAAGTAGAGAACCTTACTGCTATCACCCAAGGCGAGGGAGCCATGGCCGCCTACATCCAGAACGCCTTCATGACCTGCGGCTACCTGTTGGCAGCATCCGTAGTAGCCTTGAAGTGCTTGAACCTAGTTCCAGACTTGGCAGCGTGGATGATACCAGAGGGCGACACCGCATTCTCCACCCGAAACTTCGGCGAGGGAGTAGCATCCTCTGTGAAGGCAAGTGCGGCTTCAGTGATGAGAATATAAAGAATAGATAAAAATACAACAATATGGCAGTATTAAAGAATGTAGAGAATAAAATCAAGCTCGTAATGATAGTGAGCAGCCTATTTCTGGTAGGCTGCGCCATTGTGAGCCTAGGCAGCATCATCATCGCCAAGGGCATGGTGGACGAAGCCCACAAGAAAGTTTACGTATTGGACGGAACCGTTCCTATTTTGGTAAAGCAGACCACCCAAGAAGAAACCTTCGATGTGGAAGCCAAGAGCGACATCGAGATGTTCCATCAGTTCTTCTTCACGTTGGCACCTGATGACAAGTATATCCAATACACCATGAAGAAAGCCATGTATCTGGTGGACGAGACAGGACTAGCCCAGTACAACGCCCTGAAGGAAAAAGGCTTCTATAATAATATAATAGGTACGAGCACCATCTGCAGTATCTATTGTGACAGCATCAAGCTCAACACCGATTCCCTCACCTTCACCTACTACGGCAGACAGCGCATCGAGCGAAGGACAAGCATCCTGATGCGTCAGTTAGTAACCGCCGGCAAGCTCAGAAGAGTGCCGAGAACAGAGAACAACCCTCACGGAATCCTCATCACCAACTGGCGAACACTGAAGAACCAAGACTTGGAGGAAACCAAGAAGTCAGACTATTAAATCAAGCAACAATGGACATAAAGAAAGTACTCATGGGCGAAAAGATGCCCGACAAGAACGATCCCCAGTATCGAGAGCAATACGAGCGAGAGGTGAGAGCAGGGCAAAAGTTCGCTGAGAAGACCAAGCTCAACATACTGTTTTTGAAAATCCAAGAATGGGCAAACGACCACAGAAAGGCCTTTCTGGGCATCGTGTTCGGCTTGGTAATCTCCCTGTTCGCCTGGAATGTCATCAACATGATAAGATATTACAATGCGAGCAAGGAGCAAAAACGCCACACGGCAGTGGAGCGAGTAGAGAAAGCCCTTCAGGAGCAACGTAATTCACACAAAGCACAATAAAGATGGATATAAAGAAAATCAACTTCAAGCAGCCCAAGTATATGATACCAGCCATCATATACATACCGCTGTTGTTCACAGGCTACTTCTTGATAGACACATTCAACGTTGAAACATCAGGGCCAGGCAACAGCAAGCTGAAGACCACCGACTATTTGTCGAGCGAGTTACCGGAAGCCTACACCGACAGCGTCCTAGGCGACAAAATGGACAACACCCAAAGGGAATACGGAAAGATTTCCGACCTTTCGGGAGTCCAAAACGTAGAGAACGACAACGACTCCGTAAACAAGAAACTGGATTACGAGTCAAAGTATAACGAAGAGGAAGCCAAGAAGGTCAAGCAACAGCAAGCCGAGGAGAAGCGCAAGCTCCAAGAAATGCAAGAGAGGGTGAGACAAAATCGCAGACAATCCAACAATGATGACTTCGTTGACCCTATAAGCAGCTCCGAGATAGCCAAGGCGCAACGTCGCCGTCGCCAACGCAACTGGGAAGAAATGAACCGCAACCTGGGAGGTGGCGACAACTATCTGGCAGACAATGAAGAAAACTCGTCCTCTTCCCTTTCCTCTTCAACCACAACAGGAAACACCACGAACAGCGGTATTCCTGGAGCCATGAACAATGACACCGACAATTCTTACAACGCTCCAAATACCGCTAACGGCAACCATCAGTACCAAGGAGGCGTACAGCAAGATGGAGAGCAACCAGAAAAGGTGACAAAGAAGACCAAGGAAGTCTCCGACTACTTCAACACCGTAGGCAAGGACAAGGAAAAAGACAAGCTCATCATGGCCATCATCGACGAAAACGTAAAGGCCGTTGACGGCAGCAGGGTCCGTCTCCGCCTGTTGGATGACATAGAGATAGGCGACGAGACCATCAAGAAAGGCACCTACCTATATGCCACCATGAGTGGCTTCGGCAAGCAAAGAGTCCAAGGAAAGGTAGAAAGCATCTTCTATGACGATGACATCATCAAGGTAAGCCTATCCATCTATGACACGGACGGCATGCAAGGCCTGTATGTACCTCTGAGCAGTTTCAGGGAAACCACCAAGGAAGTCGCAAGCAGTGCCATGCAAGGCGGCAACATCATGGACAACACCACGACCAGCAGCAGCGGCATCAAGGGATGGGCGACCCAAGCAGCGCAAAATGCCTCACAACGAGTGATGAACGCCTTGGGAAGAGCAGCCAAGAAGAACCGTGTCCGCCTGAAGTACGGCACACGAGTTTACCTTGTTGACGGCAGTCAGAAGGAAAGAAGCAACAGAAATAGAAACAATTATTAATCAGATAGAAATGAAAGAAATAAGAAAGAAGTTCCTATCACTCCTTGCGGTGTGCTTAGGATCCACACTTGGAGCATTCGCTCAGAAAGGATATAACGACATGGAGCAGCTCACTATCAACGAGAATGTTTCATCCATCATCACGGCATCAGAGCCTATTCGCTTGGTAGATATATCCACAGACAGCATCGCTGGCGACAAGCCATTGGAAAATGTCATCCGCTTGAAGCCAAAGACAGGCAACCACAAAGACGGCGAGGTGATGGGAGTTGTCACCATCATCACAGAACGCTATCGAGTGCAATATGCCTTGATATACACAAGCAAGCTGGAAGAGGCAGTGACTGACAAGGAAGTTGAGCTAGTGGAGCGCAATGCCTTCCATAACCCAGATGTAAGCATGTCAACGGTGGACATGGTGAGTTACGCCATGAAGGTGTGGAACTCCCCTGCCCGATATAGAAGCACATTCACCACCCAGAACAAGATGACCATGCGTCTGAACAACATCTATGTGGTAGGAGAATACTTCTTCATAGACTTCTCCGTGGACAACAAGACCAACCTTCCGTTTGATATCGACGAGCTAAGGGTAAAGCTGCAGGACAAGAAGCAGCAGAAAGCCACCAATGTGCAGACCATCGAGCTGAAGCCAGCCCTGGTATTGGATCGTTCCGTAAGATTCAAGAAAGGCTACAGAAACATCATTGTCCTGAAGAAAATGACTTTTCCTAACGACAAGGTACTATCCATCGAACTCAGCGAAAAGCAGATTTCCGGAAGAACAATCTCCATGAACCTCGATTACGAGGATGTGTTGGCCGCCGATGCCTTCGACACCCTTCTTTTACGTGAACAATAAAAAGACAGATATGAGAAGAATACTTTCAACGATATTCGCCATACTACTGACAGCAAGCGCATTCGCCCAGAGTCACGGCAACCATATCATGGTAGGCGTTGGCGGCAGCTATCCGCAAGGAGTAGAGGCCACCCTCGCCTACGAGCACGAAACCGAGTATCACAACGCCTGGGAATATTTCGCCACAGCCTACTTGAAATACAAGAAAGACGAGGAGGCAGGACATGTCACAAGCGACTCCTTCTGGCACAACTATAACACATGGACTGTGGGTGCAGCCTACAAGCCATGTGTTACAAGAGGCAGAAACCACCACGGAAGTGTAAGAATAGGTGTTAGCTGTGGCAGCGACCTGGACAAAGTGATAACCGCAGGACATGTAGGTTACGAGCATACCTATAACCTCTACAACGGTTGGAGCCTGTTCTTCCAGGTGAAGGAAGATGTAGTAATCAGAGGAAAGGACACGTTCAGAACAGGAGCATCCTTTGGCGTGAAAGTTCCCCTATAATATAATAAGGTGTAAAATGAAAACAAAGATAACAACTTTTGTCATGGGGATGCTTATGATGGCATCCTTCATGACCTCCTGCGACAATCATGAGCCATACGACCCGGACTTGCATATAGGATATGTCCTTTGCGATGACCATACCTGCATGGACACGGCAACCTATTTCAACCAAAGCAAGCGCAAAGCCGTGGGAGTAGTCTTTGCCGAAAAGACGAAAGATCATCCTGTGTTGGCGGTAAACCTGGAGGAAACAAGCGGCATGTTCTGTGACTCCATAGGAATGGAGAACGGAACGAGCGGTGACATCACCAAGTTCGATGGCTTCTCCAATACCGTTGCCATGTATCAAAGCTATGACAATGAAACTGGCCATGGCTCTCCGATAGCCATGAGGATGATGAACTTCCACGAGTATGGACAAAGCGACCACATCCCAAGCGTGGCAGAACAACGATTGCTGCAAAGTGCAGCCAAGACCATCAATCCCATCATAAAGAGATGCGGAGGACAACCTATCAGCTTGGATGCAGACTGTTGGTATTGGACTTCTACGGAAGTACAGGAGAACCCAGGCACACAAGCCTGGCTATGCAGCGCAGTGAATGGTGGCATCATGCCAACACCAAAGGCAGAGAGCCATAAGGTCAGAGCCATCATTGAGATGAATTATCCAGAATATTAATCTTCAAACACAAAATTATGGCAAATTGGAAAACATTGTTGGAAACAGCCTTAAAAGGAGCCAAGACCGCTGCCCCACATATTCTTACAGGAGCAAAGGTAGCAGCCCCTTATGTGAAGAGTGCGGTAAAAACAGGAGCGCACGCAGTAAAAGGAACAGCAGAGTTCGTCGCCAAGCATCCTAAGACCTCCCTTGTAGCAGGTGCTGTGTCCCTCCCCTATTTCGGTTACAACAAAGGCGCATTAACTTTTGCGAAAGAAAAGTTACTGGGGGATGACTCCAAGGAAAAAGGACTTGTTGACACAGCATCAAGATTAGCATTCGGCGACCAAAAGGATGCTTACGGAAACGAAAAGTCAATCTCGGAGAAAGCAGTCAACGTTCTTTTTGGCGAAGGTTCCTATGATTCAATCAAAAGAGCAGGAGGAGCCACCATCGACGAGGGGCAGGAGCTCTACCATAATCTTAAAAACGGGGTGGCAGGAATAGGCAATGAAGCAATCGGCCTGTACCAAGACGGAAAGCAGTTTGCTGGAAATTTCTTTTCCGGCAACGGTATGGTTTCCAATGGCAACGGTGGCTATTACGATCCAACAGCGCAATCCTATCCATCCATGGCACAGATGCAGATGACCAATCAACAAGGCGGTGGTTCAATGAATGCCTTGATGAACGGCATGAACAATGCAGTAAGCCAAGTGTCCGGTGGAAACGTGAGCAAGATGAACATTGCCAGTTTGTTGCTTTCTGCCTATATGATGTTCGGTAGATTTGGTTGGATGGGAAAAGCCGCCAGTTTATTGCTGGGAGGAATGACCTTACACAACATAAACGGAAAACAGGCAGCTTCTCAACACCAAAATCAGCAACAACAGCAATCACGTGCGAACGTTACCGAACAAATACCTCTTCAGACAGCAGAGATGCCTGTTGAAGAAGAGAACACTGTTGTTCGCATGAGAAGACTATAATTAGATACAGGAGAGCAATCTCCTATTAAAAATCACAGATAAGATGAAAGAAAATTTTAAAGATATGCTCCTCGAATCCGAAAGTGGTTACATGATGCCATTCGCCTTGGAGGAGAAAGAAGAGCTTCCAACCACACTAGGATATGGCAAGCAGCGTCACCCCATGACAGGCGAGGAATTTAACCATCTAGGTGTTGACTTCGCCATTAAGAACAGAGATTTGTACGCAGTAGCCTCTGGTATGATTGTTGGCGCAGGAAACGATGCGCTTCATGACAATTACATCGTAGCCAAATATGGGAAGTACGAAGTTACTTATGGGCATCTAGCAGAAGCATATACAGGATATGGTGAAAGCGTTTCCGCAGGTGATAAAATTGCCAAAAGTGGCGATTTCCTTCATGTCGGCATACGATTCAATGGACAAGACATTGACCCGATGGTTTTTCTTTCCATGATATGGGCTAACATCCAGCAACTCGCCGCCATGGGAATCCAAAAACAGCCTACTGAAGAATCCTTGGGAACAAAAAACATAAAAAACAGTTTCGACAAGGACTATGTTTCCATCTTGATGCTCATGCTCAGATGGCTTCCAAGCTACATGAACGACTTAAGGAACAGGGCTTACAATCCTCCTCCAAGGGCAGAAGCATCCCTACGCAACATCTTTGCCCAGGCAGCCTCCAAGAATTATTTCTTTGAGAGCATACCATCCGTAGCCAACCCTCTCGGATTATCAGAAAGAAGTGTTCCCCTAGCCGAGAAAATTCAGGATATCCTTATCCATGATTTTCTCAGCTATCTGGCACTGAACCACAACATATATCCTGAGACATGGGACGAAAATGAAAAAAAAAACTTCTTTCACAAGCTTCAGAAGACGGATTGACCGCCGATCCTTTGAAAGACCTTGAGATAGACATACAAAGCTACGATGTTGAACGCACCGCCTCCGTTTACTATGACAACCAAGGAATCCGTTGTTGGACAAAAGCTTGGTTTAACGGAAGAGAAAAAGGCGAGAATGCCATCGAGATAACCAGACAACTCGCCATGAAGTTCTTCAATGACGAGATGTCCATGGATGAATGGCTGTCACGTTTCTACCCTAAGCAAATGACGGTATATCATAAAGCCATCAGTCAGGCGCGCAGTCAACTTCTTGGAATGTAAACAACAAACAATATGGCAAAAGGTAATAATTTACAGGATTTATCCCAAATAGACTATTGTCTTCAGCAATACTATAGCAAGTATATGGCAGCCACTCTTCTTCAGGAGCGAAAGAAAATCCTTCAAGAGCAGAAGAACGCTGCCATAAAACTTAATGAATCTCTTCAGAGACTGCCTAACTTTGGTGCCGCTTCAAATTCGTTCACCAAGTTGAACGATGCAGAGCAACTTACCAAGAAGTCGCTCGACGAATTGGCAGCAAGGACTTCTGAACGTTGGTTCAAAGACCCCAAGATAGTGAAAGACTACAGCGTTTTCGTTACATCTTTCTATACAAGCCTTGTTGCGAAAAATGGCGGTAGAGACTCCAAGGCGTTGGAAAACTACGCCAACAACTACTGCGCCAATCGCCTTCAAAAATTGATGGTAGAACAATTAGCTAGGGAACAAGTTCCTGCCAACACCGCAACATACATAGCCAAGAAAGCCTTTTCGGAGAGCATTCTTGGTATGGGCAACTTTGGTAGCCTAAAGAAAGGAGCCATTGGGCAAAAGGTTGATGAACAAGCGGAGAAATATTACAATCCATCCGTTGTTTCAAAAACTGCAGGAACGATTGCTGGTTACGGAATAGATGCAGCACTCACCCCAGGAGGTGTAGGGAAAGCAACTTCTTCCGTAGCCAAGGGTGTGGTAAAGGTAAGTCAAAAAGCTGCAGGTTGGTGGATAACCGACAAGATTTGCCAAGGAGGTCTCCATATTTATGGCAAGCTATGGGGAACTGAGGATGAAGAGAAGAAGGATAACCGTACCATCTTTGGTGATGAGAATGCTTCCACAAAGATACAGGCCGGAGCAAAGAGATATAAAAAGAATGGTACGGAATTGATGATGAACATCAATAGTGGACTTGCAAAAAAGATAAAGTTGCCACCTCCAAACACATCTTTAACTATAAAGAAAGAAAGCAACGCCCTATTGGCGGAACACAAGGGTAATTCTCAAAAGCTTCTCTCCACCATCAAGAACAATCTCTCCAAACAGTGTGTGCCATTCAACGGAAACAGCAAAGTTCCAGCTTGGATGTTGAGCAACAGCAGCAAGCAAAACAGGGCGTTGGCATCCTCTTTCTACGCCTGTGCCCTGGAAATGGCTAGAGAGCAAAAACAAGTAAGGATGTTTGGAGGCAAGAAGATGACCTTGAAGGAAGTGAGTCAACGAGCCTACGACTATGCAAGGGCAGCAGTTGCCGTAGAGCAACGATCCTCCAAGAATGCAGCTCATGCACAAAAGGGAACATGGGACAAAAACATGTCTGCGCTCAATGACCAGATAAACAATCCTGGCCAGTCATCAATTCGTAAGCATCCAACTTCCTCTCCCCAGGCAACCCCAACGGCATCCCCTTACGCTTCGGGACCTTATGCGCAAAACGGCGTAATGGGAACAGAAGCAAACGGTACAACACAGAATACTGCGCAAAATCCGAACATTGGTGGCTGGGGCAACGCCTTTGAAAGCTTAGGCCTTAATGGATTTGGGGACATCGGCAAGAATCTAGGCTATGTATTGGCCATGCTTCCTGATATGATTATAGGAATGTTCACAGGAAAGACTCCAAACCTAAAGCTTCAGGACAACCTGATGCCATTGGCTGCCATAGTGGGAGGAATGTTCGTAAAGAGTCCTCTCCTGAAGCTGCTGCTCATAGGATTTGGCGGTGCAAACATCTTGAATAAAGCAGGTCATGCTGCCATCAGCGATGGTTTAGCAAAAAGTAACAATGTAGCAAAGACCTACAAGGTTTATCCTGACGAGCCTTTGAATTCAAGAATAGTGAATCCAGCGATGAAGGGAAGCAGTATGATAGCCACTATCGACGGCGTGCCTAGCGTCATCAACATATCAAGAGATGCTGCAGACGCTTACAACAAGGGAGCCATCCCTATCAACACATTGGCGAATGCTGTCCTTCGCAAGTATGATGAGAACAAGGCATTGGCATCGCAGAATTATGAGCAGCATATGAGCCAAGAAGAAACAACAACCCAATCAATGGGTATTAAATAGGTGTTAAGTGCCAGTTATATTAATTTTAGAAATACCTCCTGGTTCGAGAGAGTCGGGAGGTTTTAGTTTGTCATTAAGTTAGAGCGGTATTTCTAAGTCGTAGTATCGCTTTTGTTTTACATCTACCTCAATAATCTATACCCTTGCATTAACACCGAGGGGTTAAAGGGGGCGAGCAGCCTCATTTATAATCATTTACACGATAGTCCTTAGAAAAAGAATATGTTAAATAAAAAGGTATATCGTTTTTATACCACCTATCTTGTATTTAATCAGTTACTTTGCCATTGGAAATAAAAAACAACCCAATAAATAAAAAAATACAATGGCAAAAAAAGAATCATCTCAACAAGCCTCGGAGCAGCAGGAAGGGAAAGTTGACCGAATAGACAACGCCCTTCAGAAGTTTTCCGACATGCTCATCGCAAGAATGGAGCAAATGAAGGAAAGCAAATGGAAGAAAGGTTGGACGGATGGGCGCACAGCCCAGTTCGGCTTGCCTCAGAATCTCGTGGGTCGCCCTTATACAGGCAGCAATGCTTTCCTGTGCCAAATCCACACCACGATGGAGCATTACAGAATGCCAGTTTACCTTACCATCAAACAGATAAGGGATGCAGGAGGCATGATCAAGAAAGGCGAGCACAGTATTCCTATCTTCAAGTGGGACTTGCGAATCAAGGACAAGGACGGCAAGAAACTGTCAGAAAGCGACTATCGTAACATGACAAAGGAGGAGCAAGCCGAATGCACCGTTCGCCCTTATCTGAAGGTATATAACGAATGGAACATAGACCAAACCAACCTGGAAGAGGTCAACAAAGAAAAATACGATGCCATCTTGAAGCGTTTCAAGTCAGAGCCTATCAAGGACGAGGTAGGAATGTACAAGAACGAGGCCTTCGACAACCTCCTGAAAGAACAGTCATGGGTGTGTCCTATAGAATACGAGAAGTTCAATGAATCCGCTTTCTATAGTCCCAAAAGAGACCAGATAGTAGTTCCTTCCAAAAAGCAGTTCAATATCAGCAATACCCCAGAGGATGTTTTCAAGGACGGAATGGAGTTTTACGGCACCACCATTCATGAGATGGCTCACTCCACAGGTCACGAGTCACGCCTTGGTCGTGATGGCATCGTAAAGATAGACCAATTTGGCTCAGACCAATACGCCAAGGAAGAACTTGTTGCGGAGCTTACATCAGCCCTCATAGGCAATGCCATGGGTTTTGATAGCAGAATACGAGAGAACAACATAGCTTATCTCCAAAATTGGATAGGTTCGTTGAAGAAAGACCCGAAGTTCTTGAAGTCGGTGATGTCAGATGTGAACAAATCATCCAAGATGGTTTTAGAACACATCGACGAGCAACGCCGAAAATTAGGAGAAAAGGCCCTGTTGGATGGTTCTCTTGATGGTGTGGAAGAAAAAAACAAGAATGAGCAACAACTTCAAGACCTGAAGGAGGAAGATGCTAAGAAAGAGGTCATAGCCAAGGTATGGCCTTCCGTCAACAACAAGATTACAATGCCCTCTGGCGACATTCTCACCGTTGACTACAACAAAGAGAAAGACACTCTTGAAGTTGCATATAAAACATCAGAAGGTGAGGAAAAAGTTCACTGCACTAACTATGACCACAGCCAGGGCATAAACCAGAACTTAGGCTATGTGTGGGAAGAGCTTTCAAACATGAAGCAATTCCAGGAAAAAGAGACAAAGACTGAAATCCTTTCACAAGGAAAGGACTACTTCACTTCATTGATGGAAACTATAACTTCCACTCCCAACAGTGAGCATACAGTTTTGTCTGTGAAGACTCTTCCCGAGCTACGAGACTATTACAAGGGGAATCCCAATGTAGGAGCTTGGATAAATCAAGCATCCAACAAGGAAATCATAGAAGCAGGAGCAGACTTCTTGCCTAACCTCCGCTATAGCCACAAGGAAGGCAGAAGCCTCTACAACATAGAGGCAGCGTATTCAAACATCAACGCATTATATCCCGATGTTGTGGACAATGACGCAAAACGCCAAATTGTTCATCGAATCAAACAAGCCGAGGAGGTGGTAACCTCCTACCATAACAACATCGAGGAAAAATTTGGAAAAGAATTTCTCATGAAAAAAGAAAATATGAACAAGGTTCTTTCTCGAAATGACTACCAGGAGCAAGGTCATACCATACAGCTTGACCCAAAGGATGAGAAGAAATATTTCTCGTCCTACAACTACTTTCAGATGGAATCCGAGACCGCCGAGTTTGACAAACTAAAGGATGCCGAGAACTATGAAGGCATCCTTGCCCTGGCGAAAGAATATGATCAAGGTGACAGCATGGACTTGGAGCATGTAGAGACCAGCATGACACCAGACTATGGTGATGATGTTCTCATTGATGATGAGAACTATGCTGTTGTATATAACAATTCAGTAGGTGGAACCTACAACTTGTTGAGAAAGTACAGTGAGAATGACATCCGAGAGGCCATCGAGCGTTACGGTATGCCAAAGACTCCAAGCTATGCAGTGAAGTTCATTGACCAGCAGATGGGCTTGGAAAAAGGCGTAAAGCCTTTAGTAGAGATTCCATCCCCAGAGGCAAAGGCTGTAGCCAAGAGCTTTCGAGAAGACTTGACACCTCAATTCACCATGCCGAATGGGAAGGTTCTAGATTACCACTATGACGCTAGCGACAACAAAGTCATAGTAGGAGAAAAGTTAAATGATGGTTCTTTCATAGAAACTTATGTCCACGATTACGACTTTGCTCTCAGCAAGGCAGAAAACATGTCTGCCATATACAAAGAGTTGTCAACTGAATATCAAGCAAAAAAGGCGAGCGAGGAAAAGAAAACTCCTCGTGAAGACAGCTATATCCAGACAGATGTCGTAGGTAAGGCCAAACAGATAGCATCCACAGGTGTTCCTATGGAAGAAGCAGAGAAAAAGGCTTCATCCATTGTGAAAGAAGAGGTTCACAAGGAACACCATAAGCAAGAAGCCGAGAAAGACAAGCAGGAAAAGGACAAGGCAAATCAAGCCGCAGCAGAAGAGAAGAAAGAGCAACAAGAGAAAAAAGAGGAATCAAAAGAGGTCAGCGAGGCGACAGCCAAAGCCCTTACCCATGCAGCCCTTCTCGTTGGAGCATTATCTGCTGCCAAGCAGAATGAGGGAATTTGGATGAACAAATCCCAGAAAGGTAATGCAGAGTTCATCAACACCCACACCCCTATCACGGCCTACAACAACATTATGATGAACCTCAATTCGGATGCCAACAAGTATAAGACGAATGTCTATACTTATTATAATCCTGCCAAGGAGAACCACATGCCTGTAAAGCAGAACGAGAAAGGCATGGAGTTCCATTGGACTAGTTGGGGGTATCAGAACGCCATGGATAAGGACGAAGTCATCACCAGCAAGCAGTTTGACAAACTTCCTGATGACGAGAAGTCTTTCTATACCAAACATGCCACACGAGTTATGCAGAACATCTACAATGTAGAGCAAACCACCATGAACGCCAACAACCATGACGCTTACGTGGAAATTCTGAAGAACAAGGGAGCGCAGCTTTCACAAAACGAGAAAGAGCAAAAAGGGAAATACTCTTCTATTATGAAACAATGGAAAGAGTTGAAGGGCAAGCATCCCGATGCACTTCTATTGTTCCGCATTGGCGATTTCTATGAGATGTACAAGCAGGATGCCAAGCGAGGTTCGGAAGTGTTGGGAATCACCCTGACCAAGATGAATGAAAGTAAAGACTTCCATCTTGCAGGATTTCCACATCAAGCACTTGACACCTACCTTCCAAAACTCATCCGAGCAGGAGAACGAGTAGCCATATGCGACCAGTTGGAATCAAAGAAGACAGTCAGCCAAAGCTTCGACGCAAAAGCAATACTGAACAAAGCATACGCCACTGCCAAGGAAGTGGCCAAGCAAAGCGGTATGCAATATGAGCGAGTGATGGTTTTGCAAGATGCCAAATACGATTCCAAGGAAGACAAGATTGTCGTAAGCGGCATGAAAGGCGAAGTTGGAAATGAAAAGATGGCTGCCCTTTACAAAGCAAACGACATCTACAGAGCCGTGGTTGCAGCCACAGGTACAGAGAACCGTCTTGACCGTTCGGGCAGAAACAACCTCCTCCCAGAGGACGATGCCAAGCATGAGCAACTGGTGAGAGAACTTGCAGCAGGAGTTATGATGGCTCGCCAGGGACTTCCTGCCATACTCTCAAAGGAGAATGAGAAACTTATTCCTTATTGGGAACGAGAGATAAAGGAAAATCCAAAACTCTTGGGAATAGTAGAAAGAGATGTGAACAATGCTGTAGAGACCATTGACAACCTTGTGGCAAAGCGAAAGGTTGACTATGAATCCATCCGTGGACAGCTTCCAGGAAAGACGATGGAGAAACCATCAAAATATTCCATCTCCCAAGACTTGGCCAAGCTGCCAAACATAGAGACCAAGGAAATAGTAGTGGTAAAAGACATCTTGCGAAAAGAAGCAGATGTCATTCTCCCTGCTGGAGCATCCTTGGAAGTGAACAACGAGGTTCCTGGCATGAGAAAGGACAGAATCACCATAGCCTTGAAGAAAGAAGGCATTGACGATGTGAGGTTCTATAATGCCGGTGGTTCACTTGGATTGAATAAGCCAAACTCCTATTTCCAAGGGAAAGAAGTCACGCTCAACAACTTGAAGCAGTATGAGTTGGTTCCCCATCATACACTTGATGTAGAGAAACAAGCCGCCCCAAAGAAAGAAGTAATCATCAAGAACTTCCAAGCCATCAAGGATGACAAGGGCAGATATGCCTTCTTCATCAAGCCAGAGAACGAGCCTTCTTTCTCTGTATATCCTGCCAAGGAGCACTTGAACACGTTCTACAACGTAATCAAGACGGACAAACAGGCAATAGTCCACAATGCCCTAGCACAAAGATATTACGAGATGGCCACCAAGCATCCTGACACCAAGCTAGACCTTATCACCCCTAAGAAGGTTGATGTGGATATGAAGCTCATAGAGCGTCCTTCCATAACATCGAGCGCACAGGATGCCAAGCAGAAGCTCATCTTTGCCACCATCAATGGGCAGCGTGTACAAGCTCCTATCAACAAGCAACAATGGCAAAAGATGTGGCTTGCCGAAGATATGGGAGCCTATAAGAGGGCTTTGGCCGCCGTCATCTTCGAGCCTATGCTGAAAAGAGGCATGGAAGAAGAGCAATCTCAACAGGCTGTTAGCGAATCAGAGAAAGTAGAGATTAAGGAAAAGCCTGCCCCTGAGAACAAGGTACAGGAAACTGTTACGGAAACTCACAGAACAGGCCTACATATGTAATACACGAGGGTGCATCTAAAGGTGCGCCCTCATAAAACTATCATAAATGGCATTAGACAAGCAAGCGTTTTACAGCCAGTATGCCCAGGTAGCCATTGAGCAACAGAAGAGATATGGCATTCCAGCTTCCATCACCTTGGCACAGATGGGTTTGGAAAGCGGCTTTGGCACATCTACCCCTGCAAGAAGGAGCAACAACTTCTTCGGTGTAAAGGTTGGCAGCAGTTGGACTGGAGCCTACGACTATTACAGCGATGACCGTCCAAACGAGAAGTTCCGCAGATACAACAATGTGATGGAAAGCATCGAAGACCACTCCAAGGTCTTGATGAAATCCCGCTACAGCCACTGCCAGAACTATTCGCCCACCGATTATGTTTCTTGGGCAAACGGCATCAAGGCTGGCGGCTACGCCACAGATCCAGACTATGCTTCCAAGCTTATATCCGAGATTAACAAGTATGGGCTAGGAAAATATGATCAAATAGGCATTCAGCAAGCCCAAAGCCAAGGATTGGTAACAGGATATGCCAAAGGTCAGTCGTCAACGACCTCTGTTATAACCCTAACACCCTTGCAAGGCAATTGGGGTTTGCCTATTGATTTATCTGTCGTAAAACTCAGTTCTGAGTTTGGAGTACAGAGACCAGGGCATAAGCATGGAGGGCTGGACCTCTCCACGCAAGGGAAAAACTATCCTGTATATGCAACCGAAGACAATGGAAAGGTTGTTACCGTTGGCAAACAAGACAAGGGAGCAGGAAACTATGTAGTAATCGAGTATGACAGGCAAGATGGAACAAAAATCCAGACCACCTATATGCATCTCAATCAAATTGGCGTAAAACCAGGCGACATAGTAAATGCAAGGCATCAAATAGGAGTCTCAGGCAACACAGGCCGCTCTTCAGGGCCACACTTACATTTTGAGACAAAATACCTCAATGCCAATGGGAATTGGGAGAAGTTTGACCCTAAGTTATACCTCGCTGAAATGGAGGTTAGAAGTAATCAAGCGGCAGCCCTGGATAAGAATGGAAACGATGCGTTAGCCGCTTACCGCAGTCAAATGCTGTTTGCAGGAGGCAAAGCCCCATCCTATCAGCAACAAGCGTCAGACCCGACACAAGCACTTCTGGCATCCATCACCAACAGTAACGACCCCACAAAATGGTTGTCATTGCTAATGAGCAACAACGGAGAAGACCTTTCTGGAAGAGACCCAATCTCTTCACTTATAGGAAGTCTGTTCTCTGCCGCCCTTACAGTAGCCATGCAGTTGAGAAGCAGCGAGGAGATACAAGCCGAGGAAGAAGCCGAAAGCCAGCTTAAACAGCAATCGCCAGACGAGGAAAATAGCAATCTAGTAAAGATGACTCGCCAAGATGTAGAAAAGGCACAGGCAACGGCATCCATGCAATTTGATGCGGAATCCCCAGAGCAACACCAGCAACAAGGCCAACGCCTCGCATAAATAAAGAAATAATTATATACTTATATAAACATATAAAACAATAAAAATATGATTAAGTGTAACGTAACAGCATGTGGAACCATCAGCAGTTCCGCAGAAGAGAAGCAGAGTAAGGATGGAGAGAAATTCATCTCCTTCGGCATGATAGTTCCTTTGCTGGGCAAGGATGGAACAGCAAAAGAAGTGTGGGTAACAGTATCAGCCCCAGGCAACAAAGATACCGTAGCCCCCTACTCTGCAGGTAGAAAGGTAACGGTAAGCGGAGTAATGTATATCAGAAAGCATGACGGTAACATTTATCTGAACCTTCGCACCGACTCCAACATCGAAGTAAACGAGTCCACCACCAATGACCGTTTGGAGGGAAGCATGGAGTTCCGAGGCAAGGTAAGCAAGAAAGGCATCAAGGAGCTGAAAGACAAGAAAGGCAAGGACTTTCAGTCGTTCGCAGCGTTCTCCTCTGACAAAGAGGGAGAGAACAGAGAGTTTACATGGGTAAGCTTTGTAAACTTCTCCCCTATCCATGAGGATTACTTTGCAGCAGAGAAGTACGTGGAAGTCCATGGAGACTTGCAACTAGGCATCTTCAAAGGAGAACTTCAGATAGAATGCAAGGTAAAGAGCATTGCTGCCTGGGACTTGAACAAAACTACAGATGCAAATGGAACAGCGCAAACAGCACAGTCATAGATTTCTCCACTTCATCTATATATTTGGAGTTTTGGCAGTAGGAGCCATTGGCATCCTACACATGATATTCCCAAAGAAATAACAAGAACACAAACAGGGATAGTGTCATCATGAAAGATGGTACTACCTTCTGTTTGTTTAAGACAAAGCAAGAAATAATGGCAAAAGAAGAAAAGCAAAACATCATTAGTAATTTTCTGAGCGGATGGCAGAAGCTATTCGGTGGAGCAAAAGAACATACCACCCCAAAAGCGAAGCCATTCCCAAAGAACCATTTCTACAGCCCAGAAGAGCTAGAGTATCTTTCACAAAACAAAGAGGGTTCCCTTATTGACCAATGGGCTGTTTCCATTGGCAAATGGGCATTTGAACAAGGAAAGGATAAATCATCCCCTACAAAGTTTGCCGCCGTCAAATGGCAAAATGGATTGATGGCTACATGGATAGACGGAAAGCTCACACCTGACACAAAAGACAGACAGATTGGAAGATTATTACTTCTGAAGGAGCGAGGATATGAACTTCCAGAACGATACGAGAACATGGCGCAAGACTACGAGGCACAAAGCCTTGTAGGCAAATACTTTGTGTCCAATAATGACAAAAGCATCATTAAGATTGACTCCTATGACAGAGGAAGACTGATCTTTGATGCCCCAAGTCTTATTCTGAAGAAATGGGAAGATGGTAGTCTTTCCTCAAACGAAGAAAAAGTTGCCTACGCTGATTTTCATAAGTCGCTGAATGAAAAATATACCATCATGGAAGAAGAGCGACAAAAGGAATTTCAAGAGAAACTTGCCAACTTCGAAGACGGCAAGGAGCTTTACAAAGGAATGCACAATCTTTTGCGCCAAACCTATCCCCCAACAATAGGTGGCAGTATTCCTATGGAATTACGCACAGCCCACCCTGTAGGTTTCTTCGATGGAAAAGTTATTCCAGTTTCATGGTCACTCACCAGTGAAAAGGATATTAAAGTTAGCGTTTACACCAACCACAGCAACGCTTTAAGTAGCATTACCATCAACGAGGACAACGCATACAAAGCAAAGAGTTTGCTCAACAGCATTGCACATGCAATAAATAACGAGAAGGTTAATGGTTTAACTCGTTCGCTAGTGAATGTTCTGGGCAACAAACTTGGTGAAGACAAAATCTTTGCCAAGGAGAACAACACACCTTTGCTTGAAGCTAGAGAGGGAACAGTCAATGCCGTTACTGCTACCAACGACGGCAGAGTTATAGCTTTCAATCTCAACACCCACAAGGAAATTCCGTTGCATGAAAAAGAAAGCGTTGAATTAATGCAAGCCTTGCTTTTCGAGGGTTTGGATGAGCAATCTCGCCTTCGAAAGGAGTTGAGCATCCCCAAGATGAAAGACTATGTGGAATCTATGGAGGACGAAGAGGACATTCTGTCCGGAAACAAGGAGCTTCTTCCACATGGTTCCAAAGTAGATAGCCTTTACGGTACATATTATAGTGCCGAGGAGGAATATTCAAGCTACGCCCAAGGAACCTTGCCACTAGCTGCAGAAGACAAAGCTGAACTCATAGCAGACCTTCAATCATCATTCATGAACTTCAAGGAAGAACTACAAAATATGGTTGAAGCTTACAAAGACCATGATGGTGTCATCGACACAAATAAAGTGAGCAAGCTAGAAAAACTTGACAGAATTCTGAATATCGAGGCAAGAGGTCAGACTCCTGTCAAACCTGTACCTGTAGCCGCAAAAAGAGAGTCACCAAAGGAATCACTACAGGATGCAGAAGCCGCTTCCAAACAGAATGACCTCAAAGAGGTAAAGAACATAAATGCCGAAGAAGTTGACCAAAAAGCCATTAAGTCCTTCTTTGGCAATGTAAACTATGCACCTAAGAAAGTGAAGGAAGAGAGTTCTAGGCAGGTTGCGCCACAGAGATTGACGGAAAAAGAAAAAGACGATGCAATCTCACGAATCGACAAGCGAATCGCAGAACTGCACCGTCTAGGAAAGGAGCAATCTCTCAAATCCAATATTGGAAACTCAGCCGACTCCCACCGTCGTGGGTACCTCCCATCAGGAACGTCTCCTGATGGCGCACAGAGCGTTGCCCCTTCTGATGGCAAAGATAATAAAAAATTTCCATCTAAGTATCTATTTCTTGGGAATTTAGCCCATTTTATAACATCTTTTAATACAAATATAGGTATTAACGCCAGCAATTTTACAAAAGAGTTATATAAAGGCATAGGGTTACACCCTCACGGTAAAGATGTTCAAGTTTCTGAATATATTAATTTTTCCAACGACAAAGGAGAAAAAACAACAGTCCGTCTTTCTGATCATCGAGCTAACGCACTCAGCATCATCAAAAAAGGAGGAAGAGCGGCCGAAGGATATTCTATCGTTATAAAAGTAGAAGATTCTCCCGAAACAAAGTTCAAGGCAAACAAACATTCCCAAGTAAAGGAATACGTTTATGACAATCCAGACCGCCAACGCCTTCTGAACATCGGCAAAGGAATCTTCGACCTCCTGGACAGAGGAGAATACACCGACTTGGCCAATGCCAACGAGATAAACATATCCCCTAGAGGAAGGCAGCATAAAGAACTACGCACTCCTGACGGCAAGCTACTGGGCTTCACCTATCAAGGAAAGATTTACCTTTATCCTGAGGCAAAGGGCTTTGAGCCACCAGTACATGAGTACACCCACTTGTGGGCGGAAGCACTGCAAGACAGGAACTGGAAAGAATGGAAGAATGTCGTAGGCATGATGAAAAAGTCGAACCTCTGGAACGAAGTAAGAGACCTCCACACCGAGCTTATTGCCACCGATGACATTGCCGAGGAAGTCCTTGCCACCTATTCTGGAAGAAGAGGCGCAGAGCGTTTGGAGTCAAAGCTTAAGGAAATTGTTGCTAGCAACAAGAGTATGGACGAGAAGACCGCAGAGACCCAGGCTGTCACTCAAATGAACAATGCCGTTTCAAAGTTCTGGAATGTCATGTCTGACTTTTTGCACATTCACTATACATCCGCAGAAGAAGTAGCAGATAGAGTCTTGTATGAATACACCAAAGGTCTCTACCCTCTCAATTATGAAGAAGTCGCTCAACAAAAGGGCAAGACCAAGCCATATTATGTTTCCGTAGAGGAAAAAGACAATGGTCGATGGCATCGTCCAGAAGTAGAGCAAAGAGCGGCCTATCAGCGTTATGGAGAGATGATGGCTGATAAGCTATCCCTTCAACTCACCTATGGCGATATGCCATGGATAAAGAGCGACAAGCAGGTTCCATGCGACCTAAGCAAGAAGGCATACCAAGGAATGGATTCTTTCATGCTGGCCTTGGACGCAGAAAAGAACGCCTATACCTTACCTATTTATATAAGCAAGGAAGATATCCAGGCAAACAACTTGCTGGTGAAGTCAGATGCCACCTTCTTCCCTATCATAGAAGAAGTTGGTGTAACAGAATTATATAACATCGAGCAAACCAACTATCCAATCTTGCACCCGAAGGATTACGAGGAGTTAAAACTAGATAGCATCGCCTCCAATCGTTACAAGCAAAGTAACGAACTGGGCCAACTACTCCGCAAAGGAGCATGGCAGACCGCTATTGCCTTCGATGGCAAGCCTAGCCTTGCCTCCTACAGTGCGAAGAACGACACCATCCATGTGGCACCTGTTCAACACTATGAGAAAGAGCAAGATTTCTATCGAGACTTAGGAATGGGACTGACAAGAAGCACCAGAAAGGCAGAGGCAAGAAAGACCAGCTTCGAGTCACTATCCAGAGAAGAATTGGTTTCCTTGGTTGGCAGTGTCATCCTTGGTCAAAAGAACCACTTTGATGTAACAACGCCACAGCAAACATCCATGTGGAAAGAGCGTCTAAGAAAAGACCCAAGCTACACCAAGCAAGTATTATCTTCTGCAGATGTTGCGTCGCAGATCATCATACAACGTACCGACATTCTCAAAAAAGGAGGAAGCCAAGACATTGACCTCCGTTCTTCCACGCCAGTAGAAGTAGATATTGACGGTAACGGCATTGTTGAAAGCCAAGAAAACCTTGCCCCAGACCAAAAACAAAGCTCCAACGAAAGCCAGGAGCAAAGTGACGAAGTTCCTAGGCAAGAGAAGAGACATTTGCACAGATAAAGAAATCCCTCGCTACTTTCACAAGCAGCGAGGGACTGACATTTAACTTTACATTTATGAAAAACTCTATTTACTGTTATCGTAAAACCTATTCCATGCAAGCCTGATTGGCCGCATCAAAAATCAATTCTTTGATATTTGCCAAAGTTGGATTTATCAAAGAAAAGTGTCCATCTCCCATTGCACCCTTGACAAAATCAATGGTGTCCCACCATTCGATGACCTTGTCTTCTAGTAGATGCGTTTGAACGGCACAGTCCGTTTTGCTCGCAGTTGGATTATTGTATCTCCAAAGCGTAACAATAGCAGCCTCTTCACACCCAGTAAGGAGAATATTCACCTTTTCATTTTCATCTACCCACTTTCGGTAGATGCCAACATAAGAAGGCACATCCACTTCCTCTTGTTGATTATCATTCCCTTCATCCTCCTCATTTCCATAGCTGACATTCTCCTCCTCTAGGAATTTTGTTGCAGAAGTGTTGTTGTCAGGAAGGTTGTTGTCGGCAATGAAGGAAAAGTAAGCATCCAACATCCCTTGGGAATGATGCTTCACGTAATCCAATTCCGTTATATCTCTCGACAGGAACATACCATTCAGGCGTTCCTCGTCCACAAAACCTACAATTTCCATATAATCTAGCCTTAATTACATATGTATTCCACGACTTTGTTTAGCCTTTTCTATAGCAGCATCCTGTGCCACACACATCTCCTCGGAATATTCATCCTCCGGGACATAAGAAAGCATGCCTTTGTCATCCTTTGTCCAACAGCCATAGATGCCAAAGTTATACTTGTCTAGCATCACGTTGCCATCTTTTTCCTCCTGCCACTTTTGAGCATCACCGTTGACACTACGGATTCCAGTTTCCTCGTTCAAGTCGATGCCGGCAGAAAACATCTTGCCTTCCTCTCCCTTGGTAACAACCTTTCCTTCTTCAAGTTCCATAACCTCACTTTCAGAAAGCCCCACCTTGTTAGCCAATGTAGATAAGTTCTGGTCAATGATGTCTGCCTTTACAGAAATGGTAGCATTTGTAGCCCCATCGAGCTGCACATAGTTCCAGGAATTGTTCGACGGTAGCAACACCTTCAAAACTTGTCCGTTTTGCAAAGCGGTTTTCTGTTCCTCCGTAAAATACTCAAGATTGTTCTTTGCGATGAGAGGCAAGAACACTGGATGAAGCCCATCCTCTGTTTGCTGTAAGCGGATTCGAGCAAAATCCTTGTGGACAACTCCATCAAAATCAGCTCTCTCAATAGGGAGCAAGGGAGTTCTTTGCCCAGAAAGGAACTTATTCATAATACTTTCAGGAAAGTCGTCTATCATTTCCTGTGAGAGTCCGAAGTTAGCCAACTCCTCGTATGGAATTTCGCTTTCAGAAAATTTCAATTCGTTCATAATCTTATTCTTGTTTAAAGTTTTCGGCAAAAGTACACATTTTCTTATCAAGGCTTTCCACAAATACGATATACCTTTTTATTTAACATAGATTTTATCCCTATCCAAATCAAAGCTCTTGCTACAAATAGCCTTCAACCTTAATAATCTATACCTGAAAACACCGAGGGGTTAAAGGGGGCGAGCAGCCTCATTTATAATAATTTATACAAAAGTCTTTAGAAAAAGAATATGTTAAATAAAAAGCTATTTTATATTTACGCCCATAATTTCTTCCATTCATATTACTTTTGCAAGCTAAAGAAGTATTATTATATAAAGAATAAGGCATGATTAGATTTCTTTCATTTTTACTATTTCTCCTATGTTGCCATTCCCCGATGGGGATGGCGCAAGGAAAGAAAGACATGAAGGACTACTGGATAGACAAATACCTAAGTGTGAGTTTTCCTTTGGAAAGCATAAGGATAAACTCCACCTTTGGCAGTAGGGTTGATCCTTTCACAGGGAAGCACAAGCAACACAAGGGACTTGACCTTAGGGCAAGATACGAGGAAGTACTATCCATGTTCGATGGCTACGTGAAAGGCGTAGGCTACGACAGTGGCTCTGGGAAATATATCACCATGCAGTATGGCGATTACACGGTAAGCTATTGCCATTTATCTGAAATTTGGGTGAGCGACAACCAGAAGGTCTATGCAGGAGACCCAATAGGCATCAGCGGAACTACAGGACGCTCCACTGGGCCACATCTGCATATCACCTGTAGGCTTCGGGGCCGTTTGGAAGACCCATACGACTTGCTTCTTTACATAAAAGAGACGAGAGAGAAAGCCATCAAGGCATTGAAGATAGACAAAGACAAAGTGCTTACGCCCGATGATTTCATCAAGCATTATGCCCAAGCGGCCATGCGCCAACAAAGAAAATACGGCATACCAGCCTCTGTTATACTGGCACAGATGGCGTTTGAAAGCAGATGGGGAAACAGCAGCCTGGCACAAATAGGCTATAATTTCTTTGGAATAAAGGCCAATAGCAACTGGCTCAGAAGAGGCCTACCCTACAGCATTCATGATGATGACCGCAAAAGCGAGAAATTCTGCAATTTCTCCTCGGCAGAGGAAAGCATCGAGTATCATTCCAGGCTGTTGATAAGTGACAGATACGCTCGCTGTTGGCGATACAAGCCAACCGACTATCACAACTGGCTTGTCGCAATCAAGGCAGGAGGCTATGCGACTAGAAAAGACTATGTGAAGAAATGCGAGAGCATCATTCTTCAACATAAGCTTTATCTATACGATATAGAAGCTGAGAAAATGTAACATAAGACAAAACTATAATAATAAATAAAATGAAGAAATTAAAGATTTTGCTGGCAGCCTTATTGGTAATAGGCAGCACAGCCAAGGCACAGGTAGTTTATGGAGAGAATGAGAAGGAATATATCAAGGCATCCTCTTTCTCCAATGGCAGAACTGAAAAGAAAGACAGCAAGCCATTCCTTTCCGGACAAGAGAAATATAAGTTATCCAGTATAGGTAGCAATTGGTTTGGCAGCATCAAGGCTGGTATGTCCACCTTCTCTGGAGCACCAGTAGGATGCACAGACTTCTTTGGCCATACACGTCCTACCATGGTATTCAGTTTGGGTAAATGGCATTCACGTTTCTTTGGAACACGCCTGGTGTACCAAGGGTTCAAGTTCACAAATGCAATCGATGAAGCCATGAAGTTCCAAAATTACCATGGAGACTTGATGCTCAACGTATCGAGTTTCTACAGAACCACCTACAATCCACTTCCAAGATGGGACTTGGTTCCATATATTGGAGCTGGTGTAATTCACAACTCAGAGCTACACCATATTCCGTTTGCCCTCTCATACGGCCTACTCTGCAGTTACAGGGCAACCAATCGCTTGCACGTTACCGCCGAGTTGGGAGGAACCAGTACCTACCAAAAGTTTGATGGTTTAGGGAAAAACAAGCATTTCGGTGACAACCTTTTCCAAGCTACCGTTGGACTCACCATCGGTATCGGCAAACAAGGATATGAACGTAAGCCTGTTTTGGAGGTCTTAGACACAGACAACCAAGGCGTAACAGACTTGACCAACTATCCCAAGAACAGTTTTGATGGACTTCGAAAGCTAAGAGACAGAATGGCAAGTGAAGAACAAGCCGTCGAGAACAGTGGCATTCAACTGGACGCACCTATTCTATTCTTCTTCAAGATAAACTCCACCAACCTTGTTGACAAGCAACAACTTGTAAACATAGGAGAAATAGCAGGAGCTGTGAAGGAGAACAATCTAAGTGTCAAGATTATAGGAGCTGCAGACAGCAAGACTGGCACACCGAAGCACAACAGAGCACTCAGCGTGAAGCGTGCAAAGTATATTGCCAAGCTACTTATGAAGGCAGGAGTAGATAAAAGCAAGATGCAAGGCATCAGCAGAGGCGGCATCAACCTTTACAAACCATACACCGCCAATCGACACACCTGTGTTATCGTGTACAAAGAAGAAACAAAATAACATACATCATTCCTTTTCCATAAGCAATTATGGAAGAGGAAAATTTCCTATATAAATATAATAAGGTATGAGAACCATAAGAACAAACACAAATCCACGAGCCACGGATGTAGCCCCACAGCTGCAAAGCGTATTGAATGCCAATGGTATGCAAGCCCATATTTCAATGACAGAGACAGGCACCTATCAGCTTGTCACCATGTCACACAACTCTTCGCAGCCAAGATATTACAATATCAACCAAAAGCAGTTGGAAGCCTTGATGAACGGAGGAACAACCGTATGGGACAAGAATGCCTACAACACTTTTGTTTCTATTGTGAAGAACGATTATTACATTCCAGGTTCCTTTGTAGCAGCAAGAAATGCCAATTCTCCTGTTAACATGGGATTGAATGGTCATCGACTCAACGTAGGAGAATACGGCTATATGGGCGACCCACGTTTTCGTCCATTTTCAGGGCCAGGTTTTGGCAGATTCGACAACTCAATCTTTGGAATGTTGTTTGGAAGAGACAGATATCACGTTCGCAGAATCAATGATCGACCTTTCTTTGCCAATAGTGCGCCAGTTGTCATAGACCGTCCAGATGGTAGATTAAAGCCTGGAGAATTGAAGACAGGAAGCTATGGCTTCTATGACAAAGGTAACCAGCAGCAGGATGCCCTTGCCAACATGAAGGTAGAAAGCAAGCCTAAGGAGTTGGTGCGTCCTAAAGGACAGGCAGAAAGATTATCAGATATCTATAGTCCAGACTTAACGCTCACCCCAGAGACCTTTCAGCATTTGCTGGCATCCCATGGTGTAGTGATAGACGAAAAGAACAAGCTCCTCACTATCAAGTCATCTTCTGTTAATGCAGACTTGCAATACAAGCTGACGGATGACGAGGTTAAAAAACTGATGACAGAGAAGTTTAAGAACACAGGTAAGAAGAATAGCACAAAGAACGCAGTAAGCATCGATGAGCGTCTTGCCATCCTGAACAATGTCATTAAAGCTGACTTTAGCGACAAAATAACTCGTGAACAGCTTAACACCAAGGACTATGTTTCCATTCATCTGACACCAGAGAAAGAAAAGGAAATCTTTGCAAAGGAAGTTGCATCCCAACACTATACGACAACAACGTCTGACATCATCGACCTACAGAACATGAGAGAGGACTACCATTCGGGATATATTGACAAATGGAACTCAATCGGGGTTGTGGATGGTAGAACACTCAACCCAAACGAAGGGTTCTATTTACCAGTGAAGGATGGCAGAAGAGTTACAGTTGGTGAAATCCAAGCCTATCCTACCCATGATGGAGTGAAACCATCTTTCAGAATGACAGCAGTCATCAATGGGCAGGTCATGAGCCATGAGATTAGCAAGGAAGACTACTTGAAGTTCATCAATTACGAAGACAAATACCGTCTTCAACTCTTTGACAAAGTGTTTGACGAGGTAAAGATAAAGAATGCATCCAACGGAGAGTTGCAAGATAACGTGAAATCAGGAAACCTCACCACAGCCAATGGAGTTGTTGCCTTAAATGGTGACTACAGCCTTGTCAGTGAAAAGTCCTCAGCAGTAATCACGAGTGCCACGGCGTGGAAAGATGAGATTTCTGGCAACTATCTGATGAACGTAAGAACCAACAAGGATGTTGGCATGTGGTCTTTCAAGATTACTGAAGCTCAGTACAACAACTTCAAATATTCCACAGACGAGGAACGTGCGAAGTTGCTTACCAACATGATTCCACTTACAGACGAGAACAAGGAAAAGATGAAGGTGGTGGCAAGCAATACCCTCTATCAGGGTGGTTACACTAGAGGTCAAAATGCCAATATTCCTCCTTCACTTGCAAAAGTGTTGAAAGACTTAAAGGCAGCAGGACTTGGCTATGAAATCATCACTTCTTCGAACACATCAGAACAAGAGCGTTTCGATGCCATAAAGAAAGGTCTTCAAAAGCTTCAAGACTATGGACAGGCAAAGGGAAAGGATGTAAAGATGCCGTCTGACAGCGAGATATGGCAAATGCTCAAAGAGAATCCCGATCCTCGCAAACTACCTTCCGTAGAAACCAGAACCAAGGAAACTGTTCTCTATGGAAAGGAAGTAATCAACCTCAACGACCTTCGAGAACAAACGAAAATCAACCTTCTTGGCGATGCCAGTATAAACGGTGAATCACTCAATAACATCAAGGCGAGCAAAGAATGGAAGCGAAGCGGAGAGCATGGCAGGGCTACAGAAGTCGGAGATATTGCAGTAGAGAGAATCAAAGATGCCAATGGCAATGCCGTTGAAGGGAAATACAAGATGACTGCAGTAATAGATGGGAATGTCTTTTCCCATGAGATTACCCAAAAGCAGTATGACAAGTTCCTTGCCATCAACGACTATCAAAGAATGAAGCTCTTCGACAAGATTTTTCCAGAGGTAGAGATGAAGACCAAGCCTGAGAGCCGCTTCAATCTTGGCGCAGCCATCCTTGCAGCAGTCACTGTTGGAGCGGATGTAGTGGCAGGTTTGTCCGCACCACCTCGTCCTCGCCCAGAGATATACGAGTCAGCACCAGTTTTCCATAAACCAGGTGTCGTATCTCCACAAGCAGTGTCTGCGGCCGTATATGAAAGCTTGGCAGAGCAACCTGGTAGAGGTCAGAACGAAGGTATGGGAATGGGAAGATAACGCTTCCCATCCCTTTAATAAAATATAAATATACAAGAGATATGAACAAAACCATATTTATGTTTCGCACGGTTACGTTGCGTCCTCATTGGTTTCAATACATAATCAATGAGACAGGTTCTTTGTGCCTCCTTGTTGCTAGTATATGGATATACAAGTTTTGTAGTTTCGCCTATCATGAGTGGGCTATCTATGCTTGCATCCTGCTATTGTTCCACCTTCTTTTCAAGTTAGTTTATCTTGCAAGAATGGAATATATCATCACAGGAGAACAAATCATTATCCTTCATGGGGTGTTCTCCCACTCCACTGATTACGTGGAGCTATACAGAGTTGTTGACTACCAGCAAAGTAGAAGCTTGCCCCAACAACTTTTCGGTTTGAAAACCGTCACCATATACTCAGGTGACCGCAATAATGCCAAACTTGACATGATAGGCATCAAGGCTAGCAATGACATTGTTTCGGAGATAAGATGTAGAGTTGAGTTTAACAAGAAAAACAAAGGAATATATGAAATCACAAATCGTTCGTAAAATTTTGTTCCTCATTTTGCTGGTCATTTTGTACAACGTACAAGTGTTCGGACAAGGAGCGTCCTCCTCCAATCCAATTGAATATACAGCCATAGGAGAAGGAGAGGCATTGTTAAGCAAACAAATAAAGCAACAACAACACTGTCTTGATACATTGTTTGTTCTCCAGGGAGGCATAGTTTACTCACAAACGAAGATGAAGAATTGGGAGCAAAAGTATAATTCTTATTTAAAGACAGCACAAGGATTTGCTTCTTCCATCAAGGCTGCAACAACCTTATATGCAGAAGGGATGCAAACCCTCTCCGCCTTATGGGAGATAAAAACAGCTTGCAAGCTCAATCCACAAGGAATAGCTTCATCGATTTCCATGAACAACCTATATGCTGAAACAGCCGTGGAATTGGTGAAAACCTATAGGTTGCTAAAGAAAGTAGTGGCAGGAGAAGGCGAAGGCCATATGCTCAATGGAGCAGAAAGAACAAAAATATTATGGCAACTGAATAGCGAGATTGAACAGCTCAACAAGAAATTCCGAGCCTTGGCACTAAGCATTAGCCTCTATTCCTTCGAGGATGTTTGGAATCGTGCCATTGCAGGAAAGATACAAAAAAGCAATAAGACACTTGCCGAGGAAGCCAGAAAAAGGCAGTCTCGCGCCATGAAAATAGTAGCCAAGTTCTATAAAGAACGACAAAACAGCAAACCTTGGGGATGGTAAAACAAAAAAAGCATCATTATGAAGAAAAGTAATATTCTAATATTAGCAGTCACTGCATTTTTTATGTTCCCCAATCCTGCCCATTCACAAAATGGTCCGGATCCAGTGAGAGCAGGAATGTTCAAGCTGTATGCCAAGACTGCAACCAAAGCCTTAGTTGCACAAGATGCTGTTTTGACTTTGAACGCTGGCGAACATATCATGTCCAAGGAAGAGGTGGACAAGATTAATAATTTTCAAAATCAGTTCAACAAATACTTGACAAGCTTCGATGACATTCTCACTATAGCAGCAGAGATTTACGCCATCTATTTTGAGGTTGACCACGCAGTAAAGAACATCAAGGAATTGAAATCCTTTACGTTCACTTGTCCAGCTAACACCCTTGCCGTCGCCTTGTCAAAATCAAGAAGCCATATCTACAGCGACATCATAGACAACGGCATCCAGATAGCTGCAGATGTAGAAAAGCTTCTTCCTATCAGCAAGGACGAGGACAAGAACAGCAAGATGACAGAAAAAGAAAGAATTGACTGCATTAGCAGAGTCAGAAAAAGCCTTCAGAGCATGAATTATAAGATAAGAAAGCTGAATCGCCTCTTGCGCTATACAACCCTTATGGATTCATGGTATGAACTGAGAGGAAAATATTATAAACCAAAGAGCATGTACACCATCAGCACAGAATGCCAAAAGAGATGGGCAAGAAAGGCTCGTGGTGTAAAGAATTAGGAATAAGAACAAAACAATGGAAGAATCGAAAGAACTTCAAGGTCTCTACACCCTATTTCGAGTAGCCATCTACGTATCGTTGGTGTTAGAGTTTTTTATGTATGCCCTCGATCCATCCGCTTTGGATTTCTTGGGAGGTCTCATTACAGACATTCATTCTCGTCTTCACAGAATGTCTGTATATCAGTATTTGCCTTTCAGTAAACTGGTGACCGTAATGTTGGTCATCATCACCTGTATAGGAACAAAGAACAAGAAGCAGTTGGAGTTTGATGCCAGAAAGATGGTCTTTTGGCCAATATCCATAGGATTGTTACTTGTTACTCTATCTGTATTCTTATACAACTGGGACTGGCATAGTAGAATTTGGATTCTCAAAACAAACATTTGGTTCTACATGGCAGCATCCATCATAGGAACAGTACTCATCCATGTCGCTCTTGACAATGTTTCCAAATACTTCAGGGATGGCATGTTGAAAGACCGCTTCAATTTTGAGAACGAGAGTTTCGAGCAAGCAGAAGAGTTGGTGGAGAACAAGTATTCCGTAAACATACCTATGCGCTACTACTATCGAGGCAAGTTTCGCCATGGATGGATAAACATCATCAATCCCTTCAGAGGAACATGGGTAGTAGGTACACCAGGTAGTGGTAAGACTTTCTCTGTGATAGAGCCATATATAAGACAACACTCCAAGAAAGGTTTTGCCATGGTAGTATATGACTACAAGTTCCCTACCCTAGCAACCAAGCTCTATTACCATTACAGAAAGAACCAAGCTGCTGGAAACACTCCTGCGAACTGTAAGTTCAACATTATTAACTTCGTTAATGTCGAGTATTCCAGAAGAGTAAATCCTATTCAGCAAAAGTACATCAGCAACTTGGCTGCTGCAATGGAAACAGCCGAGACTTTGGTAGAATCCTTGCAAAAAGGACAAAAGGGAGGCGGCGGTAGTGATGACTTCTTCCAGAAGTCTGCAACCAACTTCCTCGCCGCTTGCATTTACTTCTTTGTTAACTACAACAAAGTGCCTTATGACAAAGACGGAAATGTCCTTGATGCCCAATACGAGCAAGTTGAAGGAACATTCCACCAACGACTCACAGGTAGGGTCTATGCAAAAGGATGTCTGGGACAAGCAGACAAACTTGTGGAGCCAGCCTATTGGAAAGGGCAATACTCCGACATGCCTCATGTCCTATCCTTCCTCAACCACGACTACAAGGAAATCTTTGAGGTGTTGAATACAGATACAGAGGTGGCACCACTTCTTGGTCCGTTCCAAACAGCCTTTGAGAACAAGGCCATGGAACAGTTGGAAGGTATGATTGGTACACTTCGAGTTCAAATCTCTCGATTGGCCACAAAAGAAAGCTATTGGGTATTCAGCGGCGATGATTTTGACCTAAAGGTATCAGACCCTAAGAGTCCAAGCTACCTTCTCATAGCCAATGACCCAGAAATGGAATCCATCGTGGGAGCATTGAACGCTTTGATTCTGAACCGTCTTGTAACACGAGTGAACAGTGGACAGGGAAAGAATGTGCCTGTAAGTATCATTGTGGATGAGCTTCCTACGCTTTATTTCCATAAGATAGACCGTCTGATAGGAACTGCCCGAAGCAACAAGGTAGCAGTGACATTAGGTTTCCAGGAACTCCCACAGCTTGAAGCAGACTACAGTAAGGTAGGAAAAGATAAGATTATCACTACCGTTGGTAATGTAATCAGTGGTTCTGCGAGAAGTAAAGATACCTTGGACTGGCTTTCCGGAGATATTTTTGGCAAGGTGGTACAGTTGAAGAAAGGTATCACCATTGACCGAGATAGAACATCCATCAACCTCAATGAGAATATGGACAGCCTTGTTCCTGCTTCCAAAATATCGGATATGGCTTCAGGATGGATTTGCGGTCAGACAGCTAGAGACTTCACTGTTACAAAGACAGGAAGAAAAGGGGCTATGGATATTCAGAAGGCTGAGGAATTCAAAACTTCCAAGTTCTTCTGCAAGACCAACTTCGATATGGACGAGATAAAGAAAGAGGAAGCAGACTATGCAAACTATCCTCTTCCGAAGTTCTATGTCTTTGAATCTCCTGATGCCAAGGAGCGAATGCTCTCCCAAAACTTCAGTAGAATCAATCAAGAAGTTGACGATATGATAAAGCATATCCAGACAGAATGTAAAAAAGAAAGTAAAACAACCAAAAAATAGAGAAAATATGAAGAAGATTTTATTAAGTTCATTGTTCTTTTTGATTGCATTTGTAGCAAATGCACAAGGAATCTATACAAAGGTCAAAAAGTATGATAAGTTTGATGATGTGGTATGGGAGAAAGATGTAAAGACCATCATTTATAAAGGATTGTCGAAAATAACAATTGAGACAAAGGGTAAAAAACCTGTAGAATATACTTATTATGATGACCCTTGGTTTTCCATTCATAATGGCAGACAAGATAGTCTTTCTAATATAGTGTCAAATATCTATGGATATGAAGACCAGTATTATATCTTTCCAAAAGATACAGTAGATAAAGCTACAAATGATTTGCTGGAACTTTACAAGGATCTCCCTGATTCCATTATGACCAGTGACTTTATCGAGGCATCAATAAAATTACGTATGACACTAAAGGTTTTAGATGCGCCTACTATTGTCTTTAGAACAATATCAAAATTTAAACATTTCTTTGAATATGATACAGATCTCGTTTGGATTCGTTTCAGAGATGGTTCTCGTATTATATATTCAAAGAGATAAAATATAGCAGAAATACTATTTTTCTTTCGTTTAGACGATTTCAATGCTCCTGGTTCGAAAGAATCAGGAGTTTTTTGTTTGTAAGCCATAAAAACTCATAAAAGTTTGGAGATTAGAAATATTTGTCGTACTTTTGCAGCGGAATATAACGTTATAACAATATGAAATCACAGGAGCAGATAAACAAGATAGAAGCGGTTGTGTTGTATATATTGCAGCACTTCAAGGAAGGTTTGGACTATATCAAGCTGTTTAAAATCATGTATTTTGCACAACGTGAGTATTTGGCGACCTACGGTTTGACGATTGCCGAGGACACTTTTAAGGCACGTCAGTTAGGGCCTGTTCCGTCGCTCACCTACAAGGTGGTGAAGATGGCGGAGAACGGTGACGAATCGGCAGACCTCAAAGGCTTCACTTCTTCTATTCGAGTGGACGAGAACCAAAATGTTTATGCCACGGCGGCACCAGATATGGACTATATAGCCGATATGGAAAAAGAGGAATTGGACAAGACGATAGCCAAGTACGGCAACGTTGACTCAAAACGACTTTCGGAGATGTCGCACGACGATGCCTACAAAGCAGTGTGCGAGCGAATGAAAGACGATCCACAGAAAGATGTGCTTACGCTTATTGACATAGCACGTGCCGGGGGTGCGACGGATGCGATGGTAAACCACATTCGCCAAGTGCAGATTATTAAGGAATCGATGGAATGTTGATAGATGATGTCAAAGGGGCATTGGCGGCACTTAAAACCGAGATGCAGGAAGACAGGCGAATAAAGTCGGGTGCTGACCTCAACGTGGGCGATATTGTCTATCAGAACATGGACAGAAGCGATGGTTTGGTACTTAACAAAGGTTACGATGACAGACTGAAATACTTTGTAATCGTTGGCAAAAACTCTAAGGGCGATGCCATAGGGCTTTGCCTAATAAACTCCGACTTGGATTTTTACCGTAACGTTCCAGCCATGCAACGCTTTCAGTACATTTTAAAAGCCGAAGACTACAAAGGCGTGTTGACAAAAGACAGCCGCTTGGATTGTGCACAGTTGTTTCCAATGAAGGCGAAAAAGAGCGTGGCGGTGAGAGCCGAGCGTGTTGGACATCTCACGGCAGAGGACGAAGCAAAGGTTTTGCCGCTTGTTGCGTCATGCGGATTTATTGACGCACACATGAGAAAGGTTTACAGAATAGGACAAAAATAAATAACGAACTAAAATACATTTAGATATGGACACAAACTATAACTTTATTCTTTTATCATCGCAGAAGATAATTTTAATCGAAAGAGACGATGGAAGAAAGAAACAAGTTATGGAGAAGAAAGCAACAGTATCGTTTGCTTAAGTCGAGAATCGTTAAGCGTGCCGATGGCTTCCGCGGTTTTATGTTGGACGATGGCACATATGTGCAACATCCACATTGGACACAGTTAATAAAGAGCCACTGGGCGCAAGTGTACAAGACCACTGGCACACCGTGCAGCTGCCCATTGTGCCAGGGCGAGAGCTATTCACGCCTCGCTTACAAGCACGACACCAAACGAATTATCGAAGAATCGGAAATGTAAAAAAAAGCATTTTGGTGAGAAATCACAAAGATTAAGCCGTGTTAGGGTAGCACCTCAATACGGCTTTTTGTGTGTCATGGACTTATGACACACTCACTTATTCTATCTATGTAGTGTAGAACCACATTTCCATTCCATCCCATCTTCTATACGTTCTTGAAAATTTTTTAGTTCACTTCTTGACAAACCGCATCTCAAAGCCATGCTCTCCCAATATTTCATATTACGAGTAACATCCTTAATAATTCCTCTTGCAGTTGTCTCATCCAACATATAGCTTTCATGGGCATCATAAAGTACATCCAAGCTAGATTCATTGGTATAACCATCGATTAGCAAGGAATGGTAATATTTGTTGGTAGGGTTCATATCATAAGCTGGTGACAGGTGCCATCCATCCTTTTTCAAAAGGAAAGCATGATTTCTGAAATGGTCATCAGTATTGCCTATGCAAATATTGAACGCCACACGGCGATACAGTTCCTCCAATTCTTTTTCCATATCAACACTTCCATTGGCCACAATAAAATCCACAATATCAAGATACCCCTTTCCTGTACTTTCCCCATCACCATCGTTCAATCCCAACAATGTAAGAGAAGATGCCATGTGTATTCTCTTTCCATTCTCTGTTCTGTCAAACCTTTTAGACAAAAGGACATCACGACTATCCTTGCTTGAAACCACTCTGCACTCCGCAGCGTTTATACCACAATCCTTAGCCATAGAATGAGCAAAATATTCCCAACGTGAAATGTTTATCTCATCCCCTACAGAAGGAAATTTCGCAACATATAAATCTTCACCTTCCTTCACACAAGCCTTAGGTCTAGCTCCTCCCATAGAAGAACCTGGTTGGAATATTCGCTGAATCCATCTTGATTCAGGTTCCATTCTGTTCAACTCACTCTTCTCTATCTGACCTGCAGCCTCCAACAGTTCATCCAAGAACAAAATTGGTGGAATTGAATATGACTTATTATAACTTATGTAAGCATCTGTAGCTATGTCCTTGAAACGAAAAGCACCCATTCTTAAGGAATCCTCCACTCCTTTCAAGTAGTCCCAATCAGAAATATTTACACTGCGTTCTCCAGAGTCTTTCATTTCCTGGTGGATTCTCAAATCAATAAGTCTTCGTCCCCATCTGTCAGGCAGTGCATCAGAGAATGTTCCAAATATCCTGTTTCTTGTAGGATTATATTGAACCCCAGGAAAAGATTGCAGCTCCTTTCCTAGATTTAAAGAAGGATGTCTTTTCAACCAGTCCTTATCATACTCAAAGGTATATACATCTGTCCCCCTCTGAGATTCATGCCCAAGAAGTCCTATAGTTTCCTCATTTTCAAGCCAATCAAAGTCGGCAACAACCTTAATTTTTTCCATTGTCATTTTCCTGTTACACGTTTTTTATTCTTTAGATCAATATCTTGTATGACCTTTCCCATCTCATCGTTCTTAGCAATGAGCAACAACTCATCAGGCATCTGCAGTGCATTCAAAACACGTGCCAATACCCCTACTGAAACTTCAGGTGAGCCACTTTCCAATCTTGCCAAAGTTTGGCGACTACATTGTGCTCTTGCTGCTACAATTTCCATGGTCAAGTTTCTCCTCATTCTCGCCATTTTAAGTTGCTCACCCATTACACAAAGATTCTCCGCCAGTTGTCTGGTCATCCAATTTGCTTTTGTAAACTTTGTCATTGCTTATAATGTTACATATACGCAACAAAGATACTAAATAAAGTTATATGAATATAACATTCCGCTCATTCTATAACTTTTTTTAATTTAAGTTTATCTGATATAACAAAAAATCTGAGGCACAGCATCAATTCCATAGTCTTGGAGAGTTTTGGGCTTCAAGAACACATTGACATTCCCGACAACATAAGCACAAGCCTTGTCTCTCCCTTCGAAATACGGGGTTAGCTGATGGCTTACGGAATATCAAATGCAAGCAGAACTTCTTACGAGGATATGCTTTAGCTTATCTTCCATATAAGCCTTTTCCTAATACATCTTCAAGCCAAAATAGTCTGTCAATTTAGATATTGATTCTTCAAATTTCTTGGTGTTTGTATTTCTTAACTTGTTGATGTTCTGAAGTTTCCATTTCACGGATGGATAATCACCTAAATAATCAGAAGAACACAAACTCCATTCAGGTTCGCCTTTCTCATAAGATACGAGAAAGCGTTTATCTTCCTCTGTTAAGTTGTCATTAACCATCTGCACCAAATGATGCCTTGCCTCCTCGTAATCAGAATACGAGAATGGTATATCTGACATGCCTTCAAACTGTTTCTCCAATGCGTCAGACTGGTCTATTTGATGTGGACTTAATGATTCAATGATTGGCTTGTCACTGCCCAAAAGACAAAGCATAAAACCATCTTTTACATCGGCAAAAGATTCTATTTCCATATACTTGCAATCAAATAGATCACGAGGATGCTGACGGCTTAGAGCAGCTGTTATTTTTCCTCCATACAGCTGACTAAAACCTACAGTTCTAGCCCTTGCATGCCATATTAAAATCTTCTTGTGCCTTAGCGCAAAGCATCAAGTCTTGTGTCGAACCTATAATACCTCTCTTTGTTCCGTTGACCTCAATCTTTACGGTAGCTCCTTCATGTGAGCACTGAAGTTTCCATACATCTGGCTTGTGAACGATATGTATGCCAGGGATGCTTCTTTCTATCATTATTTTTAGTTCCACAAGATGTTCATTGATGGTGTCAAGGCTAGTCTTGCGGTCTTGGATAGGAATGTAAGTAAGGTCTATGTCCACAGAATAGCGTGGCATATTCTTGTGGAACAGATTGATAGCTGTTCCACCATGTACGGCAAAGTCTTTGATGCGAAACACAGATGGCATTATTTTGATTAGCAATGCCACTTGACGGTGATATATATTATTCATAATCATAGAGTTCTTTTGGAATTGTCATTTTATATTTTGCTATATAGGTACCGCTCTTTGCGAGTTGCATTTTGCTGTCACCTATGTCTATCTTGGATGTATCGAGCATGTCATACCAATAATGGTTCGCTTTTTCTGCCATATATAGGAACAAGCGTTTTACTTTGTAGCTTGTCGTATGTTCGAGGAGTTCTTGCACAACCTTTGGACGAAGCGATGTAAGTTGTTCCATTATATAGTACAAGTCCATGAGCGAATATCTTTTGGAAGATAAAAGCAGACACTCCATAAAAGCCAATTCAGGCGATGATGCCAAAAGACTATACTTTTCTATTGGAACATTGGATGTTGGAACATACTGAAAAACATCTGTAGAGAACAATATGTAGTTATGGTCAAATATGTTTGTTTTAAGCCAACTTGGTGCTTTGTCATTTCCATGTGCCACCATCAGTGTTGGCTTTCCCATGGGTACATAATGATTGAATCCTTCCAACTCTAGCGCAGAATGAGCCGCAACACGATATTGTTTGCCCAATTGCTCATTGTAACAAGCCAAGGCGACTAAAGCGTTTCTGCCATTGCCTTTTATAGCCATAACTCCACGACTTAAGCTTTCCAGCCACCCTGAAGCCTTATACTTGTTCAAGAGTTGTCTGGAATATCCCTCTTCTTTCAGCCATTGCGAAAACATAAGCCCATTGGCATATCGAGAAAGAACAAGGCGTTTTATATTTCCTACCGTTTGTACACCCATAGTTTACCTATTTACTTATTTTTCAACCGCAAAGGTATAAAAATAATTTTATTCTACCAAATATTATACTTATTTTTATCCTAAAAACACATCTAAAGGTATACTAAGGACACCTTTAGACGTGTTTTTTACTCTATATTAACAGATGTAACATCGGCTGTAACTACTCATGCCCATAGGGGTGCTGAGTAGTTACATCTGATATAACAAAAATTCTGAGGCACGACATTGATTCCATAGTCTTGGAGAGTTTTGGGCTTCAAGAACACATTGACATTCCCGACAACATAAGCACAAGCCTTGTCTCTCCCTTCGAAATATGAAAAGAAGTCACTTTCCGATATACCAGCATACCCCTTTGTTCTTTCCCATATATTTCTTGGAGTATCACATAACCTATCCGCTATCTCAAACTCACCAACAACAAGTCCCTTTCCCCTTGATTCGTAGATAACAATAGTATCTACTTCCAAAGAGCAAAAGGACTTTCTATATTCATACGCCTTGGAGCCATCAAAGATTTTCTTGACATACTCCTTTTTTATAGGAAACAATGCTTTCATTTTATCTATGCATATGTTGTGAAACAGTCTCTTCCATAGAATCATCCCCTAGAGACAAATTATAGTTTTTGATTTCCTCTTTGAGATTTTTCACATGTTCTTCCATCATGAACTCCCTGAAGGGTTTCATTGATTTCTGTTCTCTGGAATTCACAAGGGCTTGGATATAATCAGCCTTGTCCTCTTTCTTGACGATTGTAGGGACTAGACCAAATTCAAATTGAATATGGTTCATCAAGAGGCGTGACATCCTGCCATTTCCATCCACCCATGGATGAATCTGCACCAATCGATTGTGGGCATCAAAGCTCATCATATAAGCTTCAAAAACATCAGGCTTGATTATCAAGTTCTTTCTTTGGGTCTCTAAATCCGCACACAGAGCCTTTGTCCAGTCCTCTATCTTTTCCCAGTTCATATAGAACTTACCTCCTACTCCTGCAGTTACATTCACTTTTCTCAAGTCTCCTCGTGAAGAATCAAAACTACCTGATAAAGTACTATACTCCCTTCCAGTTCTTCTCATCACAATCGAAGAAAGATGCTTCAACACACCCAAGGAAATAGGAGTGTGACCCTTGGCAAGTTCCATGCTTCTCTCATAAGCAGCTTTGAGGTCGAGATTCATATTAAGTTCTTCCATGCTCTTTCCCCTGGCTGCCAAGCCCTCTTCAAACAGCACTTGATTCTCCACTTCTGTCATAGTAGATCCTTCTATGGCGGTGGAATGAGTTACGATGGAATATAAATAGAACTTGTCGTAATCTATGAGATTAGACATGCCCAGTTCTTTATATTCCTGTATTGTATTTAAAAACATATTTTTATCCATACTATCTTCTTTTTGATGCACCGCAAAGGTACAACATTTTTTCTAAACTAGAGAAAGAAAGACTTACTATTTGCAGTTTCTACCCTTCAATTTTCTTGAAGATTACATTTTTGTGGTCTGAACGCTCACAAGATGCACACCTTAATGTTTCCACAATTTTACCCTCAAAGAAGCAGCCAGTACAGGTTGGCTTCTTTGTCTCAACCACCACCAAGGGCATATCTTGAAATTTGAATTTCTCACCGACTTTATATTCCTTCATTGTTACATTATTCTAACTATATAATTTGACACCATGCAATCTTTTTAATTTGGATGTAAAATATGGCAAGTTCTCAATAGAAGTGCAAAAATTTGAGGGGTTTCAGGCTTTATAATCTATACCTGAAAACACCGAGGGGTTTGGGGGCGAGTAGCCCCCATGTATTGAGCTATGTCAAGAAATTCAATGAGCAATGCAAAAAAATAAAATGGGGAGACCGCTGTCTCCCCAGAAATAATTATATTTGCATTGCTATGTACAAACAAATTATTTCGGAGCAAAGGTACACAATAAATGTGTTACTTCAAAAGAAAATGAGTAAAAAAGATATTGCCAAGGCAATAAATGTAGATTTATCCACCATTTATCGCGAATTAAAGCGAAATAGTGGCAGTCGTAACCATTACAACTGGGAAAC